>Ga0209471_1002810_pt1 | contig 9950 bp, 4 predicted proteins | sample GraSoiAngelo_128_FD_185885 | JGI IMG/M metagenome (GOLD analysis project Ga0209471, IMG submission 185885) | Grasslands soil microbial communities from the Angelo Coastal Reserve, California, USA - 14_0927_12_20cm (SPAdes) (version 2) | ecosystem: Environmental > Terrestrial > Soil > Grasslands ... | reverse complement strand
ACCGCATGGGGCACATCAAGCTCGCGTCGCCGGTCAGCCACGTCTGGTACTTCAAGGGCATCCCGAGCCGCATGGGCTTGCTGCTCGACATGTCTCCGCGCAACCTCGAGAAGATCCTCTACTTCGCGAACTACATCGTCACCGACGTCCACGAAGAGGCGCGTGCGGACATGCTCGCCGCCCTCACCATGGATAAGGACGAGCGCGCGATTCGGCTGCGTGCCGACATCGACGCCAAGTCCAAGGAGCTGCGTGCCGAGCACGAGGGCAAGACCAAGAAGCTCAAGGGCGAGGTCGACGCCGAGGTGGCCCGGCTCGAGGAAGAGCTCCAGGAGTCGGTCGACGCTCTGACGACCCAGGGCAAGAAGATCACCGAGACGATCAAGGCCGGCATCGGAACCAAGGCCCGCCGCGACTACTCCGTGGGCGCAGCCGACGACGAGGAGGTTGTCGTCGAGAAGGGCGAGACGTTCGCAAAAGAGATGTCGCGTGCCGTGCTGGGCAAGGTCCAGGAGAAGATCGAGAAGCTGGAAGCGAACACCAAGGCCGCGCAGAAGCGCGCCAAGGACAGCCTGGACGCGGACAAGAAGGCGCTCGAAGCGCAGATCGAGGCCGCGACCAAGACCCAGCGCGACGCCATCCAGGGAGAGCTCGAGGCGCTGCAGCAGGAGATCGAGGCCACCCGGACGGACCTCGAGGCGCTGCACCCGAAGCAAATCCTCACCGACACCCAGTACCGCGACTACTCGGAGCGCTTCGGCCGCGCATTCCGCGCCGGCATCGGCGCCGAGGCGGTCCGCGACCTGCTGTCTCGCATCGAGCTGCAGGGCGAGATGTACAGGCTGCGCGATGAATCGAAGTCCTCGAGCGGCCAGCGCAAGCAGAAGGCGATCAAGCGCCTGAAGGTGGTCGAGGACTTCCGCAAGTCGAACGCCAGCCCGACGTGGATGGTGCTCGAGGTCCTGCCGGTCATTCCGCCCGAGCTGCGCCCGATGGTCCAGCTCGACGGCGGCCGCTTCGCGACCTCCGACCTCAACGACCTCTACCGCCGCGTGATCAACCGCAACAACCGCCTGAAGAGGCTGCTCGAGCTCGGCGCGCCCGAGATCATCGTGCGCAACGAGAAGCGCATGCTCCAGGAAGCGGTCGATGCCCTGATCGACAACGGCCGCCGCGGCCGCGCGATCACCGGCACCGGCAACCGCAAGCTGAAGTCGCTGTCCGACATGTTGAAGGGCAAGCAGGGCCGGTTCCGCCAGAACCTGCTCGGCAAGCGCGTGGACTACTCGGGTCGCTCGGTCATCGTGGTCGGCCCCGAGCTGAAGCTCCACGAATGCGGCCTGCCCAAGAAGATGGCGCTCGAGCTGTTCAAGCCGTTCGTCATGCGCGAGCTCGTCAACAAGGGCTACACGACCAACATCAAGTCCGCCAAGCGCATGGTCGAGCGCAGCCGCACCGAGGTCTGGGACGTCCTCGACGAGGTCATCCGCGACCACCCGGTGCTGCTCAACCGCGCCCCGACACTCCACCGCCTGGGCATCCAGGCGTTTATGCCGGTCCTGGTCGAGGGGTCTGCGATCCAGATCCACCCGCTCGTTTGCGCCGCGTTCAACGCGGACTTCGACGGCGACCAGATGGCCGTGCACGTCCCGCTGTTCAGCGGGGCGATCGCCGAAGCCAAGAACCTGATGATGTCGTCGCAGAACATCCTGTCCGCGGCAGACGGCCACCCCGTGGTGGCGCCGACGCAGGACGTCGTCCTCGGCTGCTACTGGCTGACGGCGACCCGCGGCGAGCAGCCGACCGGCGAAGCGGTCAACAAGCTCCGCATCTTCAGCTCGGAGAACGAGGTTCTCCACGCACTGGAGAGCAAGGTCGTCAAGCTCCAGGACTGGATCCGCGTGCAGAACAATGGGGATCGCATCGTCACGACGGCTGGGCGTGTGGTCTTCAACCAGCCCTTGCCCGTCGGCAAAGAGCCGGTCGAGAAGACCATGAAGCCGCTGACGTTCCAGAACGCTCACTACGACCGCAAGCTGCTGCGCACCCTGGTGGCCGAGATCTACCGCCTGTACGGGAGCGATACCACGGCCATCGTTGTCAACGACATCAAGCGGCTCGGATTCCGCTACGCGACCCAGGCCGGGATCACCGTCTCCGCGATGGACATCCCGCACCCCGAGTCGAAGTGGCAGATCATCCACAGCACAGAGAAGGAAGTCGCCGAGGTCGAGCGGATGTACCGCCGCGGCGTCATGACCGATGACGAGCGCTACCGCAAGGTCATCGAGCTCTGGCAGCGCGCCTACGAAGAGGTCGGCAACGCGACCGAGCACGCATTCGACAAGTTCAGCCCGATCTGGATGATGATGGGCTCGGGAGCCCGCGGCAACATCCAGCAGATCCGCCAGCTCGCGGGCATGCGTGGCCTGATGGCCGACCCGACGGGCCGGATCATCGACCTGCCCATCATGGCCAACTTCACCGAGGGCCTGACCGTGCTCGAGTACTTCATCTCGACCCACGGCACGCGCAAGGGATTGGCAGACACGGCCCTCCGCACCGCCGACTCCGGTTACCTGACGCGACGTCTCGTGGACGTGGCCCAGGACGTGATCGTGCGCGTGGAGGATTGCGGCACCACCAACGGCATCTGGCTCCGTGACATCACCCCGGAGCGCGCGAAGGCTGAGCCGATCTTCGAGAAGATCGCCGGTCGCGTCGCCGCCGAGGACGTGAGCGTCGATGGCAAGGTGCTGGTTGGGGCCGGCACCTCGATCAGCGATGAGGACGCACGCAAGATCATCGAGACGAGCGTGCCCGTCAAGGTGCGTTCCGTGCTCGTCTGCGAGGCCCGCGAGGGCGTCTGCCGCACGTGCTACGGGCGAAACCTGGCCACCGGCAAGGTCGTCGAGATCGGGGAGGCGGTGGGTGTCATCGCGGCCCAGTCGATCGGCGAGCCTGGCACCCAGCTGACGATGCGAACGTTCCACACCGGCGGTGTCGCCGGCGTGGACATCACCCAGGGCCTTCCCCGCGTGGAGGAGCTGTTCGAGGCTCGCATCCCGAAGGGCAAGGCCATCATCTCTGAGATCGACGGGGAGCTCGAGATCATCCGGGCCGAGGGCACGCGCAAGGTGCGCGTGATCTCCAGGGAGGAGTTCGAGGTTTCCTACCCGCTCGATGCCAAGATGACGCCGATCATCAAGAGCAAGGACGATGTCATGGAGGGCCAGGAGCTGGCCCGCGACGCCAAGGGCAATGCCGTCCGGACCCGGCACGCCGGCAAGGTGACGGTTTCGCCCAAGGAGATCACCGTACGGACCCTGGACGAGGAGGTGCGCGAGTACAGCATCCCCCACCAGGTCCGGATCCGGGCTGAGCTCGACCGCCGCGACGGGCAGAAGGTGACGATCAAGGCCGGCCAGCAGATCACCGAAGGCTCCATCTCACCGCAGGAGCTGCTCCACATCCTCGGCAAGGAGGCGGTGCAGACCTTCCTGGTCGACGAGGTCCAGAAGGTCTATCGCAGCCAGGGCGTGGACATCAACGACAAGCACATCGAGGTCATCGTCCGGCAGATGATGCGGAAGGTTCGCGTCGACTCAGCCGGCGACACAGGCCTGCTGCCGGGCGAGATCGTCTCGCAGTGGGAGTACGAGGAAGGCAACGCGAAGGCGCTGGCGGAGGGCGGCGAGCCGGCCACCGCTCAGACGGTGCTGCTCGGCCTGATCAAGGCCGCGCTCAACACCACCTCGTGGCTGTCGGCCGCATCCTTCCAGGAGACCACCCGCGTGCTCACCGAGGCCGCGATCAGCGGCAAGGTGGACCGGCTGCGTGGGCTCAAGGAGAATGTGATCATCGGCAAGCTCATCCCCGCCGGGACCGGGCTCGACTACTACAAGAAGCAGCGTGAGCAGGCGGCTCGGATCCTCGAAGAGGAACCGATCGACCTGGAGACGCTCTCGGTCTAGAACACTCTGCGACGGGACCGCGATCGCGCGGTCCCGTCGTGCACGGTCGCTGAAAGCAGGATTAGGGCTGAAGCTGCCCACCTCTCTTTGGCCCGATTTGTGACTGGAACTTTTGCAATTCCAATCCATTACCACTGGCCGCCGGTTTTGGGTTAAAGTCAGCCGTACGTGCACAAGGGGGCGCCCGCCAGGGTTAGCCTCCTTTTGATTTATACGGGTTGCATATCATGGCCACGGTGTCCTCAATTCGTTCGCTAGCCCGCGCCGTGGCGCTGGCTCTCCTCGCATCGGCGATCGCGACCGCCTGCAACCAACCCACGCTGCCCCTCACCCAGGGGCCGCGGCTCGCCAAGGACCAATCGCTGCGAGTCCTGCTCGACGACCAACCGCCGACGCTCGATCCCGGGCAGACGCAGTATCAGTACGAGACGGCGGTCCTGCGCACGATCTCCGAACCTCTGCTGAAACCGACGGCTGACCTCAACGCCCTGACGCCCGCTGCGGCGCAGAGCTACGACATATCAAATGGCGGGACGGTCTACGTCTTTCATCTGCGCAAGACCGCGCAGTACTGGGACGCCGTGCCCGTCAAGGCTCAAGACTTCGTGTATGCGTGGCAGCGTCTGATCGATCCGAGGCTCGCCGCGCCCAATGAGACGTTTTTCGCCAGCGCCGTTCTCAACGGCGATGCGGTGGCGAACCTCGACCCGCAGCGCGATGCCTCAAAAATTGCCGCCGCGCTCGCGACGCTGGGTTTGAAGGCGGTGGACGACTTCACGTTCCAGGTCACTCTTTCGCATCCCAACCCGGCGTTCGTGTGGATCGCGGCGATGCCCGCAGGCGCGCCGATCAGGCCAGACGTTGTGACGAAATACGGAGACAAGTGGGCTGGCACGACGGAATCGCTCGTCACCAACGGACCCTTCCGCGCCACCGAGATGGTCACCAACGATCACATCACCGTCGTTCCGAACAAGAACTACTGGGGCACCAAGCCCAAGCTATCCGCGATCACGTTCGACGTCGTCAACGACGGCGCAGTCGCGCTGACCAAATACAAGAACGGGGAGCTGGACTCGATCGACGTGCAGCCCGCTCAGGCCGCAAGCGTGGCGAGCGACAACCAGCTGAAGCAGGACATCGTCCGGACGCCGGCGCTGACGGTGTTCTGGATCACCTTTCGCACCAACGCCGCACCCACGAACAACGTGATGGTGCGGGAGGCGATCGCGGCCGCCATCGATCGCGACGCATTCGTCGCACAGATCTTTCAGGGCCAGGGCATACCCGCGCAGACCTTCATCCCCAAGGGGATGCGCGGCTATGCTCCCGATCTCGCGACGACACAGAAGTTCGACGTCGCGCAGGCGCGCGCGCTGCTCGCCGCATCGGGCGTGACGGCGAAGCAGCTCTCCGGTGTGAAGTTCTCTTACGACCAGGCATCCGATTTCAGCAAGGCCACGGCGAAGTTCATCCAGCAGCAGTTGAAAGCGAACCTGGACGTCGATGTCACGCTGGACGCACTTGACGCCAACACGCTGAGCTCGCGCCTCTCGACCGGCGACTTTCAAATCGCGGGACCGCTGGGCTGGATGGCCGACTACCCCGATCCCTCAGATTGGTCGGCCTCTTCCTGACGACCGCCTACAACAACTTCGCCTTCTATCAGAACAAGCAGTACGACAACTTTGTGAAGGCGGCTGCGACGGACGTGCAGCCCGACCGCCGCGACCAGGAGTACAAGCAGGCTCAGAAGATGCTCGTCACCGACGCCCCGGTCGCCTTTCTGGCACAGCCCGTCGGATGGAGCCTGGTCCGGCCGTTCGTGAAGGGGGCGACCCCGACGCCAGCCGACTCGTGGTCCGGCAGCCTTTTCCCCGAGAAGATTTACATCGCTGCACACTGAGTACGCCGAACGTACGTTCTGCAGGCCACTTCCTATCTGACTTGACACTCAATAGGGCCGAACAACAGAATTCTTCTAGCCGAAGAGGCTGTGTGGAGTAAGACCTGCGGTCGGCGCACTCTCGCCCCGGGATAGCCGGGAAGAAGGCTGCAGGGCGGTTCTGAGAGGTAAGACGCGTATGCATTTAGGTTTCCGCTTACGAGCGATCGCGCTCGCGACGGTGGGCCTGTTCGTCGTAGCCGCCTGTGGCAGCTCCGGCGGCGGTGGCGTCACCCTGGCGAGCGCCCAGGAGCTGCGTGTCCGACTCACGACTGAGCCGGCGTCATTCGACCCCGGCCAGACCCAGTGGGACTATGAGGCAGCCGTTACCCGCCAGACGTTCGAAGCGCTCTTGCGAACCAAGCCGGATGCCTCGGACGTCCAGGGCGCGGCCGCTGACAGTTACTCCGTCGACAGCACCGGGTTGGTCTACACCTTCAAGCTGCACCCCGGAGCCAAGTGGAGCGACGGGCAGGCTGTCAAGGCCGCCGACTTCGTTTACGGATTCCAGCGTCTTCTCGACCCGCGCCTCGCGGCGCCATACGCATCCTTCTATTACCCGATCAAGAACGCCGCCACGGTCAACGCCATGACCCCCACGGACCCGGGCGTTGACGCCGCCATCCAGACCCTCGGCCTGAAGGCGGTCGACGACAACACGTTCCAGATCACCCTCGAGTCGCCCGCGGGCTACTTCAAGTGGGTCGCCAGCCTGTGGACGAGCGCGCCGGTACGCAAGGACATCGTCCAGAAGTACGGCAAGGACACCACCGGCAACGACAAGTGGGGCGCGGTCGCGGCGGCAGCCGCCCAGACCGTGGTCGGCAACGGCCTCTTCAAGATTTCGGAAGATGTGCCCAAGGACCACGTCACGCTCGTGCAGAACACCAGCTACTCGGGCACCCAGGCCAAGCCGACCTTGACCAAGATCACTGAGTACTTCATCGACGACGAGACGGTCGCTTACGCCAAGTACAAGAGCGGCGAGCTCGACATGGTGGGAGTCCCCCTGGCTGACACCGAAGCAGTCAGGACCTCTCCCGAGCTAAACGTGATCCCGGAGCTCACAGTCTTCTGGGTCGACATCAACGTTACGAAGGCTCCGTTCGACAACCCCAAGGTTCGCCTCGCATTCTCACAGGCGTTCGACCGCGATCTTTTCATCAAGAACATCGAAAAGGGTCGCGGCCTTGTGGCTACCACGCTCATCCCGAAAGGCATGCGCAACTACCGGCCTGACCTTGGCGCGCCGCAGGCATTCAACGCGGCGACCGCCAAGTCGACGCTCGCGTCATCCGGTGTGAGCGCCACCTCCCGTCAACCAAGACGATTGCAGAGTTCCTGCAGGCGCAGTTCAAGACCAACCTTGGCGTCGACGTCGTGCTCGACGGCACCGACAGCAAGACGGTCAGCAAGAGGTTGAAGAACGGTGACTACCAGTTCGGAGCTCTTTCCGGCTGGGGCGCCGACTACCCGGACTCGCAGGACTGGTTCGACATCTTCGTGACCGGGTCCGGCAACCAGTTCAGCCACTGGAGCAACAAGACTTATGACGACGCGGTGGCAGCAGGCGACGCCGCCTCAGACAACGCGAAGCGCGACGCCTCGTACCAGACGGCTGAGCAGACACTGGTCACCGACGCTCCGGTCATGTTCCTGTACCAGCGCACCGGCTGGTTCCTCGTGAAGCCATACGTCAAGGGCATCAAGACGACGCCCAACGACGACCAGTGGCTCGGCGACTTCTTTACGTGGAGCATTCAGATAGCTCAGCACTAGGAGACACATTTGGCATCGGTGAGGGGCGCCCCGCTGAGGGGCGCCCTCATCCCTCTTCGCAAACGGTCGGGCCGAGGTTGGACCCTCGGTATCTATATCGCTCGGCGCCTGCTCTGGATGGTGCCCGTGCTCCTCTTCGTCATTCTCATCACGTTTTTCCTGGCGCACCTTGCGCCTGGGAGCCCTTGGGACAAAGAGGGCAGGCAGCTATCCGAGGCGACGATTCGCAATCTCAATTCCAAGTACGGCCTCGACCAGCCGATCTGGACCCAGTTCGGGCTGTACCTATGGAACGTGCTCCACTTTGACTTCGGCACCTCATATCAGCACCCAGGCCAGTCCGTCAACTCGCTGATCCTCGCGACCTGGCCCGCCACCGTGAAGCTGGGCGGGATTTCCTTCCTGGTGATCGCTGTAGTCGGTGTGACGCTGGGCGTCATCGCCGCCCTGCGACAGAACACCTTCGTCGACTACTTCGCGGTGGCGCTGGCCACGGTTGGCGCATCAGTTCCGAACTTCGTGGTCGGAATCGTGCTGATCATCATCCTGTCGAACTTCCTGTACAGGGTGACCAATGCGAACTTCTTCTTGCCGACCGGCGGCTATCCGCAGGACCTCCTGCACATGATCATGCCGGTCGCGACCTTGAGCTTCCTGCCGATCGCGTTTCTCGCCCGCCTGACGCGCTCGAGCACGCTTGACTCCCTCCGCCAGGACTTCGTGCGCACCGCCTGGGCGAAGGGCCTTCGCGAGCGCATCGTCGTGACCAAGCATGTCCTCAAGAACTCACTAATCCCGGTCGTCACCGTGGCGGGCCCTCTGTTCGCCGCGCTCATCACCGGCTCCGTTATCGTCGAGACGGTTTTCCAGGTGCCGGGGATTGGGCGCTCATATGTGCAAGCGATCGAGGCGCGTGACTATCCAATGATCCTCGGGACCACGGTGCTCTACGCCGGCCTGGTCGCGCTGCTGAACCTGATAGTCGACGTCGCCTACGTGTTCATCGATCCCCGCGTGAGGCTCGAGTAGATGGCCGCACCGGCGCTGATCGCCGAGCAGCTCGATTGGGAAAATCCGCAGCAGATCGGGCTGTGGTCGGACGCCTGGAGCCGCTTCCGGCGCAACCGGCTTGCGGTCGGCAGCCTGGCATTCGTTGTCCTCCTGATCACGCTCGCGATCATCGCTCCGCTCCTCCAGCGCGTCGGACTGCTGCAGGACCCGACCGCCCAGGACGTGGTCAACAACTACCTTGGGCCGGGTGCTCCGCACCACATCCTCGGCACCGACGACCTCGGGCGGGACGTGCTGTCGAAGGTCATCTTCGGTTCCCAGGTCTCGCTGTCGATTGGCATCCTTGTGCAGGCGATAGTGCTTCTCATCGGCGGCACGATCGGCCTCGTCGCCGGCTACTTCGGCGGCTGGCTCGACAACCTGCTGATGCGGTTCACGGACATCATGTATGCGTTCCCCGACCTGCTGTTCGTGCTCATCATCGTGGCCGCCCTCGGGCCCACGCTCCTCAACATCTTCGTCGCCATCGGGCTCGTCAGCTGGGTCGGCCTGGCGCGACTCGTGCGCGGCCAGGTGCTCTCGATCAAGGAGAAGGAGTACGTCGAGGCGGCCAACGCCGCCGGTACCAGCCCGATGAAGATCATCCTCAAGCACCTGCTGCCGAACTCGTTGGGGCCGGTCATCGTCACCCTCACGTTCGGCATCCCGGCGGCGATCTTCACCGAGGCGGTCCTCGACTTTCTCGGCGTCGGCCTTCGGCCGCCCCAGCCGACGTGGGGGGTCATGGTCTTCGAGGGCTATGCCGCAGTCGACGCCTATCCTTATCTCGTGATCATTCCGTGCGTGGCTCTATCGCTGACCATGCTTGCGTTCAACTTCATCGGTGATGGACTGCGCGACGCGCTTGATCCGCGGATGCGTCGATAGCACATACATTTGTCTGAGCCGATCCTCCGCGTCGAGGACCTTAAGACGCAGTTCTTCACTTCACGCGGCGTCGTCCACGCCGTCGACGGAGTCAGCCTCCACGTCGACGCCGGCGAGACCGTGGCGGTGGTGGGGGAGTCCGGCTGCGGCAAGACGATCACCGCCCTCTCGATACTGCGCCTGGTTCCGGAGCCGGGCCGGATTGTGAGTGGGAAGATCTTCTTCAAAGGCCGGAACATCGTCGAGATGGACGGCGAGGAGGTCCGCAACTACCGCGGCAACGACGTCGCGATGATCTTCCAGGACCCGATGAC
>Ga0209471_1002809_pt1 | contig 9954 bp, 10 predicted proteins | sample GraSoiAngelo_128_FD_185885 | JGI IMG/M metagenome (GOLD analysis project Ga0209471, IMG submission 185885) | Grasslands soil microbial communities from the Angelo Coastal Reserve, California, USA - 14_0927_12_20cm (SPAdes) (version 2) | ecosystem: Environmental > Terrestrial > Soil > Grasslands ... | reverse complement strand
TTGCTTGGCGGTCGTCCCCCCGACGCAGGCGGTGGCGCAACGGAAGGCGCCGAAGGCGCGCGAGAATCGCGTCCGAGTAAACCTGCTCCGCCGCCGAAAGCCGGCGCCGCCGCCGAGCCGGACGACGACGAAATTCCGTTTTAGATTTTTTGTAGGGGAAGCTGTTAGCTTCCCTGGGACGACAGCGTCGTCCCCTACAGGAATTTATGAACTCCACCGAAGCGTGCATCGCGCTCAACATGCTGCCGACGGTTGGGCCGGTGCGGTTGCGAAAGCTCCTGCAGATTTTCAAGGAACCGGAGAACATCCTAGCCGCCAAACGTGATCAGCTTCGGAAAGTTGAAGGAATCGGTAGGGACGTCGCCGATCAAATTTCAAACTGGGAGTCGATTGTCGATCTTCCGGCGGAGCTGAAACGCGTCAAAGAATTCGGCGCGACTGTAATCACACAGAGTTCGCCCTCGTACCCGAAACCGCTGCGTGAGATCCATGCCCCGCCAATTGTGCTTTATGTCTGGGGCGAAATTCAGGAGCGCGATCATCACGCGCTCGGAATCATCGGCGCGCGCCGCACGACTCATTACGGGAGCGAGTCTGCGAAAAAACTCGCGTATCAACTGGCGTATGCCGGTTTGACTGTAATCAGCGGTCTGGCGCGCGGAATCGATACGGCAGCGCATCAGGGCGCGCTGGCCGCAAAGGGACGGACGATCGCAGTCATCGGCTCTGGAGTGTCGAAGTTATATCCGCCCGAAAACCGCGCGCTTGCCGAGAAAATTTGTAACGGTAGCGGCGCGGTCGTGTCTGAGTTTTCGATGGAGGTCGAACCTGACCGGCAAACGTTTCCGATGCGAAACCGGATCATCTCCGGCTGGAGCCACGGAATTCTCGTGGTCGAAGCGGGCGTCAACAGTGGCGCGTTAATTACGGCCTCGCAGGCGCTGGAACAGGGCCGGGCGGTTTATGCTGTCCCCGGACATATCAATGCTCCGAGCGCGATCGGCTCGAACCGGCTTATTCAGCAGGGCGCGAAGCTCGTGATGGACGCGAATGACATTCTCGATGATCTCCAAATTCTTTTGCCCGAAACGAAACCGTCACCGCAAGCCGCCGCCCGTCCACTGCCTCCGCTCTCGGACGAAGAGCGCAGGGTTTATGACGCGATTGAGGCAACGGAGACGCCGATCGACGAGATCGCCACGAAATCAAATTTGCCAAGCGGCACAGTCTCTTCTACTCTCCTCGGCCTTGAGCTGAAGCGGCTCGTGAAGCAGTTGCCCGGAAAATATTTCGTGAAACTCGCCTGACCTCGTCCGCGACCTGCTCATCCCCCCGTTTGCAAGGTCTTCATTACCAATGTCTAAATCCCTGATTATCGCGGAGAAGCCGAGCGTAGCGAGCGATCTCGCACACGCCCTCGGCGTCAAGAAGGAAGGCGATCATTTCGAAAGCGACCGCTACGTCATCTCGTCCGCGCTTGGACATTTGGTTGAACTGGCCCTGCCGAGCGAGCTCGATGTGAAGCGTGGGAAATGGAGCTTTGCCAATCTCCCGATTATCCCGGACGAATTTCAGCTCAGGCCGATCGAGAAAACGAAAGCGCGCTTCAACATGCTTAAGCGCTTGATGCAACGCCCCGATGTCGATCTTCTGATCAACGCCTGCGACGCCGGACGGGAAGGGGAATTGATTTTTAGGTATCTGGTCAAACTTGGCGGGGTCAAAAAGCCCATCCGCCGTTTGTGGCTACAGTCGATGACGACGGAATCGATCCGCGAGGCCTTCAATCATTTGCGTTCCGAAGAGGAAATGGTGCCGCTCTCAAAGGCGGCGGTTTGTCGCTCTGAAAGCGATTGGCTGGTCGGGATCAACGGCACGCGGGCCATGACCGCATTCAACAATCGGACCGGCGGTTTTCAGCTGACTCCGGTTGGTCGCGTCCAAACGCCAACCCTCGCCATTCTGGCTGAGCGCGAAGACAAGATTCATCACTTCAAGCCGCGCAACTATTATGAGGTGTTCGGCGATTTCGAAGTCAAAGCCGGCTCCTATCGCGGCCGCTGGTTCCGGGAAGATTTCACCAAAGACGGCGACGAAGACGCCCGGGCGGAGAGGATTTGGGACCAGGCGACTGCGGACGAAATCAAGAGCCGCTGTCTCGGCAAAACGGGCGTTGCGACTGAAGAGCGCAAGCCGACCACGCAGGCGCCCCCGCTTCTTTACGATCTGACCAGTTTGCAGCGGGATGCGAACGGTCGCGGCTTCAGCGCCAAACGCACCTTGCAGATTGCGCAGCAGCTTTACGAGCGCTTCAAAGTCATTACTTATCCGCGGACCGATTCCCGCTATTTGCCGGAGGATTACATCCCGACGGTAAAATCGACCTTGAGCCGAATCGAGAATCCGCATGCGCGCACCGTTCTCGACAACAATTGGGTCAAACCTTCGAAAAGGATTTTTAACAACGCCAAGATTTCGGATCACTTCGCCATCATCCCGACCGGAACCGCGCCCCATGGGCTCGATGAGGTGCAGCAAAAAATCTACGACATGATTGTGCGTCGCTTTATCAGCGGCTTTTTCCCGGCGGCGCAATTTGAAGTGACGACACGCATCACCCGGGTTGAGAAGGATGCGTTTAAGACCGAAGGCAAAATTATCAAGGACCCGGGCTGGCTCGCGGTTAACGGTCGCGAAGCTGCGGCTGCGAGCGAGGAAGGCGGCGAAGCATTAGTCTCCATTTCGCCTAACGAGTCGGCCAAAGTTGTCGATCTTGAAATTAAGGAGAGCGAGACGAGACCGCCGGCGCGTTTCAATGAAGCGACGCTGCTCTCCGCCATGGAAGGCGCGGGCAAGCTGGTGGAAGACGAAGAGCTGCGCGAAGCGATGCGCGAAAAAGGTCTCGGCACGCCGGCCACGCGCTCGACAATTATCGAAGGCTTGATTCACGACGGTTACGTCCATCGTCAGGGCCGCGAATTGATTGCGACCGCCAAAGGTTTGGCGTTGATCACGCTTTTGCGCGGCATCGGTGCGACTGAGTTGTGTTCCCCGGAAATGACCGGCGAATGGGAATCCAAACTCAAGCGGATGGAAAAAGGCGCGATGAAGCGCAACGATTTCATGGCCCACATCAAGAACTTCACCCGCGAAATCGTTGAGAAGGCAAAAAATTTCGAAGGCGATAGTGTGACCGGAGATTTCGAGCCGCTTGAGGTGAAATGTCCGAAGTGCGGCGGCGGACCGTTCGAAGAAAGTTATCGCACCTTCAAATGCCGATCCTGCGGACTAATCGTTTGGAAAACGATGGCCGGGCGATTGTTCGAACGTTCGGAGTTGGAAAAACTTTTAACTGAGAAACAAGTTGGCCCGCTTGAAGGTTTTCGAAGCAAAGTCGGCCGCAAGTTCAACGCAACCGTCAAACTCAGTGAAGATTTCAAACCGGCGTTCGACTTCGGCGAGAACGGTCATGATCAGCCGATTACGATCGACACCGAGAAGCACGAAGCGCTCGGACTTTGTCCAATTTGCCAGAAAGGTCAGGTTTATGTGCTTGATCGCGCCTATGCCTGCGAGAACGCAGTGGCCAAGGAGAAGACCTGCACATTCCGTATCAGCAAGAACATCCTGCACCGCGAAATCCCGAAGGAGCAGGTGCAAAAACTGATTACGACGGGCAAGACCGATCTTCTCCCGAAGTTTGTTTCTAAAAAGGGCCGCCCGTTTTCTGCGCACCTCAAGTTGGAAAACGGAAAAGTCGGTTTCGAATTCGCCGAAAGAAAGCCGAAGAAGAGCGCGCCGCGCAAAGCGGTCGCGGCTTGAGCGGAACAACAATTCCAAGCGTTAAAGATCGTTGACGCCACAACACGTGGTGTGTTATTTAACCCTTTAACACTATGCGTTGCCCCAAGTGCGGCTCGCGTGATGACAAGGTCATCGATTCCCGTCAGTCTCGCGATAGCTCCAGCATTCGCCGGCGCCGCCAATGCCTCAAATGCGGATATCGCTTCACCACTTACGAGGAGATCGAGCGCTCGGACTTGCGCGTGGTAAAGCGCGATCGCACTCACGAGCCGTTCGATCGACGGAAGCTCGCTGGGAGCATTGCCAAAGCTTTCGAGAAGCGCTCCACCAGTTTGCTGACGCTCGAGCAGCTCGTCGATGAAATCGTGCACGATTTGGAAACCGGCGACCGCGAGGTCCAATCCACCGCTATTGGGGCAAAGGTCCTCGAAAAACTGCGCGGTATCGATGAAGTCGCGTATCTCCGTTACGCCTCGGTCCATCGTCGCTTCGAAGATGTCGATCAATTCGTCGACGCCATCCACGCGCTGGGCAAGGCGGCGAAGCCTGACTCGAAGCAACGTGAATTATTTCCACCCGATCAAGTAAGTCATGGTCGCGTTTAAAGAAGAATTTCCTTATCTGCGCTGCGACTCAGGCCAGCTCTTCGAGTTCGACCGCGACTGGCTGCACGCCGCGATTAACCGCGCGGCCGATAAGGCCGGTTACCCGAGCTGGTGGCTGACTGAACATGTCACTGAGAGCATTGCGTTTTATTTGCACCTTCGAAACGACGAGAACGTTGTCGCGTTCAAACAGCTTCAGGAGACGGTCCAGTACGTCCTGAAAGCGATCGGTTACAAGGAGATTATTCCCTACTTCGCACCGGCTCCGCCGCCGATCTCGATTTCGTTGGTCGACATCGCGCATCAAGCCGGCAGCGGGTACGAGCTCGCCTTTTTCGATCTTCTCGAAAAACGTCTCAATTCCTTGATCGAGACCGGTGTTGACAATTTGCAGCTCTGCTCGTTGCAAGCCTGTGTGAAACATTTGCGCTGCACGCGAGTTTGGACCCGTGCCTGCGATGCTTTACGGGAAGAAATTGTCTGCTTCATTCGTGAACGGTTGACGGCGACCACCAGTGAGCGCTTGAAATGCTCGCTGAAGTGATTGCTCAGTCCGACAATTTGCCATGACGATTTTCGAAAAAATCATCGCGCGCGAGATTCCTGCGGAAATCATTTGGGAAGACGACGACGCGATCGCTTTTCACGATGTGAATCCGCAGGCGCCGGTCCATGTTTTGATTGTGCCGAAGAAAATAATCCCCAGATTAGCGGCCGCATCCGAATCCGAGCGCGCGATTCTTGGAAAATTGTTGCTTGTCGCTGGTGAGCTTGCGAAAAAGCTGGGAATCGAGCAATCCGGCTACCGGGTTGTGATTAACAGTGGCCCCGACGCGGGCGAAAGCGTACCGCATCTTCACGTTCATTTATTGGGCAAACGCGCTCTCGCCTGGCCGCCCGGGTAGGACAACATTTTCCATGGCGGCAACGCTCGACCCTGTCCGGCCAATTAAGTTGGACGAAATCAGACAAGCGCGGGAGCGCATCGCGCAAACAATCGTGCGAACTCCGCTGGTTCGTTTGGAACTCGGCCCAGATTTTCCCGATGTTCGATTGAAACTGGAGAATCTCCAGCCAATCAATGCTTACAAGTTACGCGGCGCGGCGAATGCCGTCGCGCTTCTCCCGGAACAAGATCGCAAACGTGGCGTCTGGACGATCAGCGCCGGCAACGCCGGGCAGGGAGTCGCTTACGCGGCGCGAGAAGCCGGTGTTCCTTGCACGGTCGTCGCAATTGAAACCGCGCCTGAATCGAAGCTCGCGCGAATGCGCGCGCTTGGCGCAAGGTTAGTTCTCGTCTCCTACGATGTCGCTTGGAAAGCGCTGGATGATCGCGCGTTTCCCGGCGTCGATGGAACATTCGTTCATCCGTTCGACGACGATAATTTTATTGCCGGCCACGGAAGCATGGGGCTGGAGATTTTGGAAGACGCGCCGGACACAAAAGCAATCATCGCCAGCATCGGTGGCGGCGGATTAATCACTGGAGTGGCGAGCGCGATCAAAGCGATCAATCCGGGAATTAAAATTTTCGGCGCTGAACCGGAAACAGCCGCACCAGCGGCATTGTCCTTTGAGAAAAATTCGCCGCAGGTTTTTAAGAACTGGAAAGCATCGTTCGTCGATGGAGCCGGCGGTCAAAGCGTGTTCCCGCGAATGTGGGACCGCATGAAGCCGCTGGTCGACGGCTACATCGTCGTCACTTTGGAAGAAACGAAGAAGGCGATGCGATTGATGGCTGAGAAAGCGCGCATCATTTCTGAAGGCGCAGGAGCGTTGCCGCTCGCGGCAGCGTTGACTGGAAAAGCGGGCAAGGGTCCGATCGTCGCCATCGTTTCGGGCGGTAACATCGATCTGAAGAAGTTTTTTGAACTGATCGCGTTGTAATTTGTAGGGCGTCTGTGTCAGACGCTAGGCGTTTCACAGAAACGCCCTGCAGTATTCAATGCGGGTGAATCATCTCGCGGCAGCCGGCGACGTTGCCGATCAGCAGGACCACGAGGACGCCGTAGAGAATTACCGTTCGCGTCGTGGTCTTCGAGCGGAAATAGAAAAAGCCGTGGACGAGATAAACGGCGTAACAGGCAATGAGCACTCCCCAGCCGCCGTCGTTTGCCGTATGGCGATCGATGACGGCAACAAGGCCAAGCGGAAACATCCACGCCAGCGCCCAGAGACCCGGCGCGGTTAAAAGGAGCGCGACAATCCAGATCGCGACGTATCCGATAATCTTATAGAGCAATCGGACGGAATTACCTTTTTCGAAGTCCTCCGCATCGGGGTCGGACATTTATTCCTTTACCGTCATCGACGTACCCACCGGCGCGTTGTTATAGAACCGTGCCGCCATCCCTTCCGGCAAACGAATGCAACCATGCGATGCCGCAAACGGCGGGACGTAGCCCTGGTGCATCGCGTAACCGCCGTTGAAGTGCATGCAATACGGCATCCTGGCTGGATCGAAATGCGTCCCGCGCGGCTTGCGATCTTTTCGCACATCGATGTTTTGCACCACGATGTTGCCGTCGCTGTCGATGTAATCACCGAATTCGCTCGAGAAATGGTTCTTGTCTTTGGAGACGATGGAATAATGGCCGGGCGGAGTCGAAAAGCCCTTCTTGCCTGTGGAAACGGTCGATTCGCCGACCAAGTGTTTTCCTTTAAAGAAGTAAGCCTTTTGCTCGGTCAAATGAACAACGATGCGCGGTTCGCCCGAAGCGCCTTCGTCACTCCACCAGCCGGGCTCTGGCGCCGGCATTATTGCGGCGAGTGGTTTCTGTATTTGCTGCGGCATTTCCTCGCAGCTGCAAAACAAAACCGCGGTCGCTCCCACGAGCGCGAATTCAAGTAAACAGCTGCGTTTCATAAAGTGGCGGATATTAACGCGCAGTCCGTTAGGCGGCGCAATGCGAAACATTTCATCTTTGGTGGATCGAGCAGTCCTAATGCCAGTCCGGCTCGGACCTCGATGTTAGAGATACCCGGCAAAGCCGCCTAATTAGCATCGTCTTCGGAGAAGCCGATCCACCTTACGTTTGACGCTTCAGCTTCACGGAAATACGCTCGTTTCATGGCCACGCTCACCAAGCCTCCATCCTCATCTTCCAAAGAACGCACTGCGCCCGCCGTTCAGCCGCCGATTAACTTGGGAAAGTGGATCGAAGAGAATCGGGAAACGTTCAAACCGCCGGTCAGCAACCGTTATCTTTACGACGGGCGCGATTTTTTTGTGATGGTGATCAAGGGCCCGAACGCGCGGAACGATTTTCATCTGGTCGATTCGGAAGAATATTTTTATCAGCTCAAAGGCGACATCAAAGTTCGCATCCGCGAAGGCGACCGCATCGTCGATCATCTCGTGCGCGAAGGCGAAACCTTCTTCATTCCGCCGAATGTTCCGCATGCGCCGGTCCGTCCCCCGGACACCATCGGCGTTGTGGTCGAGCGACGTCGCCCGCCCGGAGAACACGAACACGTTATCTTTTATTGCGAAAACTGCGGGGCGTTGGTCGAAGACATCGATTTCGACTGCGCCGACATCGTCGAGCATTTCAGCAAGACCATGCTCGATTTCTGGAACGACGACGCCCGCCGCACCTGCAAGAAATGCGGCACGAAGGTCCCGCAGCCGCAACCGGTGAAACCGTTTTAAGGTGGATCGGCCGCTCCGTCGGGCGATGTTATCAATGAGCGGCTCGGCCGCCAGGTTTCTCTCTCACTTCGAGATTGGACGTTGGGCGTTGAGCGTTAGACGTTTGCTGCGTCTTTCCTCATGAAGATCGACATTCACACTCACATCCTGCCGCGCCAATGGCCGGACCTGGATAAAAAGTTCGGTTATCCCGGATTTGTCAGGCTGGAGCACTGCGATGACTGCAGCGCGCGAATGATGATCGGCGGCCGTGTTTTTCGCGAGATCACCGACAACGTTTGGAATCCGAAGCGGCGCATCGAAGAAATGGATAGTGTCGGGGTTTCAATGCAGGTGCTCTCTACCGTCCCGGTAATGTTCAGTTACTGGGCGAAACCGCGCGACGCATTGGAGCTTTGTCGGATTCTAAACGACCACATCGCCGAAGTCGTTCGCGCGAATCCGAAGCGCTTTGTCGGTCTCGGGACAATTCCGTTGCAAGATGTAGACCTTGCCGCGCAAGAACTGCAGCGTTGCGTGCGCGAGCTCGGACTTCGCGGAGTCGAGATCGGCACTCATGTCGATCCAAACGACCATTGCCACGGCCCCGATTGCCGCAATCTCGATCATCCTTCGCTCGACGTCGTCTGGAAAACAGCCCAAGATTTAAACGCCGCAGTTTTTGTTCATCCCTGGGACATGATGGGCAAGGAGCGAATGCCGAAATATTGGCTGCCGTGGCTTGTCGGCATGCCGGCCGAAAGTTCGCTCGCGATCTGCTCGATGATGTTCGGCGGAGTCTTTGAGCGCTTCCCAAAACTTCGCGTTGCGTTCGCGCATGGTGGCGGCGCCTTTCCCGGAACGATCGGCCGAATCGAGCATGGATTTCACGTCCGACCGGACCTCGTCGCGATCGATAACGAAACCGAACCGCGAAAATATTTGGCGAATGATAAAACGCCCGCCCGCTTTTATGTCGATTCGCTCGTTCACGACGCCGACGCGCTCAACCTCTTGCTGAAGCTCTTCGGCGCAGAACGCGTCGCCTTAGGCTCCGATTACCCATTCCCCCTCGGTGAAGCGGAGCCCGGTAAGCTCATCGAATCGATGGGAGAGCTTTCTGCCAAAGACAAAGCGCAACTGCTTTCTGAAACCGCCCGCGAATTCCTCGGCCTCAATGCTTAACCGCGGATTACGCGGATGTCACAGATTCAGAGTTGAATCAGGAAACCAGGAAACAAGGAAAAGGGAATGTTCCTGAAATCCGCTTCGAATTCCTGCTTTGAAACTCAGTCGCTCCCCTCGCTCCTTCGCTGCTACCCTCGCAGCTTTACCTTCTATCTCGGAAATCCCGTTCCTTGATTCATGCGTTCCTGATTAATGCGTTCCTGGATTCTTGGCTTCCAGATTAAGCCTTCTGACTTCGGCGTTGGGTGTTGGACGTTCCTCCTTCGCGTTCGCTACGGCGAGACAGGTGAGCGCTTGCCACGCCGAAGCTTTCGGCGTAGGCGGGTTGGGCGTTTTCTTCCCGGCGCTTTGCGCCGGTCACATTTCGTGTCGTATCGCCCAGAGATCATGAAAGATTGGCTTGAACAATGATTCTTTGAGGAACGGCACGCCCGGTGAACCGCCGGTCCCTTTTTTCGCGCCGATCGTGCGCTCAACCAGTTTGATGTGGCGGTAGCGCCACTCCTGCAATCCTTCGTCGAAATCGGTCATGAGCTCGAAGAGAATCGAAACTTCGGGTGAAGATTTATAAAGCTTTAGAATTTCCTTTTGCACCTGCTCGTTCGGTCCGTTCGGCTGCGTGGGGTCGCGCTTTTTCAGCTCTGCTGGAATTTTTGCGCCGCGCTTTTCCAGGAAATCATAGAAATGATCGATCACTGTCCGCTCGCTGATTCGCTCTTGGAGTCG
>Ga0209471_1002808_pt1 | contig 9955 bp, 10 predicted proteins | sample GraSoiAngelo_128_FD_185885 | JGI IMG/M metagenome (GOLD analysis project Ga0209471, IMG submission 185885) | Grasslands soil microbial communities from the Angelo Coastal Reserve, California, USA - 14_0927_12_20cm (SPAdes) (version 2) | ecosystem: Environmental > Terrestrial > Soil > Grasslands ... | reverse complement strand
GTGGTCTACGTTGGTCATGATGGCTTGATAGATTTTTCCTTGCCGCTCGAGTTTCCGAATCCCACGGGCGCAAGCAAGTCGTTTTTCAAAGATCTTCCACAAGACCGGCGCAGAACCCTTGCTTTGGACGACCGGCTTAATGACTCCTGAAGCGTATGCGTTAAAGGCTGCAATGGACGGCTGGGTTCTGGGTGAGACCACGGAACAAATCAGGGAGCGAGCGGCGGAGGCGTACTCGAAATACCAGAAGTGCGGTCGCGGCCTTACGGCTTTTCTCCGATTCCTGGTGAGCGCCGGCGGATTGCCTGGTGCCTCTGGTGCCTGCGCTGAATTGACACTACTGGGCTAACGCCCCTAAAATTGAAAAGTTTCCAAAATGCCGGGGTAGCTCATTGGTAGAGCGCCGCCCTGAAAAGGCGGGCGTAGCCAGTTCGATTCTGGCCCCCGGCACCACCCACGCGTGTAAGAGCCTCTTCCCCAAAGAAGTCTATATCTCCGTTAGCTTTAAGGCTGATGGCGCCATTTTCCTCTGCCCGCTGCAAGGTGAACTTCCCAACCTGTTCAGCGAGAAGAGCCCGGGCTTCGTGAATCGCATTGGGATTGGCCAAGAGTTCACGCAGGCACGTGAGCCTCGACACAGCGAAGGTACGTAGCTCGTCGAGATTTTCCTGGAGCGATTCGGAGCCTGGTCCGATCAGTTGATTCACGATTTCCCGAACCCTCGCCTCCCGCTCGGTAATCGCAGCCATGATCGTGGGCGAACCGTTCCCGACGGCAATCATTTGGACCAGGCGCTTTAGTTCCAGTTCGATTCGCTGCTTCTCATCTCGCAACGCTTTGAGGCCCGACTCAAACTCCCAGTGGCGTTGCTGCAATTCCTCTTGGAGTCCAGCGATTACGTAATCGATGAATTCCTCGCGGAGCACCCGGTCTTGTAGGCCAGAGAGGAGCCGGTCCTCAAGCTGCTTTCGCTGAATCCGCAAACCGTTGCCGCAAACGGCACTGCCACGCTGCGCATGGAGTGAGCAGCCGTACTCGGAACGCGAAGTCTTTGCGCGACCACCAACCAACGTGACGCTACCTCCGCACTCGCCGCACTGTAGCAGCCCCGAGAAGAGATATACCTGCTTTTGCTGTCCACGGGCAAGCCCGGAGCTGCCAGCGCCCCAAAGTCTTTTTGTAGTCTGGAATCTCCGCTCGACGGCGGCAAAGAGTCCATCGGAAACAATCCTCAGTTGTGGGGCTGCCGTTATAACCCATTCCGATTCTGGACGGCGGCGGTAAATTCTCTTGCCCGTTCCTGGAACGCGCACCTTGCGTTTTGTATTCCAGAGGACCTGCCCGGCGTATCGGCGATTCCTCAAGATGTGGCGAACTGAAGAGACGCACCAGGACTGGCTTACTCTTCCCTTTTGGGGTTGGGGCGATTTCACGCCCTCTGCGTTCAGTAGGTGGGCAATGCGCTTCAGGGAATAGCCGCCGCTGTACAGTTCAAAGATTCGGCGAACCGTGGACGCTTCAGACTCTACGACCTCGAGCTTTACGCCGTCGAGTTCACGCACGCTTCGATAACCGAATGCGCGGCCGCCGGTATGGAGCGCCCTCAGCGCGCAGCCCTGCATTCTGCGGTGAGTCTTAAGCCCGAGCTCGCGAGAGTACACGCTGTCGATCAGGCCATGAACACCGAATAGGATTTCAGCTTGAGAGCTTTCGGAGTCGACGCCCTGGCTCACGGCTACCAAGCGGACGCCGGCAAAGGTCAGGCGCTCATAGAGGTTCAGCGCATCGGCAAGTTTGCGAGTGAGTCGTGTCCACTGCCCGGAAACGATTGTGATGCTCCCCCGGCAATCCGCGCACTCAAGAAGGCCGGTGAACAAATACGGCGAGCCGGCGGTCCGGCCGAGTCGCGGCCGCTTTCCAGGTCCGCAATCGTAAAGCTTCTCAACGATCTCGATGCGGCGCCGCACAGCATCCCAGAGATCTTCGGAAACGATGCGCTGCTCGGGGATGTCTTTGATGATTGGCTGACGCAACTGGCGGATGCCCACACACAGGCGAAGATTGCGACCCGAATCAACCGGCTTGCCGCCGGGAACTTTGGTGCTTGCAAATCTCTGCGCCTGGGATTGTACGAGCTACGGATTGATTGGGGACCGGGCTACCGAGTGTATTACGCGATGATTGGCAATGAATGTGTGTTGCTGAAATGTTGAAGCACCCTTCCCTGGGGTCATCCCCTGTCTAAGACGTGGGCTCTACTGCGTGATAATCCTCTTTCCTACAAAGTTCTCCGCCTAATATGTCCAGCTTATGCCTGATTGACCTTCGCACTGGACGTCCCTACGCTCAAGGGGGCTGGCGGAGCGCTCCATACGCCCATCATTGTTGTTTCTATTCGGTTTCAGCAGACCAGAACTGGAAACCGCTAACCGCGGGTTCTGATCGAGGGGGATCTCATGTGGAAGTGTGCTTCGCCACATCATTTTTCGAAGCTTGTCGTTCCTACATTCCTGTTGTCGACCCTGCCCATGTTCATCCTGCGAGGGGGGAAAGCGACACAGCCAATTTCAAATCAAGCTCAGCGGCAAAGCTCTCACCAAGCGAAAGGCGATGCTGGCGCCAGGTCGCACCACACCGTTGATCGGCAGAGCCCCACGAGCCAACGTACTTTGCTAGAAAACTATGGCAAGCTGCCCCTGAGCTTCGAAGCTAACCTGGGTCAGATAGACTCAAGTGTGAAATTTCTCTCGCAGGGCAGGGGATACACGCTGTTTCTGAGAGGCGACGAAGCAGTCCTGGTCCTGCGCAATGCCAATGGTGGAGGCGAAAAGTCGAAGAGCAGAAGAAGCGACCTGAACGTTTCGCTCAAGTCTCGTGCGCTTGATCTTCTTCATCTACCGGGCTCAGAGTTAGACAACAACTCTGCGTCGCGCGAACCTCGGTCCGAAACCCCTAGCGGCGAGTCCCAGACTCCCGAGGTCTTGCGTATGAGATTGGTGGGCGCGAATCGAGCGGTAAAGGTCAAGGGGGTCGACGAACTGCCGGGCAAGTCGAACTACTTCATCGGTATGGACCCGATGAAGTGGCGGACGAACGTGCCGACCTATGCAAAGGTGAAATACGAAGGCGTCTATCCCGGGATTGATCTCGTCTATTACGGTCACCAGCGGCAGCTCGAATACGACTTTGTAGTTGCCGCCGAGGCCAATCCGAAGACCATCCGTCTGGAAATCGAGAATCGAAACTCGAAAATCGGCGTGGATGGAAATGGGGACTTGGTGGTTGGGCTGACGTCCGGCGAGGTGCGCCTTCATAAGCCCCATGTTTATCAGCCCAGCGACCCGAACATTGAGTCGACCAATTCCCCACTTGTTATTCAGAATGCAGAATTTGTAGTCGCCAATAACTGCATAGGGCTCGACATTCCTAGCTACGACAAGACCAAGCCGCTTATCATCGACCCCATCCTGGTCTATTCGTCCTACGTTGGCGGTAGCGGCGCCGATTGGGGTAACAGCATTGCTGTAGATTCCTCCGGGAACGCCTATGTGACCGGTGCTATGCACTCCACCGACTTCCCCACTGTTAACGCCCTCCAACCCGCGTCGGGCGGAGGGTATGAAGACGTCTTTGTGGTGAAAATCAACCCTGCTGGCAACGCTCTGGTTTATTCGACCTACCTGGGTGGCAGCTACGATGATGCGGCCTCAGGCATGTCCGTGGATTCTTCCGGCAGCGCCTATGTCACAGGAACGACGGATTCGCCAGACTTCCCAACAGCGAATGCTGTTCAGGCCCATCTCGCCTCTACGGTTGGTCCGAATGCTTTTGTAGCGAAATTCAGCCCCGACGGCAGCGCTCTGGTTTACTCGACTTATCTGGGTGGCAGCAGCAACGACCACGGCAACGCAATCACGGTCGACACTTCCGGTAACGCCTATGTGACTGGCTTGACCCAATCGCTCGACTTCCCCACGACTGCCGGAGCCTTCCAGACGATCTGTGGCTGCAACAGCGATGCTTTTGTCACTAAGTTCAGTGCGGATGGCACCAGACTGGCTTACTCCACCTATCTCGGAGGTGGTGCCGAAGACCAAGGCAATAGTGTCGCTGTGGACCTGTCCGGCAGCGCCTACATCACCGGGGCTACCCTTTCCTCCGACTTTCCCACGACCAATGGGGCCTTCGAGAGCACAAGTACGGGTGGTGCCTTTGTGACCAAGGTCAACGCCGCCGGCACCGCGCTGGTTTACTCCACCTACCTGGGAAACGGAGGAGACCAAGGCTATGGCATTGCCGTGGATTCCTCCGCCAACGCTTACGTCACCGGACAAACCATCCTAACCAACTTTCCCACCACCAACGGGGCCTTCCAGAGTACCTTTGGCGGCTACTACGATGCCTTTGTCACTAAGCTTAACGCGGCAGGCAGCGACCCGGTTTATTCCACCTATCTCGGCGGGAGCGACTACGACTTTGGCTACGGCATCGCCGTAGATTCCTTTGGCAATGCTTACGTCGTCGGAACTACTTCTTCTGGCGATTTCCCCAGCAAGCAGTCCTTCAAGTCCTGCGCGGGTGCTGCCGGGCCGGATGTCTTCGTATCGAACTTGAATGCTCGGGGCAATGCCCTTCTCTATTCCACGTGCCTCGGCGGCACCGATGAAAACCAGGGGCGCAGCATCGCTGTAGATTCTTTTGGTGAAGCCTATATCACGGGATTCACCTTTGCCGGCGACTTCCCTCTTGTCAATCCCTTTGGTACCGGTCACGGGGGCGAGCCGGATTCTGATGCCTTCGTGGCCAAGATCGCTCGCTCACGTACGACGAACCAACATGCATATCGATCAGGTCACTCAAGCGCCAGGTGACGCTTTCAGTCCTCGGCACAGTGAAGAGCCGGCCAGGGCTGCCAAAGTGGGCGAATTTATCTGGCAGCTTGGTCCCCTTTGACGAAAAGCCCAAAGTGCTGTGTCTTTCCCTGCGGACCGCGCGATCATGCGGCCGAGTGCCAGTGGAAGTGTACCGGCAGATGCGCGGTCCAATCCCCTGGCCCCGGTACCACCACCTTTCCCAATGATCTTGTCGCCGATAATTCAGTTGTCAGAACACAAGGAATCAAGCGCTACGCAACATCTCGCCATCGATCGTGTCGAGGAGGACAAATGGTGCCGCCCGCCCTACGATCCAGCTCGCTTAAATCTCACCTACCTCCTCCCCGCAGTGGAGTGAGGGTTAAACTTACCAGCGCACGCTCCACCTCCCTTAATGGAGATACTTGCTCATTACTGCCGTACTCGGGTCGAACCTGCGGGCCATCGGGAATCGCCGTCCGCGCAAGACGAGGATACGTTGGACATCGTCTATCACCGCTTGGCTGCGTTCTACTAGCTCGGACGTACGCGACGCCCAGTCATCTTCAAAGAGCTGCACGCGACGGACGGCACATTTTACCAACTCGACTGCCTCACATAAGCGGACGCGGATCAAGAAATCTTTCGGCGCACGAGGAACGTAGCCCGCAAGGAAACTCTCATACATCTCGTCCTTTCTGCGGTCATCAAGGTCGGCTTGCCGGAATTGCCAGTCGGCCAAGAAATATCCCACGTCGAGTGCTGGGTCCGCTAAACAAGAACTGTCGAAATCCATCACGGTGAGCCCGTCCGCGGAAACCCAAATGTGCTCGGTTTTGAGGTCCTCATGTGTGAAAGTAGGTGGCTCCTGGGACAGTCGCTCGTGCAGTTCTTGCGCACGGTTGAGGAGCGCCTCCATGGCTGATCCCACGTCCGGCAGTAAGGCGCGAATATGATTGCTCTTCCGTGCAATCGAACGAATCTCCGCTGCAAGACCATGGGGCTCAGGCCGACTGGCGAGCCCCACGGGAAGCTGATGCAAAGTGCAGAGTGCTGCTCCGGCCCGGCGCAACCACTTAGCAGTGTCCGCGTTAAGTCGCCGCGCGTAATCGGACAGGGGCAGGCCGCAAAGTCGCGGATAAAGGACCACCGCGTCCGGAGCCACGTGGGCGAACGGCCTTAGGCCCTTCAGGTCCCCGCCCGCGTTCTCCCAGCCAGTCTGCTACCTCCCGCGCAACGCGGAAGATCCGGGCCCCATCTTCGCGCCGAAAGGTGCGCGCCTCTTCTTCGCTGATGTACAGCTTGGCGAATACCGTTTCCCCGCTGACTGGATCCTCCGGATCGTAGCGCAGCACGTGCCGTCTACCTGGTCGATATTTAACCGACGCGATTTTATAAGCGCTGATTCGACGCGGATCCCATGCCCCACTACCTGACGCGTAAGTATCTGCAAGCATTGCGCCCACGTGCTGCGGGTCCGATAGTCGAGCAAGCTGCGTGAATCGCGCGTCCAACGGCGAGACCCGAATATGCATGCTCCAGTCGGGAAGGTCGGCGATCAATCGCAGGAAGGGGGCCGCGACTCCGCGGCGCACCGCCTCGGCGAGCGCCTTGGTCATATCGATCCTCTCGCCGCTGCGATCCGCGTCGGGTTCCGATCCCCAGGTCACTGCGACGAACGCAAGAAGCTGCCCTGCCCTTGGTGAAAACAACCACGTCGTACTACGCGGTGAGCTTGCGCCTAGGCTTAAATTGCACCTCTCTTAGACGAAGCGGCCCCACTGCAGCCCCCGCGGGGAGGAGTGCTGTCAGCTGATCTGCTAACACCTTGCGGGCCGCGGCGGAGAGTAGCGCCCTGCGGATACCTCTTAGCTTAGCTCCGGACACGACGTCCCCGATGTCCATTCTCGACTCCCTTCTGCACAAATCTGCAAAAAAAGGGAGTGCCCTTCCGCTCCGAATAACTATCTTTCAGACATAAATTGCCTATCTTTGGCCAGTCCATTAGAATGTGATTCACCCCTCTTCAAACGGTGGGGCATCATGAGATTTCGGTCATGCAGGATCCGTTATCCATTTTTGTTCCGGCCAACCGTAGGAAATTGTTGGTTGCGGCGGGAGTATTCGGAGCAGCGATTGCCCTGCTCGACTGGTGGGCGGAGCCGTATCTCTCGTTAGGCTTTCTTTACCTTTTTCCGATCATGATTGCAGGGGGATACCTGTCGCGCAAAGCGACTATCATCGTTGCCCTGCTATGCGCTGTTCTTGATTTCAGCAATCTGCCCAAGAATGAGAAGCTCGTACACCTTGTATTTAGCTCCGCTGGTTTCATGGGCACGGGGCTGTTTGTTTCGGAGCTTATTCGCAACCGCAATCTCGCACTCCGACGCCACGCTGACGAACTGGGAGACCAAATGAAGCGGCGGCAGGAAGCGGAAGAGCAGTTGCATGTTCTGGTCGAGAGCAGTCCGGCGGCTATCGTCATCATTGATTCGGATGGAAAGATTCTTCTCTGCAACGACGCGGCTCAGCGCCTGCTGGCGTCGAGAGCACAGCCGCTGCGAGGGCAACCAATCAGCACTTTCCTGCCTGCCTTGCAACGGCCCCTTCAGGCGCCATCTTTCGCTGCATTTCGGACAACAATGCAATGCACCGGGCAGCGAAACGATGGAGAGGTTTTCTTGGCCGGCGTCTGGTTTTCCACTTACACGACCGCCTCAGGCCCGCGCTTGGCCGCTATCATCGTGGACCTCTCAGAGGATCTGCGTTCCCGAGAGGATTTGAGCCTGGATTTTCTATTAAAAAACAGCCGCATTCTCATGAGCGCAGTTGCTCACGAGGTGCGGAATTTGTGCGGTGCGGTATTGCTAGTCCACAAGAATCTTTCGCGGGTACAGGAACTGCAGAACAATGAGGACTTTCACGCCCTGGGCACGCTAGTGGAAAGTCTGCACAGGGTAGCAGCTCTGGAGTTACGGACCACCCCTGGTCAGACCGCGACGGCGGTTGAGTTGAAAACCGTGCTCGATGAATTCCGCGTTTTAATCGAGAATGCCTACCGCGAATCAGAAATCCAAATCATATGGCAGGTCGCCCAGCCACTGCCTTTAGTTTGGGCGGACCGCTACGGACTCATTCAAGTCTTCTTGAATTTGGCCAAGAATAGCCAACGTGCAATGCAGTTCACGAAGTCGAAGAGGCTGTGTGTAACAGCGTCGAAGGAAGCAACCCGGGTGGTTATCCGCTTCGAGGATACCGGCGTCGGCATCGCTTGTCCTGAAAATCTGTTCCGGCCTTTTCAGCGCGGTGCTGAGTCTGGGGGCCTGGGCCTTTTTGTGTCGCGCGCGGTAATGAAGAGTTTCGGCGGTGAATTGGCCTACGAGGCCAGAACGGCAGGGTGCTGTTTCGTTATATCGGTGCCCGCCCTGTGCTCTACCGAAGAAACCGTCCATGACTGAAGCAATAGAAAAAACGATCGCGATCTTAATAGTTGATGACCATGCTCTTTTTCGCGAAAGCTTGGTGCGGCTCCTACACGCCGAACCGGGATTCGAAGTAATAGCGCATTGCGGCACAATCGAAGAAGCCCTTAGGGTTCTGCAGAAAAGGCAAGTTGATGTCGTGTTGCTGGATTTTGATCTGGGCGAAAGTACAGGAACGCAATTCCTGGGTTCCGCGAAGCGACAAGGCTTTGGCGGCAAGGTCTTGGTCGTGACTGCCGTTGTCAACCAAGGCCAAGCAGCCGAGTTGATCCACGCTGGTGTCTCAGGAATTTTCATGAAGCATCACTCTGCGGCCTTGCTCACGCGAGCGATCCGCGACGTAGTGGACGGAAAAGTGTTCCTCGACCAAGAACTCTTGCAGGCGGCCGTAGCAGCCAAGACGAGACATACGGCTCATTCTCGTCCAGAACACTTTACGCAACGGGAACGGCAGGTCCTTTCTTTTGTCTTTGAAGGTCTGGCTAACAAGGAAATTGCGGAACGCATTGACGTTTCAGAGAGTTCTGTCAAGGCTACCCTCCAGCAACTCTTTGCCAAGACGGGCGCGCATAATCGCGCTCAGCTCGTTCGCATTGCTTTGGAACACCACAAGAACGAGCTCTTGTTTAAGACGTGAGTAGGTTCAAAGAACAGAGCCAGTCTCGCAGTGCGCGAGTGATTCGCTTCGCTGGTCTTTACGGACGTCCGCGGGTTTGCGTGTTGGGAACAGACTGGAAACAAACGACGGAAGGGTACAGAGGACCCACGTGGCGGGCCGCCTTAGCATCCCGCCTGCGCCATCTGGCATTTGATTTGGGAATTGAGACTTTGAAAGCAGGATAAGCGGAAGAACCCTGTGGACATGCGCGGACGTTCGCAATTCCACTGCGGCGCCACGGACGGGATTTCGTGACCGAACATATACGAAAATTTTCTTCTGCCCGAAACGCTGTCTGACCATGTTGACAGCTGGCACTAGGTCGGAGTCCCCACTTATGATCCGGATGCGCCTTATGTCATCAAGCGGTCGAAGCAGCCTGCAAAAACGCTCAAGATTCAGCCACTTCAGCGCTGGAGTGCTCTTTACGGCGCCGTAATACAGATTTAGGCCATCGATGTAAATGACTGTTCGGGGGGCGGGATGCACTGGGGCGGCGGGGGCCGGCCATAAATGAAAGAGGGCGGTCATATAGGCCGCCCGAACCGGCCTGTAAGAGCCGGGGAGTCGTACAAACTCATTCTATACAGGGCGTCATAAGTAATTGCGCATGTGGGTGATTTGTGGTTTCCTGGGAGAATGAAACCACTCACCGTTGCAGATTCCGAAACCATCATTCTGGCATTGCAAGATGAAATCCGACGAAGTGAAGAATCGCGTTATGACCATCGGCTGCACGGTCTGCTACTGGTGGCCCACGGTAGGACCTGTCCAGAGGTGGCGGCATTGTTAGGCGATGCGCCGAGAACTGTCGAGTATTGGATTCGCGGGTTCGAAGAGCGGGGTCTTGCTGCCTTGCGTGAGGGCGACCGATCCGGGCGGCCGGGACGCCTGAGCGCAAAGCATCTTCGAGGAATCAATGCGGCTCTTCGCCGGATGCCACGAGAGATGGGCTTGGGTGG
>Ga0209471_1002806_pt1 | contig 9956 bp, 9 predicted proteins | sample GraSoiAngelo_128_FD_185885 | JGI IMG/M metagenome (GOLD analysis project Ga0209471, IMG submission 185885) | Grasslands soil microbial communities from the Angelo Coastal Reserve, California, USA - 14_0927_12_20cm (SPAdes) (version 2) | ecosystem: Environmental > Terrestrial > Soil > Grasslands ... | reverse complement strand
CGCCGAGCTGGTCCTTGGCGAAGGCGGTGATACCGATGGTGGCGGTGTTGCCGCTCACGCGCGCCCACTCGTGCTCCTTGGCGTACTTGAGAGATTGCGGATACGAGGCCATCGAGACTCCTCTTGGGAAGCTACTGCGCGTGAGCGACTACGGGTTCGTTTTCTTGACGAAGGGCGTCTTGATCACCTGCGCGGCCACCGGCTTGCCGCGGATCTCCACCTCGAAAAGCGTGCCTTCCTTGCTCAGCTCGCTGGGGAGGTAGGCGAGTCCGATCGGCTCCTTGAGGACGGGGCTCATCGTTCCGCTGGTCACTTCTCCCACGCGCTTTCCGCTGGAGAGCGCCGGATATCCATGCCGCGCGATCCCCTTGCCCCTCAGCATGAACCCGGCCAGCTTCCGCCTGAGCCCTTCCTTCTTCTGGCGGATGAGCGCTTCCGATCCGATGAATCCGCCCGGCTTGTCGAGCTTGACGATCCAGCCCAGGCCTGCCTCGAGCGGCGTATGATCCTCGTCCATGTCGTTGCCGTAAAGGCGATAGGCGACCTCGAGCCGCAGCGAGTCGCGCGCCCCGAGGCCGCAAGGCTGCGCGCCTCTTTCGACCACCGCGTCCCAGAGCGGGCGCGCCTTGTCGGGCGGAGAGAAGATCTCGAAGCCGTCCTCGCCGGTGTATCCGGTGCGCGCCACGATGCAGCCCCGCACGCCCGCAACCGTCGCCTCGCGGAAATGGTAGTAGCCGAGATCGATCACTTTCGGCTGGCAGAGAGAATCGACCAGCTCGGGCGCGCGCGGACCCTGGACGGCGAGCTGCGCCCAATCGTCCGATCGCTGCGAGACCCGGGCGCCCTCCAGACCGTGCGACTTCATCCACTCGAAGTCCTTCTCCCGGCCGCTGGCGTTGACGCAGACGAAGAGGCGGGCGGCGGAGAAACGGTAGACGATGATGTCGTCGATCACTCCGCCCCGCTCGTTGCAGAGAGCGTTGTATTGCGCCTGGCCGTCCGCGCACTTGCTCAGGTCGTTGGTGACCAGACGCTGCGCCGCCTCCAGCGCGCGCGGACCCTCGAGGGTCACTTCACCCATGTGGCTGACGTCGAAAACGCCGGCCCGCTCGCGCACCGCGGCGTGCTCCTCGAGCACGCCCTTGTATTGAACCGGCATCTCGAAGCCGGCGAACTCCACCATGCGGGCGCCGGCGTCGAGGTGTGCCTGATACAGCGGTGTGCGCAGCGCCAAGAATCCTCCGCCCGGCGAAAACGGGTCGCGAAACTACCGAGGGGCACGAGCCGGTGCAAGTGCCGCATTTCTCGGCTGCGTGGTAAAGGTCCCGCCCGATGAAGACGACCGCTCTGGTCCTTCCCATCCGCTTCGCAACCCGCACCAGCGCCGTGCAAACCACGACGCGCCAGCTCAGCCGCACCAGCGTGTTCGTCTGCTGCCTCGAGCCGCCCGAAATCGGCGCGCGCCTTTCCATGAAGCTCTACCTGCCGGGAGTGCGGGAGGCCGTGTCGGCGCAGGCCGTGGTGCGCGAGGTCGCGGGGCCGGGGAGCGAGGCGGGCTTCTGGGCGGATTTCGTCGACCTGGGGGAAGCGGAGGCGGAGTACGTCGCCGCGGCGATCGATCGCCGCGAGCGGGCGGCGGAAGCGAAACCGATCGGCGCCATCAACCTCCAGCCCGCCGAGGATCCGCGCCGCGCCTTTCCCCGCGTCAGTGCGCGGTTCGCGGTGCGCTTCGCCACCGTGCAAGATTTCGTGCTCGAGTATGCGGCGAACATCAGCGCCGGCGGCCTCTTCGTCGAAACGGAAGATCCGCCGCCGCTCCAATCGGTGGTGAAGGTGGAGATGCAGCTGCCCGGCACCAGCGCGCCGGTCCAGGCGCGCGGGCGGGTGGTGCATCGGGTGACCAAGGAACAGGCGCGCAAGAGCGGCACTTCGCCAGGCATGGGAGTGCAGTTCGTCGAAGCGACCGACGAGTTCCGCGAGAAGATCGACGCGGCCATCGAGCACATCCTCGAGCAGCAGAAGTGAGTCAGACGACCCGCGCGCCCTGGCCGCCCACTTCGACGATTTCCGATCGGCCAGCCACGCGGTGCGCGGACGCGGCGGTGGCCATCGCCGCGACGACCTCTCGCGACAGCTCGGCGGAGCAGAGCGCACACACGGTCGTGCCGGCGCCGGAAAGAGCGGCGCCATACGCCCCGGCCTGCTTCGCGGCCGCGAGAACGTCGGGCAACCAGGGGAGCAGCCCGGCGCGCGCGGGCTGGTGGAGGCGATCGTCCATCGCTTCGCCGAGCAGCTCGAGCTGGCCCTGGGCCAGCGCGGCCACCAGGAGGGCCGCGCGGGAGAGATTGAAGACGGCGTCTTCGAAGGAAACCTGCCGCGGCAAGACCGCGCGCGCTGCGCTCGTGGCCAGCTCCTGATCGGGAATGTAGAGCGCCGCGCGCATCGTTCGCTTGAGCGGAATGGGACAGCTGAGCACGCGACCGTCCGATGCCCGGACCGAGACCTGCGCTCCGCCGCGCAAGGAAGGGACGACGTTGTCGGGATGGCCCTCCATCTCCACCGCCGCGCGCAGCACGCCCTCTTCGCCGACTGCGCCGCCGAGAAGACGATCGGCCACGAGCGCTCCCGCCAGCGCCGCAGCGGCAGAGGATCCCAGCCCGCGCTTCAGCGGGATGGAGCTGTGCACTTCCAGCTCGGCCGCGAGGTTGCCGGCGTCCTTGCCCGCCGCGCGCTGCGCCGCGATGATCACCCGGTTGCTGCCGTCCCGCGGCAGGCGATCCTCGCCTTCGCCGGAGAAATGCGTGATGCGCAGCCCTTCGCCCCCGGGCTTGACGCGGACGATCAGGTCCGGACCGCTCAGCGCGATGCCGACGCAGTCGAAACCCGAACCGAGATTCGAAGTGGAGCAGGGCACCATCACCGCGAACGGATTCACTTCTGTCCCTCCACGCGGATGCGCGCCTTGATCGCGCGCATGCTGGGAAGCTTGGCGAGCTCCTCTTCCGCATTGGCCAGCGCCTGCTCCGGGGCGGCGTAGGTGAGCAGCACCACTTCGGCCGAGCCGAGTCGGCCGGGCTCGCGCTGGATCACGCTGGCCAGCCCGATCTGGTGATCGGCCAGGACGCGCGTGATCTGCGCGAAGACGCCGGGGACGTCGTCGACGGCGAGGCGAAAGAAGCAGCGGGTGCGCACTTCGCTCATCGGCGTCACCTGCGCCTCCGGCCCGCTCTCGCGCTGCGGCGGCACCGGATCTCCCAAGGCGAGGCGGCGCGCGACGTGGACCAGGTCGGCCAGGACCGCGCTCGCGGTTGCATCGCCGCCGGCCCCCAGGCCACTGAACATCACTGGCCCGCACAGATCGCCGACGACGTGCACGGCATTCTGGGCGCCGTCGACGCGCGCGAGCGGATGGTCGGCGGGAAGAAAGGCCGGATGAACGCGCGCCTCCACTCCGCCGCCGGGAGATCGCCGGGCGATGGCGAGCAGCTTGAGCACGTAGCCCAGCTCCCTGCCGTAGGAGAGATCGCGCGGGTCGAGCGCGCGGATGCCTTGCTTGAAGATCTGCGCGGGCGTGCACTGTGCATTGAAGGCGAGCCGCACCAGGACGCAGAGCTTGTCGGCCGCATCGACGCCTTCGACGTCGTCGCGCGGATCGGCCTCGGCGTAGCCGGCCTCCTGCGCCTTGGCGAGCGCCTCCTCCAGCGTCTCGCCCTGCGCCATGCGCGTGAGGATGTAATTGCAGGTGCCGTTGATGATGGCGTGCAGCTCGGTGACCCGGTTGGCGGCGAGATCGTCGGTGAGCGGCGCGATCAAGGGAATGCCGCCGCCCACCGCGGCCTCGTAGCGCAGCTCGGCTCCGCGGGTGGAGGCGATGGCGAGAAGCTGCGGTCCGTGCCAGGCGAGGACGCGCTTGTTGGCGGTGATCACCGGCCGCCCTCGCTCGAGCGCCGCGGCGATGAGGGCGCGGGCCGGCTCCTCGCCGCCGAGCAGCTCGATGACCAGATCGACGTCGTCGGCGCGGACGATGGCGAACGGATCGGTGCTCAGCTGCTCGCGAGCGAGCGGCCGCGGCCGCGAGAGATCGCGCACCGCCGCCCGCTGCAAGACGAGATTGGCCCCGGCCGCGCGCGAGAGCACGTCGCGCCGCTCGATCAGCGCGCGCGCCACCGCTTGGCCGACGGTGCCCACCCCCAAAAGCCCGATGCGCACGGATTTCACACTGCGAGTGTATCAGCGCATACCCTGGGCCGACACGCGGCTTGCGACTTGCCGCGCATCTCCCTAAAACCATGGACCGATGGGGGAGATCGCGCTCAGCCAGAAGCTCGGGATCAAGGAGGGCCGCCGAGTCCTCCTCCTCGATCCTCCCAGCGGCTTCGCCCGCCGCCTCGATCCGCTGCCGCCCGGCGTCGGGGTAACCACCAAGCCCGTCAGCGTGGCCGACGTGATCATCATCTTCTCCTCCTCGCGAGCCATCCTCGGCGAGCTCTTCCACAAGGCCAAGCCGGTGCTGGCGCCGCGCGGCTCGCTCTGGATCGCCTGGCCGCGCAAGAGCTCCGGATTCTTCACCGACCTGGACGAGGCTCTCGTCCGTGCCGTGGGGCTCGCCGGCGGGCTGACCGACAACAAGATCATCTCCGTCGACGAGATCTGGTCGGCGCTGCGCTTCGTGCTCAAGGAGAGCGACCGGCTCCCGCTGCCCCATCAGTCGGAAGTTTCCATGCCGGAAGCTTGAGCCCGCTTCCTTTCGCGCTGGAGGAGAACGCTCTCGCGCGGGCGCTGCGCGCGCGGCGCGAGCCGTACATCGATCTGACGCTGTCGAATCCGACCGCGGCCGGATTGCCGTACGAGGAGGAGAAGATCCTTGGTGCGCTCTCGCGGCGCGAGGTGCTGCGCTACCAGCCGCACCCCCGCGGCCTGCTCTCCGCGCGCGAGGCAGTGGCCGAGTTCTGCGGCGTCGACCCCGAGAGGATCGTGCTGACCTCGTCGACGAGCGAGGCCTATTCACTCCTCTTCAAGTTGCTCTGCCAGCCCGGAGACGAAGTCCTCGCGCCCGAGCCGAGCTACCCGCTCTTCGCTTATCTCACTGCGCTGGAGTCGGTGCGGCTCGTCCCGTACCCGTTGCGCTGGGACGGTGAATGGCATCTCGATCCCGCTGCGCTGCGGTTGAGCGACCGGACGCGCGCCCTGCTCGTGGTCAGCCCGGGGAATCCGACGGGCGCGTATCTGAAGAAGGCGGAGCTCGCGCAGCTCGTGCGCTGTCCGCTCATCTGCGACGAAGTGTTCGCCGACTATCCCGTTGGCGACGACTCGCGCCGGGCGCGCAGCTGCGGCAACGATCGAGTCTTGACCTTCACCCTCTCGGGTCTCTCCAAGGTCGCGGGGCTCCCGCAGCTCAAGCTCGCCTGGTGCGCGGTCTCCGGACCGGGCGCGGAAGCGGCGCTGCACAAGCTCGAGCTGATCGCCGATACGTACCTCTCGGTGAACACGCCGGTGCAGGTGGCGGCGCGCGATCTGCTCGAGACCCGCCATTCCTTCCAGCGCGCGCTGCGCTCGCGGCTCGCCGCCAACCGCGCCGCGCTGCAGGGTGCGCGCCGGCCGGATGCGAGCTGGGACGTTCTCGGCAGTGAAGGCGGCTGGAGCGCGATCCTCTCCGTTCCGCGCTCGCGCAGCGAGGAGGAATGGGCGCTCGCGCTACTCGAGGCGGGCGCGCTTGCGCATCCAGGCTACTTCTTCGATTTCCCGCCCGGCTCTGGCGCGCATCTGGTGGTCTCGCTCCTGCCGGAGCCCGCCGAGTTCGCACGCGGAGTGCAGATCCTCGCCCGCACGCTCGGCTAGGCCTGCTATCAATTAGCGCAGATTTGCCCTGCCGTGCTCGTGCTCCTGCTCGTTTTGGTGCTCGGGTATCGTTCCCGTTCGGTGCTCGGGGCTTGCTCGCGGGCGATGGCCTCACTATGCGCTGCTGACCTGCGTGGTTACGCGCCATCACCCGAATCAGCACGAGCAGGAGCTCGACATCGGCCACGAAAAGAACCACCAGCACAAGCTCGACAGTCGGGCACAAAAAGGAGCACCAGCACGAGCTCGAAATCGAGCACCAAAACGAGCACGAGAACGACCACGGCTGTTGATCAGCATTGCAGTCAATAGAGCGCGCTGACCAGAGCAAAAACGCAGAAGAGCGCGCCAGCCGCCTTGCGCAGCACCCGCCGCGGCAACCGCGTGCCGAGCGCATTTCCCAGCGCGACCGCAATGACGGCCACGCTCCAGAGCGCCAGCGTCGCGCCGATGAAGACCGACCAGGGCGAGCCGAAGCGCGCCATCAGCGCCACCGTGCCGAGCTGCGTGGCATCGCCGATCTCGGCGACGAACACCAGCGCGAACGCCGCTGCCACCGCTCCCTTGCCTTCGATGGGCCGCAGCTCCTCGGGGTGCTCCTCGCGGAAGAAGAGGAGGAGTCCGAAGAAGAGCAGGATTCCCGCAGCGCCCCAGCGCAAGACCTGCTGCGGCAGCCGGACCGCGAGCGATCCCAGCGCGAGCGCGACCAGCCCCTGCGCGAGGAAGGCGGCCCAGGCGCCGAGCAGTACCGGCAGGGGGCCGCTGCGGGTGGAGAGCAAGAGCACCGTATAGGCCGTCTTGTCGACCAGCTCGGCGAGGAAGATGAGGAAGAAGCTGGTGCCGAGGGCGCGCCAGTCCATCGCGTCTCTCTGCGCAAGAGCTGCGGAGCATGCAAGAGAAATCTCTTGATGCAACTGCGTTGCATTTGCGGCGGCTCTCGGCTAGAGGGTCGGCCATGAAGTTCTCCCGCAAGGCCGAGGCGGCTCTGCGGCGCCGGGGCGGGCGGATGACGCGCGCGCGGCGGGCGCTGCTCGAGCTGATCGAGAAGTCGCCGCGTCCGCTCGCTCCTCGCCAGCTGCACCGCGAGCTGCGGCGCGCTGGCGTGCGCGTCGATCTCGTCTCGGTCTACCGCAACGTCGCCGCGCTGCTCGAGCTGGGCCTGCTCCATCGCGTCCTCGGGTCCACCGCCGTGCGCCCCTGCGCCGAAGGCGAGCGCCCGGCGCGCTGCCACCACGCCGTCGTCTGCACCGCCTGCGGCAGCGCTCGCGAGTTTCATTCGCTGGCGCTGGAGCGCGCGCTCGGCGAGGTGCGGCGCGCCACCCGCTATCGCATCAGCGGCCATCTCCTCGAATTGCGCGGGCTCTGCGAGAGTTGCCGGAGCTGATGATGCTGCGGGCCGCCGGCCTCGCTGCTTTTTCCGCGCTGCTCGGCGGCGGCCTGGCGCTGGCGGCGCGGCGGCATCCGGCTCTCTTGGAGCGGACCCGCACCTTCGCCTTCGCCGCGGCGGCGGGAGTGGTCGCCTTCCATCTGCTCCCCGAGTTGCTGCCCGATCAGGGTGTGGTCGCGCTTCTCTGGATGGCCGCAGGATTCGCGCTGCCGTGGATTCTCGAAGTCGCCGCGCGCGCCGTCGGCCCTGGCCTCCTCGAGAGGAGCGGCTTCTCCGGCCTGCGGGTGGCGGCCGAGATCGGTTTCGCCGCGCTCCTCTTCCATTCCGTCGTCGAGGGGCTCGCGCTCGTCGCCGCCCTGGCGCGGCCGCGAGGGCAGGCCGATCTGGAGATCGCGCTCGTGGCCCACCACGCGCCGCTCACCGCGGCGGTCGTGCTGCCTTTCCTCGATCTGAAGGGACCTCGTTCGGCGGCGGCGCGGTCGCTGATGGTCGCCGCGGCAGGTCTCTTGGGCGCTGCGCTGAGCGGCGTCGTGCCCGGCCTCGCCGAAGGCGCTTTGTTGCAGAAGGCGACTGCGGTCACCGCCGGCGCGCTGCTGCACGTCGTGGCCGACGAGATCCGCACGCAGCGATTCGGCTCGCGCTGGGAGCGCGCCGCCGACCTGGGCGCCTGCGCCGTCGGCCTGCTGGTGGCGGGCGTGGGCGCGTTCCTCCATCTGCGCGACGGCCGCGAAACAGCGCCGCTGGTCGAGTTCATCCGCGTTCTGGCGGGAATTGCGCTCTCCTCTGCTCCGGCGCTGCTCTTCGGCGCAGCGGGAGGCGCGCTGCTGGCGGCGCGCGGGGTGGCCTCGCCGCTGCAGCGGGTCGATGCATTCCTGCTCGCCCTCGTCCTGCTCGGCCCCGCGGCGGCTCTTGCCCTCCTTCTGCTCGCCATTTTCCTCCGCGGCGGCCGCTCCACTGCGGGGGCGCGACCCTCTGCGCCGGCGGCGATGATCGGCGGGATCCGCGATCGCGCGCCGGCGTTGCTGGCGCTTTTGCTGGTCGCCGCTGGCCTCGAGGTTTCTGCGGCCCGGCTCGATCTGCATTCCGCCACCGGCTGGCTTCTCCTTGCGGCGCTCGGACTCTGCTCGCGCCTGGACGAGGCCGGCGCTGTGGCCGTCGCGGGAGTGCTGGTCCACAAAGGGCTCGATCCTGCCTTCGCGGTCGCGCTGCTCGCGGTCGGGCCGGCCACGCGAGCCGCGCCGCTGCGGGCGCTGCTCTCCACCGCCGTTGCCCTCGCCGCCGGCTCGCTGCTCTCGTTCTCCCGCCTTCTCGCCGGCGCCGGGCAGGGCGCCTTCTCGGAGGTGCACGAACCGATCACGGCGCAGCTGGCCGGCTCGCCCCTCGCCGCGGCGGCCGCGGCGGTGCTTGTCGCCCTCGCGCTCGGCACGCTCTGGACCGCGGGAGTGCGCGGCTGGTTCGCGCCGCTCCGTCACGGCCCGCGCGCGGCGTGAACCTGCAGCCGGCGCGCGGCGAAGCGCGCCTCGGCGCTCTGCGGATGGCGCTCGATCAGCTCGGCGAGGATCTTGTCGGACGTTGCCCGGTCGCCGAGGTTCTCCTCGTAGATGCGCGCCGTCTGCAAGAAGGCGTGCGGCGCGAGCGGGCCTTCGGGCGCGATCTCCACTGCGCGGCGCAAGGCGAGAATCGCGAGCTGGCCGTGTCCGCGCTGCAGGCAGGCTTTGCTCAGCTCGATCCACGCCTGCGCCGAGAGCGCCGCGGGCGGCACTTCCTTTCCCGCTCTCCGCAGCACCTCCACCGCGCCTTCGACGTCGCTCGAAGTCACCCTGCGCGCGAGCGCGAGCGCCGGTGGCATCGATTCCGCCTCGTGCGGCAACTCGATCTCCGCTAGAACGGGCGCAGGCGCGACGGAAGCCGACCCGGCCATCTCCGGCTGCGCTTCTTGCTGCGGCTCGGGTTGCAGCTCGTCCAAGACCGGCACGAGATATTGTTCTTCGCCGCCGTAGCCGAGCTCGTCGCCGCGGGCGCGCACGAGAAGGCCGAGGGCGCGAAAGAGCATCAGCGGCGGATAGAGCAGGATGGTGTACTGAACCACGCCAGGCATCGCCACCGTGCGATCGACGAAGAGCAGCAGGGAAAGCAGGGCCGACTCGCCGAGCGAGATGGCGAGAGCGAAGCCGGCGATCAGGACATAGTCGCGGCCCAGCTTGAGGGCATAGCCGATCACCACCAGCGGATTGAGCAGGTAGCGCAGCGGCGCGCCCAGCGCTCCCGCGAGGAGCGCCATGGGAAAGAGGAACGTGCCGACGAGCAGCAGCAGCAGCACCACCGCCGCTTCCGGCCCGGTGGGCTGCAGCAGATCGCCGTTCCGGAAAAAGTTGCCGCGGCGGAAGACCAGGTAGGCCACCACCGGCCCGAAGGCCCAGATGCTGGCAAAGGCCGCGCGAATGACGGGGCCGAGGATGTCCTCGAAGAATCCGCGGAAGTCCCCGGGCGCGTGGAAGGTGTCCTCGCCGCGCGCCGTGCTGGTGGTGACGTGAAAGAGAGTCGCCAGGACCAGGCCTTCGGCGAGCAGCGTGCCCAGCGCGCCCGTGCCGATGATCCAGAGCACCAGGGCGCAGGCGACCGAGGTGAGGAAGCCCTCCTTGTGGAAGGGCCAGCGCACGGCCTCCCTCAAGGTCTGCGCGGTGAAGGGATTCTTCAGCGCCCGCCGCACGCGGATGTCGGTCGCCGCGCC
>Ga0209471_1002805_pt1 | contig 9959 bp, 7 predicted proteins | sample GraSoiAngelo_128_FD_185885 | JGI IMG/M metagenome (GOLD analysis project Ga0209471, IMG submission 185885) | Grasslands soil microbial communities from the Angelo Coastal Reserve, California, USA - 14_0927_12_20cm (SPAdes) (version 2) | ecosystem: Environmental > Terrestrial > Soil > Grasslands ... | reverse complement strand
GTGGGCAGCGCCTCGGGGCGCGTGATCTTCGCAACCCAGGACGCTGGCGCCGCGCTGGCCGCGCGGCAACTCGCGCCCTGGAGCGTCCTGTGGCTGCTGGAGCACGGCCGTGAATCGCGCTGAGCGGCGCGGCCCGCCACGGCGCCGCGCCGGTGCCGCCGACGCGGCTGAGCTGGTGATTCCGCGCGCCACCTATCGGGTGCAGCTCAACGCCGGCTTCACGTTCCGCGACGCGACCGCGATCGTTCCGTATCTGGCGGCGCTCGGCGTCAGCCACGTGTACTGCTCGCCGTATTTCCGCGCCCGCGCGGGCAGCACGCACGGCTACGACGTGGTCGACCACAACTCCTTCAACCCGGAGATCGGTGAGCGCGATGATTTCGAGCTGTTCGTGGCGGCCTTGCGTGCGCACGGCATGGGTCACATCCTCGACATCGTGCCGAATCACGTCGGCATCCTGGGGGCCGACAACGCCTGGTGGATGGACGTGCTGGAGAACGGCGAGGCATCGATGTATGCGGCGTTCTTCGACATCGACTGGGCACCGTCCAATCCGGACCGCGCCCACAAGGTGCTGGTGCCGGTGCTGGCAGATCCCTACGGCACGGTGCTCGAGCGCGGCGAGCTCGAGCTGCGCTTCGAGCCGCACTCGGGGTCCTTCGCCGTGTATTACCAGTCGCATCGTCTGCCGCTCGATCCGCGCACCTACCCGCGGATCCTCGATCGCGTGGCGGCGCTGGTCTCCAACACCGAGCTCGAGAACATCAGGCGCGCGCTGGCAGCGCTCCCCGACCGCCAGGTGCTCACGCCCGAGCAGGTGGCGGAGCGCTGCCGCGAGAAGCAGCGCCACCAGCAGCGGCTCGCGGTGCTGACGGCCGGCAACCCCGAGGTCGCCGCCGCGATCGCAGCGGCGGTGCGCAGCTTCGGCGGCACGCCGGCGGAGCCGGCGAGCTTCGATGCGCTGCACGAACTGCTCGAGCTGCAGGCTTACCACCTCGCCTACTGGCGCGTCGCGGCCGAGGACATCAACTACCGGCGGTTCTTCGATGTGAACGATCTGGCGGCGTTGCGGGTCGACAATGAAGCGGTGTTCGAAGTCACGCACCGCCTGGTGCTGCAGCTGATCGCCGCCGGCATGATCGACGGCCTGCGCATCGATCACGCGGACGGGCTGTACGACCCCGCCGGCTATGTTCGCCGCCTGCAGGAGCGCATCGCCGCAGTCACCGGCCGGCGCGGCGCGCGGGCGCTGTACCTGGTGCTCGAGAAGATCAGCGCCTCATTCGAGCACCTGCCGCCGGACTGGCCGGTGCACGGGGAGACCGGTTACCACTTCGCCAACGTCGTCAACCGCATGCTGGTGGATTCCGCCACCCGCGCGCGCATGGACCGCGCGTACCGCGCAGTGATCGACGAGCCACTCGAATGGCGCGACGTGGCCTACGAGTGCCAGCAGCTGGTGCTGCGCCGCTCGCTCGCCTCGGAGCTGAACGTAGCCACCAACCAGCTGGCGCGGATCGCGCGCGCCGACCGGCGCACGCGCGACTTCACTTACAACGGCCTGCGCACCGCGCTCGCGGAAGTCATCGCCTGTTTCCCCGTATACCGCACTTACGTCGCGGCAACGGTTGCCGACAGCGACCGGCGCTACATCGAATGGGCCATCGCCACCGCCCGGCGGCGCCGCGCCGCGAACGAGGCGTCGGTGTTCGATTTCGTGCGTGCGGCGCTGCTGCTGGAGCTGCCGGCGCCGACCGATGAGCTGCGGGGCCGCATACGCGCCTTCGCCATGAAGTTCCAGCAGATCACCGCGCCGATCACCGCCAAGGGAATCGAGGACACCGCGCTGTATCGCTTCAACCGCCTGCTGTCGCTCAACGAGGTCGGCGGCGAGCCCGGCAATTACGGCGGCGGCGTGCGCGCGTTTCACGCGGACGCGGAGTACCGCGTCCGCCACTGGCCGCACGAGATGCTCGCCACCTCCACCCACGACACCAAGCGCTCCGAGGACGTGCGCGCGCGGCTCAGCGTGCTCTCGGAAATGAGCACGCCGTGGCGCGAGGCCGTGCGCCGCTGGAGCCGCATCAACCGCTCGCGCAAGCGCGAGGTCGAGGGACGGCAGGCACCCTCGCGCAACGACGAATACCACTTCTACCAGACCCTGGTGGGCACCTGGCCGCTGACCGAGCCGGACACGGCGGGCGCCGCCGCCTATCGAGAGCGCATCGAGGCCTACATGATCAAGGCGGCGCGCGAGGCGAAGCTGCGCACCAGCTGGACCGAAACCGACGCGCCCTACGAGGAGGCGCTGTTGCAGTTCGTGCGCAGCGCGCTGGAGCCGCGCGACAACAACCTGTTTCTGGGCGACTTCGTCGAGTTCCAGCGGGGTGTCGCGCGCTTCGGCCTGCTGAATGCCCTGTCACAGACACTGTGCAAGCTGACCGCGCCGGGGGTGCCCGACATCTACCAGGGGAACGAGATCTGGGATTTCTCGCTGGTCGATCCCGACAATCGGCGCGCGGTTGATTATCGCCGCCGCCGCGCCCTGTTGGCCGAGCTGCAGCATGCCGACCCCGGCACCGCGCCGCGCGCGCTCGCGCAGCGCATGGAGGACGGGCGAGCTAAGCTGCTGCTCACCTGGAAGGCCCTGCAGCTGCGGCGCGCGCACCCGCTACTGTTTCGCGACGGCGACTACCGGCGGCTGCGCGTGCGGGGAATGCGGGCCCAGCACGTGTGCGCCTTCGCGCGCCGCTTGCGGCAGCAGTCCCTCGTGGTCATTGCGCCGCGGCTGTACCGGCGCCTGCTCGGCGACGAAGGTGGCCTGCCCCTCGGGCAGGCCGTATGGGGCGAGACCCTCATCGAGCTGCCGCGCGAGGAGCGCGCGCGCGCGTCGTTCCGTAATGTCCTCGACGGTGCGCAGCTGCTGCCGGTGCGGCAGGGTGAGAGCGTGGGCGTGCTGGCCGCGCACGCCCTGGCCGAGTTCCCGGTGGCACTGCTCACCGGCGGTTGCGATGAGCCGGGCGCCGGCCCCTGCGGGTCAACGCCGCACGCCGCCGCCGGTTGACACCTGGGGAACACGGAAATCCAACAGTGAACTTCGCACTGGGGCGCGGCTCGAAGCAGATGCAGGATGAAACCAACACCTCACCCTTTGGAGCGCGGGATGCGACACCTGGGACTTGCCGCATTGGCGGCGGCGCTCGCCCTGCTGGCCGCCTGTGCCACCGCCATCCCCCGTCACGAGAGCCAGCGGCAAGAGCGCGATCGCTTCGCTGCCTACTCCGGCGAGCCGATCGGGCACTTCACCTGGCTCGGACGCTACGACGGCTGGCAGCCGATCGGCCGCTACGAGCTGGTAGTGTTCACGGGAGTCAGCGACGCCTACCTCATCAAGGTGTCCCCGCCGTGCGATGACCTGCAGTTCGCCACCCGCATCGGGATCACTTCCACCGGAGGCGCGGTGTACCCGCGCCTGGATTCGGTGACCAGCGGCCGGTGGCGCTGCCGGATCGAGGAGATCCGCATCGTCGATTACCGGCGCATGAAGGCGGATCTGCGCGCTCAGCGGTAACCGCGCGCCTGCAGCGTGAACAGCTGCGCGTAGCGCCCGTTCAGTTGCATCAGCTCCTCGTGGCTGCCGCGCTCGATGATGCGGCCCTGATTGAGCACCGCGATCTGATCGGCCATGCGCACGGTCGAAAAGCGGTGCGAGATGAGGATGGTGATGCGCTCGCGCGCCAGCTGGCGGAAATGCTCGAAAACTTCCGCCTCCGCCTGTGCGTCCATGGCCGCCGTCGGCTCGTCCAGCACCAGGATGTCCGCGCGGGTGCGCATGAAGGCGCGCGACAGCGCGATCTTCTGCCACTGGCCGCCGGAGAGCTCGCGCCCGTCGCGGAACCACTTGCCCAGCTGCGTGTGATAGCCCGAGGGCAGGGTTTCGATGAAGTCGCTGGCCCGCCCCTTATCAGCCGCCGTGCGCCAGCGCGCTTCGTCCTCGAAGAACCGCTCATCGCCGGCGCCGACGTTTTCACCCACCAGCATCTGATAACGGGCAAAGTCCTGGAAGATGACGCCGATGCGCTCGCGCAGCGCGCGCTCATCCCACAGCGCCAGATCCTGCCCGTCGAGCAGGATCCTGCCCGCCGTGGGTGCGTACAGGCGGGTCAGCAGCTTGATCAGGGTGGTTTTGCCCGAGCCGTTTTCGCCCACCAGGGCGAGACTGGTGCCCGGGGTCAGGTGCAGCGTGACGTGCTCGAGGGCCGGCTCCTCGGCCCCCGGATAGCTGAAGCTCACATCCTCGAAGCGCACGCCATCCTCCGGATGCGGACCGCGCACCACGGTGCCGGCCGGCGGCGGCACGTGGGTTTCCAGGTACTCGTAGAGCGTCGACAGGTACAGATTGTCCTCATACATGCCCCCGACCGCCGCCAGCATGGCGGACACGGCCGCCTGCCCCTGGCGAAACAGCGCGATGTACATGGTCATCTGGCCGAGTGTGATGAGGCGCCGTACGGCGGTGACCGCGATCCAGGCGTAGGCGCCGTAGAGCGCCGCGGTGGCGATGAGTCCGGTACAGCCGCCGGAAAATGTCGCGGTAGCGCTCGAGCAGGCGGGGACCCAAGCCGTAGAGCTTGACCTCCTTGGCGTGATCCTCGCGGGCGATCACGGTCTCGAGGTAGATCTGCATGCGGGTCTCGGGCGAGCGCCAGCGGAACAGCCGGAACGCATCACCGGAGAACTTCGCTTCCGCGACGAACGCCGGCAGGCCCGCCAGCAGCAACACCGCGACCGCCCAGGGCGAGAAGCGCGCCAGCAGCACCCCGTAGCTCACCAGCGAGATGCCGTTCTGCACCAGCCCGAACGTGCGGGTGACCAGACTCAGCGGGCGGGTGGAGGCCTCACGGCGCGCGCGCGTGAGCTTGTCGTAGAATTCCGAGTCCTCGAAGTGCTGCAGCTCGAGCGTGAGCGCCTTCTCGAGAATCATCACGTTGACACGCTGGCCGAGCTGCGCGCGCAACAGTGACTGGCACAGCGACAGCCCGCGCTGCGCCGCCGCAATCGCCGCCACCAGGATCCCTTCCAGGATCACCAGCTGCACGACACGGGTTGCCGTGCCGCCGTCGCTGCGGATGGCAGCCACCACCGCATCGACGATGAGAGAGCCGACGTAGGCGACCGAGGCGGGCAGGATGCCGGCGGTGAGGGTCAGCAGGGCGAGCGCGAGCGTCAGCGCCCGGTTGGTGCTCCACACCAGCTCCAGGGCGCGCCGGCTGTAACGGAACACGCCGAAGAAACCCCGCAGCGTCGTGGCCTCGCGGCCGCCGGGCGCGACGCCGGTGTGCAGTGGCGGATGAACCGGTGTGGCCATCAGGAGCGGCGCGGCGGTGATGCCGGGGTACCCGGAGCGAGCGGCTGGCGCGGCTCCCCGGGGGCACCCCGCGTGATCAGGCGCGAGCTACGCCGGGAGAACACATAGCCGTAGATCCAGGAGAACAGCACCGCCAGGCGGTTGCGAAAGCCGATGAGCACCGTGAGGTGCAGCGCCATCCACGCGAGCCAGGCGAGCAGACCGCCGAAATGCGCGCGGCCGATTTCCACCACCGCGCGCCATTTGCCGATCGTGGCCATGGAGCCCTTGTCGCGGTAGTGGAATCCGGCCGCGCGCTCGCTGGGCACACCGCGCAGCTCCGCATCGATCACGCGCGCGACATAGCGCCCCATCTGCATCGCCCCCTGCGACACGCCCGGCACCGGCCGCCCGCTGGCCGCGTCAACGAGGTAAGCCGCATCCCCGATGACGAACGTCTCGGGGTGCCCGGGGAGCGAGCAGTCCGGCGATACCCGCACGCGGTCGCCGGGTCCGAGCGGCACACCGAGTGTGGCGGTGAGGGGCGCGGCGCGTACGCCCGCCGTCCAGATGACGTTGTGGCTGCGCAGCCGTTCGCTGCCGAGCTCCACCCCGTCGGCGAGCACCCGCGTGACCGGCGCGCCGAGCCGCACTTCCACGCCCAGCTCGCGCAGCTGCGTCAGCGCGCGCGCCGAGGAATCGGCGTGGAACGCCGGCAGCACGCGCGTGCCCGCCTCGATGAGGATGACGCGTGCGCGGCGCGTGTCGGCGACCCGGAAGTCGCGCGGAATCACATCCACCGCCAGCTCCCTGATGGCCCCCGCCAGCTCGACCCCGGTGGGGCCTGCGCCGACGATGATGAAGGTCAGATGCGCGGCGCGCTCGCCAGGATCCGCCTCGATTTCCGCGCTCTCAAAGGAGCGCAGCAGGCGCGAGCGGATGAAAGTGGCCTCCTCCACCTCCTTCATACCCGGCGCAAACTGCCGCCACTCCTCGTGACCGAAGTAGTTGTCGACCGCACCGGGGGCGAGCAGCAGGTAGTCGTAGGGCACGCGCTGGCCGGCGGCCTTGAGGCAACGCGCCTCAAGATCGATGCGCTGCACCTCGGCCAGCATCACGCGCGCGTTCTTCTGGTGGCGCAGGATGGTGCGGATCGGCTGCGCGATGTCCGCCGGCGCCAGCGCCGCGGAGGCGACCTGGTACAGCAGCGGCTGAAACAGGTGGTAGTTGTTGCGGTCGATGACCAGCACGTCTGCCGCGGTGCGCGCGAGCGCCCGGGCGGCGAACAAGCCGCCGAAACCGCAGCCGACAATGACAATCCGTGCTCGCCCCGGGCCGTGCAACGCGCCCCTCCGCCGTAAAACCTGAGAAGAATGTGGGGACGATTATCGGCCATTCCAGCTCAGGAACTGCTGGCCCGCCGGCACAGATCCTCCACCCACGCCTCGCACAGCGCCACCGCCTCGGCGGGCTTGAACGCGCCGGGCTCCAGACACCATTCGAGCCACAGGCCATCCAGGAGCGCCGTGAGTCCGATGGCGGCGAAGCGCAGGCCGGGCAGCACCACGCGCGATGTGCGTCGCGGTCGGCGGCGCCGCGGCGCGCGCGCCTGCGCCAGCAGCTCTGCCAGCATCCCGCGCAACAGGCTCACGTAGCCGCGGTAGGTCTCACGCTGCACCCGCTGGATCAGGCGCGAGTGGCGATACAGCCCCCAGAACACCACCCACACCGCGAGCGCATCCTGGTCGAGATTCGGCGGGCAGAAGGAGGCCTCGAGGAAGGCGCGCATGCGCGCGCGGGGCGAATCCGCGGCCCGTGCCACCGCCGCCTGCAGGCCGCCGACCAGCTCGCTGTTGAAGTGCCGATAGGCTGCCGCGATGAGTTGGTTCTTGTTGGGGAAGTGATGATTGATGAGACCGACCGACACGCCGGCCTGGGCGCTGATGGTACGGATCGACAGTCCGTCGTGACCGTAGCGCTTGAGACATTCGATGGTGGCGTCGACCAGCGCCTGGCGCCGCCGCTGCGGCAGCTGGCGCTCGAAACGCGGCTGGCGCGCCCGCCCGGAGCGCGTGCGCGGCGGCGAGCCGCCGCGGCTCACGCCACCCGCCTCAGTCGCCCGCGGCGAAAATCGCTCAAGATCTCGCGCGCCGCGTTGTGACCCGGAGCGCCCGTCACGCCCCCGCCCGGATGCGTGCCGGCGCCGCACATGTAGAGCCCCTGCAGTGGCCCGCGGTAGTTGCCGTAGCCGAGCATCGGGCGCGCGCAGAACAGCTGATCGAGGCTCAGGGTACCGTGGGAGATATCCCCGCCGATGAGGCCGAAGGTGCGCTCCAGATCGAGCGGACTCATGATCTGACGGCCGAGCACGGCGGCCTTGAAGTTCGGCGCGTAGGCGTTGACCGTGTCGATCATCAGATCCGCGACCCTCTCGCGGTGCGCGTCCCAGGACTCACCGCCGGGCAGTTGCGGCGCCACGTGCTGGCAGAACAGGCTCGCCACGTGCTTGCCCCGGGGCGCGAGCGTGTCATCGAGCGTCGAGGGAATCACCAGCTCGATGATCGGCGCCCGTGACCACCCCAGGGTGCGCGCATCGAAGTAGGCCCGCTCCATGTAGGCGAGTGTCGGTGCGAGGATGATACCCGCGGTGTGATGGTCCGCGGGCGTCCTTCCCGGCAGACAGCTGAAATCCGGCAGCTCGGTGAGCGCCACGTTCATGCGGAAGGTCCCGGAGCCGCAGCGCCAGTGACTGATGTGCTCGCGAAACTCCGGCGGCAGGGCCTGCGGCGCGAACATCTCCAGATACAGGAGCTTGGGGTTGAGATTGGAGATCACGGCCGCTGCGCGCAGGCTCTCGCCCGACTCGGTCAGCACGCCGACCGCGCGATCGCCCTCGACCAGGACCTCGCGCACCGCGGTCGCCACACGGATCAACGCGCCGCGCGCCGTCGCCGCCCGCGCCATCGCCTGGGTGATGGCGCCCATGCCGCCGATGGCGTGACCCCACACGCCGCGCTTGCCGTTCACCTCGCCGAACACGTGATGCAGCAGCACGTAGGCGGAGCCCGCCGTATAGGGGCTCGCGTAGTTGCCGACGATGCCGTCGAAGCCATACACCGCCTTGATCGGGTCGCTCTCGAACCAGTTATCCAGATAGTCGCCGGCCGACATCGCGAACAGCGCCAACAGCTCACGCCGCGAGCTCATGTCGAGCCGCCGCAGGCGGCCGCCGACGCGCGCCGCGCGCAGCAGCTCCGGCAGCGCCGCGCGCCAGCTGCCTTCGAGCGCGTTCGGCGGGGTGGTCAGCGCCAGCTCCCGCAGCACGTCCGCGATGACCTCCAGCCGCTCACCGTACTCGGGCAGGCGGGCCGCATCGCGCGCCGAGAAGCGCGCCACCTCCGCCTGCGTGCGGCCCTCGCCGGTGAGCAGATAGCGGCCGTCCGCGGTCGGCAGGAAGTTGGCGGCGCGGCGCTCGACGATGCGCAGGCCGTGCCGCGCGAGATCCAGATCGCGGATGACCTTCGGGTTCAGCAGCGAGACCGTATAAGCGGCGACCGAGTTGCGGAACCCGGGATAAAACTCCTCGGTGACCGCAGCACCCCCGACCAACGCGCGCCGCTCGAGCACGGTAACCTTGAGCCCCGCCGCCGCCAGGTACGCGGCGCACACCAGCCCGTTGTGTCCGCCACCGATGATCAGCGCATCGTAACGCCCAGCGCCGCGCGGCGTCCCCTCACCCACGGCTCCACCCGCGCGCCGGAGCCCGCGGCAGGACGCTTTCCGGAATCAGGGCGCGCATGCGCCGCGCGAAACTGCGCAGGCATACCTCCCCGTCGCTCAAGGGTCCGCAGGTGTAGCTGCTCGAGGCCATGCCCGCCTGCACCCGCTCGATCAGCGCCTTGTCCTCCAGACTGACGCGCCGGTTGATGCGCCAGTTCAGATAGCGCGCGGCGCGCATCTCGCGGCGCGAGTCCGGATGCACGTAGGCGATCTCGCGAATCAGGGTCTCGGTCGGCGACACCGGCAGGAACTGCATGAAGTCGATCTGGTCGGGGTAGATGTCGAAGGCGAGATTCGGCCACAGCTTGAAGTAGGTCCACAGCCGCTGCCGTTCGGGCGGCAGAGCGGTGAGCGGCGGGAGCAGGCGCTGATAGAGCCGCTCCGACCAGTTGGCGGAAGGCGTATCGCGCAGCGTGCCCCACATCTTGTCGATCCAGGGCTGCGCCTCGATGCCATAGCCCTTGCCGAACAGGCGCGTCAGCCCCGGGTGCGCGACATTGATGTGCAGGCCGTCGGAATAGTTGTCTGCGACGTTCTTCCAGTTCACCGCCCGCTGGCGCAGGGTGACGCGCCCGAGCGGCACCAGCTCCTCCATGCGGTAGGGGGCGAGCTCGTGCACGTACGGCGCCGCCATCTCGCCCACGCTCGGCAGCCCGGGCGCGAAGCGCACGAAAACGAAGCCCATGAACAGCTCGTGCTCGAGCGGCACGAGCCCGTGCCGCGCCTTGTCGAGCCCGCTGAAACTGTCGCGCTGCGGCACAGCGACCAGGCGCCCGTCGAGGGCATAGGTCCAGGCGTGGTAGGGGCAGGTGATGCGGCGGCCGCAATGGCC
>Ga0209471_1002798_pt1 | contig 9973 bp, 10 predicted proteins | sample GraSoiAngelo_128_FD_185885 | JGI IMG/M metagenome (GOLD analysis project Ga0209471, IMG submission 185885) | Grasslands soil microbial communities from the Angelo Coastal Reserve, California, USA - 14_0927_12_20cm (SPAdes) (version 2) | ecosystem: Environmental > Terrestrial > Soil > Grasslands ... | reverse complement strand
CCACAGGACCACTGACAAATCAACACCTGTACTTCTGCCCCCCTTGACATGTGCCTCGACGCGCAGTATCTTGACATCAAGGTACTTCCAGATGGGCACCAAGAAGCAAGAATCGTTGACGGGTGGGAGCGGCGTTCATGTATTTTTGGTCTTGTGGAAAGCAGCGAACGCGGTTCACTCCTATGCGGAAGAGAGCCTCTCCGAGTTGGAGATGTGTGCCAGCGACTTCGCGGTGCTGGAAGCCCTGCTGCATAAAGGATCGCTGCCGGTCAACGAAATTGGAAGAAAGGTTTTGCTGACCAGCGGCTCTATCACAGTTGCGGTTGACCGCTTAGAGACTAAAGGACTAGTGGAGCGACGGGCGCATGGCACAGACCGGCGGACAAAAATGGTTCACCTGACGAGCGCAGGTAAAAAGCTGATCACGCGCGCCTATGCCAATCATGCCACAGACCTGGAACAGCTCGCGTCCGCATCTCTGACCATTACAGAGCGCAAGTCCCTCATCCGGCTGTTGAAGAAGATCGGTTACGAGGCCGCGAGAGCATCAGATGCAAAGAAAAGTACGGCGTGAATTTTTCCGCCGGGTAGCAAAAGAGATTTTATGTCGATAGTGATTGAAGCATTAATAAAAGAGAAAATTCGCGCCGGCAGTAGCCGCGGCGTCGCCGGCATCGTGAACAGCATCGAGACTTTGGAAGGCGGTGGCTTTCTAGTCCGCCGTCCATTCCCCAAAGCCTCTTTTTCAGAGTTCGATCCATTTCTATTACTTGATGAAATGGGTCCGATGGAGGTCGGGCCCGGTGAGGCCAAAGGCGCGCCGGATCATCCGCATCGCGGCTTTGAGACAGTGACCTATCTGCTTTCCGGCGACATGGAGCACAAGGATTCCAGCGGCCATGCCGGACGGCTGAGAGCCGGTGACGTGCAGTGGATGACTGCCGGCGCGGGAGTGGTCCATTCAGAGATGCCGAGCCGTGAGTTCGCGCGCACCGGCGGGCGCATGCACGGATTTCAACTTTGGGTAAATCTGCCGCAACGCGACAAGATGATCAAGCCTCGCTACCAGGAGATTTCAAGTTCACAAATTCCCAAAGCAACTTCAGGCGACGGCCTCGTGACGGTGAGCGTGATCGCAGGCGAAGCGATGGGCCAGAAAGCCGTCATTGAAACGCGCACACCGATTATCTACTCGCACTACCGGATTAGAGCCGGCGGCGCAGCCGTCCAGAAGGTGCCGGAAAATTACAACGCCTTCGTTTACATCGTGGAAGGTGAAGGGTTATTCGGAGCTGAGCATGAACGCGCCGGTGCCGGCCAGATGATCATGTTTGCGCCCGATGGCGACGAAGTGAGAATCGAAAACGCGTCAGACGCGAAGACTACCCTGGAAGTCTTACTCATCGCCGGCGTGCCGCTGAACGAACCGGTGGCCCGCTATGGACCATTTGTAATGAATACGGAAGGCGAAATTCGTCAAGCAATCGAAGATTATCAGCTGGGCCGGATGGGCGCGATTAACTCTTAGGTGTGGTCCTCGAAGGCTTCCCAATTTGAAACAAGCGGATCGAACGAAATCTGAAAGGAAAGAAAAATGAAAACCGTTATCTTGATCGCTCGGCTTTTACTCGGGCTGATCTTTGTTGTCTTTGGGTTGAATGGGTTCTTGAATTTCCTCAGCATGGGACCGATGCCGACGGGATTGGCGGGTCAATTCATCGGCGCGCTCTTCCAGTCGCACTACTATTTTGTCGTAGCCGGTCTACAAATCGTCGGCGGCCTGCTGTTGCTGGTGAACCGTTTTGTGCCGCTGGCTCTGGTGCTGCTTGGACCGGTGATCGTGAACATCCTTTTGTATCACTTGTTCCTAAATCCAGCCGGTATTGCACTGGCACTTCTCGTGACAATCCTATGGTTTATCGTCTTCTATGGCCATCGCCAATACCTCTCCGGAATTTTTGTGCAACGGGCCTGATAAGCGATCAATGATCACGGGCAACCTTGTGCGGGAGCGAGCGGCTGATGGGTGAGCGCGCTTCAAGCGCCAACTCACTCATAATCGCCACGGCGCGCTTCCGCACCTGCTCGGGGTCTTCATCGATATTCGCGAAAACTTTCAGGCGGGCTGGCCATTCAGGCCGATGGTAAAAATTCAGCATCGCGTCTGGATTCCAGTCATCGTCAAATGAATAGACCAAACCACGAGCGACGAAACAATGTAAGTCCGGTGGTCCAGAGTCAAGGTTCGCAACAAACGCAACCGGGCGGCCCGCAGTTACTGCGTCGACGAGCACGCTCGAGTTTCCACCCAACACAATGTCCACCTGCTGAATGTCATTGGATACTGAACCGCATGAAGACAAAGTAACGCGCCCATCTCTGAGCGATTCGATCCACTTCGGCAGGCCTTTCCAAAGATTTTTCGGATGCGGCCGAATCAGGACCCGCCCAATTCTCGTCTGACTCAACAGCTCGGCCGTTAGGGTTCGCAGCCGATGTTCATTAACGTCTTTGCAAAGAAATATTCCGGCGCTCAGCGAGTATGGCAACGCTTTCGGCATCGCCGCATAATTCTGCCGCCGTCCGTGAATCAGGACGCGACCCATTAGACAACCGTCTTCGGCATAGCTCTGATGCGCAGCCTCATTATGTACTACTGCGAGGTTGTAACTCAGCCTGGCGACCGGACGGACAGGCATGCCATGAGTGATCAGCACAGTCGGGATCCTAAGCTTTCGCGCGGCGAGATTGAAAGCGATCCCATGCGGATTGCTGTGATTGGACACCAGCGCAATTTTGAAATCGCCCTGTTGGAAAATTTCCGCGTAGCGCGTATGGAATCCGATGAATTCAATCACCCGAAGAACCTTGAAAAAGTGGTAGCGCCGATGCAGCCGTCGCGTGATCCTGAAAATCGCTTTGGGATTGCGGCCCTTGAGAAGCGCAAGCAAGGCGGTAGGATCCGGCAGCGGACGAAACTCGAGCTCGTGCCAATTCAAGTCGGACGATAGTGAAAGAAACGGTTCGATCGCCCGGCGCTCCTTACTTAAGCGCGCAATCCAGACACCATCTTCGCGATCCTTGATTGATCGCACCGAGAGAAAACTCCGCAGCCAACCGATGAGCGCGATAAGACCCGGAAGCGGACTGTTGCGAGTCTTCTCGATCAATGCCGAAAGCAAACGCAGACTTCGATGTTGTGAGATTACATAGTGCGCGATGCCCTGGACGACTCCTGATTCATCACAGCGCAGCATTTCCCTAATGCCCCGACAAAGAACCCAGTCGGAATTCTTCGCTGCATCGATCTTCGCCAGAGCAGCGGCGCTCGCAGAATTCGTTGTTGATCCGAAGTTGCTCGTCGCGCTCATTGGCTTTCTCTCAACGCGTTCAAAAGGTTTTCGATCGTCGCTTCATTAACCCGTCGTCTGGCTTCGCGACTGCTATTTGCGTTGTGAGGCGCAAGCAAACAATTCTTTAGCATGCGCAGTTCGCTGTCATTAGAGAGCGGCTCGACCTCGAACACATCGAGCGCCGCGCCGCCAATCATACCTGCAGCGAGAGCTTCGGTCAGTGCAGGCTCATCCAGCACCGGGCCGCGCGACGTATTAATCAAATAAGCCGATCGTTTCATCCGCCGAAGTTCGTCGCGGCCAATTAAATGAAACGAGGATTCATTTAGATCGCAGTGAAGTGAAACGAAGTCCGCCTGCGCGAGCAACTCATTAAGCGACATGATGGTCAGATCGCTTTCGCTAACAAATGCGGCGTCTATCGGCGCTCGATCATTGCCGAGCACCGTCATTCCAAAGCCGCGCGCGCGGCGCGCTACCGCCTTCCCGATGTTGCCGACGCCAACGATGCCGAGCGTGCACTCGCGGAGAGATGACAGCTCGGGTTTGCTCCATAAACCGCGGCGCACGGCCGCATCCATCTCGCTCAAACCGCGCGCGAAGTTAAGAAGGTAACCCAGCGTGGTGTCGGCCACGGCATCAGTGAAGGCATTCGGCGTATTGCACACTCGAATTCCGCGCCGGGCCGCGGCGTTGAGATTGATCGAATCTACGCCGGTGCCCCACTTCGAAATTACCTTTAATCGCGGCGCCGCGTTCAGCACAGCTTCCGTGAACCGATCGTCGCCGCAAATCACCCCATCGATTGTTTTCAGCATCGGAAGCAATTCAGCTTCATTGAAACGTTCACGCACCGGCATCAGGATGATTTCAATACCGGCGGCTTCGAAACGTGGGCGAAACTCTTCGATAACCGGGAGCAGATAAGGCGCTGTAATCAATACTCGCCAGTTCATGTCGATCCCGTGCGAGCAACGCGCTCGTGGTATTTGAGAATCAACGGATCGTGTTTCATCGCCGCCTCAACGAAACTCAAATCTTCCGGGGTATCGACTGAATGAGTTTCGGTTTCAGTTGGGACCATGCGCACGCATCTGCCGTGTTCGAGCACACGCAGCATGTCGATTGATTCGACCTGCTCGAGCGGAGTTGGCGCGAGTCGAGCGAATTCGCACAGAAAGTCGCGGCGGAATGGAATCACGCAAACCTGCTTGAAAACTGAAAGGCGATCAAGCTGCGCGGCCTCCAGCTCTGGAATCGGCGCCCGCGAAAAGGAAAGCGCATCATTTGTTTCATTCATCACAACTTTGATCGTGTTTGGATCGAGATACTCATCGCGACTCGTGATCCGATGCGCGAGATTTACGCACTGGATCGATCTATCGTCAAGCATGGGCGCGATCGCCGCCGAAATCATCTCCGGTGTGACCATTGGCTCGTCGCCCTGGACCATCACGACGATGTCGGCTTGAATCTGTGCGGCGGCTTCGGCCACTCGATCCGTCGCGCGCTCGTGCGCCGCTGAGGTCATGATCACGCGTCCGCCGAAGTCTTCCACTGCTGCTTTGATTTCTTCGTCGCAGGTGGCGACCCAAACTTCGTCCACTTCCTGACACATCGACGTCCGTCGAAACACATGCTCGATCATGGGTCGATTAAGCAGCGATGCGAGCGGCTTTCCCGGAAAACGCGACGATCCCATGCGTGCGGGAATTATCGCGATGATGCGCTCCGTCATATTTGATCTGTCGGAATCTGCGGAAACGGGCGTAGAATAACGCCACCCGTCGGGTTTTAGAAGTGAAACGCGGTGCTCGAAAAGTCGATGCACACCTCCACAAAATATTTCGAGAAAGCGCTCGCCATCGCGGCCAACGGCGCCTGGTTCGTTTTCAAGCGCGTCAATAACGTTTGGCCAAACCAATCGTTCACGCCAACCTGGTCCGATAGACCCTTATTGAAATCGTGGGAAAAGACAAAGCCGCCCCTGGGTTGGCCGCGCCAGACAGATTCGCTTTGCCCTGTCTGTGTGCGCGAGGCGCGTGAGGAAATTCTCGGCGGGAAGAAAGATCTAAGCGTGCTGCTAAACGATAGAGTGGGCGAGATCAAAGCCACTATTCTCGAACGCGACGGCAAAATCCTCATGGTCAAAGATTGCCCAACGCACGGTCATTTCGAGGACGTCATGTCGATCGATCCGGAGTTCTTTCGACATCTCGAAGAAGTCTTTCCGGGACGAGACATCCGCGCCCATCGCGACGAAGCACTTCACAATCACGGCAATAGTTCAATTCAGTATGGCCGCGGCGCGGTTTTGACGATCGACCTTACGAATCGCTGCAACATGATGTGCGATCCGTGCTTCATGGACGCAAATCAGATTGGCTTCGTCCATGAACTGAATTGGGAAGAGATTAAGCAGTTGCTCGACAATGCAATTTCGATCCGGCCGCGCCGCCAGCTTTCTGTGCAGTTCTCCGGCGGCGAGCCAACATTATCGCCACATTTCCTTGACGCCGTTCGCTACGCGCGCAAGGTTGGATACGAAGTCGTGCAGGTCGCCACCAATGGGATTGAATTCGCCAAGCGCCCCGAGTTTGCCAGGTCCGCGGCCGAAGCAGGTCTTCGTTATGCCTATCTGCAGTTCGACGGCGTTGGTAATGGTCCCAATTCGCATCGCGGCGTGGGAAACCTTTTCGATGTGAAGCTGCAGGCAATTGAAAATCTCTTCAACGCCGGCGTCAGCATCGTTCCGGTCATTACCATCGTCAATGGCGTGAATAATGAACAAGTGGGCCGCGTGATCCGGTTTGCCCTCGACAACCCGAAGAAGATTGTTTTTCTTTCCTTCCAACCGGTTTCTTTCACAGGCCGCGACGAAGAAATTTCCGACGAGCGCCGGCAGGCGCAACGTTACACCTTGTCGCACTTGGCTCACGACGTGAAACGTCAGACCGGCCTCGGCGAGCCGGTGCGCGATTGGTTTCCAATTTCATTCATGTCCACGTTTTCGGATTGGGGCGATCTTGTTCGGGGACCAGAGTCGCAGTGGGGCCAGCTTGCCTGCGGCTGCCATCCGAATTGTGGAACCGGCATAGCATTGATCATCGACAAGTTCACCGGCGAGGCAGCGCCGATGACCGCGTTTCTTCGCGCAGAGAGATTCGCGAAAGATCTTGCTCATGTGAATGACGCGGCGCGCGGTCCGATGCTTTCAATTTTGGGCATGACGCTGGCTCTGCTCCGTAATTACGATCCGTTCATGTCGCCGACGCACTTTCGGCTAATCGATCTGCTCAGGAAGTTCGGCAAGAAATTCGGTGTCGGCGCGCGCCGAACCTCCCTCGGAAAACAACGAGCCGAGACGCTTGCCGAAGCAGTCAGGCGACGGCGCACAGATCGTTGGAACTTCCTCTTCATCGCCGGCATGTGGTTTCAGGATCTATTCAATTACGATTTTCGCCGCACTGAAATGTGCATCATCCCTTACGCGACGCAAGAGGGAGAGATTTCGTTCTGTGCCTACAACACCGGTGTCGGCTGGCGCCAAATCGTTGAAAAAATGCACATGACGGCCACCCTGATGAAATGGCACGAGGAACACGGGCGTCATGAAATTTTTGCGGGCGGGAAGAGCGTGCCGCTTCCACCGATTCAGCATTCTTTGGTGCTCGATCCGGACGCGATCGCCACGCCGGCGCAGATGGATCTCGATTCCGCGAGCATTCCCAGGACTGCGCGAGAGGAAAAGTTCTTCGCTGCCAGCCGCGATCGCGAGTTAAAGCGGCAGGCAGTCACTCTCTCGACTATTGAGGACGAAACCTATCATCTGGAAATGGCGCGGCTCTATCGCCAGCATGTGCTCGGCGAAAAGCCAACGATCCAGATTCAACCGCTAAGACGCACAACCAAAGCGGAGCGCTGACTCGAAAAGATTACCTCGCGCCAATCCAGCCGCGATGAACAAGATCATCCGCGGATTTCCGCAATTCGCCGATCGAGGAATCGCCGCTCGCTTTCGTTAGTCGCTAACATCAGCGCACGTTCATAGCTCTTCATCGCTTCATTCGAATCTCCCAATCGACGATAGAGATCCGCGCGCGTTGCATGCAGAAGATGATACTGGTCAAGGCAGCCTGACGATTCCAATTCGTCAACGATCGGCAGGGCCTTCTCTGGTCCGTCGGCCATCGACACGGCCACGGCGCGATTTAGTGCCACGATGGGCGAAGGCTGAATGCGCTCGAGCCAATCATAGAGAGAAACGATTCGTTGCCAGTCGGTTTCTTCGGCGCTGGCCGCGCGACAGTGTTGCGCAGCGATTGCAGCTTGTAACGCAAATGGCCCAGGCGCCCGGCGCATCGATTCCGCGACGAGCGGCAACGCTTCCGCGATCTGTTTCCGATCCCATTTCGTCCGATCCTGGTCCTCGAGGGTGATCAGATCACCCGCGTCGTTAACCCGAGCCTCGCGCCGCGAATCGTGCAACAGGATCAGCGCAAGCAAGGCCGTCGCCTCTTCGGGCGGATAAGGCGCCATCAACACGCGCACGATCCGCGCCAGGCGAATCGCTTCTGAACATAGATCAGTGCGGACCAAATCTTCACCACGCGTTGACGCATAGCCTTCGTTGAAGATCAGATAAATGACCGTCAACACAGCATCCATTCGCTCCGGCAACTGGTGTGAATCAGGGACTCTGTAGGGAATGCCGGCGTCGCGAATCTTTCGCTTGGCGCGCACCAGGCGTTGGGCCATCGTCGCGTTCGGCACCAGAAACGCGCGCGCAATTTCATCTGTCTCTAGTCCGCAAAGCGTTCGCAGCGTCAAAGCAACTTGTGATTCAGGCGCCAGCGCCGGGTGACAACAGGTGAAGATCAGACGCAACCGATCGTCAGGAATTTCATCCGTCCCGATCTCAGGCTGTTCGGTTGTCGTCGGTATTTCGTATGCGTAGGATTCGACCTTCTCGTGAAAATTCTTTTGGCGGCGAATGCGATCGATCGCTTTGTGTCGCGCGGTTTGAATAATCCACGCAGCGGGCGAGTCAGGGATGCCTTGAATCCGCCATTGATCGACTGCGGCCGCGAAAGCTTCCTGCGCAGATTCCTCCGCCAAATCGAAATCACCGAATGAACGGATCAGCGTGGCCACAATGCGGCCCCAATCTGAGCTGTAGACCGCATCAACGGCTGTGTTCGCATTCAAAGGCACGAAGCATGGTAAAAAGTTTTTGACTAACTGTCGATTCGTCGCCTCGTCATTCGACTTACCGATGGAGAGGGCATTAACCTGCCACAAGCAAGGCCGCGGCTAGTTCTTAGGAGCAAATATGAAATACATGCTACTCGTTTATATGGACGAACAGGCGATGACCGACGAAGAGCGCGAGCATTGCTATGTCGAATCCGCCCAGCTCACGCAGGATCTTAATGCGAGAGGTCAGTACCTCGGCGCGGGGCCGCTGCATTCAGTTTCGAGCGCGACCAGCGTACGCGTGCGCGACGACAGGCGGCTGGTGACCGATGGCCCATTCGCGGAAACACGCGAACAACTCGGCGGCTATTACGTGATTGAAGCAAAGGATCTCGATGAAGCGATCGAGATCGCCGAGCGCGTTCCGCCAGTGCGATACGGCACGATCGAAATTCGTCCGGTTATGGAGATTCCAGGCTTGCCGGAAAATTGAGTGTCAGAAACAAGTGGCGGGTCAGTACCGGGAGCGGTAGCGACCGGATCACGGCGTTTCCAAAGCAAGAGGTGTTTTTCTAACGCAATTATTGGATCCATCGCTATCGCTCCGGGTACTGACACGACGCAAACCCAAATTCAAACAGGAGAAACGAAGATGCGATTCATGGTGATTGTTAAAGCCGATAAAAATTCCGAAGCGGGTGTCATGCCTGGTCAGCAGTTGCTCGCCGACATGGGAAATTTCAATCAGCAATTGGCGGACGCCGGCGTAATGCTGGCGGGCGAAGGTCTTCATCCCAGCAGCAAGGGTGCGCGGGTGAAGTTTTCGGGCGGACAAAAATCGGTCATCGATGGCCCATTCGCCGAAACGAAGGAGTTGGTCGCCGGATTTTGGTTGTGGAAGTGCAAGTCGCTCGCTGAAGCGATCGATTGGCTGAAGCGCGCGCCCTTTGAAGAGACTGAAGTCGAGATTCGCCAAGTGTTCGAAGCGGAAGACTTCGGCGCTGAATTCACTCCCGAGTTGCGAGAGCAGGAAGCGCGCATTCGTTCAAAGATCGAAACGCAAACCGCAGGCTGAGGCATCGGGCGATTTCTGAAGTATCATGTTGGTCGCATCAACAAAACCCTTTGAAGATTCGCCCAATCATTCTTGAAGGTCAACACGTGCGCCTGGAACCACTGACCCAGGCGCACGCAGAACCTCTCATCGCCGCTGCCAGTGACGGCGAACTTTGGAATACTCAAGTCACAATCATTCCTTCGCGTGCGGGGATGAAGGACTACATTGAGTTCGCGTTGGACGGATTGGCCAGGGGACGTGAGCTGCCGTTTGTGATTGTCAGGAGGGACTGGAGCGCCAGCGGCTCGCTGGCTCGTGATGAAGTTGTCGGCGCCACGCGCTTTTATGAAATTCGCCCGCAAGATCG
>Ga0209471_1002796_pt1 | contig 9978 bp, 8 predicted proteins | sample GraSoiAngelo_128_FD_185885 | JGI IMG/M metagenome (GOLD analysis project Ga0209471, IMG submission 185885) | Grasslands soil microbial communities from the Angelo Coastal Reserve, California, USA - 14_0927_12_20cm (SPAdes) (version 2) | ecosystem: Environmental > Terrestrial > Soil > Grasslands ... | reverse complement strand
CGATCCTGTTCATCGCCGAGAAGTACTGGCGCTATGGCATGGCCCTGAGCCGCGTGGTCGGTGCCGGCTCATTGGTTGCGGCGGCGGCCCTGCTCGTCACCGGCTGGACCCCATGAGTGAGGCGTGGCGGATCGCCGGTCCGTATTTCGAGTCATGCAACTGCGCGGCGACCTGCCTGCTGATTTCGCCCCGGGACGGCTAGCCGGCCGCTGAGGTGTGGGCCTCGGCGGCGAGCGCCTTTCGACTCTTGAAATCGTCCAGGATCGCCGCGGTCTGGGTCGCCCCGATCCGTGTGACCCCGAGCTCCATGACCGCGAGCAGTCCGTCGAGCGTGCGCACGCCTCCGGCCGCCTTGACGCCGATGCGCGGCGACACCGACCGCCTCATCAAGGCCAGGTCTTCGTGGGTTGCGCCGGTGGGCGCGAAGCCGGTCGACGTTTTCACGAAGTCGGCGCCGGCCGCCTCCGCGAGCTTGCATCCGCGCACCTTCTGGTCATCGTCCAGGTACGCGTTCTCCATGATCACCTTGACGATCGCCCCCGCGGGGTGCGCGACCGCGACGATGGCCGCGATCTCGTCCCTGACGTAGGCGTCGCGGCCTGACTTGAGGGCACCGATGTTGATGACCATGTCGAGCTCGGTCGCGCCCTGGCGCAGCGCCTGCTCGGCCTCGAACACCTTCGCCTCGGTGGTCGAGCCCCCATGCGGAAAGCCGATCACCGTGCCCACGGCGACGCCGGTCCCGGCGAGCAGCTCGACCGCGCGGGGGACATCGGCGGGGCGGCAGCACACCGACGCCACCTGGTAGCGCGCGGCGAGCTTGCAGCCATCGGTTATGAAAGCGTCATCGAGCTCTGGCCGCAACAGCGAATGGTCGATGGTCTTGGCGACGTCCTCGTATGAAAGGAGATCGATCAACGAAGTCATGGCTCCTCCAGGTTATCGCGCGGGTTGGCGTTCGATCTGCACGCGTTTGCCCTCACGCGCGCTGCGTTCGATGGCTTCGCAGACGACCATCTCATCATGGCCGTCCGCGAACGTAGGGTAGCGGTCGGTGGCGGGAGCGCCGTCGAGCACGGCCTGGTACACGGCCCGATACAGCGCCCTGAAGGTGTCCGCGAAGCCTTCGATGTGGCCGCCAGGTAGAAACGAAGCGGCGGCTCCCGCGGCGTTCATCAACCCGGGATCGCGAGGGAGCACCTCGTTGGGGCGCTCTCGATGTCCGAGCCACAGCTCATCGGGCTGCTCCGAATACCAGGCAGCGGACGCGTTCGCGCCGTCGAGCTCGACCCGAAGGGAGTTCTTGCGGCCGGCGCTGATCTGTGACACGGCCAGCGAACCGAGCGCTCCGCTCTCGTAGCGGACCAGGATCGTGGCGCAATCCTCGGTGTTGATCTCACGAGCCACTGTCTCCCGGGCGCGACCGGTGGCGAATGTCTCGACGGGACCTGTTGGCTGCTGCCGGACCTTGATGAAGGTCTCCATGTCGGCCTGCACCGATGCCACCCGCGAACCAACCAGGAACGACGTCAGGTCGAGCCAGTGCGAGCCGATGTCGCTGACGGCGCGCAGCGAGCCGCCGAGCTTGGGGTCGAGGCGCCAGTTCCAGTCGGTGTCGAGAAGCAGCCAATCCTGCAGGTAGTGCCCACTGACCAGCCTCACCGCCCCGAGGCCGCCGTCCCGAACGAGCTGGCGCAGGTGCTGGCACAGGGGGTAGAAGCGAATGTTGAAGTTGGTGGCATGCACGAGCCCGCTCGACTCGGCCAGGCGGAGCAAGTCGGCGGATTCGGCCGACGTCATCGCCAGCGGCTTTTCGCACACCACGTGCTTTCCAGCCTCGAGCGCGGCTTTCGCGTGCGCGTGATGAAGGTGATTGGGCGAGGTGATGTGAACGACGTCGACGCGCTCGTCTGCGAGCATCGCCTCCATCGACTCGTACGCGGGCGGCAACCCGGCGGCGCTGGCGCGTTCTTTGCCTCTGGCGCTGCTCGATCCCACCACGCCATGCACCCGCACGCCAAGCCTGCGCAAGGCATCGACGTGGACGGCGCCGATGAAACCAGTGCCGACCACGGCGGCACCAACCTCACTGAAAACAGATGGAGTCAAGGCTTCGCGCTTGCCCTGCCTCAGCCGTCGTCGCCGGTGGTGCGTACGTACAGCGCGGCCAGCAGCACGACGATCGCTCCGTAGAGGATCTGCTTCAGCGGGTCGGGCGCGTCGAGGAGGGTGAAGACGCTGCTGAGAACCGTGAGGATCAAGGCTCCGAGCAGCGAGCCCGCGTAGCCGCCGTTGCCCCCGTAGATCGAGGTCCCGCCGATCACCACGGCCGCGACTGAGGGGAGCAGGTAGACGTCTCCGAGCGAGAGGTCGGCCGCATTGATCGCGCCGACCAGGACCAGGCCGGCGACGCCGCTGAGGAATCCGCAGATCACATAGGTCACGAGCAGGACCAGCCAGGCTCGCACTCCCGCCAGCCGGCACGCAATCGGGTTGTCGCCGACGGCGAAGATCAGGCGCCCGTACCCGGTCTGGCGCAAGCCCACGATGACGATCGTCGCGATCGCGGCCCACAGGAACGCGCTCACCGGCACGATGCCTAGCAATTTGCCGGCGCCAACATAACGGACGATATCCGGTACGGCTGGGGGGCCCTGGTGGCTGACGTTCAGGCTGTACACGAGTAGCCCGCCCGAGATCACCAGGCCGGTGCCGAGGGTCATGATCAGCGGCTGCACGCGGAACACCGCCACCCCGAGCCCATTGACGAGACCAACGACCAGGCCGACCGCCAGGGCGAGAAGCACCGCGCGGGCGGAGCCGAAATATGACTGGCTGGCGGCGACGTACGCGGCAGCGGTCATCGTCGCCGCCACCGACAGGTCGATACCGGCGGTCAGCATGACCAGGGTCTGGCCGGCGGCCACGATTCCCAGCGGGGCCGCGAACAGGATCGTGTTGGCGACCCATGACGGGCCGATGGTGCCGGGCCGGATGACGCCGATCGCGAGCACGAGGAGCAGCAGCACGCCGACGAGCACCAGCGAAGGACGGTCGCGCAGCATGCCCTGGAAGGCGACCCAACGGCCCTGCCGCAGGCCTGTCGCCGGAGCGCTCAACCCGAGCTTGCTCCAGGCACGATCGCGCGCCTGCGGCTGCGGAGGAGCGGCGCCAGCCCTCCGGCCATGACCACGAGGACGATCAACGTGCCCTGGATGACCTGGCCGAAGTTGGGGTCTGTGCCGCTCAAGATTAGGTCGGCCGGCACCATCGTCAGCACCAAGGCCGCGATGATCGGTCCCATCACGCCACCGCGACCGCCCGCCAGGCTAACGCCGCCGAGCACGATTGCAGAGATGGCGCTCAGGGTGTAGATCGTCCCCGCCAGCGGCGAGCCGATGCCTGTGCTCATGAGCAAGGCGAGCCCGCCGCAGGCGGCGAAGAAGCCACCGAGCGCATAGGAGAACACCCTCGTGGGCCCGATCCGCACTCCCCTGCGAAAAGCGGCGGTCCTGTCGCTGCCAACCGCATAGAGTGCCAACCCGATGCGGCTCAGCTTGACCGGGATCCATATCGCGCCCACCACCACGATCAAGAGCACGATGCCCGCCGGAATCCACGGGGTCAAGACGTTGCCGGACGCGAGGGCAAGGAACCCGTCGGGCGCGCCACCGCCAGGCTGCGGCAGGATCAGCAGGGCCACGCCGCCCCAGACGAACGACATCGCCAGCGTGACCACGATGTCCGGCACCCTCGTCCTCAGCGCGATCACTCCGTTCAACGCGCCGGCAAGCGTTCCGCCGACCAGCACCAGCACCGAGACGAGAATCGCGGTCTGGAAGTCGTGATGGTTCATGTAGCGGGCGGCCACGACGTTCGCCACGGCCATCATCGCCCCGATCGACAGATCGATGCCACCGCCAAGGACGACGCACGCCTCCGCCACCGCGGCAAAGGCCAGCGGCAGGGCGCCGACCACCAGCGACTGCACCTCGAAGGGTCCGTAGTTGGGATGAATGGCGACCGTGAAGATCATCACGGCCACGAACAGGCCGTATGTGCCGAGAGTCCATGCGTTGCGGCGGAGGAGTCTCGCCACGTTGGGCGCGACGCGCGGCCGGGCGATTGCCTGTGCGCTCACGACGCCGCCTCCGCGGGCCCGGTAGCCCCGCGTTCCAAACCGTGCGCCGCCCTGAGCAGCGCCGCCTCGGTGGCGTCATGCGCTGTGAGCTCCGCGACCACGCGGCCGCCGAACATCACGAGCGCGCGGTCGCAAGCCAATTGGATCTCGGGCAGCTCGGACGTGAAGAGGAGCACGGCGGAGCCCGACGCGGCCAGCTCACGCAGGACGCGATAGATCTGTTCCTTGGTGCGGATGTCGATGCCGCGTGTGGGGTCGAAACAGAGGAGCGTCACAAAACCTGTGGCCAGCCACCGCGCGATCGTGACCTTCTGTTGGTTGCCTCCGGACAGCCGCATCACGCGGGACCCGGCCCGCGTGTCTATCTCCAGCCGGTCGGTTGCCGCCTTCACACGCTTGCGCTCGGCTCTTGTGTTGATCAACCCCCAGCGCTTGAGCTGGTTGACCATGGGTAGCGCGATGTTCTCGAGCACCGAGCGCTGGCGCAGGAGCGCGAGGGCTCGGTCGGCCGGCACCAGCACCAGTCCCGCGCCGATAGCCTCATGCGGATGACGGAAGCGGCGCGTTTTGCCCTGGACCAGGATCTCGCCCGCGTCCGGACGCCGGTTGCCGCTCAGGCACTCGAACAGGTCCGCCTGGCCTTGGGCCTCGAGGGCCACGATGCCGAGCACCTCGCCGCGGCGGAGGGTGAAGGACACGTCCTGCAGCAGGCCCGAGCGGAGGCCGCGGACCTCGACCGCCGGGCTGGGGTCGACCTTTGGCGCCGGCGCTGTGTCGGCGACAGCTCCTTCGGACACGACCACGGATGCCGCGGCCGGGCCGAGCATGAGAGAGACGATCTCCTCCTGGCCGCTCGACGCGAGATCGACGACCCCGACCGTACTTCCATCCCGAAGCACGGTGGCGCGGTCGCAGAGTGCTTTCACCTCGGTCATCCGGTGCGAGATCAGCACCACCGAGCGGCCCTCGTCGCGCCATCGGCGGGCCACCCGAAACACGCGCTCGCTGAGGTCCGCCGGTAGGGTGGCCGTGACCTCGTCGAGGATGAGCAGGCGCGGTAGCGACGCCAGCGCCTGGGCGAGGTCGAGCAGGTGGAGGGTGGGCGTGGGCAGGTCGCGTGCGTACTCGGCCAGGTCGACGTCCCCGAGCTCGAGCTCCTCGAGCCACGGCCGGATGGCTGCCATCGTGGTCCCGGTGAGGCGCAGGTTCTGCGCGACTGTGAGGAGCGGTACCAGGCTCACGTCCTGGTACACCGACGCCAGGCCGGCTTTACGCGCGTTGGCCGGAGAGTTGAAGCGGACCTCGCGACCCTCGAGCCGGATCGTGCCCGCGTTGGGGGTCACATCGCCAGTGAGAACTTTGACGAGGGTGCTCTTGCCGGCGCCGTTGGCGCCCATGAGCGCGTGGATCTCACCGGCCCGCACGCTGATGTCCCCCGAACGCAGGGCCACCACCGCGCCGTAGTTCTTCTTGAGCCCGCGTGTTTCGAGGAGGATCGCGTCGTCGGTCATCGCAACGATTTAGATGATGCCCCCAAAAAGCGACAGGGCGTGGATTCCTCCACGCCCTGCCATGTCTTTACTTCGATCGAAGCTAACCGATGTCAGCGCACTTGAGGAGGTCGTCTTTGGTGTAGGTCGTGTACGGGGCGACCTGGTAGGTGACGCTGTAGTAAGCGTTGAGTTTCGGGTCGTAGTGGTTCTGCAGCTCGCTCAAGCCCGCGGTGCTCTGGTTGTCCCAGATGGCGGGGTCGAGGTTGATCAGGTGCGGGTGGCTCTTGCCCTGGAGGACGTCCAGACCGACCGCCAGGCCCGCGCCCCCTACCGTCGGAGGGTTGGTGACGGCGGCGCCAGAAAGACCCTGCGCCTTCAGGTTGATAAGGTCACCGATGAAGGCGTCGTTGTCGGCGCCGATCGTTGGCACATACGGCTTCTTGGCCGTCGTGTATCCGTCGACGACGGTCGAGTCGATGCCCGAGGTCCAGATTCCGTCGACCTTCAAGCCGGAGCCGAGGATGTCCTTGATCTGCTGCGCGGCGGGGTCAAGGGACCAGTTCGTGAAGGTCATCTTCACGACCTTGATGCCCGGGTAGCTGGCGAGGGTTTGCGTGAACCCGGTGTGCCGGTCGGCGTCGGCGGAGACGCCGTTGATGCCGCGCATCTCTATGACGTTGCCGGTGCCGTTCAGCTTCTTGAACAGCCAATCGGCGCCGAGCGTGGCGTATTTGACCTGGTTGTTGTAGAGCTGGTACGCATCCGACGAGGTGACGCCCTGGTCGACGGTGACGACGACGATGCCCTTGCTCGTCGCCTCCTTGATGACTGCGTCCAGTGCGCTGCGGTCGGAGGGGTTCATCACGATGACGTTGACGCCCGCCGAGATCAGGTTGCGTACGTCAGCGATCTGGCCGCTGGGGTCGGTGTTGCGGTTCGCGACGATAACCTTGGAGACGACTCCAGACGCCTTGGCCTGGGCCTTGATGGAACAGATCATCTCCTCGCGGAAGCCGTTGCCGGTCAGCGTGTTGGAGATGCCGACGACGTATTTCTTGGTGCCTCCACCTGTGTTGTTGGAGCCGCCGCAGGCGGCCAGCAACAACCCTGCTGCAAGCACTAATCCGATGGCTTTCGGCCATCTACGTTCCGACATTTACCAACCTCCTGTCTTTCAAACCGGTCGCAGGCACCGCCCGCTGGGTCGAGTCCGGGCTAGAAGCTCCTGCTCGCATGACCAATGGAAATCGTTTGCCCAGACGCCGCAGATCGTAAGGAAGGTTTGGGGCGGTGTCAAACGATCACCTGGGTGGAGACTCACACCAGAAGCGGGCGCAGGGTGTTGCGCGCGAGCAGGAATCCGCGCTTGACGAGGTCGAGGTCGCCCTCGAAAGAGCGGTCCTCATGCTCCACAGAGACGACGCCGTCATACCCAGCTCGGATCAGGGCGGCGATGAAGCGGTTCCATTGCACCTCGCCGAGACCTGGCAGGCGGGGAACCTGCCAGCCCATGCCCAAAGACATGACGCCGTTTTCGTAGAGCCCGTCGCGATCGATCTCGAGGTCTTTCGCGTGGACGTGGTAGATACGGGGACCGAACTCGCGCACGACCCGCTGAATGTCTATGAGCTGCCAGACCAGGTGCGACGGGTCCAGATTCAGGCCGAGCGTCTCACCAGGCATGGCTTCGAAAAGGCGCCGCCACAGCGCAGGCGAATAGGCGAGGTTGCGGCCGCCCGGCCACTCGTCGGTTGAAAAGATCATGGGGCAGTTCTCGATCGCGATCCTGACGCCGCGGTCGGCGGCGTGTTTGACCAGCGCCGGCCACTGCTCGAGGACCTCGGCGAACGCGGGCTCGGGCGGCCGGCTCTGGTCGCGACCAATGAACGTGGCGACCAGGTTCACCTCGAGCGTGGCCGCGGCCTCGATGACCTTGCGTATGTGCGCCTGGGCCTGCGAACGCTGGGCCGGATCGGGGTCCAGCGGATTCGGGTAGTAGGCGAGCGACGAGATCGTCAGGCCGCGGCTCGACAGCAGGTCGTGGATGCCGTGAGCGGCTTTGGCGTCGAGCCTGTCCACATCAATGTGGCTGACACCTGCGTAGCGCCTGCGCTCGCCGCCGGCGGCCGGCCAGCACGCGACCTCCAGGGCTTCGAATCCGTTCGTGGCCGCCCAATCGGCCACCTCCTCGAGCGAAAGGCTTGGAAAGGCCGCCGTGAGCAGGCCGAGCTTCACGTGACTAAGCCTGGTCGGGGTTGGGAACCATTACGTCGCGCACCAGCCCGGCGAGATCGCCGCACGCGGCGATGAACTGGCGGAGGGTCCGGCGGGTGGGCGGATAAGAGTCGAAATCCTCTACGGCCAGGCCGTCCTCGGAATACGCCCGGCGGAAATCTGGAAAGTGGGTCACGAGCTGGTTGACGATGTTTGGATCGACGGGCTGCGCGATCCGGGATGTGACCTCGATCCCGCTCTTGTTCAAGCGCTGCTGCCACGCGTAAGGGGGCGAGATGACGGCGTCGGCGCCGATGAGCTCGCTCCAGTGCATGTGGTTGCGGAAGGCGGCCGAAAGGAGCCGCAGCCGGTACCCGCGTTTGGTGTAGATCTCGTACGCCTTCTTGAACACGGCAACGCCGGCCCACTCGAGGTGGCCGGGCTCGACCGAGATGCCCTCTTTCTCCATCACGACTTTGAGCCAGTCGTCCAGCCGGCCGACCATGATCGTGCAGACGGGCCCCATGGAGGCGACCTCCTTGCCCTCCTGCTCGCGACGGCGTAGGCCTCGCTCGACAGCTTCCGCGACGGCGATGGTCTGGGGCACCGTGAAGCTGACCGTGGCGTTGATGCTGATCCCGCGGGCGGTCGCTTCTTCGATCGCACCGATCCCAGCGCGCGTCGCGGGGATCTTCACGATCATGTTGGGCGCGAGCCGGCTGAAACGGATCGCCTGCGTGACTATTGCTTCCGTGTCGCGGAAGAGCCGAGGGTCGGTCTGAATGGATAGGCGGCCGTTGCGGCCGCCCTGCTGTCGGAAGACTGGCTCGAGCAGCTTCGCTGCGCGGACCGACAGCTCCTCGACCAGAGTCCAGGCGATCTCGTCCTCGGTGGCGGTCGGCTGCTCGCGAAGCAGGGCCTCGATGCGCGGCCGCCACGTCGCCATCTCCTTCTTGAGGACGGTGAACGCAATGACCGGGTTGCACGTCGCGCCAACCGCGCCGTCCTCGATCGAGTGCGTCAATTCGTCGATTGACGCAGAGTCGTTCCACAGACAGGTGGGAGTGGACTGCGTCATCTGATGCAGAGGGCTCTTGTACGAGACGCGAGGTACAGATGCGCTCACGTGCTCGATTATCCACTCCCTCATTCGGGACGCGATAATTCGATCTCGTGGGGACGGCGGTGGAAGAGCCTCTCGGCCAGTTCCTCGGCGACGACCAGTTCCCGGTGACTTGGGAGTCGGAAGCCGAGAAGCAGCTGCTGTGGGTGTTCGACGACCTGCACTGCCCGAACCCTCTGAGCCCCATGTTCGCGGACATCGGCGGCTGGTGGCTGACCTGCGACCACATGTTCCGCCGCTTCGGGACGCCGTTCGCGGCCGACTGGCTGGCGAAGTTCGTCAACGGCTATGTCTATACGGCAGTGATCCCCGCGGACCCGAAGCTGCTCATCGATTCGAGCCGATATGGCTTCCGGCACTCGGCCGCCGTGCCGCGCGATCCGGCCTATCCCGCCACGATCGGCAAGTACCTGGACGCGGTCCTGCCCACATACGGCCGGAACTTCGCCGGCTGGTGGCGCGACCGCCTCGTCCCCGAGATGACGCGCAACTACGACTACCTCGAGGCGAGGCTCGACGAGGCGGACCGGCTCACTCTCATGGAGCTTGCCTGCATCCTCGAGGACGCGATCGACATCCACGACCGGCACTGGAAGATCCACTGGATGCTCAACTTCGCGCAGTTTTCCGCCACCCTCAACCTGCGTGGGGCGATCCAGAGATGGCGCGGCAGCGTCGACGAGACTCTGGTCGGCCGCTTGCAGAACTCTTCCAGCGATCGCAACTGGGATTCCATCAAGGCCCTGTGGGAGCTCAAGGAAGAGGTCGTCAAGGACCGCGACCTGTCGTCGGCGTTTCGTGGAGAAACCGCGCGCGAGATCATGCAGTCGCTCCAGAAGTCGGATGGCGGGCGCCGTTTCCTGGCGGATCGCGTCACCGCCTACCAGCGCGAGTACGGCTATCACGCGGTGTGGAGTCACGAGTTCGTCTTTCCAACCGTTCGCGAGCACGCCGAGCCGGTGATCGAGCTGGTGCGCGGATATGTCGAGACCGGTTATGACTATCCG
>Ga0209471_1002794_pt1 | contig 9982 bp, 9 predicted proteins | sample GraSoiAngelo_128_FD_185885 | JGI IMG/M metagenome (GOLD analysis project Ga0209471, IMG submission 185885) | Grasslands soil microbial communities from the Angelo Coastal Reserve, California, USA - 14_0927_12_20cm (SPAdes) (version 2) | ecosystem: Environmental > Terrestrial > Soil > Grasslands ... | reverse complement strand
GACCGCGGGCCTCGAGCTGAATCTCCAGGATCGGGGCGTGAACGACCTGACGCGGTTCGCCGGCCTGACCGGCGAATTCGCGGGCGACGCCAACGCGTTGCCCGAGCTGCGCGGTGTGTACCCGACGATCCGCGTGAACACGCCGCAGCTGTTCGTGGACGTGGACCGGGCCAAGGTCAAGGCGTTGGGGATCTCGCTGACGGATCTGTTCCAGACGCTGCAAGCGTCGCTGTCGACGCTCTACATCAACGACTTCAACCGGTACGGTAAGACCTACCGGGTGCAGGCCGAGGCGCAGGCCCGGTTCCGCCAGACGCCCGAGGACATCGGGCGGCTTTATGTGCGCGGGCCCAATCAACAGATGGTGCCCGTGTCGGCCCTGACGCGGACCGAATTCCGGGCGGGCCCGAGCGTCATCACGCGGTTCAACGGCTTTACGTCGGCCCTAGTGGTTGGGGCCGCGGGCCCGGGCAAGAGCTCCGGGGAAATGCTCGCCGCCGTGGAGCGGCTGGCTCAGGACAAGTACGCGGGCCGCGGTGTGGGCTACGCCTTCAGCGGCCAATCGTATCAGGAGCGCGCTTCGGGCGGTCAGGGCAGCCTCGTGTTCGCACTCGGGCTGATCATGGTGTTCCTGGTGCTCGCCGCACAATACGAGAGCTGGTCGATCCCGTTCGCGGTGCTGCTCGGTGTGCCGTTCGGCACGCTCGGTGCGCTGCTCGGCGTGTGGCTGCGCGGCATGGCGAACGACGTCTACGTGCAGATCGGCTTGATCGTGGTGATCGGACTCGCGGCGAAGAACGCGATCCTGATCGTCGAGTTCGCGAACGAGCTGCGCGCCCAGGGGCGGTCCATTCGCGATGCGGCGCTCGAGGCCGGCCGCGAGCGGTTGCGGCCGATCCTGATGACGTCGTTCGCCTTCATCCTGGGGGTCACGCCCTTGCTCACGTCGAGTGGCGCGGGCGCCGCGAGCCGTCACTCGATCGGCACGGGCGTCTTTTTCGGGATGCTCGTGGCGACGCTGGTCGGCGTCTTCTTCATCCCGCTCTTCTTCGCGGCGATTCGCACGCTGAGCGAGCGGGGCCTGTTCCGCCGCGGCGAGGGCTCCGTCGTGCCGCAAGCCGCGCCGCTCGCGGTGGAGGGCGACTGACATGCGACGCGTCGCCGTGCTCGCGGCGGGCGCGCTGATCGCCCTGACCGCTCTCACCGGGGCATGCGCGGTGGGACCGGGATATCACCGGTCCGGCGTCGGCATGCCGGACGGCTGGCGGCCGCGCGCGGCGTCGGAGGACTCGCTCCGGGCGTTCTACGACTCGTTACGCACCAGCCGCGATACGCTGCTGCCCGCCGGGACCGATACGGCGCGGGTGCCCTTCCGGTACGACACGACGTCCTCGAGGTCGGGCGGGGACTCGGGTGCCACGTTGCGGTGGCTCGATCTGATCCAGGATTCCGTGCTCCGGCAGCTCGTGGACACGAGCCTGCGGCAGAACCGTGACGTCCGCACCGCCCTCGCCGTGATCGACGAATTCCGCGCGCAGTACCGCGCCACGCGGGGCGCGCTCCTGCCTGACCTGACGGCCAACGGTCAGGCCGGCCGCAGCCGCGCCGTCTTTGGGAGCTTCGGGGCGCAGACGTTCGACGTGTACAAGGCCACCGCCGACCTGAGCTGGGAGCTCGATCTCTGGGGCCGGCTGCGCCGCGGCACGAGCGCCGCTCGCTCGGATCTCCTGGCTCGGGAGGAAGACCGGCGCGCGCTGCAATTGTCCCTGATCGGCGACGTGACGACGGCGTACTTCGACCTGCGCGCGGCGGACTTGAACCTCGCGATCGCGCGCCGCACCCTCGACTCGCGGCGGCAAACGCTCGCGCTCGCGCGCCGCCGGCTCGACCAGGGTCTGATCTCGGAGCTCGACGTGCGACAGTTCGAGGCCGAGGTGGCGAGTCCGGCGGCGAGCGTCGCGGACTTCGAGCGTCAGGTAGCGCAGCAGGAAAACGCCCTGAGCGTCCTGGTCGGACGCAACCCCGGGGCCATCGCGCGGGGCCGCTCGCTCACGGAAATGGCGGCACTGATCCCGGTCCCGGCCGGCGTGCCGTCCGGCCTGCTCGCGAACCGCCCGGACGTGCGAGGCGCCGAAGCGACGCTCCGTGCCGCCACGGCTCGGATCGGCGTGGCGCAGGCCGCCTTCCTGCCGACGTTCACGATCACCGGGCAGTACGGCAGCCAGAGCACCGAGTTCTCGAAGTGGTTCGGGTCGGGCACCAACATCTGGCAGGCCTTCGCTGGGGTCTCGATCCCGCTGTTCAATCAGGGCCGGCCGGGGGCCGGCGAGCAGGTCAACATTGCCCGGGCGCGGGCGGCGCAGGAGCGGTCGCGTTACGAGCAGACGGTGTTGGTGGCGCTGCGCGAGGTCGAGGATGCGCTCGTGGGACTGCGCACGGCTCAGGATCGAACCGCCGCGCAAGAGCGCCAGGTGATCGCGCTGCGGCGCGCGCTCGAGCTCGCCGACCTGCGGTATCAGAACGGCGTCTCGAGTTATCTCGACGTGCTCGACGCGCAGCGCGGCCTGTTCGGCGCCGAGCTGGCGCTCACCCAGGCGGAGCGGGACCAGCTCGTGGCCGGAGTGCAGCTGTACCAGGCCGTGGGCGCCGGGTGGCCCGGCGCCGTCGACTGATTGACCATGCCGGCCGGCGGCGTATGATTTCGCCGATGCGCAAACGTGCTCCGAAACGGAGACGCCGGTCAGCCACCGCCAGCGCGGTGGTGTCCTCGCTGCTCGAGACGGCCGAGGCGGTGGAGACCCGGCTCGAGGCGGCGGTGAGCCCCCTGGGCTTGTCGCTCGCGAAGCTCGGCGTGCTCCACCCTCTGGCAGAAGCGCGCGAGCCACTGCCGCTCTCCGAACTGGCGCAGCGCCAGCATTGCGTGCGCTCCAACATCACCCAGCTGGTCGATCGGCTCGAGAAGGACGGGCTGGTGCGCCGGCGCCCGGACCCCCAAGACCGCCGCGGCGTGCTGGCCGCGCTCACGCCGGCGGGCGAGCAGGCGTACACCAAGGGCATGCGGGCGCTCGTCGAGGCCCAGCAAGCCATCGTGCGCACGCTCAGCGCGGGCGACGCGGCAAGCCTGAAAAGCGCGCTCAACGCTCTTACCTCATGAACGGCACAGAAAGGGGATCCCCCGTGCGCTACCTCGTCCTGGTGGGTCGAGTGCTGTACTCCGCCATCTTCTTGATGACCTTCGGCCACTTCTCGCAAGCCTACATCGGCTACGCCGTCCAGGCGGGTGTGCCGCTGGCGGGCCTCCTGGTGCCTCTCTCCGGTGTTATCGGCATGGCCGGGGGCCTGAGCATCGCGCTCGGGTACCATGCGAAAGTCGGGGCTTGGCTGCTGGTGCTGTTTCTGGTGCCCGTCACGCCCATGATGCACAACTTCTGGGCCGTCGCCGACCCCATGATGCGGGGGATGCAGATGGCGATGTTCATGAAGAACCTGTCGATGCTGGGAGCCGCGCTGCTCATTGCGTACTTCGGCGCCGGCCCGCTCAGCCTGGACGCCCGCCGCAGCGGGCAGGCGGCTAATAGGTCACTCCCTTTCGGATCGCAAAGCCCCAGCGACTCCCGCTGAAGCCTTCGCCAAAGCGGTATCCCACCGCGAATTCCGCGACGTCGCCCCGCACCGCCCGCGTGGGACCGAAGCGCAGCGCCAGGCCGACGTCGCTTCCCACCCGGGACGGGTCGCCGGCGTACCACGCGCCGCCGTAGTCGAAGAAGGGTGCGACGCCGACGCCGGCGATGCCCCACAACTCATCGGCCAGGAGCACGCGGTCCTCCACTGCCAGCCACACCATGCGCGTACCGGTGAACTGATGGATGGCGAACACGCGCGGACCGCTCTGCGAGGTCAACAGGTCGAACTCCTCCCCCGCGCTGGGCCGGCGCAGGCCGGCGCCCTCTAGGTGCAGCACCAGCGTCTGTTTCGGCAGGTTCTGGCTGGCCACGGTGAGCCCCCCCGACACACGCCCCGAGTCGGGAACACCGGCGGTGAAGACTCCGTTCGCCCCGGCGCGCAGCACGACGAACCCGCCCGGCCACAGCGCGGACAGTTGCCCCCGCAGCTCGACGCCCACGCCGGCACTCGCGGGCCCGTACCCCCACGCCCGAGGCGCGGCCCACAGCCCGAGGTGGAAGAGCTGCGACAGGTCGACGTCCTCGCGCCGCGCGTAGCTGTTGAACCGCTCGAGCACCTGGAAGCGGACGTGGCCGAGGTCGATGCCGGCGCCCACCGTGCCGAAGGCCGAGTCCGGGAAGACGAAAGTGGGACTGCGCGTCGAGTCCTCGCGGGCGAAGTTGTCGCGGCGCCACGCTCCGGCCAGCCAGAGCCGCGTGTAGCCGCGGGTCGTAGCGTGGACGGCGAGCCCCGTGGTGACGCCGACGCGCAACCCCCGCCGCTCCAGCGTGTCGAGCGGGGAGCCGTTCCTGAATCGCAGGATCCGCTCGGACGCCGCTTGGCCGTCGGTCAGGAGCGCGCGGGGCGCCGCGGTCTCGTAGAACGGCACGCCCGCGAGCCACTGCCCGCGCCGCCCGTCCGATTTTCCCTTGTATTCGGCCGAGAGGCGTGCACGACGCGCGAAAAAGTACGGGTTCACGTACCCGAGGCTGAAGATGCTGCGATCCGGTGTGTCGTTGTACACGGCGGTGAGCGACGTGGCCGTGCCGAGCAGGTTGTCTTCGACGAGCCCGACGAGCCAGCTGACGGAGCCGCCGCTCGAGGAATAACCCACCTGGGGCTTGGTGCTCCACCCGTCGGTGGTGGCCACCCGCAGCGCGAGGCGGCCGTCCAGACGGGTGGTGTCGAAGCGGACCCGGCTGAACACGTGCAGGCCGCGCAGGGCGCGCTCGCTCTCCGCCACGCGCGCCGAGTCGTAGCGATCTCCGGGATTGAGGAGCAGCGTGCGGCGGATGACCCCGGTGCGGGTGGGGACATGCAGGCGGTTCGCGAGCCGCGCGAGAAACCCCGGCGCGTCGGGATCCTGGAGATCGAACACGTTGCGATTCACGACGATGATCGTGTCGATCGCCGGAGCGGGAGTCTGGGCCGACAGACTGACGCGCGCACCGCCGGTCAGCAGTGCCGCGGCGACCGCCGTCGTTCTACTTGACCAAGTCAATGCGCTGGTGCAGCGAATAGGTCGCGTGGCGAGCGGGGTCGCTCCATTCCGTAAAATACAGGGTCGCGTCCACGCGGCCCGTGATCTGGCGCAGGCCCCGCGTCGCCAGCCGGAAGGTGCCCCGCACGGAGTCGGGTTTGAGGGGGCGGCAGAAACAGGTCACGGTGGCATAGGCGGGAATGCGAGCGTCCGTGCCGCCGAGCGCATACGGCACGTTCTGCCGGAGATCATGTGCCCGCCCCAGGTCGAGCCCCAGCGTCAGCGAGTACTCGTCTCCCTCGCCCTCGGCGGGATTGAAGTCGTAGCGGGCCAGCCCCACATCACCACCACCGTGCCCCGTGTCGATCGCCAGGCGTGTCAGGGTGAGCCGGGGATCCTGGGTGACCGCGATCCGTCCGTGCCACTCCCAGCGAGCGGACGATTGCGCGCCGAGCGTGTCGCCGCGGCGGGAGGGGCCGTCGCAGGCGAGACACAACAACGGCAACGTCGTCAAGCACAGACGTCGCGCGACGACGTTGCACAAAGACGTCCCCCGGAGCGGGAAAAGGATGCCACCCTCAGCTATGCCCCCTCCTATTGTGTGCCATGACGCTGCGCGCCTATGCTCGTCGGTTGTGGGTACACGAAGTCGCCGTGGAGGTCTCCGTCCGGGTAGCTCGCTTGAGCAGGCAGCTGTCCGGACCCGGAGCCGCGCCGCGTGCGGATCAGCTCGTCCGAGCGGCGCTCTCCGTCAGCTCAAACATAGCGGAGGCCTGCGGCCGCGGCACGATTCCGGAATTCCGCCAATTCCTGCAGTATGCCAGGGGGGCCGCTCAGGAAACGCTGACGCAGTTGCGCGTCGCGGCGGCGCTCGACCCGGTGCATGCACGCGCCATTCACGAGATCGAGGGTCGAGTCGCGCTCATCATCAAGACGCTGGGGCGCTTGATGGCGCACCCGCCGCCAGACAGATGACGACGCGGTTTCGTGCTACGTCTTGGTGTTACGCCTCTGTGCTACGCCTTCGTGCTACGCCTTCGGGCTACGTCGTCAGTATTGCCCGAGGTATCTATCGAGCTCCCATTCACTGACCTGCCCGATGTACTCCTGCCACTCCTCGCGCTTTGCCTCCACGAATCGCTCGTAAATGTGCGAGCCCAGCGCGTCGCGGATGACGTCGTCCTTCTCGAGCATGTCGAGCGCTTCGTGCAGATCGCGCGGCAGCTCGTCGATGCGGTACTTGCGCCGCTCGCGAAAGCTCATCGTGAAGATGTTCTTGTTCACCGGATCGGGAGGGATGAGCTTCTGCTTGATGCCGTCGAGGCCGGCGGCAAGCTGGACCGCGAGGGCGAGGTACGGATTCGCCGAAGGGTCCGGCATCCGCAGCTCGCAGCGCGTGCCGATGCCGCGGCGATCGGGGATCCGCACCAGCGGCGACCGGTTGCGCTGTGACCAGGCGACGTTGGTCGGCGCCTCGTACCCGGGCACCAGCCGCTTGTAGCTGTTCACCAGCGGATTGGTCACGGCGCAGAAGCCGCGGGCGTGCTTCAGGAGCCCGGCCACGTACTGGATCGCGGTGGCCGAGAGCTCCCACTTCCCGGCGGGATCGTGGAAGGCGTTCTTCCCGCCCTTGAACAGCGACTGGTGCGTGTGCATCCCGGAGCCGTTCTGGCCGAAAATCGGCTTGGGCATGAAGGTGGCGAGGAAACCGTGGCGGTACGCGACGTTGCGGACGATGAACCGGAACGTCGCGAGGTTGTCCGCGGTCTCGAGGGCCGCCGCGTAGCGGAAATCGATTTCGTGCTGGCCCGGCGCGACTTCGTGGTGGCCCGCCTCCACCTCGAATCCCATCGAGACCAGGTCGCGGATGATCAAGCGCCGGATCTCCTCGGCCCGGTCCACCGGCGTCTGGTCGAAGTAGCCGCCGTGGTCGTGCGTCTCGGTGGTGGGCTCGCCGCTCGCGTCGAGCTGGAAGATGAAGAACTCCGCTTCGGCCCCGGCCATCATCTCGAAGCCGAGCGCCTTGGCCGCCGCGATCTGCCGCTGCAACGCCTGCCGCGTGCATCCCGCGAACGACGATCCGTCGGGGTTGTAGATGTCGCAGATGAGCCGGGCGATGCGCCCCCCCTCGTCGTCGTACGGCAGCACCCGGAACGTCTCGAGGTCGGGCTTCAGGACCATGTCCGACTCCTCGATCCGGACGAACCCCTCGATCGACGACCCGTCGAACATGATGTCGCCCTCGAGCGCCTTCTCGAACTGACTCTCGGGCACCTCGACGTTCTTGTTGACCCCCAGGATGTCGGTGAACTGCAGGCGCAGGAAGTTGACCTCCTGCTTCTTGCAGAGCTCGAGCAGCTCCCGCTTGGTGGCGCCGGTGGTCTTCAGGGCGGTGGCAGCCATAGAGGGCGGTAGAAGACGGTAAAAGACGGTAGAGGACGGCGCAGCATCTACCGTCCTCTACCGTCGTCTACCGTCGTCTCACCTCAGACGTCGTAGTACAAGAAGAATTCGTACGGATGCGGCCGCAGGGCAACGGGGTCCACCTCCTTGGCGCGCTTGTACGCGAGCCACGTCTCGATCAGATCGGGCGTGAACACACCGCCCTCGAGCAGGAAGGCGTGGTCCGCCTCCAGCGCCGCGAGCGACTCGTTCAGGGAGCCCGGCGTGTTCTTCACGTGTTTGCGCTCTTCGGGCTCGAGGTCGTACAGGTCAACGTCCATCGGCTTGGGCGGCTCGATCTTGTGCTTGATGCCGTCGAGCCCCGCCATGAGGAGCGCCGCGAAGGTGAGGTACGGGTTCGACGAGGGGTCGGGCGCCCGGAACTCGATGCGCTTCGCCTTGGGCGACTTGGAGTACACCGGAATGCGGCAGATCGCCGAGCGGTTGCGCTGCGAGTAGATCAGGTTGATCGGCGCCTCGTAGCCCGGCACGAGGCGCCGGTAGCTGTTCGTCGTCGGCGCCGCGAACGCGAGCAACGCCGGGGCGTGCTTGATCAGGCCGCCGATGTACCAGCGCGCCGCGTCCGACAACAGGGCATACCCCTTGGGGTCGAAGAACAGGTTCGTCCCGTCCTTCCACAGACTCATGTGTACGTGCATTCCCGAGCCGTTGTCCCCGAACATCGGCTTGGGCATGAACGTCGCCGTGTAGCCGTTCTGATGGCAGACGTTCTTCACGATGTACTTGTACATCATCAGCTGGTCGGCCATGCGCGCCAAGGTCGTGAACCGCATGTCGATCTCGGTCTGCCCCGCGGTTCCCACCTCGTGGTGATGCACTTCGACGTCGACCCCCGACGCGATCAGCGCGAGCATGATCTTCGAGCGCAGGTCCTGCAGCCGGTCGACCGGCGGCACCGGGAAGTAGCCCTCCTTGTGCCGCGGCCGGTGTCCCTGATTCGGGCTGCCATTCGTCCCCGAGTTCCAGATCCCCTCCTCGGAGTCGATGTGATAGTAGCCTTCGTGCGCGTTCTGATCGAAGCGCACCGAGTTGAAGATGTAGAACTCGGCTTCGGGCCCGTAGTAGGCCGTCGTGGCGATCCCCGACTTCACCAGGTGCTGCTCGGCCTTCTGCGCCACGTAGCGCGGATCGCGCGAGTACCGCGCGCCCGTCACGGGGTCGGACACGTCACAGGTGAGCGACAGCGTCGGCACCTCGAGACACGGATCGACGAACGCGCTCGCCGGGTCGGGAAACAACAGCATGTCGCTCTCGTTGATCGCCTGGAACCCGCGGATCGACGAGCCGTCGAATCCGATCCCTTCCTTGAAGAGATCCTCCGTGAGCTCCTTGAGCGGAATCGAAAAGTGCTGCCAGGTGCCGGGCAGATCGGTGAACCTCAAGTCCACGACCTGGACCCCGGCGTCTCGCGCCTTGCGGATCACGTCGACGACCGTCGCGGTCGCAGGCTTGCCCGCCTGAGGGTTGGTGGTGGGCTCCAACGTCGCGGTCATGGGTCGCTCCTCAGAGGGCTCGGGTCACTCACGCACGTGCACGCTTGATGCCACGAACGACGCCAGCCGCGCGCCCGGCCGGGCGCAACAGGCTCGCAGTGATTCCCTATCGGGGATTACGGCAGGCATGCGGGAAGGTACCGAGGCCGTTGCACGGTGTCAACCACTTCGTGTCACGCACGCAACATTGACACGCCGCTTCGCAGGACGACTCGTCTTTTGGCGCCCGATGCACATCAAAATGTGCAAAAACTGCACGCTTATCAACACGGCCGTGTCAGCTATTCAGGGACTCCACAAAGTGCCATAACTCCACTGCCGAAAATTCCCCGAACCTCTCCTGGACCTCGCGCTCCGACCACTCCAGGAAGATCCAGCTGGTAGTGCGGTGCCGCTCGCCGCTCGCGAAGTGCAGCCGCCCCCGCACGGCCCCGGGGCCCACTTCCGGGTCGGGCTGCACCTCCATGAAGACGTCCCAGCGCTCGTCGCCACGCTTCAGCTCACCCATGTGCTTGGCGCGGTCGTGCCCGGGAAAGGGAGCGCTCATGGGCCGTTGTACGACGCCACGACGCTACGTTCTAGGAAGGTCCGCGTCGCACCTCGTATGACGTGGCGTCGTAGCGTCGTATCGCGGGTCATGGTGAGTACACTACGCTGCCCTGAGCCTTCTCGCCAGTTAGATTTCCCGCCCTCCATGAACTGTCATGCGTGCGGAGCGGCGCTCGCGGCCACGGCAAAGTTCTGTCACCGGTGCGGCGCCCAGGTGAGCGGCGGACAGGCGGCCGGCTGGCGGGCCGGCCTCCCCTGGGGCGTAGCGGGCGCGGCCGCGGGGGCGCTGTTGACGGTGCTCGCGTTCCGGCTGGGGGGCTCGGCGGGAAGGGGG
>Ga0209471_1002789_pt1 | contig 9991 bp, 8 predicted proteins | sample GraSoiAngelo_128_FD_185885 | JGI IMG/M metagenome (GOLD analysis project Ga0209471, IMG submission 185885) | Grasslands soil microbial communities from the Angelo Coastal Reserve, California, USA - 14_0927_12_20cm (SPAdes) (version 2) | ecosystem: Environmental > Terrestrial > Soil > Grasslands ... | reverse complement strand
GCGGAAGGAAACTTCATTGCGCTCGAAGCGGCTTCAGGGAAAGTGCTGTGGCACTTCCAATGCGGCGCGTCGGTTTTTGCATCGCCGATGTCTTTTGCGATTGACGGCAAACAATACGTTGCGGTTGCGGCGGGATCGGCGCTGTTTGCGTTTGGTTTGCCATGAGGCGGCCGTCTGCGAGTCGCAGATCGAACTTCTTTGGTGTGACCAAGGCCAAGACGCTCGTTCAAGATACTCATCCTTGGAATCCCCTCAAAAATTAGACAACGGAGTCGCATGTGATGGCGAGCGCGAAGTCCGATTTCACGCTATAATTGTAGGGTTATGCTCTCCGTCAACAACGTCACTATGCGGTTTGGCCCGCGGGTGCTGTTCGAGAATGTGACCTGCACGTTTATGGCTGGACGCCGCTATGCCATCACCGGGCCCAACGGCGCCGGTAAGTCCACATTTATGAAGATTTTGACTGGGGAGCTCGATTCCACCAGCGGCTCGGTCACGCGGCCGAAGAAGATGGGCGTTCTGCGGCAGGACCAGTTCGCATTTGACGAATACCGCGTCATCGATACGGTCATTATGGGGAATGCCGCGCTGTGGAAGGCTCTCGAAGAGCGCGACGCGCTATACGCCAAACCGCACGAACAGTTGACGGACGCTGACGGGATGCGCCTGGGCGAGCTTGAAGGAATTGTTGGGGAAGAAGGCGGGTACACGGCGGAGGCGGACGCAGCAGTACTGCTCGACGGGCTTGGGGTGGAAGGCGAGCTGCACGAGCGCAAGATGGGCGAATTGCAGGGCGGGCAGAAGGTGCGCGTGCTGCTGGCGCAGGCGCTATTCGGGAATCCCACGGCGCTACTGCTGGATGAGCCGACGAACAACCTGGACTTGGACTCCGTACATTGGCTACAACGGTATCTTTGCGAATACGAAGGCGTGCTGATCGTCATCTCGCACGACCGGCACTTTTTGAACAGCGTCTGCACGTACACAGCGGACATCGACTACGAGACGATCATCATGTACGTCGGCGGGTACGACGACATGGTGGTGGCCAAGACAAAATCGCACAATTGCAGGAGTTTATCGCACGGTTCTCCGCGGGCACGCGTTCCGCGCAGGCGACTTCGCGCAAGAAAGAAGTCGAGCGATTGCAGACGACGGAGCTGGCGAGAAGCAACATCCAGCGGCCGTACATCAAGTTCGATATGAAGAGGAATTCGGGGAAGCACCCGCTGGAAATCCGGAGCGTCGAGAAATCGTACGACGACTTGAAGGTGATTCCGCGGTTCTCGGCAAGCGTGGTGCGCGGTGAAAAAATCGCCCTGATGGGCCGTAACGGCGCCGGCAAAACGACCATGCTGAAGTCGCTGGTTCGGAACGCGCCGGGATTCATCGAGGACAAAGACCTGCAATTTCCGATCGATGGCGGCGAGGTCAGATGGGGGCATGAAGTGGCGGTAGGCTACTTCGCGCAGGACCACGGCGAATCCATCACCAAAGGCATCCGATCGATGGCGGCGAGGTCAGATGGGGGCATGAAGTGGCGGTAGGCTACTTCGCGCAGGACCACGGCGAATCCATCACCAAAGGCATGACGGCGATCGATTGGCTGTGGCAATTCGATCCTGCCGCTTCGCAACAGGAGTTGCGCGGCTTGATGGGACAGATGCTTTTCAGCGGCGAGGATGCGCTGAAGCCGACGCGGGCGCTTTCCGGAGGCGAGTCCGCGCGGCTGATTTTTTGCCGGCTGATGCTGCAGAAACCGAATTTTCTGGTGCTTGACGAACCGACGAACCACCTCGACCTGGAATCGATCAACGCCCTGAACATCGCGCTGCAGCGATACGACGGGACTGTGCTACTGGTGACGCACGACCACGACGTCATTGATGAAGTCGCGACGCGCATCTGGCATTTCCATGGCGGCAAGATCGAGGACTTCAAGGGAACGTACGAAGAATTCGTGGCCTACGAAGAAGCGAAAGCGGCGCAAGGCCCGGCGGCCCCAGCACGCACTAGTGGCGCGCGGCGCGCCTCGGTTCCCTCATAGAGCACGGCCTGCCGCCGCGCCCGAAGCCCACGCCCACTGAAAATTGAATCCGCCGAGATGGCCGGTGACGTCGACGACTTCGCCGATGAAAAATAATCCCCTGACCTTCCGACACTCCATCGTCTTGCTGGACAACTCGGCTGTATCGACGCCACCTGCTGTGACTTCTGCCTTCTCGTAGCCCTCGGTGTCAGCGGGCTTGATCACCCAGTCGTGTACGTGCTTTTCCCAATTTGACAGCGCATCATTGCTCCATGCTGCGGGGGCATGATTTTCCAACCAGCGTTCGGCGAATCGCTTTGGCAGAATCCCTTGAAAGGCCTTTTGCGCGGTGGCGATGTTGCGCACCTTCGATTCGCGAACTGATTGTGCGATATCGCGATCCGGCGCGAGATCGATTTGGATCGGCTGCCCCTTCTTCCAATAAGAAGAGATTTGCAGGATAGCCGGACCGCTCAAGCCGTGATGCGTGATCAGCATTTTTTCGCGGAAAGCGTGATGATTGGCCCTGGCGATCACTTTCGCTGAAACGCCCGCCAAGTCGCAATAGCGGCTGCGATCTTTGCTGGCCAGGACGAAGGACACAAGGGCGGGCCTGGTCTCCACGATTTTCAAACCGAATTGACGAGCTAATTCGTAGCCGAACGGCGTTGCGCCCATTTTGGGGATGGAAAGGCCTCCTGTAGCGACCACTACGGCCGGCGCGCGAAATTCGCCGGATTCGGTGCGAACTATGAATTCCGTAGTGCGCTGCACTTCGAGGATGCGGCTCTGCAGAAAAATCTCTACTCCCGCGGACCGACACTCTGATTCGAGTAAGTCGATGACGTCTTGCGCGGAGCGGTCACAAAAGAGCTGCCCGAGCGTTTTTTCGTGATAGGAAATGCGATGATTTTCGACCAGAGCGATGAAGTCCGCAGGCGTGTAGCGGGCCAGGGCGGATTTCGCGAAATGTTCGTTCGCGGAAATGAAATTTTCCGGGCGGCAATAGAGATTGGTGAAATTACAGCGGCCGCCGCCGGAGATCAGGATTTTCTTGCCGATGCGATCGGCACGCTCCAGCACAGCGACGCGCCGTCCGCGTTTGCCGGCCTCGATCGCACAAAGGAGCCCCGCGGCGCCAGCGCCGAGAACCAGAACGTCGAACTTGTGCATCAAGAATGAATCTCGCTATGACCGCGATGGAAGCTAAACTGCACGCGCTTCTATTTGGAGAGCAAGGCCTTCCAACGGACCCAAGCCTCAGTGCGCGCTTTCTTGTCCGCCTCTTTTGCATCGGGAGCTTCGCCGGAGCGCATGAAACCGTGGCCAGCGCCTTCGTAGGTCACGATGTCGTACGCCTTGCCCGCAGTCTTCATTTGCGCGACGGCATCAGGGATCATGGCTCCGATGCGCGCGTCGGTACCCGCATAGAAGCCGTAGACGGGAGCTTTGATACGTACCATTGCATCCTTATCCGGCGGCGGGCCATAAAAAACAAAGGCTCCTGCCAGATCCGAGCGATTCGTGGCAAAGCGAAAGGTCTGGCCGCCGCCCCAGCAAAAGCCGCCGACGAACAGCTTGCCATTCGAGGCAGGAATCTTAAGGGCGTAGTCCGCGGCGGCATTTAAATCCGCCGTCACCTGGTCTGGATTCAGGTGGCTCACCGCTTCCATCGTTTTGCCCTCTGTAAAATCGCTACTACGGCCGCCGTTCGGGCCCATGCCGGAGAGAAGATCGGGCGCAACCGCGATGTAGCCCGCGGCGGCCACTTGATCCGCAAGATCCTGCACCCAATCCGTCATGCCAAAGATTTCATGAATGACCAGCACGACGGGAGTCTTGCTCTTCGACTCGGGATAAACGACTAACGTTTCGACCGAACGGCCATCGTGCTTCACGGTGACCCACTCACGATGTCTTGGAGATTTTTCGAGCGTCGCCCGGGCCCAGTCCTGCGCTGAAGCGATTGACGCTCCGCAAACTATCAGCACGGCGATCAAAATGAGACGTTTCATGGCGTGGTTTCTCCTCTGAGACCTCGCGGGCCAGATGTAAACGAGAAAGTGTTCGTGCAGAACGAGTGGCATTGTAATGCCACCTAGCAAGGCTCGCAAGGCGTAGAAGAAGGCTTCGTCGACAAAGGACGGTTCCGAAGAATCTCGGTGCCGGGACTGGATAACAGAGGTAGTATCCTCGGCGCGACCACAGCTGGTGAATGAGGTGGAAAGATGCCATTCCGCGATTTGGCCTTGCTGGGCGAACTTTGCGAAAGAGTCCCGTCTTTGCACTCACCGCTGCACTGACCGTCGCCTTGGGCGTAGGCGCGAGTACGGCCATTTTTGGTGTCACCAACGCTGTGCTGCTGCGTCCCCTGCCGTACCAAAAGCCCGATCAGCTGGTCATTGTCCCCAGCGATATGCGAAATCGCGGCGTCGAGGTGTAAGAATCCTCAGGTTGGGATGCAGCTTCATTGACACTGCAGAGCGCGTCCGCTACGCTTTTTGGTTTACTTAGCCCGAGTTGTTGCTATTGAGAGGAATGGACAAACTGCCGAATGGCCGAAGAAAAACTTCCCACCCGCGCAGAAGATTTTTCCGAGTGGTACAACCAACTGGTCGTCAAGGCGCAACTTGCCGATTACGCGCCGGTGCGCGGTTGCATGATCGTGCGCCCTTACGGGTGGGCGCTTTGGGAGAACATCCAGCAGGCGCTGGACCGCCGCTTCAAGGCCACCGGTCATCAGAACGTGGCGTTCCCGTTGCTGATCCCCCGCAGCTTCATCGACAAAGAAAAGCATCACGTGGAAGGATTTTCGCCCGAGCTTGCAGTTGTCACTATCGGCGGAGGTGAAGAGCTTGCCGAGCCGCTGGTCATCCGGCCTACTTCGGAGACGATTATCGGCCACATGTGGTCCAAGTGGATTCAGTCGTACCGCGACCTGCCGGTGCTGATGAATCAGTGGAACAGCGTGGTGCGCTGGGAATTGCGCACGAAACTCTTCCTGAGAACGCTCGAATTCTACTGGCAGGAAGGGCACACCGCGCACGCGACTCGCGAAGAGGCCGAAGCGGAAACGCGCCAGATGCTGGATATTTATACGGACTTTGCCGTCAACGATGCCGCAATTCCGGTAATTCCTGGGAAAAAGTCCGATGCCGAGAAATTCGCCGGCGCGGACACGACTTATTCACTCGAAGCAATGATGGGAGATTGCAAAGCGCTGCAGTTCTGCACGTCACACTTCCTGGGGCAGAACTTCGCCCAAGCCTTCGAGGTTAAGTATCTCGACCAAAGCGGCCAATTGCAGCATTGCTGGACGACATCGTGGGGTCTTTCCACGCGCGTCATTGGCGCCATTATCATGGTCCACGGAGACGATCAGGGGCTGGTCCTGCCGCCGAAGCTTGCGCCGTATCAGGTCGTCGTCGTCCCCATCTTCAAGACGGACGAAGAAAAGGCGTTGGTCCTCGACACGGCGCGCAAGCTGAAGGCCGACCTGGTTAAAGCCAACATCCGTGTCACTCTCGATGAACGCGAAGGCAATAGTCCCGGCTGGAAATTCAACGATTGGGAGATGCGCGGAGTCCCCCTGCGCGTTGAACTGGGTCCCAAGGATGTCGCAAAGCAAGCTGCTGTCCTCGCTCGCCGAGATCGCCCGGGCAGGGAAGGCAAGGTCAGCGCTTCGCTAGCGGGCCTGCCCGCTACCATTGAGCGGTTGCTGGCGGAAATCCAGCAATCGCTTCACGACAAGGCTTTGGCTTTCCGCAAGAGCAACACGCACGACGCAAAAACCTACGACGACCTGAAGAAGGCCGTAGAGAACGGTTTTGCGTACGCCTTCTGGTGCGGGAGCGCCGATTGCGAGGCCAAAATCAAAGAAGAAACGCGCGCCACCATGCGCTGCATCCCTGTGGAGCAAGAGGGTGGAAGCGGAACTTGTGTTTACTGCGGTCAGCCTGCCACTACGCGGGCCATCTTCGCGCGGGCCTATTAGGCTCGTTTCTTTCCAGGAACATCTTCCGCGCCAAATTCTCGACACGCGTCCACGCGGGTGCTAGCTTTAAAGAAGCCGGCAAATCACACATCGCCGTTCCGTCCGCAGTGACCGAGACGCGACCGGTCTGGGAGATGAATCCAGTGCAGCTTGAGGCCATCCAAGAACTTCACGCGCCAGCGCGCCGCCGTTGCGAGCGAGGGGAGGGCAAGCTCAAGACGGTCATAACCCTGGCGATCATTGTGCTTGGAGGGCAAGCTCAAGACGGTCATAACCCTGGCGATCATTGTGCTTACTATCTATTCCGCGGTAAAGATTGTGCCAATTTATGTGTCCGAGTATCAGCTTTCCGACAAAATGCAGGAGCAGGCGCGTTTTGCAGTAGTGAATCGCTACACCGAGGATCAGATTCGGGACAATATTCTCAAAGTGATTCAGGATTTGGATATTCCGGCGAAGCGCGAATCTATCAAAGTGGTATCAACCAATTCCATAGTTAGAATTAGTTTGGAATACACAGTTCCCGTTGATCTGCTCTTCTATCACATGGACCTTCATTTTTCTCCGTCCAGCGAGAATAAGGCCCTCATCTGAGGTACCGTTGCTGAGATCGCTCGGGGCCGGTGCTTGATTGGCAACCCGGCATCGAGCAACACCGTCTTTCACAGAGTGCGGTCTTGCGAGACAATAGAAGTCCAGCCCTCGGGAGTTAAGACTTGCGCATTCGCATTCGACAGGGATTCTTCACTTCAAAGATTGGCCTAGCGTTTCTGGGCACTATCTTCGGGCTCTTTCTCGTCGCGGGCGGAGTCTTTACCTACTACTACATGAAGTACGCGCGCATGATTGATGCGCGTCTCTCCGGCATCAGCAGGTCAAGCCTGGGGACCGGAGGATCTGACCGGATATCTCACCCGTGTGGGATATCGTCCAATCCAGGATGAGAATGCCATCGGCCAATTCACAGTGCGGGAAAATACCGTCGATATCCGGCCTTCCAAGCGCTCTTATTTTGCGGGCAGCAATGCCCTTGCGGTTCAATTCAGGGGAAAGAGCATTCGGTCCATCAAGCCGCTTAGCGGCGGCACAGACCTTGATACCGCGGAAATCGAGCCGGAACTCATTACCAATCTTTTTGACAGCGCGCGCGAGAAGCGCCGGCCCGTGCGCTATGAGGATTTGCCGGTAATGCTGGTGGACGCGATTCTTTCCGCCGAGGACAAGCGTTTCTTCGAGCACGGAGGCTTTGACTTCATCCGCATCGCGGGAGCGGCGTGGGCCGACTTGCGGCACACCAGCCAGCATTACCAGGGTGCGAGCACAATTACCATGCAGGTGGCGCGCACGTTCTTTCTCTCGACTGAACGCAATTGGCGGCGGAAGGTGGCCGAAGCCATGATTTCCGTCGAACTCGAACAGCGCTTCAACAAGCAACAGATTTTCGAGCTATACGCCAACAAGCATCAGATTTTCGAGCTATACGCCAACGAAGTTTATCTGGGCAACCGCGGGAGCTTTGGCATTCGCGGATTCTCGGAGGCCAGCGTCGCCTATTTCGGACAGGACCTGAGGCAATTGACGCTGCCGGAATGCGCGTACCTGGCGGGAATCATTCGCGCGCCAAATTACTATTCGTCGGCCGACCGTCACCCCGAGCGCGGAGTGCAGGCTCGCGACCGCGTGCTAACGCAGATGCTCGACAACAAATACATCAACGAAGAAGACCTCAAGGATGCGAAGACCGCGCCGCTGAAGATTATCCGGACGTCAACTTCAGGGAGCGAGGCGCCTTATTTTGTCGACATGGTGAAAGATCACCTGCTCGACAAATACTCTGAGAGCGAGCTTCTGAGCGAGAATTTCCGCGTGTATACGACGCTCGACCCCGCTTTGCAGCGCGCAGCCGTGGCCGCCGTCGATGCCGGGATGAAGAATGTGGACGTGCTCCTGGCGAAGAAATACGAAAAGTGGAAACGCGATCAGGCCAAGAAGGGCGGCAACGACGCTATCCCGCAGGCGCAAGTCGCGTTAGTCGCGCTTGATCCGCGGACCGGCGAGATCAAAGCGGTCATTGGCGGACGCGACTACGGGCAGAGCCAGCTCAACCATGCGCTGGCGCGTCGCCAGCCAGGCTCGGTATTCAAACCATTTGTGTACGCCGCGGCTTTCGACAATGCCGTTGATGGCGTGCAACCCATCGTCACCCCGGCTACAACTATCGACGACGAGCCGACAACGTTTGAGTTCGACGGCAAGGAATACACGCCGAATAACTACGGAGAAAGATTCATGGGGCGCGTCACCGTGCGGGATGCCCTTACGAATTCCCTGAACGTCGCAACCGTCAAAGTCGCGGAACTCATCGGCTACGGCCGGGTCGTGCAAGTCGCGCGGAAAATGGGCCTCGGCACGAACATTCAGCCGACACCGGCAGTTGCTCTTGGCGCGTATGAGATGACGCCAATCGATGTCGCCGCCGCATACACGACGTTTGCCACGATCGGCACGCGCGCAGAGCCGCAGTTTCTGCACGTCGTTGTCAACGCCGATGGGACGCCATTGGAGAAGTTCACGCCGCAGACGCATCTGGCGCTGGATCCGCGGGTGGCATTTCTTGTTGATAGCCTGCTGAAAGATGTCCTAAACAAAGGCACTGGCGCGGGAGTTCGCGCGCGCGGCTTCACCCTGCCCGCCGCCGGAAAGACCGGGACCTCGCGCGACGGATGGTTCGCGGGATTCACTTCGAATCTACTTTGTGTAATTTGGGTTGGTTTCGATGACAATCGCGACATCGGTCTCACGGGCGGCGCCGTAGCGGCGCCCATCTGGGCGGATTTCATGACCCGCGCGACGTCGCTCGCGCAGTATCGGGACGTAAAGGATTTTACGATGCCGGATGGCGTGCAGTCCGTGGTCATCGATCCGGACACGCTGGAGCTTGCGACTCCTAACTGCCCTACGACACGTGAGGAGGTTTACGTCGCAGGCTCGGCGCCAACCGTATTCTGCGAGGTCCACGGAGGCCACAACCTTCTCACCACCACGGGATCCATCCTCTCACGCGTCTTTGGCGGCGATCCCAAGACGCCGCAAAAGGACGCAAATGGCCAGCCAATTACAACGTACGATCCGAACCGGCCACCCAATGCTACCGGCCAGGGCCCTGCGGACCCCTCAGCGGAATCCGGGGAAAAGAAAAAGAATCCTTTATCGAAGATTTTTGGTATCTTTGGGGGTAAGAAGAAGGAACCCGACAAGGCCAAGCCTAAGCCGGAGAAGGGAGATTCGCCATGATCAGAGTCAGATTGGCGTTTCCAGCAGTCGTTCTCCTCTTCAGTCTTTCGATTCCCTCCGCAGGTCAGTCGTTCGCTGAAACTCCGGGTGCTCCAGTCGTGCCGCGCACACAGCAGGCGCCAGCCCAATCGCCCGCGGATTCATCCGTCATTGTCGTCAAGCCGGGCCTTACCGACGAGCAGCTTGCCGATCTGTACATGGCGCGCAAAGAGTATCGAGAAGCGGCCATGTCCTATAAGCGGCTTGCCGACGGAAACCCTCAGAATCCTGTGTACCTGAATAAGCTAGGAATTGCCCTGCACCAGCAGGCGGCTTTGAGCGCCGCCCTGAAGTATTACGAACGTGCGTCAAAGGTTGATCCTACCTATGCCGACGCGCAGAACAACATCGGAACAATTTGGTATCAGCGGAAGAAGTTCGGCAAAGCCATCAAGGCGTACCAAAAAGCGATCAATATTCGCAGCGACATGGCTGTTCTTCACAGCAATCTTGCCTATGCGTACTTTGGGGACAAAAAGTACCAGGAGGCCATCTCCTCGTTCCGGCAAGCGCTGGCGTTGGATCCGCAGCTCTTCGAGCACAACAGTTCGAGGAACGGGTCGATTCTGCAGGATCGCTCCGTGGGCGACCGAGGGCGATTCTATTTCCTGCTCGCGAAGTCGTTCGCGGAA
>Ga0209471_1002787_pt1 | contig 9999 bp, 7 predicted proteins | sample GraSoiAngelo_128_FD_185885 | JGI IMG/M metagenome (GOLD analysis project Ga0209471, IMG submission 185885) | Grasslands soil microbial communities from the Angelo Coastal Reserve, California, USA - 14_0927_12_20cm (SPAdes) (version 2) | ecosystem: Environmental > Terrestrial > Soil > Grasslands ... | reverse complement strand
GTCATCTGCTCGCCCGGCTGGAGCAACCCGACGCACATCGCCGCGCGGCTTTGGGTCCCGAGCGCGTGCCCCGGTGTCGGAAAGTGCGCGGGCGTCATCATCGCGCACGGCTTCGGCTTCTCGAAAGAGCTGACGTTTTCGGACATGCTCACGGCTGCTCGAAAAGGGTTGTACGTCTTGAGCTACGACGTGCGTGGGCAAGGGTCGTCGGGCGGCCAGGCGGAGATGCTCGGCCGCGACGACATCGCCGATCAAGCCGCCATCCTCGCGTGGTGGCACAAGAACGTGCGTCCGACGAAGACAGCCTTCTACGGGATCTCGCAAGGTGGATGGCTCTCGTGGACCGCCGCGATCTACAACTGCGGTGCCGCGCGCGCCGCGCACTACGACTCGACCATCCCGTGTGACCGAGGCGGCCGCTGGATCGACGCGATCGCACCGATGCAGGGTCCGACGGGATACATCGGTGATACGACCTGCTCGACGTTCTTGATCGAGGCATGGTTTGAGACGCGGATGAATCCGGCCCTCGCACAGGCGCTCGCGACCTGCCCGACGACCGGACGGATGGACCCGATCGCCGGCGCGTTCGTCGACGTCGCGCACCGCATGGACCGCATCGACGTCCCCGTGTACGCCGTTACCTCGTTCTACGACCGGCTCGTCCCCGCGCGCTACGTCGTCGCCGCATACGAACAGCTTCAAGCGCGCGCGCACGACCCGCGCGACGTCATGTACGGCAAAGACGTCCGTTTGACGATGTCGAACGACGGCCACGGCGACGTCGGCGGCAACACGGCGTTGGTGGGCGACGTCTTCACGTGGATCACTCACCAAGTCGCGGGGGGGCCGGGATTGCGCGCGGCCAAGGTCGCGATCGCTCAGGAGTGGGCCAACAATGCGTTCCGCCTGGAGCGCGCCTGGCCGATCCCGGGGTCGACAACCCAAACGCTGTACCTCGCAATTGGCACGCTTGGGAAGAAGCCCGGGGGCGCGCCGGACGAGTTGCTCAACCTTCCGCTATGGACCAGCACGCCGAGCGAACCGTTCATCGGAACGGCATTACAAGTGGATAGCCCGAACCCGTTGCCGGGCTCGCGCCTCGTGTACACGACGGCGCCGTTCACGACGCTCACCGAGATCACGGGGGAACCGTCCCTCACCGTCTACGTATCCTCCGCCAACACGAGAGGACAAGGTCTTGGACAGCTCAACATCGGCTTGGTTGAGCTGACGCCGAACGGTTCGGGGCACGAGTTCAGCCACGAACGTGTCGGCCTGGTCGGCCTCGGTCCGAAGCCGCAGGCGATCCGCATCCCCTTGTCGATCGCGAGCCAACGGATCGACCCCGGCGACCGCCTCATGCTCACGATCACCTCGAGCGATGCGGCCGTCGCATTGCCCGCGCCCGGACCGGACCCGTTCTTCATCAACCACGACGCTCGCGCGCCGTCGTTCCTCACGATCCCGATCGTGCCCGTGAACCGGAAGCCGCCGCCGGGCGCGCCGCCGAGCGGCGTCTCGTACACCGACAACCCGCTGAAGGCGATCTGCCAGACGCTCGGGCTCCCCTGCTGATACCGCCGCGAGCGCGTTACGTCGAGAGAGAGCCTGAATAAGCCGGCGTGCGCGTCGGTTGCGTTACGTAGTGGCGCTCGACCGTTACCGCAACGGACGCGTAGGCCCCGGCGTCGACGTTGAAGGGAAGGACGACGTCTCCCCCGTCGGGTGAGAACGTGCGAACCGGGATGTAGCGAGCATCCTTCGCTACCCACAGCTCGTAGATGGAGCCGCTCGGCGGCGCCGCCAGATCGTGCGCGATGAACACGCCGGTCCCGTTCGGCAGGATGCTCGCGACGAGCGAGCCGCGCGCGCCCTGCAAAACGGCGTGATGCGCGCTCGGGTCGGCCGCGATCGCGATCGCCGCGATCGCCTGGCGCGCGCGATCCTCCGCGCGCCCCGAACGTGACGCCACGACGACGTTGACCGCTACCGACGACGCGATGGCGACCACTGCGACGGCGGCGGCGGCACGCGGCCACAGCGTGCGCGCGCGCACAGCACCAGCGGGACGCGCCCCGGCGACCGCCGTCATCACCTTCGCTTCGCCGGTATCCGACAGCTTGCGGGCTTCGGGAACCAGGGCGAGATCACCGGCCAGCTCACGGAGATCGCGCAGCAGCGCGGTGCACGACGGACAGCCGGGCAGATGCTCGAGCAGCTTGTGCTCGGTGCGCGCGTGTTCCTCCGGATCGAGCGAGTGCGTCACATACGCCGCGATCGCTTCTTGGATCTCGACGTGATCGTTCATCGGTCCGCTCCGCTCAGGACCTCTCGCAGTTTGAGCATCGCCGAGAGCGTCCTCGATTTCACGGTGCCGAGAGGGATCCCGAGCTTCTCGGCCACCTGCGACTGCGTTAGCCCGTCGAAGTATGCGAGGTGCAACACCTGACGCTGATCATCGGAGATCGTCCGCAGCGCCACGCGGATGTCCGCACGGCGCCCACGCAACCACTCATCCTCGACCACGTCCTCGGTCGGGTCGGCCTGGATCAGGTCCGGCTGTCGCAACGAGCGTCGACGCTCCGCGTCCTCCCGGCGGATCACGTCGACGGCGCGGTGGTGGACCTGCGTCAGCAGCCACGAGCGGACACTCCCGCGCGCGGCGTCGTACGCCGAAGCCGACCGCCATACCGACAGGAACACTTCCTGAACCACCTCTTCTGCCAGCACCTGATCACCGATGACGCGATAAGCCAGCCCGGCGGCCGTCGACGCGTACCGGCTGTACAGGTCGCGGAAACCGTCCGAGTGCCCCTCGGCGATCCGGCCCATCAGCTCTCGGTCGCGGCGGTCCTGTAGATCACTGACCTCCGGACGACGATTCGCTTCCCCCGCGGCGATCTCCGACCTCCTTCACTCCTCCGCTTCTTGTTCGTAGCAGACCCGACGGCGGTTCGACCACATTCGCCGGGCCTGTGCAAGGGATCGCGATCGAAGGCCGAACCGAAGCCCGCGGACGCACGAATAGATGGCAGCGCGCTGATTGATGCGGCCCAGTGAGCCGCGGAGGGAGACGAGATGATGGAACGGACGTACCGATTCAAACGGCGAGGCTGGCGGATCATCGCCGCGGCCTCGCTGGCGGCAGGGGTCGTGATCGGCCCGCTCGGCGGGCTCGGTCCCGTCGCGAGTCACGCATCGAGTCACCGGGAAGCGCCGCTCACGGCGGCCGACCCGCAGATCGACGCAACCGACCTCTACGCGTTCGTCAGTCCAGACAACGCGAAGAGCGTCACGCTCATCAGCAACTGGATCCCGTTCGAGGGATCCGATGCCGGTCCGAACTTCTACACGTTCGCCCCGGGCGTTCGTTACGACATCAACATCGACAACAACGGCGACGCCAAGCCGGACATCATCTACCGGTGGGTTTTCCGCAACCAGTACAAGAACCCGAAGACCTTCCTGTACAACACCGGCCCCGTCTCGTCGCTGACCGACGCGACGCTGAACTTCACGCAGCACTACACATTGACGGAGATCCGCGGGACGCGTACGACGACCCTCGTGCGTGACGGGATCGTCGCGCCGTCCAACGTCGGTGCCGCATCGATGCCCAACTATTCGTCGCTGTGGAACCAGGCGATCTACACGATCTCCGGTGGGAAGACGTTCGCAGGCCCTGCGGACGACCCGTTCTTCCTGGACCTGCGCGTGTTCGACCTCCTTTACGGAGCGAACCTGAAGGAAGTCGGGAACGACTCCTTGAAGGGGTTCAACATCCACGCGCTCGCCATCCAGGTGCCGACGTCGGCTATCGCGGCTTCGGGCGATGCGACGAAGAACCCGATCGTCGGAGTCTGGACGACCGCCGAACGGCAGAGCGTCCAGATCACCTCCAAGACGGGGAACGCGTCGTCGAACGGGACCTTCGTGCAGGTGTCCCGGCTGGGCATGCCGCTCGTCAACGAGGTCGTCGTCCCTGTGGGCTCGAAGGACTACTTCAACGCCTCGCAGCCGAAGGACGACGCGCAGTTCCTCGGCGCCGTCACGGATCCGGAGCTCCCGCACCTGATCAACAGCGTGTACAAGCTGCCGGTCCCGGCGACGCCGCGTAGCGACCTGGTGTCCGTGTTCCTGACCGGCGTCAAAGGCCTGAACCAGCCGGCCAACGTGAAGCCGAGCGAGCAGCTCCGGCTCAACACGGCGATCCCGCCGTCGGCGACGCCGAACAGGCTCGGCGTCCTCGCGAACGACAACGCCGGCTTCCCGAACGGCAGGCGGCTGACCGACGACGTCGTGGACGTCGAGCTGCGTGTGGTCGAAGGTGCGCTCACGGGGAGCAAGAACACGCTGGGCGACGGCGTCGACGCGAACGACGTGCCGTTCCAGGCATCGTTCCCGTACCTCGCGCTTCCGCACGCTGGTCCTGCGGCCTCTCCGGTCGCGACGACCACCGTGAAGCGAGTGAACAACGCAGGCGCGTGGCCGGTCGCCACCGGCATCGCCGGCGCGGTTGCGCTCTTGGCACTGCTCGGCTGGGCCCTCCGTAGGGGTGGCCCCGGCCAGAGCGGCAAGCGGCGGATGAACGCCGCGGCCTGAATCTGATCGAGCGCCCGGCGGGGCTTCCCGCCGGGCGCTCATCACCCGGGGGATACCAATGAGGATCAAGCGGATCGGGATCGCGATCGGGATCGCCGTCGCGATGCTGCTCGTCGGTGGGATCGGACTCTTGTCGGGCGCGAGGTCCGACGCCGTGACGGTCGCGGCTCCACTCCCCGTCGACGCGTCGCCGGCGGAGGTCCTGTCTGCGCTTCAAGCGCGCCTCGCGCGTGGACCGCAGGACTGGCAGTCCTGGGCCGCGCTCGGGCTCGCATACGTTCAAACCGCGCGCAGGACGGGCGATCCGTCCTTCTACCCGAAAGCGCGAGGCGCGCTCGAACGGTCGTTGTCGCTGAAGCCGGGGAACGCGGGCGGGCTGATCGGCATGAGCTCCCTTGCTGCGGCGCGGCACGACTTCGCCGCGGCGCTGCGGTGGGGACGGCAGGCCATCGGCGCAGCTCCGTACAACGCGGGCGCGTACGGGGTCGCCGGTGACGCCCTGATCGAGCTCGGTCGCTACTCCGAGGCGTTCCGCACGTTCCAGCGCATGATCGATCTTCGGCCCGACCTTTCGTCGTACGCGCGCGCTTCTTACGCGCGCGAACTCCAAGGCGACGTCACCGGCGCCATCGACGACATGAACCTCGCCCTGCAAGCGGCGTCTTCCCCCGCCGATGCGGCGTGGGCCGGCTATCAGCTCGGCGAGCTGTGGTTCAACAGCGGACGCCTCGACCGCGCGCACGCGGCGTACGAGCGCGCAACCGCAGAAGATCCGACGTATGTTCCCGCGCGCGAAGGGCTCGCGAAGGTTGCCGCCGCGCGCGGCGACTACGCGCGAGCGATCGGCTTGTACACGTGGGTGGTCGACCGTATGCCGCTCCCCCAGTACGTGATCGAGCTCGTAGACGTCTACACCGCTGCGGGCCGGCCGGCCGACGCGGCGCAAGAGGCAGGGCTGCTCGCGGTGGAAGAGCGTCTGGCGCGCGCGAACGGCGTCAACCTCGACCTCGAGCAGGCCACGTACGACGCCGATCATGGGCACGCGGCCGCCGCGCTGACGGCGGCGCGCGCGGAGTGGAACCGCCGGCACAGCGTGCTCGTCGCCGACGCGCTCGCGTGGGCACTGTACGCGAACAAGCGGTACGCCGAAGCGCGCGCCTACAGCGCGCGCGCGCTCGCGCTCGGCACGCGCAGCGCGCTGATGTGGTTCCACCGCGGGATGATCGAGCGCGCGCTCGGCCACGGCGCTGCGGCGAAAGAAGCGCTCGCGCGCTCGCTGTCGATCAATCCCTCGTTCTCCGTGCGGTGGGCGCCGGTCGCAACCAAGGTCTTGGCTTCGCTGCGATGAAGCGCTTCGTTGTCGTCGCGGCGATCGCAGGAGCGATCCTGATGGCCGGCGGCCCTGCGCAGGCACACCCGCTCGGCAACTTCACGATCAACACGTACGACGGGCTCCGCGTTTCGCCGAGCAGGCTGCTCGTCGATCACGTCATCGACATGGCCGAGATACCGACGTTCCAGCAGCGGAGCGCGATAGACACGAACCACGACGGGTCCGTCTCGGATGCAGAGTCTGCTGCGTACGCGACGACGACGTGCGCCACGGTTGCGCGCGATCTCTCGGTGAGGTCCGACGGGGGCGCGCTCGCGCTCACCGTCGAGCAGAGCCAGATCTCGTTCCCGCCCGGCGCCGGCGGGCTCTCGACGATGCGGGTGACGTGCTGGCTCGAAGGCATCCTTTCGAGCAGCCGGCACCGGCTCTCGTTCGCCGACCCGACGTTTTCGGACCACATCGGCTGGCACGAGATCACCGCGGTCGGAGACCGGACCACTTTGGCGACAGCGAGCGTTCCATCGCACAGCATCAGCGCGCGGCTCACCCACTACCCGCAGGATCTCCTTCGTTCCCCGCTGGATATCCGGCGCGCGGACCTCTCCGTTGTCCCCGGAGGCGCACCGGCGCCGGTCGACGGCTCGGCCGTGGTGGGAACGCAAGCGCGAGGCGTCGACGCGTTGACGCGCGCGTTCACCGAATTGGTCGCCTCACACCGCGCGTCGGTCCCGTTCGCGGTCGTAGCGATCATGCTCGCGATCGTCCTCGGCGCAATGCACGCGCTGGCTCCGGGGCACGGCAAGACCGTGATGGCCGCGTACGTGGTCGGCCGGCGCGGCTCGCTCCGGCAAGCAACGATCATCGCGTGGACCGTGACGCTGACGCACACGGCAGGCGTCGTCCTGATAGGGATCACGCTCACGCTTTCGCGCGCCCTCGCGCCGGAACGGATCTACCCGTGGCTCGGTTTCGCCAGCGGCCTGCTCCTCATCGGTATCGGCGTCACGATGGTGCGCGCGCGGCTCCGAGCGCGCACGCACGCGGCGCACGACCACGACCACGAGAACGACCAGGCGCCGGTCGGCAGGCGAGGGCTGCTCGCGATCGGGTTCGTCGGCGGCCTGGTGCCGAGCCCCTCCGCGCTCGTCGTGCTGCTCGGCGCGATCGCGCTTGGACGCCTGTGGTTCGGCATCCTCCTCATCGCTGCGTACGGCGCGGGGATGGGGGCAACGCTCGCCGGCGCGGGGCTGGTGCTGGTGAAGGCGCGCGCGCGCCTCGAGCGAGCGAAACCGCGCGGCTGGGCGCACCGGACGGCCACGCTCATCCCGATCCTCGCTGCGTGCGTCGTGCTCCTGCTCGGGATCGCGACGGCAGCTCGAGGGATCGCCCAGATCTGATCGAGGAAATAAGCCCAGGGCTCGCCGGGTTCTGGATGACTGGACCACGTTTCCACTAATAACCGGACCAACCAAGGACTCGATCATGGAACTCGGCCTCTACACGTTCGCGGAGCTGCAGCCCGACCCGATCACAGGCTCGTCGATCAGCCCGCAGCAGCGCATGCAGAACCTGATGGAAGAGGTCGAGCTCGCCGAGCAAGTCGGCCTCGACGTCTTCGCGATCGGCGAGCACCATCGCCCCGACTTCATCGTCTCCTCCCCCGCGGTCGTGCTTGGCGCCGCGGCCGCGCGCACGAAGAACATACGACTGTCGAGCGCCGTCACGGTTCTCAGCTCCGACGACCCGGTCCGCGTTTTCCAAGACTTCGCGACGATCGACCTGCTGTCCGGCGGACGCGCGGAGATCATGGCGGGGCGGGGCTCGTTCATCGAGTCGTTCCCGCTGTTCGGTTTCGATCTCGACGACTACGACGAGCTCTTCGCCGAGAAGCTCGAGCTGCTTCTCGTCTTGCGCGACAACGAGCGCGTCACGTGGTCGGGGAAGCATCGAGCGCCGATCGACAACCTGATCGTCTATCCGCGCCCGGTCCAGAACCCGCTGCCGGTCTGGGTCGCGGTCGGCGGGAACCCGCCGTCGGCGGTGCGTGCCGGCGTGCTCGGCCTGCCGATGGCGCTCGCGATCATCGGCGGCATGCCGGAGCGTTTCGCGCCGCTGGTCGAGATCCATCGCGAAGCGGCCCGCCGCGCGGGCCACGACCCGGTGCCGGCGCTCGGCATCAACTCACACGGGTACATCGCCGACACCTCGCAAGCCGCGCTCGACGAGTCCTTTCCATACGTCGCCGCGATGATGAACAAGATAGGCCGCGAGCGTGGATGGAGCCCGATGACGCGCGCGCAGTACGACGCGGCGGCCACCCTTCGAGGTTCGAACTTCGTCGGCAGCCCGGACCAGGTCATCGAGAAGATCCTGTTCCAGCAGGAGATCTTCAACCACGATCGCTTCCTCGTGCAGCTGACCGTCGGCTCGATGCCGCACGCGCAGATCTTGCACTCGATCGAGCTGTTCGGGACGAAGATTGCCCCGGTCGTCCGAGACGAAGTCGCGCGCCGGAAGGCGAGCGCGCCTGCGGGCGCGCGGTAACAGAACCGTCATGGACTACGGACGGCCGCTCGAATTCGGGATCTCGATCGTCCCCGAGGCCGGCCTTCTCGCGCAGTCGCGCGCGCTGGTGCAGGCCGCCGACGCGAACGGGCTCGATCTCGTCGGCATCCAAGACCATCCGTATCAGCGCCGCTTCCTCGACACGTGGATGCTGATGGCGTCGTTGCTGGCCGAGACCGAGCACATCCGCATCTTCCCCGACGTCGCGAATCTGCCGTTACGGCTCCCAACGATGATCGCGAAAGAGGCCGCCACCCTCGACGTGCTGAGCAGCGGACGCTTCGAGCTCGGTCTCGGCGCCGGCGCGTTCTGGGACGCGATCGAAGCGATGGGCGGGCCGCGCCGCGCGCCCGCCGAAGCGATCGGCGCGCTCGAAGAGGCGATCGCCATCATCCGCGAGGCGTGGAGCGACGTGCGATCGGTCCAGCACGACGGGCGGTTCTACCGTGCGCACGGGTATCACCCTGGGCCGCCGCCCGCGCACCCGATCGAAATCTGGATCGGCGCGTACAAGCCGAAGATGCTGCACCTGACCGGAAGGCTGGCCGACGGCTGGCTGCCGTCCTTAGGACGCCTAAGTGTGGACGACCTGGCCGCGATGCACGCGCTGGTGGACGAGGGCGCGCGCGCAGCGGGACGCGACCCTTCGGCGGTGCGACGGCTCCTCAATGTGAGCGGCTCGATCGGGGAGGCGTCCACGGCCGGCGGTGTCGGCTCGCTCGACGGCGGCCTCGGCGGATCCGTCGATGAGTGGGTCGAGCGTGTGAGCGGCTGGGTCGTCGAGTCGGGCTTCGACACCTTCATCATGTGGCCGGGCGCAACCGAGACATCGCAAGTCGACGTGTGGGCTAGGCGGGTCGTACCGGGTGTTCGGGACGCAGTGGGATCCCGCTAGTCCGGGTACATCGCGCGCGTCGTGCGCGCCATCATCTCGATCGCCGCTCTGCGAGGCAGCAGACGCGTGAGCAGCTGGCTGGCAGCCCGATTCGTCGATCCCGCGACGATGCTGGGCCGCTTGCCCAGCGCCGTCAGCGCCTCGCGCGCGACGTCCCCCGGCTCCATCAGCTTCACACCGCGAGCAAGCTTTGTGCGCGCGCCGAGTGACCCCTCGAACCCCGGTGTACGCGTCTGCCCCGGCACCACCGCTAGCACGGCGATCCCGTCCGCGCGCAGCTCCGCCCACAGCGACTCCGCAAGGATCAGATCGAACGCTTTTGTCGCCGCATACGTCGCCACGCGCGGGCTTCCGATCCGAGCGGCCATCGACGACATCACGATGATGCCGCCGCGCCCGCGCGTCGCCATCGCGCGCGACAAAACATCGACCATCTGCGTCACAGCGACGCAGTTGACTTGGATCTGCCGGAGCTTGTCGTCGAGCGGGATCTGCAACCACGGCGCAGTCGCAGCATGCGCGGCATTCGCGACGAGCAGCCCGATCTCCAGGTCGGCGACGAGCTCGAGCGCCGTCATGACCTCGTCCTGATCCGCGAGAT
>Ga0209471_1002786_pt1 | contig 10002 bp, 9 predicted proteins | sample GraSoiAngelo_128_FD_185885 | JGI IMG/M metagenome (GOLD analysis project Ga0209471, IMG submission 185885) | Grasslands soil microbial communities from the Angelo Coastal Reserve, California, USA - 14_0927_12_20cm (SPAdes) (version 2) | ecosystem: Environmental > Terrestrial > Soil > Grasslands ... | reverse complement strand
TCATAGTAGCCGGACGACAGCACGTACGTGCCGATGAGCACGCGGCGCCGCACCTCGGGGCCGAACCCTTCGCCCCGGGTGGTCCGATACAGCGCGCGCACGTCTTCCGATCCGTTGAAGCGCGGGCCGTACCGGGCGCCGTCGTAGCGCGCCAGGTTCGACGACGCCTCGGCCGGCGCGATGATGTAATAGGTCGCGATCGCATACGCCGTGTGGGGGAGCGACACCTCCCGCACCGCCGCGCCCAGCTCGCGGAGCAGGCGGATCGCGCGGTCGCAGGCGCGCCGCACGGCAGGGTCCAGGTCCTGCGGGAAGTATTCCTTCGGCACACCGATCACGAAGCCCTGGAGCGATTCCGGCACGTTGGGGAGGCGCAGTGAGTCGCGCTCTTCACACGTCGAGTCTCGGGGATCGCGCCCGCTGATCACCGAGAGGACGCGGGCCGCGTCGTGCACGCTCCGGCCCAGCACGCCGATCTGGTCGAGCGAGGAGCCGAACGCCACGAGGCCGTAGCGGCTCACGCGCCCGTAGGTCGGCTTGATGCCCACGACGCCGCAGAGCGACGCGGGCTGGCGCACCGAGCCGCCGGTTTCCGAGCCGAGCGCCGCGGGCACGGCGCCTGACGCGACCAGCGCCGCCGAGCCACCCGATGAGCCGCCCGGTACCCGCGTCTTGTCGAAGGGGTGGAACGAGCGGCCGTACGCCGAGTGCTCCGTGGACGAGCCCATGCCGAACTCGTCGCAATTCGTTTTTCCGGCGATCAGGGCACCCGCCGCCTTCAGCTTCGCTACAGCGGTCGCCTCGTACGGCGAGCGGTATCCCTCGAGGATCTTCGAGCCGCAGCTCGTCGTGTATTCGAGCGTGCAGATGTTGTCCTTCACCGCCACTGGCATGCCGTACAACACCCCCGAGGGATGCGCCGTCGACGCCTGGACGGCCAGCGACTTGCGGAGCTCCTTGATCGGGGTGAGACAGGCGTTCAACCGTTTGAGCTTGACGATGCGGTCGGCCGCCGCCTTGGCGCTCGCCAGCGCGTCGCTGGGATCGCTCACGGGCGCGTCATCCCTCCTCCTGCTCGAACTGCCCCAGCTTGGGCACCAGGAAGAAGCCGTCCCGGAAGGCCGGCGCCAGCTCGGCGGGCCCGAACGCGAGGGGCGCAGGCTTCACCTCATCCGCACGGAACCGCACGGCGTCCGGTCCCGGCACGAACGGCTTCACGGCCTCGCTCGCGGGCACGGAGTTGATTTGGGCGACGTACTCGAGAATCCGCGACATCTGCTCGGCCAGCAGCGGTAGCGCGTCCTCGCTCACCTCGAGCTCCGCCAGCCGCGCGATCCTCCGGACTTCGTCATGCGTGACGCTCATGCGCTCTCCCACTCGCGCTCGAGCCCGGCGTAGGCCACGAGCAGCTGCTTGGTCCCGATCTCCTGATCGTCGAACTCCACGGTTACCTTGAGCTCGCGCCCCGAGCCCGACACGGCCCGCACCACGCCGCCCCCGAACTTGCGGTGCCGCACCCGCTCACCGGTCGCGTAGTGCGGCGCGTCTTGAGACGCCTCGACCTCCCAATCCAGTTCCGCCGGCGTCGCGCGCGGCGGCCGACCGCCACGCGCTCCCACCCCGCGTCCCCCACGTGCACTCCGGTCCCACGACGGCGTCGTACTACGCTCTTCGAGCGCTCCTGCGGGCAACGCCTCGAGAAAGCGGGACGGCTCGGACAGCTCGAGGCGCCCGTTACGATATCGCGTACGCGCCCATGAGAGATACAATTTTTCGCGCGCACGCGTGAGTCCCACGTAGCACAGCCGTCGCTCCTCCTCGAGCCCCCCGGGCTCGCCGGCCGATCGCGCGAGTGGGAACAGACCGTCCTCGAGGCCCGCGAGCGCCACGACCGGCCACTCGAGGCCCTTCGCCATGTGCACCGTCATCAGCGTAACCCCCGTGGGGTCCCCCGTCCCCTGGTCGGCCGATGTCACGAGCGCCGCCTGGGTGAGGTACCGCTCGATGAGCGTCGCTCCCCCCTGCCCTTCCCCGGCCTCACCCCCGGCTTCATCATCGTCCGCTCCTGCCGTTTCCGCCCATCCCGCCGCCCCGGCGATCAGCTCCTGCACGTTCTCGATCCGCTCGACGCCTTCCGCTCCTTCGTCGGCGAGATACTGGGCGTAGCCTGTCGCCGCCAGCGCCTGCTCGAGCGCCGTGGCCGGATCGGCTCCGGCATGCCGCGCCCGCAGCTCGTCGATCAACCCAGCCACTCCGGTGAACGCCGCCCGCACGTTGGGCCTCAGGTTGGGGATGCGCTCGGCAGCCCGGGCGGCGTCGAGGAGGGGCTTCCTCCATTGCGTCGCCAGGCGCACGAGCTCGGCGAACGAGGCGTCCCCGATCCCCCGGCGGGGCACGTTCACGATGCGGGCGAAGGCCTCGTCGTCCGCGGGATTGGCGATGAGCCGCAGATACGCGAGGACGTCCTTCACTTCGCGACGCTCGTAAAAGCTCAGGGCGCCGACCAGCCGGTAGGGGATCCCTCGGAACCGGAATGCCTCTTCGAGCGGCCGCGATTGCGCGTTGGTGCGGTACAGGACCGCCATCCCCTCGTACGCCACGTCTCCGTCGGCCGCCCGACGGCTGAGCTCGCCGGCGAGCCACTCCGCCTCGTCCCGCTCGTCCGCGGCGGTGAGCAGCGTGACGGGCTCCCCGCCCTGCGTGACCGTGAACAGGGTCTTGCCTAGCCGGCGGGTGTTTTCCGCGATGATGCCGTTCGCCGCGTCGAGGATCACCTGGGTGGACCGATAGTTCTGCTCCAGCTTGACGAGGGTCGCACCGGGAAAGTCCTGCTGGAACGAGAGCATGTGCCGCACGTCCGCTCCGCGCCAGCCGTAAATCGCCTGGTCGTCGTCGCCCACCACGCACAGGTTGCGGTGCTCGCTGGCGAGCAGCTTCACCAGCCGGTATTGGGCGGCGTTGGTGTCCTGGAATTCATCCACCAGGACGTGGTCGAAACGCCGCTGCCAGTACGCCAGGCGCTCCGGATGCTCGGCGAACAGCGTGAGCGGCAACAGCAGGAGGTCGTCGAAGTCCATGGCGTTGGCCTGGCGGAGCGCGGGGCCGAGCCCCGCGTAGATCTCCGCCGCGACGCGCTCGAGCGGGCTCTCGGCGCTCGCGCCCAGCTCTTCCGGGAGCAGCATCCGGTTCTTTGCGCCCGAGATGATGGCATGGATCGCGCGCGGGGGATTGGCCTTGGGCGAGTGACCGCGCTGCTCCAGCAGGCGCTTAATGAAGGACGCGGAGTCGTCCTGGTCGTAGATGGTGAAGTTCGGCCCGAACCCCAGCAAGGCCGCCTCGCGCCGCAACAGCCGGGCCGACAGCGCGTGGAACGTCCCGATCCAGAGGCCGCGCGGATCGGCACCGAGCAGCGCGGCGACACGCGCGCGCATCTCCCCCGCCGCCTTGTTCGTGAACGTCACGGCGAAGATGCGCGACGGCGCCACGCCCCGCTCACGAATGAGGTGCGCGATCCGGGCCGTGAGGACGCGGGTCTTGCCCGAGCCCGCGCCGGCGAGCACCAGCAGCGGACCGCCGGGATGACGCACGGCGGCGTCCTGCTGCGGATTCAGCGCGAGCGTCACGTCGCGCTCACGAGCGGGAATTCGAGCACGAACTCGGCGCCGTCCCCCGTCGGACCCGGCCGGTACACCAACCGGCCCCCGTGCTGCTGCTCGACGATGCGACGCGCCAGGGCCAATCCGATGCCCCATCCCCCCGGCTTGGTCGACACGCCTGGCTCAAACAGCTGGGCCCGGACTTCGGTCGGCACACCGGGACCGTCGTCGCGTACGCTCAAGCGGGCGGTGCGGGCGGACGCGTCCACCGCGACGTCGATCCGCCCGCCGCGTCCCGAGAGCGCGTCGATGGCGTTCTTGATCACAGCTTCGAGCGCCCACTCCAGCAGCACCGGATCGCCGAGCGCGGTGGGACCCGGCCCCGTGGCGCGCAGCGCCAGCGTCACCGGGCTCGCGAGCGTGGGAAGCCGGGGACGGAAGTAGCTCACCACCCGCTCGGCCAGGGCGCCCAGCCCCACCGGCTCGCGGCGAGCCGGGCGCCCGATTCGCTCGAACCGTTTGGCCACCCGCTCGAGGCGCTCCGCATCAGCCTGAAGATGCTCGGTCAGCTCGGCCCCGCTGGTACCCGGATTTTCCCGCAGGTAGGCAATCCATCCCGTGAGACTCATGAGCGGCGTGCCGAGCTGGTGGGCCGATTCCCGCGCCATGGCGACCCACAGGCGGTCGCGCGCCGCGGCGACCTGCGAGCGGTACGCCCATCCCGCGAGCAGCGCCAGGCACAGGAGCACCGCGCCTTCCAGCGCAGCGATACTCGCCAACCGTCGCGCCGCGGTTCCGGTGCCGTAGTGGATCGTGCCCACCCCGGGCTGGACCAGTGGGGCGTTCTCGATGTCGAGCGCCGCGATCCACGCCCGCAGCCGGGCCGTGTCGGTGCCGACGTCCGGAGGCGCGTTGTCGAGCGCGGTGATGTGGCCGGACGTATCCATCACGACGAGGGCAATACCGAGCGAGCGGACCTGGCGGGCGAGGTCGAGCAGGGCGTCGGTCGCGGCATCGGGGCGCGGATCGTTCAGTCCGGCGAACACCCGGCCGAGCAGCGTGCTGGTCTGCCGGGCGTCGTCGCGCAGGTGACGCGCCACCACCCACGCGTACCAGATGGTGATCCCGCCAAGCAGCAGCGCCAGCCCCGCCACCGCGGGAGGACCCGCACGGCGGAGCGCGGCGTTACGTGCCACCGGCGGAGGGCGGCACGAGGCGCTCCAGTCCGAGGTACGGGACGAGCGCCGCCGGAACCGTCACGGCGCCGTCGGCCTGCTGGCGGGTTTCGAGCAGCGCCGCGATGGTGCGCGGCAGCGCCACCCCCGACGCGTTGAGGGTGTGCGCAAACTCCGGCTTCGCGCCGGCCGACGCGCGGTACCGGATGTTGGCCCGTCGCGCCTGGAAGTCGGTGAAGCTGCTCGAGCTCGACACCTCGAGCCACTGCCCGACGCCTGGCGCCCAGACCTCGAGGTCGTATGTCTTGGCGCTGGCGAACCCCACGTCCCCCGCCGCGAGCAGCACCACGCGGTAGGGCAGCTCGAGGCGCCGCAGCACCGCCTCGGCGTGCCCGGTCATCCGCTCGTGCTCGGCCGGCGAATCGCCGGCCCGCGAGAAGCGGACCAGCTCGACCTTGTCGAACTGATGCACCCGCAACAGACCACGGGTGTCCCGGCCGGCGGCCCCCGCTTCGCGTCGGAAGCAAGGGGTGTAGGCGGTGTACGCCAGCGGCAGCTTCCCGCCGTCCAGGATCTCGTCGCGATGCAGGTTCGTGACGGGCACCTCGGCGGTAGGGACGAGGAAGAGATCGTCGGGCGCCGTCTTGTACGCATCCTCCTCGAACTTTGGGACCTGACCCGTCCCCTGCATCGTTTCGCGCTTCACGAGGAACGGCGGCTCCACCTCGACGTAGCCGTGCTGCAGGGTATGCAGGTCGAGCATGAAGTTGATCAGGGCGCGCACCAGCTTCGAGCCGGCTCCCACGAAGACCGGGAACCCCGACCCCGCGACCTTCGCGCCCCGCGCGAGATCGAGGATCCCCAATGCTTCCCCAATCTCCCAATGCGGTTTGCCACCCGCCGGGGCCGGCTCACCCCACGCGCGGACGACCGTGTTGTGCGACGCGTCGCCGTCGGGGAGGTCGGGAAGTGGCAGGTTGGGGACAAACAGTGTCGTCCGCTCGAGCGTCGCCTCCGCGCTCCGGAGCTCCGCTTCGAGGACGTCGATCCGCTCGCCCAACGCCCGGCGCGACTCGCGGACGTCCGGCGGGAGCGCCCCCTTCTCCTTCATGAGGCGCGCGTCCGTCTTGGCGACCTCGTTGCGCTCCGCCTTGAGCTGGTCGAGCTGGCCCGTGAGCGCGCGGCGGCGGATATCCAGCGCTTCGAGCTCGTCGAGCAGTCGTGTGACGGTTGGATCGCCGCGCCGGGCGAGCGCAGCGCGCACCTGCTGAGGCGAGGTGCGCAGGAGCTTGAGATCGATCACGGCGCTACTGCTTCGGGAGTCCGGGCTCGAGGCTGCGATAGCCGCAATTCTGGTCGACCAGAGTCTCAAAGTCCAAGCGGTGCGCCGCCGTGTCCACGGCGAGCACCCGGAGCTTGGCGTAGAACGACACCGTCGTGCCGTAGGTGCACTGAATCGGTCGCGAGCGGACGAGCACCACCGTCCCGGTATCGAGCGCGATGGGCTTGTCGAAGATGTAGCCATCGGTCGGGGCGAGTGTGATCGCGCCGAACGCCAGCGCGGATCGCTGCAACCCGGAGAACGCGCCCAGTTTGATCGCTCCCGTGGGGAACAGCGCGGGCTCCCCGACCGAGTCGAAGTCGAAGGCGAAGTCGAGCGCCGTCGTCTGGTCCACCCGGACGGCGCGTTTGCTGTCGAGCGTATAGGCCGACGGGAGGCGGACGTCCGTCCCGCGCAGGGCGAACAGCGACACCGTGTCCACCACATTGGTGAAGTACGCAGCGGGGAGGTTCGTCGTGTCGCCGCACGCAACGAGCAAGACGAGCCCAGTCAACGCGACGTGACGCGCAACGATTCGGCCGTGGGGAAGCATTCGGTGCCGGGAAGATACCGCGCCGCGTCCAAGTGGGTCAACCCACGGTGGCTGCTTGACTTCGCCAGTTTCCGTTCCTAGCTTGGCCGCCGTATGGCGACAATCCGGGATGTGGTCGAGGCGCTCGCCTGCCGCGGCGGAGTGGACGCCGTCGTGGTGGTGGGACGTGACGGGTTGCCGATCGACGCCCGTGCGACCGACGGCGTCGACGCCGAAAACGTGGCGGCCCTGCTGCCCTCGGTCATCAACGGATTGGGGCAGTTAGGCCAGGCCGGGGGGCGAGGGGAATTCGGAACCGGTGTGCTCGAGTTCGGGTCCGGCCTCGCCGTGGTCTCCGTTCTCAACGCCGACGCTCTGCTCGTCGTCCTGGTCCGGCCGTCCACCAACGTGGGCGCCCTGCTCTACGACCTGCGCCGCCATCGTTCGGCGATCGCCGGCCTTCTCTGACCCGGAGTCGCCCGCTTGTCGCCCGTCCGGCGGCACCTCCTCGTCGTTGACGACGAGCCGCATATCGGGTTGCTGCTGCGCCCGCACCTGGAACGCCTCGGCTACGTGGTGAGCCTCGCCCGCACCCTGGGTGAAGCGCGCCGCGCGCTCGCGGGCGGCGTGCAGCCCCTCGACGCCATGCTGCTCGATCTCCATCTGCCCGACGGCTCCGGGCTCGATCTGCTGCGCGAGCTCCGCGCCGCCACGGCCACTCGGGCGTTCCCCGTCATCGTCCTCACCGCCGAAGGTGAAGAGCGCGTCCTCAGCGAGGCGGAAAGCCTGGGCGCCGGGTTGCTCACCAAGCCGTTCAGCCCGAGCAAGCTGACGGCGCGCATCGCCGCGCTGTTGGGCGACGCTCCCCCGCCTTCGGTTCCCCAGGACCCGCGATGAGCATCTGGGCCGCCATCCTGGCCGGGGGGGCGGGGACCCGGTTCTGGCCGCTCTCGACGCCGGAGCGGCCCAAGCAGTTGTTGCCGCTGGCGGGCGACCGCCCGCTGCTCGTCCAGGCTGTGGAGCGGCTCGACGGGCTCGTGCCGCCCGAGCGGATCTTGATCCTCACGGGGCCCTTTCTGGTGGACCAGGTGGCGCGCGTGGTGCCGCAGATTCCGCGGGCGCAAGTGTTCGCCGAGCCACGGGCGGCGTCGACGGCGCCGGCGCTCACCTGGGCCGCGCACTGGATCTCGCAACGGGACCCCGGGGCCCAGATGCTGTCCCTGCACGCCGACTGGGCGGTGAGCGACGAGCGCGCCTTCCGCGCGGCCGGGCGGCAGGCGCTCGGCGTCGCGGCCGAGTACGATGTGCTCGTCACGGTGGGCGTGAAGCCCACACGCAACGAGACCGGCTATGGGTACATCGTCCCCGGGAAGCCGCTGGGCGGCGCGCGCACCGTGCGGCGCTTTCTCGAGAAACCCTCCCCCGCCCGCGCGGCGCTGTTGCGCCGCCAGGGCGCGCTCTGGAACACGGGGCTGTTTGCGTGGGGCGTGGCACGCTTCCTGGGCGAAGCTGGGGCGTACGCGCGCGAGCTCAAGCCCGGCTGGCCGGCCCTCACCGCAGGCGATGTCGCCGGCTTTTTCGCCGCCGTCCGGCCCGTGGCCGTGGACGTGGCCGTGCTGGAGCGCACCAAGCGGCTCGCGGTCGTGGCCGGGAGCTTCGCATGGGACGACATCGGTTCCTGGGACGCCTTGCTGCGGATCCGCCAGCCCGACGCGCATGGCAACGTGGTCGTCGGGAAGGCCACTGTGGCGGACGACGTGCGTCGGTCGGTGATCTGGTCGGAGAACGAGCACGTCGCCGTCGTGGGTCTGGAAGACATGGTGGTCGTGCGGGCGAACGGCCACACGCTCGTGATGCCCACGGGCCGCGCCGAGCGCCTGAAGGAACTCGTGCAGCGGCTGTGACCCCCCCCCACGCCCTCTACCTGCTCGATCCGGCTCCCGCTCCCGCCTGGGCGCCGTTCGTCGGCGCGCGCCCGTTGTGTGAACTGCGGGCCGGCGCGCACCTGATCCGCGAGCGCTGGGAAACGTTCATCGGGGCGGAGACCGCCGCGATCTTCGCCCTGCCCCACCTGACGGGATTTGCGGAAGCCGGCGTGCCGCGCGTGGCCGCCCGCGGACCGGTTCCCGGGCCGGCGGTGATCGGCTCATCGACGTTCGCGCCGCGCGGGCTCGCGCCCTCGCTCCCGAACGGTGCCTTCCGCCTCACGAGCGGTGGCGTCACGGTGGGATGGGGAGTCGGACCGGGAGCAACGTGGGACGGCCCGCAACCGCACGCCGCGGCGATCGAGGTGCCGGGAGTCGTGCTCCACGGCGCCTACGACCTGGTGCCCGCCCTCGAGCGCCTCCTCCCGGACGACCTGCGCGGTCTGCTGGGCGATAGTGACCCGCTGCCCTCTGGGAGCATCATATTGGGCGACCCGGCGGCGATCGCCCTGCGCGACGCGGCCGTGGAACCTGGCGTCGTCTTCGATGTACGGAACGGGCCGGTCGTGCTCGAGAGCGGCGCCGAGGTGCGCGCGGGGGCCCGCCTTGAGGGACCCCTCTGGATCGGTGCCAACGCACACGTGCTGGGCGGCCCGGTGCGCGCGTCGGCCATCGGGCCGCGAACCAACGCGCGTGGTGAGCTGTCGAACTGCGTCTTCCTGGGATACGCGAACAAGGCGCACGACGGCTTCGTCGGCCATTGCGTGATCGGCCGCTGGGCGAACCTCGGCGCCGGCACGATCACGTCGAACCTGAAGAACACATACGGCCGGGTGCGCCTCGAGATCGCGGGGACGCGACTCGAGACCGGCCTGCAGTTTCTCGGCAGCCTGATCGGGGACCACGCCAAGACGGCGATCGGCACGCTGCTCGGCACGGGGACCGTGATCGGCACCGGCGCCAGCGTCTTCGACGGGGAGCGGCCGCCCAAGTACGTCCCGCCCTTCTCCTGGGGGGGCACCAGCGACGGCCGGATGACGAAGGACGGGTTCCTCAAGATCGCCGGGCGAGTGCTGCCGCGGCGCGACGTCGTCGTGGACGACGCCACGCGGGCCATGCTGGAGCGGATCTATGACTGGGCCACGCACTGAGTTTCGTGCTCAGCCGGTTGCTCCCCGGAGAGGGAACGAGCACATTCTTCAGTTCCACTGGACACACGCGCTATGCCGCAAACGGAGCAATACCGACGGGTCGGTAAGTTCGAGCTGCACGAGCTCATCGGCGAAGGGGCGATGGGCGCCGTGTGGAGGGCGTACGACTCCGTCATCCGCCGCTTCGTAGCGCTCAAGCTGCTGTCGCGCGCGGGTCGCCCCACCGACGCGCAAGAGCGCTTCATGCGCGAGGCGCGCGCCGCCGGTGCGCTGCAACACCCCAACATCGTCACGATTTACGA
>Ga0209471_1002783_pt1 | contig 10006 bp, 8 predicted proteins | sample GraSoiAngelo_128_FD_185885 | JGI IMG/M metagenome (GOLD analysis project Ga0209471, IMG submission 185885) | Grasslands soil microbial communities from the Angelo Coastal Reserve, California, USA - 14_0927_12_20cm (SPAdes) (version 2) | ecosystem: Environmental > Terrestrial > Soil > Grasslands ... | reverse complement strand
CGCGCCGTCGCCCACCACGCCGATGGTGAACGCGCCGGGCCGGTATAACCGCGCCGCGGCCGCCCGTGCCTGCAGGGCGGTCACGGCGGCGAGCCGGTCGCGGTACAACCGCAGATACTCGTCGCCGAGGCCAAGCAGCTTCACGGTCGCCACCTGGGTCGCAATCTGGCTCGGCGTCTCGATCGTGAGCGGGAACGTGCCGACGAGAAATCCCTTCGTCGCGGCCAGCTCCGAATCCGGAATCACGTCGGTCCTGATCCGCTCGATCTGATGGCGCAGCTCGCGCAGCGCGCTGTCGGCGACTTCAGTGCGCACCTCCGCCGTCGCCTGCCAGTATCCCAGTCCACGGTAGCGATGGAGCGAGGCGTAGGCGCCGTACGTCCAGCTCTTCTGCTCGCGCAGGATGAGAAACAGCCGCGAGTCCGCCCCGCCGCCGAGCACCTGGGTCGCGACGCGGCCGGGATAGTAGATGGGGTCGGTCGGCAGAATGGTCGTGTTGCCCAGCGTGATGTTCGCCTGCGCCGAGCCCGGCCGGTGCACCAGCAGGATATCCGTCCCGACTCGCGTGGCGGGAGCGGGAAGCGCGGGGCTCGGCGGAGGCGCCCCGTGCCAGCCTTCGAATGCCTTCGTCACGAGCTCTCGCACCTGCGCGTCCGTCACGTCCCCCGCGACCACGAGCAGCGCCCCGCCTGGCCGCAGGCGTTGCCGGGCGAACTGCGTGACGTCGTCGCGGCTGACGGCCCGATAGCTCTCGCGCGTCGCGCTCCGCCCGTAGGGGTTGCGGCCGTAGATCTCCTTCCCGAAGAACCGTTGGGCCACGGCGCTCGGCTGCGATAGCTGCAACGCCAGCGCGGAGAGTGCTCGCGTGCGCGCCAGCTCGAGCTCGCTTTCCGGAAACGTCGGATGCCGGGTCACGTCTCCCAGCAGCTCGAACACCAGCCCCGCCTCGTCGCTCAGCGCCTCGGCGGAGATCGTGAGGAAATCGTCTCCCGAGGTTGCCGAGAGCGTGCCGCCCACGCCTTCAATCGCGGCCGCGATCTGCTCGGCGCTGCGGCTGTCTGTGCCCTTGGAGAGCAGGTCCGCGGCGAGGCTGGACAGCCCCTCCTTGCCCGGTGGGTCGTAGATCCCCCCGGCCCGGAAGGAGAGAGTAACCGACACCACTGCCTGCTCATGATGCTCGATGACCACGAGCTGCAGCCCGTCGGCGAGCGTCGCCTCCTTGAACGGTGGGAAGCGGACGGGCGTGAGGGGAGTCGGTCTGGGAGGCGTCGTGGGGAAGGCCTGGGCGGACAGGCGAACCGTCGGACGCGCGGACAGGAGAAGCCCGGCCAGAAGCGCAACCACCGTCCGCCCGTCCGTCCATCTGCCCATCCGCCGTCTCACTGCGCCCCCCCACCCGCCGCGGGCTTCACGATGATCACGACCGCGTTCGCCGGATCGAGGTACTTGGCTGCCACGCGGCGGACATCGGCCGCGGTCACGGCGAGGACGCGCTCCAAATCGCCGTTGATCTCGGCCAAGGACGCATGGAACATGTCGTAGTGATGCAGCTCTTCGGCCTTCCCGAGCGTGGTCTCGCGGTTGTGGACGAAGCCCGCGCGGAAGGTGTTCTTCGCCTTGGTCAACTCGTCGTCCGTGACGCCGGCTACTCGAATGCTGTCCAGCTGGGCGGTGACGATAGTGTCCAGCTTGGACGGGTCCACGCCCTGGTTGGCGATCGCGAGCACGAGCAATACCCCGGGCCCGCGCCGCGAATCGTAGGGGTTGAGGACCACCTGGGTGCCGAGAGCGGCCTGCGCCCGCCGCACGACCGCCACGTTCAGGCGCGAGCTCTCACCCTGGCCGAGGATGACGTTCAGCAGCTCGAGGGCGCGCGTGTCCGGGTCGGCGTGGGCCGGCGCGCGATAAATCCGGAGCACCGCCGGCAAATTGGCGTGCGCATCGGTCACCTCGCGCCGCCGGAGGCCCGATGAGAGACGCACGGTGCAGCTTACGCGGGGTGGCTCGGCGTGGCGCGGAATCTCGCTGAAGTACTGATTCACGTACCGCCGCAGCTCGAGGGGCTTGAAGTCGCCCACCACGACCAGCGTGGCGTTGTTGGGGGCGTAATAGGTGTCGAAGAAGGCCCGGACGTCGGCGAGCTGTGCGGCATTGAGGTCCTCCATGGACCCGATGACGGTGTGCGCGTAGGCGAAGCATCCCGCGCTGTCGAACGGCCAGGTCATGCCGTCGATGAACGCGGGCGAATACGGCTGGTTGTCGACGCGCAGTCGGCGCTCTTCCTTTACGGTCTCCCGCTGGTTATGGAAGTTCTCATCCGTGATGGCGAGGGATCGCATGCGGTCGGCCTCGAGCCAGAGCGCCAGGTTCAAACGATTCGAGGGTACCGTCTCGAAATAGTTCGTGCGGTCTTCCGCCGTGCTGCCGTTCTCCGAGCCGCCGGCCCGCGAAATCAGCTGGAAGTGCTCGCCCTTCTTCACGTGCGCCGAGCCCTCGAACATCATGTGCTCGAACAGGTGGGCGAACCCGGAGCGGCCCGGCCGCTCGTTCCGCGAGCCGGTGTTGTACCACACGTCCACCGACACGATGGGCGTCGAATGATCTTCCGAGTAGATCACGCGCAGACCGTTGGGCAGGGTGAACGCTTCGTACGCGATCTGACCGGCCTGGCCGGCCAGCGCGGGAGCGAGCGAGGCGCCGAGCAGCAGGAGGCCTCCGAGCACGGACCGGACGCGCATGCGACCGCTCACTCCGGCGTCGGAACCACGGGCCCCGAGCGCACCAGCTCGAACGCGAAGGTCCCGTCCAGGGTCTCGCCCTTCACCACGCGCCGGGGCCCGGTGCGGGTCGCGTAAATGCGGAACCCGCCGCTCCGCACAGGCAGTACGTCGAACCGGCCGGCGGGAACCTCGATCGTGACGGGCACCTCGGCGATGAAGCTCAGCGTCACGAGCGAGTCGTCGAATTCCTTGTACGCGGGAACGGCGAGTGAATCCCCCGGCCCGGCGTTCGACACGGCCCCCGCGAGAAACACGTAATCCGAGAGCACCGTGCCCGGGGCAAAGGGTCGGTTCACCGGTACGATCTTCACGCCGCCGCTCTTGGTCCCGATGCGGCGGCGACCGGAGATCTCCCCACGCTTCACCTCCAGATCGTGCTCCACCATCGCGGTGTCGCTCCGCGGCGAGTACAGGTCGATGTGGTGAAACGTCGAGATCGGCTCGCCCGTCAGGCGGTTCACCACCACACGCAACCGCTCTTCCTCGACCGGCCGGAATTCCGACGTCGCCGTATACACCAGCTCCTGGGTCATCTCGAGCGGGCGGATCTCGTACTGCCACACCGCCCACCCCCGTTCCTGTCCACGCAGGCGAAACACGAACGAGTCGCGCGTCGCCGGGACCTGGGCGATATCGAACCGGAGCGATTGGGGGCTGGGGGGAGGACCAGAAGTCTGAGCGGTCGCCGCCGGCGCGAGGGCAGGGAGAGGGCTAGCGAGCAGCAGGAAACAGAGCCAGCGCATTGGTCTCGAGGATCGCCTTCTTGTGCGGGTCGCTGAGCGGCAGCGCCAGGAACTGGTCGATGTTGATCCGCATGTCCTTCACGCCTGGGCTCGGCCAGTCCGTTCCCCACAGGACCCGATCGGCGAGCTCCGAGAGACGCGGAAAGTACTCCAACAAGCGGGCGGGCGGTATCCCGGAAACATCGAGCCACATCCGCCGGTGGCGTCGCAGAACGAAAAACGCCTCCTCCATGTACAGGGGCCGGCCGCCGTGCGCCATCACGATCCGGAGATCGGGAAAATCGATCGCGACATCGTCGAGGTCCATCGGGTTGCCGTACTTGGAGCGGGCCCCGGGAAAAATGCTGGTGCCCGTGTGGATCATCACCGGCAGGCCGCGCTCCTCGCACCGCCGGTAGATCTTCCCCAGGGCATCGAGGCCGTTCGTGTACGCATTAGCGGGCATGCCCTGGTGCGGCGGATGGATCTTGACGAGCCGCGTGCCCAGATCGACCAGGCGGTCCACGTCGCCCGCCGGGTCCTTCGTGAAGCGGGGATGCACACCGCCGTAGGGCAGGAGTCGCGCCGGATCGGCCTGAGCATACTTCGCGGCGAACGCGTTGCTCGCGTCCGTGAATCCCATCACGTCGGGGGATGGGTAGTTCACGAGGCCCGCGCGCCACACGCCCGAGCGGTCCATGACCTCGAGCAGCGCGTGGGGGTCGTCCATGACCTGGATCATGAAATCACGATCCGCGTGCTCGCCGCGCCACATAATCTCGAGCACGCTGGGCTTGAGCTCGCGCCACGGCTGGACGTGGATGTGAACGTCGGTGATGCCGGTCAGTGCCTGGCCGGTTGCCAGCCGGGGGTGATTCATGGGGCGCAGAAGGTACCCTGGGACGGGAGTGGGTTCAACTACGCGCTCGTCGGCACGCCGAGCGGTCGCCACACACGGAGTTGCGCGCACGCGACACGCCCGGAATGTCGTTCCTCTTCGGAACCCAACCCCGAGCCGAACCGCTTGGAGATGCGTGTGCCGGCTGACGTGGCTTGGACGCAGCACTGGGTGCGGAACTTGCGCTCGAGCGGTGTCGCGCGACGTGCATCGTTAGCGCCTCAAGAACCCCACAAGATTCGGAGGAGAACCCAATGAGGTCCGAGCTTCGGCTGCGGAACGCGAGCGCCACGATCACGCTGCTCGCCGGCATCGTGCTCATGGCATCCTGCAACGACGGCAGGTCTCCTTGGTCACCCGCTCCGGCGAGCGGCGTCGACGCGGTCCAGTCGGTTAGCGGCGGACCGTTCGGGTTCGTGAACTTCGAGCTCGGTGCCGCGCCGGGCACGGTGTGCCCGGGCTCGTCCGGCTGCACCAATGGCGCGGCGGAGCCCCAGATTCGCGCGGACGCGACGGGTAATTTCTACGTCTCCTCGGAGCTCGGCCTTTCCGCCGGCACGCTCGCGTGGAAGTCCACTGACGGCGGACTCCACTACACGGCACTCCAGTCTCCTAACCAGATCTCTCAGGCGTTCGGCGGACTCGCACCGGGGGGCGGCGACACCGACCTCGGCGTCGCCCCGCAGGCCAACGCGAGCGGCGTGGACAACGTCTACGTGGCGAGTCTCAGCCTCGCCAATGTCACGGTGAGCACCAGCCAGGACGGCGGGAAGACCTGGAGCAAGAACGTCCTGAGCGCCACCATTGCCGGCGACGACCGCGAGTGGATCGCCGCAGATCAGGCGGCCAAAGTCTGCATCTCGTACCACGACATCGTGACGTTCAACATCGACGTGAACTGCAGCTTCGACGCAGGCGCCAGCTTCACGCAGCTGGGGTCGGCGATCGACGCCGCGCACGCGTTCCTGTTGGAAGAAAACTCGACGGGCAACCTGACGATCGACCCGAACTCCCACGTCATTTACCAGGTGTTCAGCGGCATCGCGAACGCCACCGAGGCGGTCCTTCCGGCCAACTTCCACGCCGTCTGGATCGCGATCTCGCGCGACGGGGGCCAGACGTTCACCGACTATACCGTGTATGTGAATCCAAACACCTCGGCCTCGTACGGGCACCAGTTCATCAACGCGAGCGTGGATCAAGCGGGCACGATTTATGTCGTGTACAACGATAACCACAACCTCTTCTACAGCTTCTCGACGAACAGCGGGCTGACCTGGACCGGGCCAATCCAGATAAACCAGCCGCCCTCCGCCACGGCGATCATGCCCTGGAGCGTCGCGTGCGCGCCCGGTCAGCTGAACGTCGTGTGGTACGGGACGTCGTTCTTCGACGGGTCGCCGCCCGACAACTATCCGGCGTCGGCGGCGTGGTACGTGTACTTCGCGCAAAACCGCAACGCGGCCACCGTCGGGAGCAAGTTCACGCAAGCCGCGGCCACGCCAATAGTCCACTTCGGTGGAGTATGCGAGGGAGGGATTTCATGCACCGGCAACCGGGACCTATTCGACGACTTCGGCATCGCGGTGTCGCCGACGACGGGGGCCGCGTCCATCACCTACAGCGACGACCAGCCCGGAAACGACGGGCGGGATGACCACACCGCCATCGCGACGCAGACGGGGGGTCCCAGGATCTGCGCAGGCCCCTGAGCCCGCAGCGGACTACGAGCGCCTGAGGGATGGGAAGCGCCTCAGGCGCTCCAGCTGTAAAACCCCTTTCCCGTCTTCTTTCCCAGCTCCCCCTTTGCCACTTTGTCGCGCAGGATCTGCGGGGGCGCGAACTGCGGCTCCTCGAGCCGTTGGTGCAGGTACTCCGCGATCGCGAGCCGGACGTCCAGGCCGACCAGGTCTGTGAGCTTCAGCGGGCCCATCGGATGGTTGTAGCCCAGCTCCATCGCCTTGTCGATGTCTTCCGCGGACGCCACCCCGCGCTCCAGCATGCGCATCGCTTCGAGGCCGAGGGCCAGACCCAGCCGGCTGGACGCGAAGCCCGGCGAGTCCTGCACCACGATCGGCTCCTTGCCGAGAGCGCGCGCGATCGCGACGGCGCGCTCCACGGCGGCCGGCGCGGCCCGCGGGTGCGTCACCACTTCGACCAGCTTCATCGCGTGCACCGGATTGAAGAAATGCATCCCCACGACACGACCGGGCTCCTGCAGGGCGGCCGCGATGTCGGCGACCGAGAGCGACGAGGTGTTGGTCGCGAGCAGCGCGTCCGCCGGCGCGACCCGCTCGAGCTCGGCGAAGAGCTGCTGCTTCACACCCAGGTGCTCGTGCACCGCCTCGATGACGACGTCGGCACCCGCCACCGCGGGGGCAAACTCGTGCTCCGCGCGCAGCCGGCCCGCGGCGGCAACGCGGTCCGGCTCCGCGAGCTTGCCGCGCTTCGCGGCCACCGCGAGCAGATCGTTCAATCGGCCGAGGGCGAGCGGCAGCACCTCGGCCCGGCTATCGGTGAGGCACACCTCGAATCCCGACAGCGCCGCCACGTACGCGATCCCGTGACCCATCGTCCCGGCGCCGACTACGGTCACCCGGCCCGCGCTCATGCCGCCCCCGCCGCCCCCGCCAGCGCGTCCACGGCCCGACGTCCGAGCTCGGGCCGGTTCGTGCAGATCCCGTCCACGCGGAGCGCCAGCAACCGCTCCATCTCGGCCGGGTCGTCCACCGTCCACACGATGACCTCCATGTTTGCGTCGTGCAGCGCGCCGACCAAGGCCCGATCCACCAGGGTCCGCTCCTGCCACAGAATCGTGGCGCCGGCGTCCGCGAGCGCGACGAGCGGTCGCACCGGGTAGGACGCGCTCAGTACGCCGCGGCGCAGGGCGGGGAACCGGGCTCCGAGCCGCTGCACGATCCGATGATCGAAGGCATGGATGGCGTAGGCGTCGGGGTTCGGACCCCGGCGCAGCGCGTCGAGCAAGCGGTCGTCGAACCGCAAGGGGAGGGACTTCACTTCGACGAACACCCGCAGGCGCGGCCCGATCGCTTCGAGGGTCTGGGCGAGCGTCGGGATCGGGTCGCCGTTCGCGAGTCGCAGCGCCGCGACCTGTTGCGCGCTGAGCTGCGGGATGGCGCGGCCGGCGATCGTTGCGTCGTGGTGGACGACGATGGCGCCGTCCGCCGTGGCGTGCACATCCAGCTCCACGCCGTCAGCGCCGAGCAGCGCCGCCGCGCGGAACGCCGCGAGCGAATTCTCGACCTCGCGCGCCGACGCGCCTCGGTGCGCGACCACGAGCGGCCGCGGGGGGGAGGCACTCACTTGAGCAGGCTGTCCGCCTTCTTCGCCTCGATCCAGCCCGGCTCCTTTTCGATATCGTGCACGATCTGGTAGTGCTCGGGCTGGGGCAGCACCGTCTTCAGGTACGCCGCATACTTCGCCGGATCGTCGATCGCCTCGCCATCCACGGTGTAGCCATGATGCGCATGCACGCCGATCTTGCGGTTGAACTTCGAGTCCGGCATCCGCAGCCAGCGGTCCCGGTCCGGAATGAACATGTTCAGGCGCTCCACAAGCTTGGTGATCTCCTGGCGGTACAGGTCGCGGCTGAGCTCGTTGAGTTTCGCCTTGTCGGGCTCGGTCTGGTGCTCCCGCTCGTCGTACCGGCCCTTCAGGCCCCACACATAGGCCCAGTGCGCCGACGACGAGTTGTCGGTGCCGAACAGATCGAACGCCGTGGGAATCCACTTGTAGAAGAATCGCTGGATCACCTCGGGCGGCATCTTGCCGGCTTTCACGATGCGGAGCAGTCCGTTGTTCCCGGTGCCCAGGTGGAACGACTCCTCCTTGAGCATCGGATTCATGGAGCGCGACAGCGGATCGAACGCTGACACGGAGAGCATGGTCAGCTGGAACTTCCCGTCGCGATCGATGAACTGCGTGTAAGTGAAGAAGTCGAGCCAGTTATCCACCAGCTCGTTGAAGGACCCGAGCAGCCGCTCGCCCTCGTCGGCCCGGCGCTCGAGCAGTTTCGCCGCCTCGCGCTTTCCCTCGTCACCGAAATGGCTGCACAAGAGGTAGGACATCTGCCAGCCGTGGCGCATCTCCTCGGTCATCACCCGCATCAGCGCGAGCAGATCGTAGTCCGACGGGGCGTGCGTGAGCAGGTTGCGCTGCTGCTCCACCGAGGCGAACTCGGTGTCGCCCTGGTACACGATCAGGTTCAGGAGCGCGTCCCTGATCCGCTGGTCGGGAATGTGCATCACCGTCGGCCACTTGCGCTGACCTTTGTAATGGCCGAACTCGATGTGGGGCACCTCCTGCTCCCCGAACTTCGCCTCAAATTGGAATTTGCGGATCTCGCCCTGCGGCAGCCCGATGGAGTCCTGCCAGTAGCGGAAGTAGTCGATCCACTCGTCGAAGTTGTTCAGCTTGCGGACCATCAGCGGCTCCTGTTGGCAGGTGAAGCCCCCGCGATGCGCTCACGCGCCTCGGGAGTGGCGAACAGCTCGTTCTGCTGAGTGATCTCGAGGTCGAGCATGGAGGCGAGCGAGCTCGTCTCGCTGCGATACATCGCTTCCTTGGCCCGCCGGACCGCGCCGGCCGGCTGCCCGGCCCACCGCTCAGCGAGTGCGCGGGCGGCGGCGGGGAGCTCGGCGTGCGGCACCACGTGATCGAACAGCCCCAAGGTCAGCGCCTCGCCCGCCGGCACCATGCGCGCGCTCCAAACCAGCTCGAGCGCTCGGGAGGTGCCGACCAGACGCGGCAGGAAGTAGCTGCCGCCCCAGTCCGGTACCAGGCCGAGCTTGTGGAACACCTGGCCGATCGAGGCCTGGTCGGACGCGATCCGGTAGTCGCAAGCGAGCGCCAGATTCGCCCCGCCGCCCGCGGCGGGACCATTCACCGCCGCGAGCACCGGCTGCGGCGCCGCCCGCAGGGCGAGCGCCACGTCCTTTCCCGCCGCCACGAGCGCCGAGCCGTCCCTGTCCAGCACACCCAGGTCGGCGCCGGCGCAGAAGGCGCGGCCGGCGCCCGTGACCACGATGACGCGCACGACGTCGCTCTTCGTGAGCATGGCCAGGGCTTCGCGCAGCTCGTCGCACAGGGCGCGGTCCAGCGCGTTGAGCTTCTCCGGCCGGTTGAGCGTCACCGTGCCGATACCCCCCGCGATTTCCACCAGCACGCGCTCGTACGCCGCCATCACGCCCGCTCCACGATCATTGCGATTCCTTGACCGACGCCGATGCACATGGCACACAAACCGTAACGGGACTTCGTGCGGCGTAAAGCGTGCACCAGAGTCGTCAACAGCCTCGCACCCGTGGCGCCCAGTGGGTGGCCCAGCGCGATCGCCCCGCCGTAGATGTTCACCTTCGCCGGATCGAGCGTGAGCTCGCGGATGCAGGCGATGGCCTGCGCCGCGAAGGCCTCATTCAGCTCGATCAGGTCGATCTGATCGATGGTCAAGCCGGCGCGCTTCAGGACCTTCTGGGTCGCCGGGATCGGCCCGAGCCCCATGCAGCTCGGATCGACGCCGGCCACCGCCGTCGCGACGACCCGGGCGAGCGGCGTCAACCTCCCCCGTCCTCCCCCGTCCTCCCCCG
>Ga0209471_1002771_pt1 | contig 10021 bp, 9 predicted proteins | sample GraSoiAngelo_128_FD_185885 | JGI IMG/M metagenome (GOLD analysis project Ga0209471, IMG submission 185885) | Grasslands soil microbial communities from the Angelo Coastal Reserve, California, USA - 14_0927_12_20cm (SPAdes) (version 2) | ecosystem: Environmental > Terrestrial > Soil > Grasslands ... | reverse complement strand
CAGCCCATCTGCACCCCGGGCGGCAGAGGCGCCGGCCAGATCCGGCTTGGTGCCGGCCAGGGCGCGTTCCACGGCGCGAAACACGAAGTCGTGAATCTGGCGGCTGTCACGGAAACGCACTTCGAGCTTGGCCGGGTGGGCGTTCACGTCGACGAGCTTCGGATCGAGCGTCAGGTAGAGGACATAGGCGGCGTGGCGGCCGTGATAGAGCACGTCGCGGTACGCGAGCCTGACGGCGTTCATCAGCAGCCGGTCCCGCACGCTGCGGCCATTCACGAACCAGAACTGTTGGTCGGGCTGCGCGCGCGAGCGCGTCGGCAGGCCGGCCCAGCCCGAGAGCATCACGGGCCCCGCCGCGTGCCTCACGGCCACCGCGGCGGCGGGAAAGTCCTGTCCGAGTACCACCTCCAGACGCGAGAGATCCTCGCCCGCGCCATCCACCGCCGGCGCATCCAGCAGCACGCGGGTGCCGTGGCGCAGCCGAAAGCTCACGTCAAACCGTGACAGCACCAGCCGCTCCACGAGCCTCGCGATATGGGTCAGCTCGGTCGCATCGCTGCGCACGAACTTGCGCCGTGCCGGCACGTTGAAGAACAGCTCACGCACCTCGATGGTGGTGCCCGGCGGGTGCGCCGCCGGACGCACCGCCGTCAGCGCGCCCCCTTCGACGTCGACCTGCGCGGCGTGCTCGGCGCCGGCGGCGCGCGAGACGATCCGCAGCCGTGACACCGAGCCGATCGAGGGCAGTGCCTCACCCCGGAAGCCGAGCGTGGTGACCGCCTCCAGATCATCGAGACAGGCGATCTTGCTGGTCGCGTGCCGCGCCAGCGCCATCGGCAGCTCGCCCGCCGCGATGCCGCAGCCGTCGTCGCGCACCCGCACCAGAGCGACGCCGCCGCGCTCGATATCGATCTCGATGTGCGTCGCGCCGGCGTCGAGGGCGTTCTCGACGAGCTCCTTGACCACCGAGGCCGGCCGTTCGATCACCTCGCCGGCGGCGATCTGGTCGACGAGTTCGCCGGGAAGAATGCGTATCGGCATGCAGACCGCAGTTTACAGGCGATCAGACGCGCCGAGTGGACGCTAAGCGATCAGGGCGTGGTGGCGGCGGCGCCCGCGGCGTTGGCGAGAGTGCTGCGGCGCTGCTGCTTGAAACGCGTGCCGTCGGGGGGATTCAGCATGAAGTAGCTGCGCACCCCGCCGGCGATCGCTTCCGCGAGGCGCGCCTGCTCCCGGGCGCTGCGCAGGCGGCGCTCCTCGGCGGGATTGGAAATGTAGGCGGTCTCGATGAGCATCGAGGGGATGTCGCGCGACTTCAGCACCACGAAGCCGGCGCGCTGCACCTGGGCCTTGCGTATTTCACCGACGCCCTCGAGTGCGTTCATCACGCGCTCCGCGGCGCTGGCACTCACGCCGATGATCTCGTTCTGCGCGGCATCGATGAGCACCGGCTCGAGTACGCCCTGGTCGTTGCCGCGCGCCCCCCCGACCAGGTCAGCCGAGTTCTCACGCTCCGCAAGCCAGCGGGCCGCCTCGCTGGAAGCGCCGTGGACCGACAGCACGTACACCGAGGCGCCGGAGACGCCGCGGTCGCCGATTGAGTCGGCATGCACGGAAATGAACAGGTCGGCGTGCGCGGCGCGCGCCCGCGAGATACGGTCGCGCAGCTCGAGAAACTCGTCCCGGTCGCGCGTCAGGACGGCGTGCATTCCCGCTTCGGCGTTGATGCGTTCGGCGAGCGCGCGCGCGATGGCGAGCGTCACGTCCTTCTCACGCGTGCCGCCGTGCCCGATGGCGCCCGGGTCCACTCCGCCGTGTCCCGCGTCCACCGCGATGACGACGTCGCGCTCGCCCTCCCCGGGGGCGTGCACTGCGCGTACCGTTTTCGGAGTGACTTCCGCTGGCGCCTGTGCCGGTTGGCCCAGGGTCAGTACCAGCTGGCGGCCCTCCTCGCCCGGAGCCCACGCGCTGTGTGCGGCGAGTGCGGATTTCAGCTGCACCACGAGGCGCAGCGTCCCGTCCGGCTGGCTGCCGAAGCGCACGTCCGTAACCACTCCGGACGCTGCCGGCGCACGCACCTCGTTCGCCAGGTGCGTCTGCGGCAGATCAACGACCACCCGATCGGGGTGCTCGAGGGTGAACAGCTTGTGCGTCGCGCCCTCGGTCAGATCGAGGGTGACCTGCGCCGAATCCGCGCTCGTGGAGAGGTGAATGCCGCGCAATTCCGCGGCCCCGCTGAGGGAAAGGGCGCCCAGGCCGAGTAGACCGGCAGCGAATCCTTCGCAAAAGGTCTTTCTAATCATTGGGTTCGCGGCGCTAGCTGCCAGTTAATCTACGGGCTTGGCGCGCCCTTTTCAACTGGGCGTGCCCACTTTCAGCCCGCGCCGTGCCCTGAGCGCCTAAAGCCGGGCGAGCCAGGACTCCCCCAGGGCCGAATGCGCACCCACTTCGATGTCGTGACCCGCCTCGCCGGCCGTAAGCGCCAGGGTCAGATCCGCCGGCGGCAGACGCGTCCCGCCGCGCTCGGGCCATTCGATGAGCCAGACATGACCCGTGCGGGCCCACTCGCGCAGGCCGAGGGATTCAAGCTCGGACGGTGCACGCACGCGGTAAAGATCGACGTGCACGACGGTGAGTGCGCCAGCCGGGTACAACTCGAGCAGCGTGTAGGTCGGGCTGGGGACTGCCTCCTGCACACCCAGTGCGCGTACGAAGCCGCGCGCGAAGGTCGTCTTGCCCGCGCCGAGCTCACCGGTCAGATACAGGACTGCGAGCGCCGCATCTGCCGCCGGGCGCGATCTGGCGAGCCGCCCACCGAAGTCCTCCGTGTCCTGCGCGGTGCGGGCGTGGGTGCGCATCAGCAGCCTCACAGATTGACGCAGTTATGCAGCTCGCGCGCCAGATCGCTCGCCAGCAATCCGCGTTCCCCGCTGCGGGCCGCGGCGTCCCCTGCCATGGCATGCACCAGCACCCCGACACGCGCCGCGCTCCAGGGGTCGTGACACTGAGCCAGGATGCCGGCGATCGCGCCGGTGAGCACATCGCCGCTGCCCGCGGTAGCCATGCCGGGATTGCCCCGCTCGCACACGCCCGGCGTGCGGCCGGGGGCTCCGACCAGTGTGCCGGCGCCTTTCAGCACGATGGTGCCGTGGAAGCGCTCGAGCAACCGATCGAGCGCCGCCAGGCGATCGAGCTGAATGTCGTGCGCGCTCAGGCCCAGCAGACGCCCCGCCTCCCCCGGATGCGGCGTCAGGATCCAGTCCTCGCGCGCCGATGCGCCGCTCTCGGCGAGGAGATTGAGCGCATCGGCGTCGACCACCAGCGGCTTGTCGCTGGCGAGCACGGTGTTCAGCGCAGCGCGCGCCCACGGTGAGCGCCCGAGCCCCGGACCGACCGCGACGACGTCCGCGCGCGTGAGCGCCTCGGCGAGCACCGCCTCACCGCTCAGGCCGACACAGATCAGCTCCGGCCGTCCGGCCGCGATCGGCGCGACGTTCTCGGGCGCCACCGCTACGGTCGTCAGCCCTGCTCCCACCCGCAGACACGCCTCGCCTGCGAGACGGGCAGCTCCCGGCATGCCGCTGCCGCTGCCCACGACCAGCACCCGCCCGAAGTTGCCCTTGTTCGCCGAGCGCGCTCTGCGCGGCAGCGCCGCGTGGATCTCCGCCTCGGTGATGCGCGTCAGGCGTGGCACGAGGTGCGCCGAGGGTGCGGGTGCCAGCTCCAGATCGTCGAAAAAAACCGTGCCGGCGAACTCCGGGCCCTCACCCACCAGCAGCCCCGTCTTCAGACCCACGAACGTCACGGTCGCATCGGCGCGCACCGCCTCCCCGAGCGCCACGCCGGCATCGCCGTCGAGTCCCGAGGGCACGTCGAGCGCAAACACCGGTCGGCCGCTCGAGTTGATGGCGCGGATCACCTGCGCGAGCTCCGTCTGCACGGTCCCCTTGAGCCCCGTACCCAGCAGGGCATCCACGATGACTTCGCCTGCGGCGAGCTGCTCGGCCGCAAAGGCGTGCGCGGCACCGCCGCTCGCCCTGAAGTCCTCGTACGCCTGGCGCGCGTCGCCGCGCAGTTGCTGCGGGGGACTGGCGCTGAGCACCGTCACCGTAAGCCCTGCGGCGTGCGCAAAGCGCGCCAGCACGTAACCGTCACCGGCGTTGTTGCCACGCCCGCAGACGATGACGATCCGGTGGGCCATCGGCCAGCGCGTGCGCAGGTAGCGCAACGCCGCCTCGCCGGCGCGTTTCATGAGCGTGTAGCCCGCGATCCCGAGCTCATTGATCGCGTGGGCATCGAGGGCCCGCACCTGCGCGGTGGAGTACAAAGCGTTCGGCAACGTCATCAGGTCATTATACTGACAGGGGTGGTAGCGCCATGACGGGACCGGCCGGCGTAGATCTGCGCGCGCTGCGACGCGAGCTGGGCGAGCGCGCCCGCGCGCTCGGTTTCGCTGCGCTCGGCGTGGCCAGCATCGACATTCCCGAAGACGAGCGGCATCTGCTCAAGTGGCTTAAGGACGGCTTCCACGGCGAGATGCACTACATGCAACGCCACGGCGTCATGCGCAGCCGCCCGCAGCAGCTGCACCCGGGCACGGTGCGCGTCGTGAGCGCGCGCATGGATTACTGGCCGGCCGAGGCGCGCGCTGCACGCTCGGTGCTCGCTGACGGCCGGCTCGCCTACGTGTCGCGTTACGCTCTGGGGCGCGACTACCACAAGACCCTGCGCCGCGCGCTCGCCACGCTCGCCACGGAGCTGCAGCAGCGCATCGGACCGTTCGGCTACCGGGTGTGCGTGGACACTGCGCCGGTGCTGGAGAAGGCACTCGCCCGCGACGCCGGGCTCGGCTGGATCGGCAAGCACACCAACCTCATCGCGCGCGAGCGCGGCTCGTGGTTCTTTCTGGGCGAGATCCTGACGGACCTGCCGCTGCCCGTAGACGAGCGCGCCGGTGCCCACTGCGGCAGCTGCCAGGCCTGTATCCCGGCCTGCCCCACCGGTGCGATCGTCGCCCCGTGGCGGCTGGATGCGCGGCGCTGCATTTCCTATCTCACCATCGAGCACCACAGCGCCATTCCGGTCGAGCTGCGCAAGGCGATCGGCAATCGCATCTACGGCTGTGACGACTGCCAGCTCGTGTGTCCGTGGAACAAGTTCGCGCACGCGGCGGCGCACCCGGATTTCAAGGTGCGCCATGGCCTGGATGCCGCAGCGCTGCCGCAGTTGTTTCGCTGGAGCGCGGCGCAGTTCGAGGAGCGCATGCGTGGCTCGGCCATCTACCGCATCGGCTACCAGCGCTGGTCGCGCAATCTCGCGGTGGCGCTCGGTAACGCCCCGACCGCGCCGGATGTGATCCGCGCGCTCGAGGAGCGGCGCGCAGACCCCTCGAGCCTGGTGCGCGAGCACGTGGAGTGGGCGCTGCAGCAGCACCGCTGCGCGGCCTGAAAGCGCCGATCAGGAACGGCTGACCTGCACGTTGTCGATGAGGCGGGCCCTTCCCATACGCACCGCGGTGAGCACGACCAGCGCACGTGCCCCGCGGGCCGGTGTGCCCAGGTCCGCGGCCTGGCGCACGGCGAAGTAGTCCGGGCGAAAACCGGCGCTCTCCAGCGCCTGCAGGCCCGAGCGCTCGATGCTCGCGAAGTCCGCGTCCCCGGAGCGCACGCGGTTCGCGGCCGCCTGCAGCGTGGCGTAGATCTGCGGCGCCCGGGCGCGCTCCTCGGGTGTCAGGTACTGGTTGCGCGAGCTCATGGCGAGGCCGTCGGCATCGCGCACCGTAGGTGCGGCGAGGATCTCCACCGGCATGCACAGGTCCGCCACCATGCGCCGGATGATGGTCAGCTGCTGAAAATCCTTCTCGCCGAACACCGCGACGTCCGGCTCGACGATATGGAACAGCTTGGCGACCACGGTGCTGACGCCCTCGAAATGCCCCGGGCGGAACTCGCCGTCCAGGATGCGCGACAAGGCGGGTACCTCGACGCGCGTGGCGCGCTCGGCGCCGTGCGGATAGATCTCGTTCACCTCCGGCATGAACATCAGATTGCACCCGGCGGCGGCCAGCATGCGTGAGTCTTGCTGCGGCGTGCGGGGGTAGTGCGCGAAATCCTCGTTCGGGCCGAACTGCATGGGGTTCACGAAAATGCTGGCCACGAAGTGCTCGCCGTGGCGGCGCGCCGCCTCGATGAGGCTCACATGCCCGGGATGCAGATTCCCCATGGTGGGTACGAAGGCCACCCGCCGGCCCTCGCGGCGCCAGCCGCGCACGCGCTCGCGCACGGCGGCAATCGTGGTGACGGTCTCCATTGCTCAGAAGCAGTGTTCAGGCGCGGGGTATTCGCCCTGCTTCACGGCGCGTACGTAGTGTTGCAGCGCCTCGAGATTGTTGCGCGCCCCCTCCATGAAATTGCGCACGAAGCGCGGCTTGCGCCCGGTGGTGATGTCGAGCATGTCGTAGGTGACGAGGATCTGACCGTCGGTATCGGGGCCGGCGCCGATGCCGATGACCGGCACGTGCAGCTCCGCGGTGATGGCCTTGCCGAGTGTCGCCGGAATGCACTCCAGCAGCACGATGTCCGCGCCTGCCGCTTCCAGGCGCCTCGCCTCCTCCAGCAGGCGCGCCGCGGTTTCACGCTCGCGCCCCTGCACGCGAAAGCCCCCGGTCTTGTGGACTGACTGTGGCTTCAACCCCAGGTGGGCGCACACGGCGATGTCGTGGCTGGCGAGGAATTCCACGATTTCGGTCTGCTTGCCACCGCTCTCGAGCTTCACCATCTGGGCGCCGCCTTGCTGCATGAGGCGCACGGAGTGCTCGAGCGCCTGCGTCTGCGACGGGTAGCTCATGAACGGCAGGTCGGTGATCAGGAACGGCCGATGCAACCCGCGCGCCACCGCGGCACTGTGATAGACCATGTGATCCATGGTGACCGGCACGGTGGTGTTGTGCCCCTGGATCACCATTCCCAGGGAGTCCCCGACCAGCACTACATCCACGTCGGCGGCGTCGAGCAGCACCGCAAAGCTCGCGTCATAACAGGTAAGGCTCGCGATCTTCTCGCCCTCGGCCTTCATGCGCGCGAGCGTTGCGAGCGTAACCGGCGGGCGGCTCGCATCCCGTTGCAGGTGCGTGTACATGCGGTGCGAGTGTAGCTAGATCGCGCGACTGCGCAACGGGTTGTAGTAGAGCCGCCCGCGGCTCATGCGTCTGATGGTCCCCAGCAGCTCGTCGTAGTCGCGTTGGTTGGCGATCGGGTCGATGGAAGCGGCGTTGACGATCAGCAGCGGTGCGGCCTGGAATTCGTGGAAGAAGCGCGCGTAAGCCTCGTTCAGGCGCTCCAGGTATTGCCGCTCGATGTACTGCTCGAAATCCACGCCGCGCCTGGCGATGCGCTCGAGCAGCACGTCGACCGGGGCCTGCAGGTATACGACCAGATCGGGCTTGGGAGCCTGGATGTCGAGCCTCGCATACAGCTGCTCGTACAGGGCGTACTCGGCATCATCCAGTGTGACGCGAGCGAACAGTCGATCCTTCTCCAGCAGGTAATCCGCAACCCGCACCGGCGCAAACAGGTCGGCCTGCTTGAGAGCGGCAAGCTGCTGCGCGCGCTGCAACAGGAAGTGCAGCTGCGTCGGCAGGGCGCCGGCGCGCGGGTTGCGGTAGAAGCGCTCGAGGAACGGGTTCTGCGCCGCTTGCTCCAGCACGCCCTGCGCCGACAGGCTGACGCACAGGCGGCGGGCAAGACTCGTCTTGCCGACGCCGATCGGGCCCTCGACGACGATGAACTGATGGGCTGCTTCTGTCATGCGCCTACAACGGAGCCAGGCCTTCGGGCGTGACTCGAGCGGCGAGCTCGGCCACGCGGCCCAGCCCGGGCAGGTCGAGATCCGGGGCAATGTCCGCCAGAGGATACAGAACGAAGTTGCGCTCCACTATCCCGGGATGCGGCAGTGTGAGTGCCGCCTGCGAGCGTTGCTCACGGGCGTACGACAGCAGATCCAGATCGATGATTCGCGGTCCCCAACGCTCGCGCTGCACCGGCCGGCCGAAGGCCGCCTCGAGCGCGCACAGTTCGGCGAGCAGCGCCGGGGACTCGAGTTGCGTGAGCACGCCCACGACCGCGTTGACGAAGTCCGGCTGCGCGATCGGGCCAAGGGGGCGCGAGCGGTACAGGCGCGAGCTCAACACCACACGGGTGCGCGGCAGCTGCGCCAGCCTCGCGCAAGCGCTGAGCACCTGCGCGCGCGGATCCGCCAGATTGCTGCCCACACCGATGTAGGCGGGGCGCCAGATCTCCATGACTGGAATTCCGTCACGCCGGGGCGGAGGCCTTGGGCCGGCGGCGGCGCCGGCGGCCCCGGCGGCTCGCTGCCCGGGGCGCGCCGCCCTCGTCCGCGAGTGCATCGGCCATCCGGCCGCGCTCCTCGGCCGAGACCTCCTGCAGGCGCGTCCACCATTGCGCCATGTCGCGCGACGCGAGCCCGTACTCGGCGCGCAACAGCAGCAGGTCGTAGCCGGCGCGAAAGCGTGGGTGCTCCAGCGTGCGCAACGCGCGCCGGCCGCGCACGTGTTCCAGCCGCGGCTGCAGCGCGAACATCTCGCGCACGCCCAGCGAGAAACGCTTCGGGATGGCGAGGCGCGGCTGCGCCTCGCGGGTTGCCCGATCGCAGGCCTCGAGGATGGTGGCCGGGTCATGCCAGCGCTCGGGTGGAGTTGACTCGATGATGCCGGCAATCGGCCCGTATAAAAGGAGCGCGAACAGGAAGGTCGGCGTCACCGGCTTGTCGGCCAGTACCCGCGCATCGGTGTTCATCAGCCCCTGCAGCAGCAACTTCTCCACCAGGCTTGCGGGATGGCTGTTGAAGTAAGCGTCCACCGTCGGCATCAGTGCCGCCAGCAGGCCGCGGCGTCGCAGGACCTCGAAGCTGCGCGCACCGTGCCCTCGCAGGAACAGCTTCAGGGTCTCATCGAACAGCCGCGCCGGCGGCACCCCGGCGAGCAGATCGCGCAGCGGTCCGATGGGTCTCGCGGTGGCGGGGTCGAGCTGAAAGCCGAGTTTCGCCTCGAAGCGCGCGGCGCGCAGCATACGCACCGGGTCCTCGCGAAAGCGCGTCTCCGGATCACCGATCAGCTTCAGCGTGCGGGCGGCGACGTCCTGTGCGCCGCCGACGTAGTCCCAGACCGAGAAGTCGGCGATGTTGTAATAGAGCGCGTTGGCGGTAAAGTCGCGCCGCCAGACATCCTCGTCGATGGTGCCGTAGATGTTGTCGCGCAGGATGCGCCCGCTGGCATCGAACGCCAGCTCGGCGGCCGCGGGGTCGTACCCGCTACCGCCGCGCGCGGCGCTCTGCGACGGCGAGCGCGCCGCGGGCGCGGCGGGCTCGACCTCCAGCTGCGGCGCATCGAGTTCGGGCACCTCGCCATCCTCCGGATCCGCTTCCGGCAGCGGCTCATCGCCCTGCGAGGGCGCACTGGTGGCACGAAAGGTAGCCACCTCGATGATGTCGCGGCCGAAGAACACGTGCGCGAGACGGAATCTGCGGCCCACCAGGCGGCAGTTGCGGAACAGCCGCTTCACTTCCTCGGGCAACGCGTCGGTCACGACGTCGAAGTCCTTCGGCTCGAGCCCGAGCAACAGATCGCGCACGCACCCGCCCACGAGAAACGCCATGAAACCGCCCTCGCGCAGGCGGTACAGCACGCGCAGCGCGTTAGGCGAGATGCCGGAGCGGGAAATCGCGTGCTCGGAGCGCGGGATGATCCGGGCAGTAGCGGTGGGCGTCGCGACGGACGCGTCGGGGGGGTTCAAGTTCCTTGGCTTTCGGCTTGAGCAATCAGGACGGCTCTCTATAATACCGCGCTCTTGCCCGAGGCCCGGTCCCGCTCCCTTCGTCTAGAGGCCCAGGACATAGCCCTCTCAAGGCTGTAACACGGGTTCGAATCCCGTAGGGAGCGCCAGTAAAATCAGTAAGTTATGGATGATCACAGGACCGAGCAATTGCTCTTCGTTGAGCCTTCGTT
>Ga0209471_1002770_pt1 | contig 10021 bp, 6 predicted proteins | sample GraSoiAngelo_128_FD_185885 | JGI IMG/M metagenome (GOLD analysis project Ga0209471, IMG submission 185885) | Grasslands soil microbial communities from the Angelo Coastal Reserve, California, USA - 14_0927_12_20cm (SPAdes) (version 2) | ecosystem: Environmental > Terrestrial > Soil > Grasslands ... | reverse complement strand
ACTCGCCGCTCTCTTCGTCGCCGTCGCAACGTTCCCGCTGCTGGCGCAGTCCACCAGCGTCTCGCAGATGATGCAGGTGCGGCACTGGAACGGACAGAGCGTCGCGCCCGTGTACGAGGGCTTCGACGTCAACGCCGACGGCTCCTACAACATGTGGTTCGGCTACATGAACCGCAACGAGGAAGAGTCGATCGACATTCCAACCGGCGCGGCGAACGCCTTCGAACCGGGCGGCGATCGCGGGCAGCCGACGCACTTCGTGCCGCGCCGCCACAAGGACGTCTTCAAGGTGACGGTGCCGAAGGATTTTCCGAAGGACGGCAAGCTTGTCTGGACGCTGACGTCTCACGGGCAGACGCTGCGCGTCGCCGGCACGCTCAACCCCGTGTGGCAGATCGATCGGATCCGCGCGACGCGCGGCGGCAACAGCGAACGCATCAACTCGAACACGCCGCCGTCCGTCGAGCTGCAGCCGGCGACGGCATCGGTGGCCGCGCCGCGCGGCACGACCACGCTGACGGTGTCGGCAACCGATGACGGACTTCCGATCCGCCGCGGACAGCCCGCGGGCATGACCGTGCTCTGGGCGAAGTACCGCGGTCCCGGCGACGTCACGTTCAGCGCGGCGCAGGCGAAGCTGGTGAACGGCAAGGCAGCGACGACGGCGACGTTCTCCGAACCGGGCGAGTACATCCTGCAGGCCGTCGTCGATGACGGATCGGGCGAATCGGCGGGACAGTTCGGGTATCACTGCTGCTGGACCAACGCGCAGGTGAAGGTCACGGTCAAGGGTGAACCGGCGGCGCGCACGGTGGCGGCCTCGACTCCGCCAACGTTCAGCAAAGACATCGCGCCGATCTTTCAGAAGGCGTGTCAGACGTGCCACCATGCCGGCACGTCGGTCCCGATGTCGCTGACGACGTACGACGAAGTTCGGCCGTGGGCGCGCTCGATCCAGCAGCGCGTCGTCAACCGCGACATGCCGCCGTGGCATCTCGACAAGACCGTCGGGATCCGTCACTACAAGAACGATCGATCGCTCAGAGACGACGAGATCGCGACGATCGCGCGGTGGGTCGAGGCCGGCGCGCCGCAGGGCAATCCCGCCGACATGCCGACGCCGCTGACGTTCGCGCCCGACACCGACTGGTTCATCGGCGAGCCGGATCTGAAGGTGACGACGCCGAACGACTTCACGATGTACGCGAACGGTCCCGACTGGTGGATCGATCAGTTCGCCGAAGTGAAGCTCGACGAGGATCGCTGGATCAAGGCGATGGAGATCAAGCCGAGCAACCCGAAGATCGTCCATCACGTCGTCGTGTACGTCATCGAGCCGGATGCGCCGGAAGGAACGCCGGAGAGCGGCGTCCAGCTCCACGAATATGCGGTCGGCAAGTACGGCGACATCTTCGGCGAGAACACCGGACGCCTGCTCAAGAAGGGGACGAAGCTCCGCTACGACATGCACTACTTCGCGATCGGATCGGAGCAGCACAACAAGACGACGATCGCGTTCAAGTTCTATCCGAAGGGCGTGGTTCCGAAGTACCAGGTGCGGTCGTTCGCCATCCGCAACATCCCGAACGACGATCTCGAAGTGCCGCCCAACACGATGGTCCGGACCGACGGCTTCTTCAAGCTGCCGAAGAACGCGCGCATCGATTCCTTCCAGCCGCACATGCACATGCGCGGCCGCGGCCTGACGGTGGAAGCGATCGATCCGGCGACGAACCGGTCGACGGTCCTCAGCTCGGTCGATCACTTCGACTTCAACTGGCACATCAACTACGTGTACGCGGACGACGAGGCGCCGCTGCTGCCGGCGGGCACGGTGCTGCACCTGATCGGCGTGCACGACAACACCCAGGCGAATCGCCGCAACCCGGATCCCAACATGTGGGTCGGCTTCGGGGAACGCAGCGTGGACGACATGCTGCAGGTGTGGCTCGACATCGTCTATCTCGACGACGCCGAGTTCCAGCGGCTGGTCGAAGAGCGCAAGGGGCGCGCATCGACGACCGGCGGGGGACAGAATCGGTAGCCACTCACCTGTCCCGCAGGCGGGCGGGATCGTGTTTCGCCGCAAGGACGGCGCCATCTCGATCCTGCTCGTCCGCGCGAAGCGCGACCCCGCCATCTGGATCTTTCCCAAGGGCCACATCGAACCGGGTGAAACGGAAGCCGACGCGGCGCTGCGCGAGACGCGCGAGGAAGCGGGCGTATCGGGGCGCCTCGTCGGCCCGGTCGGCGCGCCGAACGAATTTCACAACGGCCGCGAGCTCGTGCGGGTCCAGTACTTCCTCATTCACGCCGTGACCGAAACCGCGGAGACCGACGGACGCGAGAAGCGGTGGTTCGCGTTCGATGAGGCGATCTCGGCCGTGCCGTACGACGACATGCGCCGACTGCTCGCCGAAGCACAGCGACGAATCATCGCCGCGGCCGCGGTTCGTTAACAACTCGCCCGCGGCGGCCGTCCTCCCACTCAGGGAGGCGCTCATGGTCAGGATCGCCGTTGTAGCAGCTCTGGTGGCAGCGATCGGCGCGGCTGCGCGACTGGCGCAGGCCAGCGATCGCGTCGCGGTGTACGCGAGGGTCGACCGCGTCGTGCTGCAGCCGAACGCCGGCGCGCCGGACACGATTCAGGTCTTCGGCACGTTCTCGATTGCCGAGCGCAACAACCCGAACGACTATCGTCCGGCGGCGCGGGGCTATCTCTATTACCGACTGCCGGCCAAGCGCGACGCCGCACGACGCGAGTGGGTCGACCTCGCGGCGATGGCCGGCACGGGACAGATCGTCGCCTTCGGCAGCCGCTGGGACGGCACGCCGCGCGTGCGCGAGGCGAACGATCCGCCGGCAAATCCCGACGAGTACACGATCAACACCGGGCTGACGAAAGTCGACGGACGCACCGACTACGCGCCGGTGCGCGCGCTGGCCGAGGCAAGGCGGTAATCGTGGCGTGGGCGGTCGCGATCGCGATCGGTGTGTGGTGGACCGCCAACACCGTTTCGCACGCGTTCATCCATCGACCGTTCTTCCGCTGCCGCGCGGCGAACGCCTGCACCGGCGCGTGCCTGACGCTCGTGATGGGCGTGCCGCTGCCGCTGTGGCGCGGCCGTCACCTCGCGCACCATGCGGGCGTGCCGCACGCGCTGCGTCTCTCGGTCGATCTCGCGGTCCACGTCGCCTTCGTGCTGGCATTCTGGAGCGCGCTCGCCGTCGGCGCGCCGTGGTTCTTCGCCACGGCGTACCTGCCCGGCTATCTCGCTGGGCTGCTGCTGTGCGCGGCGCACGGACATTACGAGCACGCCGGTGGGACGACGAGTCATTACGGGCGGATCTACAACGTGCTCTGCCTCAATGACGGCTACCACGTCGAACATCATCGATATCCCGGCGTCGGGTGGACGCGGCTGCCCGCGCTGCGCGCGCCGGATGCGCGTCCGAGCAGGTGGCCGGCGCCGCTGCGATGGATCGAAGGGCTCGTTCCGGCCGCGCTTAACGTCCTCGAACGCATCGTCCTGCGCTCGCGGATGCTGCAGCGGTTCGTGGTGCGGGCGCACGAACGCGCGTTCCGCGGCATGTTGAATCCAGGGACCGCTGATCTCGCTGTGGCAATCATCGGCGGCGGATTGTTTCCCCGCACCGCGCTGATCGTTCGCGAGCTGCTGCCGCGGGCGAGGATCACGATCATCGACGAGCGCCGCGAGCACCTCGACGTCGCACGCGCGTTTCTCGACGATGACACGTTCGCGTTCGTGCACGGTCGATACGACCGCGGCGGCGTCGCGCCGTTCGATGCAATCGTGTTCCCCCTCGCGTTCCACGGCGATCGCGAGGCGATCTATGCGCATCCGCCGGCGCCGCTGACGATCGTGCACGACTGGATCTGGCGGCGGCGCGGCGCCGGCCGCGTCGTGTCGCTCGCGCTGTTGAAGCGCATCAATCTCGTCCACCGATGAAAGCCGCGAGCGTGCTCGTTGTCTTGCTCCTCGCGCGCGCGGGCGCGCTGTATGGACATCGGCTCGACTGGTCGTGGTGGACGCCGATCGCGTATCTGTGGCACGACGCTGCGGTCGCGGCGGTGTTCGGGCTCTGCGATCGCATGCTCGTTCGCCGGCCGCGGGCGATGTGGGCCATCTATGCGGTCGCCGTCGCGTACGTCGCCATCAACGTGCCGGTGACGCGCGTGCTCTCCACGCCTATGACGTGGCCGATGTGGCAGGCCGCGCGCGGGCCGCTCGTCGATTCGATCCGGCACTACGCGACGCTTTCCAACATCGCGTGGATGATGGCGGTCGTCGCTGCCGGTGCGGCCGCGCCGATCGTGTTCCGCGGCAGGCCGGCGCCGGCGCTGATCGCGTCGCTGCTGCTGATCGCCGCCGCAGGACCGATCGCATCGGCGCACGTGGCGACGCGCGGGCTCGAGCGGAACGCGTGGACGGCGCTCGCGCTCACCGCCGCTCCGCGCGTTGCGCCCGCGCCCGTGGACCGGAACTGGCGCGCGCCGCGCGGTCAGCGCCGCGCCTCTGACGACCTCGCGTGGCTGCGCGGCGCCGCGGCCGGACGACACCTCGTGCTCGTCAGCCTCGAATCGACCGCCGCGCAGTACCTCGGTATCTACGGCATGAATCCAGACGTGACGCCGAACGTCTCGGCGCTGGCGCGCGACGGCGTCGTGTTCGAGAACGCGTACGCCGTCTATCCGGAGAGCATCAAGGGACTCTTATCGGTTCTATGCTCCACGTATCCCGCGCTCGGGACACAAGCTGAGATTTACGCCGGCGCGCCTTGCGAATCACTGGCGTCGGCGCTGCGCGAGCATGGGTACCGCACGGCTCTGTTCCATTCGGGACGCTTCGGATACCTCGGGATGGACGCCGTCGTCGGCAACCGCGGATTCCAACTGCTGGCCGATGCGGGCGACATCGGCGGCCGCCGCGAGTCGAGCTTCGGCGTCGACGAGGAGTCGACAGTGGCGCGGATCCTCGAATGGATCGATCGCGTGCCGCCGGACGCGCGGTTCTTCGTCACGTATCTGCCGATAGCGGGACATCACCCGTACGAGGTGCCACGCTCGGCTGAAGGGCTCCGCTCGGCTGAAAGCCTCGCGCTACAGAAGTCAGGTAGCGCGAGCCTTTCAGGCGCGCGTAGCGCGAGCCTTTCAGGCGAGCGAAGTCGATTCACAACCGAATTCGATCGGTATCTGAACGCGCTGCGCTATGGCGACTCGGCGCTCGGCGCGCTGATGGCGGGCATCCGCGATCGCGGCCTGTACGACCGAACGGCGTGGATCGTGTTCGGCGATCACGGCGAGGCCTTCGGGCAACACGAGGGCAACTACGGTCACACATTTCAGGTGTACGAAGAGAACGTTCACGTGCCGCTCATCGTCGCCGTGCCTGGCCGCGTCGCGCGCCGGCAGCGCAGCGATCGCGTTGTCAGCTCGATCGACATCGCGCCGACGCTCCTCGATATCGCCGGCATCGCCGCACCGAACTCGTATCAAGGCACGTCGGCCATCGACGACAACCGCCGCATGGCGACGTTCTTCGCCGACTACTCACTTCGCCTGCTCGGCCTGCGCGACGGCGCGATGAAATACATCCGCGAGCTCGACTCGGGACGATCGCAGCTCTTCGATCTGCGCGCTGATCCCGGTGAGACGCGCAACGTCGCCGACCGCTATCCGGACGACGTCCGCTGGTACGCGCAGAAACTGAACGACTGGATGAAGTAAGGTTCAGTCTTTCTTGCTCTGATTCACGGTGAACGTCTGGCCGGCGATCGTGAGCGTTCCGACTCGCGCATCGCCGTTGTTCGACGCGACCCTGAACGACACCGATCCGTTGCCCGTGCCCGATGCACCGCTCGTCACCGAGATCCAATCGACGGCCGATGTGGCGGTCCACGAACAGGTGGCGCCGGCCGTCACCGAGACGGTGCCGCCGTTGCCTCCATCGCCTCCGACCGACTGGCTTGTCGGCGAGATGGAGTAGCTGCACGGCGGCGGCGGCGGCGGAGGTGGCGGCGGAGGCGCTGCCGCCTGCGATACGGTGAAGGCCTGGCCGGCGATCGTCAGCGTGCCGGTCCGCGCTGCGCCGGCGTTCGATGCGACGCTGAACGCCACCGACCCGATGCCGCTCCCCGACGCTCCGCTCGTCAGCGTGATCCAGGCATCGTTCGCTGTCGCAGTCCATGCGCAGCCGGCGCCTGCTGTCACCCCGACGCTTCCGGTGCCGCCCGCCGAGTCGACCGCCTGGCTGTTCGGCGAAATCGAATAGCTGCACGGCGGCGGTGGCGGCGGAGGTGGCGGAGGCGCCGCGGCCTGCGACACGGTGAACGTCTGGCCGGCGACCGTCAGCGTTCCGCTGCGCGCGGCGCCGCTGTTTGCCGCAGCCGTGAACGCGACGGTCCCGTTGCCGCTCCCCGAGGCTCCGTTCGTCAGCATGATCCAGGCATCGTTCGCCGTCGCGGTCCATGCGCAGCCGGCGCCGGCTGTCACCCCGACGCTTCCGCTGCCGCCCGCCGCGTCGACCGCCTGGCTGGCCGGCGCGATCGCATAGCTGCACGGCGGTGGCGGCGGCGGAGGTGGCGGCGGCGGCGCTGCGGCCTGCGACACGGTGAACGTCTGGCCGGCGACCGTCAGCGTTCCGCTGCGCGCGGCGCCGCCGCTGTTCGCCGCAGCCGTGAACGCGACGTTCCCGTTGCCGCTCCCCGACTTCGCGTTCGTCAGCGTGATCCAGGCATCGTTCGCCGTTGCAGTCCACGCGCAGCCGGCGCCGGCTGTCACCGCCACGCTTCCGCTGCCGCCCGCCGCGTCGACCGCCTGGCTGTTCGGCGCAATCGAATATGTGCACTGCGGCGGTGGCGGCGGCGGGGGCGGGGGCGGCGGCACCGGCGCGGCCTGCGAGACGGTGAATGTCTGGCCGGCGATCGTCAGCGTACCGCTGCGCGCGGCGCCGCTGTTCGCCGCAACCGTGAACGCGACGGTACCGTTGCCGCTTCCGGATCCGCCGCTCGCGATCGACATCCACGGCGCGTTCGCCGACGCAGTCCACGAACAGCCCGCTGCGGCGGTCACAGCGACCGAGCCGCCGCCGGCGTTCGCATCGACCGACTGACTGCTCGGCGAGATCGCGAAGGTGCATGGCGTCGGCGCCGCCGCCTGCGTGACCGTCAACGTCTGGCCCGCAATCGTCAGCGTGCCGCTTCGGGCTGCGCCGGGATTCGCTGCCGCCGTGTATGACACCGTCCCGTTGCCGGATCCGCTTCCGCCCGACGCGATCGTGATCCACGACGCGTTCGACGACGCGGTCCACGCGCAGCTCGTACCGTCCGCGGTCACCTGCACCGTATTGCTGCCACCGGCCGGCGGCACCGATTGACTGCTCGCCGCGAGCGAGAAGTGACACGGCGGCGGGGGTGTCGGAATCGGTGCCGGAGCGGGTGCCGGAGCGGGTGTCGGAGTCGGTGCCGGAATCGGTGTCGGAGTGGGAGTTGGAGTCGGAGTCGGAGCTGGCGCCGGCGCAGGCGCCGTCGGCGGCGGCAGTTCGGCCTGCGTGATGCTGACGGTCTGGTCCGCCACGCGCGTGCTGCACGTCCGCGCGCCGCCGCCGTTCGCGTCGACCGACAGGCGGATCGCGCCAGGGCCGTTGCCGGTCGCGCCGGCGGCCAGATGCACCCACGCATCGCTGACCGTGGCGGTCCACGAGCAGCCCGCGAGCGTCTCGACGTTGAGCGTCACTGTCCCGCCGCTTGCGGAAACAGCCGAGTTCAGCGGCGAGACAGTGAATTTGCATGGTGCCGCCTCTTGCGACACGGCGATCTGGGTGCCGTTCACGTCGAGGGTCGCGCGGCGCGAGGCTGGCTGTGCGTTCGCGTCGACGCGATAGTCAACCGACCCGCTGCCCTGACCGCTCTTCGCCGACGTGATCGCGATCCACGCCGCGCCGCTCGACGCCGTCCACGTGCAGTCGCGCGTCGTCGTGATCGTCAGCGCACCGGTTGCGCCCGCCGCGGGCGCCGACGCCATGGAGCTCTCGACGCTGACCTGGCATTTGGGTGTGGAGGGCGCGGTAACAGAAATGGAAGTCGAGCCGCAGGCGGCATGGATGAGCGCGGCGAGAACCCCCGCGAGCCCCGCAATCTGCAGTCGAGCACGCATCGGCGGCGGTCGGCGTGTGCAAGCCGGCTGCCCAATATAATGACCAGCTCGTAACAGATGAGCCCGACGATCGAGATCTACGACACCACGCTTCGCGACGGGACGCAGGGGCACGGCATCACGTTCTCCGTCGCGGACAAGCTGCGTATTGCCGAGCGGCTCGACGCGTTCGGCGTCGCGTACGTCGAAGGCGGATGGCCCGGATCGAACCCGCGCGACATCGAGTTCTTCGACGAGGCGAAGCGGCGCACGTTCGCGCGCGCGAAGCTCGCGGCGTTCGGATCGACGCGGCGCAAAGGCGTCCGCGCCGAAGACGACGACCAGGTGCGCCTGCTCATCGACGCCGCCACGGCGGTCGTGACGATCTTCGGCAAGACGTCGCTGCTGCACGTCCGCGAAGTGCTGCAGACGTCGCGCGAGGAGAATCTCGCGATGATTGCGGACACGGTCCGCTTCCTCAAATCGCACGGCCGCTTCGTCGTCTACGACGCCGAACACTGCTTCGACGGCTTCACGGAGGATCGCGAGTACGCGATGGCGACGCTGCGCGCGGCCGAGGATGCGGGCGCCGACGTGGTGACGCTGTGCGATACGAACGGCGGGTCGCTGCCGGGCGACGTGGCGGCGATTACGCGGCTCGCCTGCGAAGCGCTGCGCGTGCGCGTCGGGATTCACACGCACGACGACATCGGCCTCGGCGTCGCCAACGCGCTGGCGGCGGTCGAGGCCGGCGCGACGCACGTGCAGGGGACGATCAACGGGTTCGGCGAACGCACGGGCAACTGCAACCTCATCTCTGTCATTCCGAACCTGCACTTCAAGCTGAAGAAGCCGTGCGTGCCGGTGGAATCGCTGCCGACGCTCACCGAGCTCTCGCAGTTCGTCGACGAGACCGCGAACCTGCGGCCCAACCCGCGGCTCCCCTGGGTCGGCGCGGCGGCGTTCTCGCACAAAGGCGGGACGCACGTGAACGCCGTGCAGAAGGTGCTCCGCAGCTACGAGCACATCGATCCCTCGGCCGTCGGCAACACGCGCCACGTGCTCGTCAGCGATCTCGCCGGCCGCAGCAACATCGTGATGAAGGCGCGCGAGCTCGGCATCGATCTCACGAGCGACACGCCGCACCTGAGGACGATGCTGAAGCGGATCAAGGAGCTCGAGCACCGGGGATACGAGTTCGAGGCCGCGGACGGATCGCTGTCGCTGCTGATCCGGCGTGCGCTGAGGAACGCGGCGCCGCCGTTCACCGTCGACGCGTATCACGTGTCGATGCGGTCGGACGGCAAGGCGTCGGTGTGCGAGGCGACGGTCAAGGTCAGCGTGGGCGGCGGGACGGCGCATACCGTCGCCGACGGGGACGGACCGGTCAACGCGCTGGACGCGGCGCTGCGCTCGGCGCTCGTGACGTTCTACCCGGCGCTGCAGTCGGTACGGCTGACCGACTACAAAGTCCGCATCATCGATTCGAGGTCAGGCACCGCGGCTGTGACGCGCGTGCTCATCGAGTCGACCGACGGCGCCGCCGAGTGGGGCACGATCGGCGTCAGCGAGAACATCATCGAAGCGAGCCTCGAAGCGCTGGTCGACGGCCTCGAGTACGCGCTGGTTCGCGCGGCAGATAGACAATCCTGAGGTCGGAGCGTCACCCAGCCGGGCACGGTCGAAAACGTGCAAAGACGATCTCCGGTTCCGTACTATCCGGTTTCGTATCATCATCAGGCCTGATACACCGTCGACCCGCCGACCACGGTGCGCACGACCTGGATGTCCTTGATCTTCGCCTGGTCGACCGTGTGCGGATCCTCCGTGTTCTTCGTCACGCCCGCGAGCTCGAGCGCCTTGCTG
>Ga0209471_1002763_pt1 | contig 10043 bp, 11 predicted proteins | sample GraSoiAngelo_128_FD_185885 | JGI IMG/M metagenome (GOLD analysis project Ga0209471, IMG submission 185885) | Grasslands soil microbial communities from the Angelo Coastal Reserve, California, USA - 14_0927_12_20cm (SPAdes) (version 2) | ecosystem: Environmental > Terrestrial > Soil > Grasslands ... | reverse complement strand
CAGTTCTTTAGCGAGCATCCCAAAGAGAACTACGACGCCCTGCTCGTTGACCGGTTCATGCCGCAGCCCGCGGAAGTCCAAGGGGTTGCCATAGATAGCGCGATCTTTTATCGGCACGTGCCGTGTTTTCTTCGGTGGAATTCGGGAAGCCAGGTCGTTGTTCGATCCGCGCTCCTGCTTTGATGTGCGAGCGGGCAGAAGGGCCACAACATCCGCCCATTCCCGCTTGCCTTTGGCAAAATTGCAAAAAGCCCCCCGCACGGCTGGCCAGCCGCCGAATCGCTTTTCCAGGGTGCGAGGGTCGTATTTCCCCTCCATCAGATAGCCCCGCCACGAAGGTAGAGCTCGCTTTCTTCGCGCCGTTTCGCCCCAATCTCTCAGGAGTTCACTATCCTGGAGCGACACTCTCAGTTTGCGGGGTTCGAGTCCCGCGGCCCGGACAGCATCATTCCATTTGGGAAAGAATCTCGCGACCTCATACCTCGAGATTCCTGCTCGGGGAAAAAATTCTGAGTGCGATGGCGCGCGGCCAAGCCCTCTGGCAATGATCCTTAGGAATCTAAGATATGCTGCTTGCCTGACATTGGTTCTCTGCTTTGGAATCCCACAATCTGTCATCCCGACCCTCAGGCTGTGGTCTTCCGCAGCCTGAGGCGGAGGGATCTGTTTTTGACTTTTTAGGCTGAGCGCGGCGAAGGACATCTCGCCGCCGCTTTTCTTTCCATTCGCGTGGCAAATACACGTCTGAAGCGTGCGCACAAGAAGCTCACGGGATTAAACCTGATTTTTTGGTTGTAGGGGCGCAGCATGCTGCGCCCCTCCTCGGCTATGCGCGGGAAAGCCTGTAAGGGATATATCTGTCCTTAAAATGAAAAAAGCGGGAGAAGAATCTCCCGCCGTGGAAACGCACTTTTCTACAGGAATTACTATACGCTAACTTACACAGCTTCGTCAACCAAAACTTTCAAACGGTAGTGGCCCAGTTTCCGGTTAGCTGGTGATCCGGGCACAATCACTGCGGTGACCAGGCGGACCGCATCTCCGGTTAGCCGACTTCCAAGTGAAGATCGCTAAACGCGGCCACGTTCAGGGGCCATTGGCTGGCGGGTCTGGGACCTACTTACTTCTGGGCACAGATTGAATTCTGGGGCACGCGTACAAAATCTCGACTATTTCATCACTCGCGATTGCAAAAATCCTAGGGTTCGCGGGAAATCTAATCTTGGTCCTCGCCGGACTCCTCGTCACCTTCGCTCTTGCCTCTGATAAAGCCCAGCGCTTTTTTCCAAGCCTGATCCGCAACTAGACGGCCGGTGGCTCTTCCCACGAGATCTGCAAGCTCGAAATGGATTCCGCCATATCGGCGGGATATTCCAGCCTGGTTCGCTGCCTCAGTAAAAGTACCCCAGGAAAGCGTGACTTCCTGTTTGGGCGTCAAACCCGGCTCGGTGTTGGAGCTTCCAGGGGCAAAGGTCACGGAATCGCCGAATTTGTCGCTGCGAGTAAAGAACCTAAGAACCTGGGCGCCCGCCGCGCTGAAAGTGCTATGACCAGAGATGTATTCAGGGAAAGGCGGCGTCGGAAAGGTGCTCATCTGATAGGGAATCCATAGCGATCCATCAAAAGTTTGTGTGCCTTGGAAAGGGCGCCAAGATTTGATCTGCTGACCGTGAAAGAGGTAGGGGATGCTTGCGATGGGACGTACGGAATCGAAACCGCGCTTTGCATCCCATGCGGCGATACCGGCGTCGAAGATGGCGTTGGTCAACGCAAAGAACATCTTGGCGTCATCATCCACGGTGTGATGGTCGCGGCGTGAGACAAACTCGCCGAATAGGTCCCAGTGTCCGGGCGGAAGCTCTGTCCGCGGACCATTGGCCCAGTACTCGGCAATCATCTTCTGTTCGTCTGTGAGATTCGCGCTCAGCGTGATCAAATCTTTCGCTTGTTGCAGATATGTCTCGGAGCCGTACAAAGCTGGACCGAACTGGGCGACGAACGGGCGAAACTGATCAGGCGAGGTCATGGCGAAGGGGACTACGCGATACCACTGCGCTCCCACAAACGATTGAGTAATGACGTGCGGCGTCGGCGCGGCCGCACCATCGTCGTAGGTCAGTCGCTGCCAATGGTTGGGATCCAGCACCAATGCGGGATTGACCGGCACTGTGCTCGCAGGATTCACGGATACGTAGCCAGTCCAATCCGAATACGCCCCCGGGTGTAGGTCGCCGAGCTGGTTGGAACCGTCGGCATGGCGAAACGCGAGTACGGCGGCGCAAGCCACATTCCCAATCCCCGCCGGAGTGTCTGTATTGATGGTCAGATTGTTCGGATCGTAGCCCAAACTGGCCATCAGCGGATCAAAGACACTTGCTTTGTCGAGCGCAAAGAGGTCCACTAGCGCGCGATAGGCTGCAAAGCTGATAGCTTCATTCTTGTTGGCCAGCGTTCGTTCTCTCCTAGGTCGCCGCAGTTCATCCCCAAACTGTGTGCCGACGGCCCTCTTGTCGTACGCCGCCCACGCGTCGAAGATGCAAGTGTGAACAATCGCCAGGGCCCGGGCCACCATCGGCGGACCAATGCGGGAATCGCGCACGCCTTGCAATGCCGCGGCGTTCCATCGCACGACGACGTTATCGCTCGCACTCGTTTGGCCCATTACGCCTAGCGGCCAAATCAGAACACCGAGGGTAAGTAAGCATCGAAAGTATGAGGGGAGCTTAGATGTCGACGTGGACAGCATGGGTATGCTCGCGGCCATCGGGACACTTCCTCCAGCTATCGTGGACCATCGAATCGATGCGAATCACCTATTCTCGCTTCGCATTGACAGCCCCACGGTGAGCGGGGTACCGATTCCCGCTCGCCGTGTCAGTTATACCGCCCGCCTCTCCGTGCGGGGGGGGGCTTCAGCACCTCAGGAGAAGAGAGCGCCGTTGCTCTCGTGACCAATTTGCGCGAAGTTGCTAACAGTCGATGCCGGGTCGGCAACGAAATGGAAGCCATCTTGTGCAGCTGGTGTGAACGGGGGCTTCGTGTCTGGCGTCCTCACCGTTACGGCGATGCGGGCGGAATTCTCGATGAAATTGCCGACGAATGTCGTCCCGTTGTTGAAGGATGTCCTCTTTGTTATGCCCTTCCATTCAATGCGGAGCGACTTGAGGAAAGCGCTTACCAAGCCCAAGGGATGAAGAGGGTTTAAGCTGTTCGGCACGGTGAACGCGTCGAACACGCGGCAAACGTTCTCTATGTGGAGAACTGCTTCGCCTCGATCCAGGTCCACCTCCACGCTTCCCTTCGGGATCTCGATAGTCCAAAAACCTAAAGTTGGAGAAACCCCGGGGTCGTACGAATGCAAGCCCAACGGGCTCGCTGTTATGCTGTCAATTCATATGAAAGCAAAGGCGCCATCGTGCCTGCGCTCATCCGAGGCGATAAACGTGCCTTTCATGAATCGCGTGTCTGTGTGGAACTGATACGGAGCGGTCGCACCGGTTTTGGTATCCATTCCCGTTCCGCTGAAGGTGAGGTCGACCTGGCCGACAAACCCTTCAAAGTTCGTGATCGTGGAGGGGTCGCGCCCTTCCGCGTGCGTGCCTGTGCCGTCTGTCGCCGCTGCTGAGCCATCGATAGGGCCCGGGAAGTAGAAGTGTAGAGGCCCAAAAGGACCGGCGGTCGTATGCGGTAGGGGAAGAGCAAGACCGCACGTTTCCTTGTGCCCATCGTCCTCATCGTCATCCGCACCGGCCGGCATCCAAAGTCCTGAACCGAGAACGAAACCAGCACCTGCGGCGGCACCCGCCGCCCCACGAATGAGATTGCGCCGGCTTACCCATTTCTGCTGAAGGTTCTTCCATGAAACAGAGTCTTGTTCGTTCACTGTCATCCTCCTTCGACTCGTCGGCAGCGCACACAAAAAGAACTGATCACCAACGAGTGATGGCCGAGGGGTCCCGAAAATACCTGCCGAAAAAACATGAGAAAAAACAACGAGAGAGGAAAGTGGGGAAAACCAACCGTACTCTGCACCCAGAGCCCACCTATGTCAAGTCTTAAATCTGGCAATGAGAGTACTCGCGCTCGAAAAGGCGTTGAACGCGACCCTCGGAATTCCGGAACAGATTGATTCTTTATGCGGGCCGACGGTGCGAATCAGCAGCGCAACCTGGGGAGAGGTGGAATCGCAAACCGCAAGTGTGACGGCCTGCATGTCGCCGGATATGCTGGTCATTGTGCGCAGAGGATCCGATGATTTCTGGACGAGTGGTCGGCTACCCGGAGAGCGCCGGGATAAACCGGCATGTTGGTGTGTCCAAGGAAGGCTGGCGTATTCAGTGAGGAAGAGTCTCACCAGGGCAAAAGCCAGAGCCCTGTAGCTTGGATAGCAAGGAGGAAGGAAACTGAATCCTGAAAGCCTATCGACAAAGCCATCTTTCGGATGGTGAGCGAGTCATCGGGCCGTAACGAAAGTGAACGCAGAAATGGCCTCGAAACGGGAGCCCCAGAGGCCGAGCCTTCCTTCATGAGGCGAAGGCACCATGGATCGTCGCAGACTGACTGAAGCGGCGAGACACTCTGGCGGGGTTATAGCGACAGCACGATGACAAGGATGCGCAAAGCAACTGGAGAAACCCTCCTCGTCCCGCTGAGAAATTGGTGGAGAAAAGGAAACCGTATAACCGGAGACACCGGGAAGTCGGTGGACGGCGAGAGGGTGGCGGAGGGGTCTGTAGTAGCTGCGAAGCGGGGTAACGCCCGTGGAGCGAAGAGACCCTGCTGTTTGCAATGACTCCAACAAAAAGGAAGGCAAGGGTGAGATGACAAAGGCACCCATCTGTTTGCAAGACCTGAGGAGGAGTCTATACGTCAAGGCGAAGCCTGAACCAACTTGGCGTTTCTGGGGACTTTACGTTCATGTCTGCAAGATGGAAACGCTACACGAAGCCTACCGGGCGGCAAAGAAGAACGATGGAGCACCGGGAATTGACGGTGTCACGTTCGATGCCATCGAAGAGGGTGGAGTGGAAAGTTTCACTGCTGTCCGGTTAAAAGTCGAACAGAATCAATTGGTTCGGATCAGTGACTAAGTTCTCTTGGGAGTCCGATGCTTCAAGCGCTTGTAAAATGGGCACTTTTTCGAAAAGCGTAAGACTCAAAATCTGTAAAATCTGGTAAAGGCTCGCCTCGAGGCCAAGACGCTTCCGGAGGATGGCCACGAGCACATAAACGGAGACGGCGATCCAGATTTGAGTCTTCACGGCATTCTCGCTGGTACCGTAAAACGCTTTGATTCGTAGGTGCTGCTTGATCCACTTGAACAACTGAACGACATACTGCCCATCAACTGTGCCCTACTGAAGTTACAATCTACTACCGCTTCCATCCTTTGCGTACGCACAGCTTGCCGGTGGTCAGGCTGTACGAACTCCACGACGAAGCCTACTATGTCGTGCGGCGCCCCGACGGCAGACCGTTGGCGGTGCCGGTTTGGATGACGCGTCCCGAGTCTGCGTACGCGAAGATAGTTTCCACTGCGCGCCTGCCGGTTCGCGTGCTGCTTGAGTTACGCCGCTTCACCGTGACTTGCCTTTCCTCGAGTGTGCACAATGTGCCCGAGGAGGATCACGATGCCGCAGTCCCGAGCAAGACGCCAACGACAACTGTTCGAAGAAGCTCCCGCGGTTCCCGCTGTACGACTCCCATTGGACGTGCAAGAGCAGCTACGCCAGGCGCTGGTGCAGTGGATGCAGGCGCTGGCCAAGATGATTCACAAGGAGGGCGGCGATGAATAAGATCACCGCTGATCATCTGGCCCGGCGGGCCTGTGTGTACATCCGTCAGTCCACGCCTGGTCAAGTGCAGCACAACCTTGAAAGTCAACGTCGTCAATATGGCTTGGTCGATCGTGCGCGCGCGCTGGGCTGGCAAGACGTCGACGTAATCGATGACGATCTCGGAATCTCGGGAGGCGGAACACGCCGCCCCGGCTTTGAACGCCTGCTGCGCGCGCTGTGCGATGGGCAGGTCGGCGCCGTGTTCAGCATTGAGGCGTCACGGCTGGCGCGCAATGGACGGGACTGGCATACCCTGCTGGAATTTTGCAGCGTCGTCGGTGCGCTGCTGATCGACGCCGAGTCCATATATGATCCCAGACTCACGAACGATCGATTGTTGTTGGGCATGAAAGGTACGATCAGCGAGATGGAAGTCGCCAGTTTCCGCGAGCGTGCGCACGCGGCGCTGCTACAGAAGGCACAGCGAGGCGCCTTGGTTCGACGGGTCGCCATTGGATACGTCAAAGGAGCGGATGACCGCATCGAGAAAGATCCCGATGCCCGAGTCCGGGCTGCCATCGATCTAATCTTTCAGAAGTTTGCGGAGTTGGGCAGCGCACGGCAGGTTTATTTCTGGTTTGATCAGCAGCAGATTCAATTGCCAATCGCTCGCGGGCCAGAAGATGCACGCGAGATCGTCTGGCAGCCCGCTCGGTACCATGCGGTGCACAGCGTGTTGAAGAACCCGATCTACGCCGGAGCGTACACGTATGGGCGTAGCAAGACGACGACACGGCTGGAGGCCGGGCAGAAGCAGGTCTTCCGCCAGAAGAAGCACCGTCGCGAGGACTGGACGGTGTTGATCATGGATCATCATGCGAGCTACATTGACTGGGACGTTTATCAGAGCAATCAGACGATGATCGCCCACAACGAAAATGCGCGAGGTGGTGCGGTGCGTGGACCGATCAAACATGGTGAGGCGCTGCTTGCTGGGCTGCTGTGCTGTGGTCATTGTGGCGCCAAGTTGCTAGCGCAATATCCCGGCCCACGTGTGATCAGGTATCAGTGCTCTGGGTACCTCCTCAATCGCGATCATGCGTGTTGCGTCATGTTCGGCGGGCTCCGTGCCGATCGTTTAGTTTCTGAGCAACTGCTGCAATGCCTGACGCCGTTCGGCATCGAAGCAGCTATCGAGGCGATCGCGACCCTGCAGGGCGCCAGCGACGAGCGCATTCAGCAGAAGGCGTTGGCACTAGAGCACGCGCGCTACGAAGTGACACGCGCACGGCGCCAATATGATGGCGTGGATCCGGCGAATCGGCTCGTGGCTGCAGAACTCGAACGCCGTTGGAACCAAGCGCTGACCACGGAGGAGCACGTCGGAGCGGAGCTTGCGACATTGCAACAAGGCCGCGAGCACCCACTCAGCGACGCGCAGAAACGGGAGCTGCTGGCCCTTGCGCGGGATCTCCCTAGACTCTGGGATGATCCGCACAGTTCACCGGAACATAAGAAACGGCTCCTTCGTATCGCGTTGAAAGAGATCATTGCCACGTCTGAGGGCGAGACCATACGCCTCGTGTTGCATTGGCAAGGCGGAGATCACACCCAGATTGAGTTCCAAAAGATTCGCAGTGGCCACCATCGGTATTTTACCGAGAATGATCTGGTGGAGATCGTTCGCACACTGGCGCGAATCGAACCAGACGCGCGGATCGCCGCAATCCTGAATCGGAATCAACGCCGCACACCACATGGACAGATCTGGACGGCGAAGCGTATCTGCTCGCTGCGCAGCCACCATGCGATTCCGGTCTACGGTGCGGGAGAACGGCAGGCGCGCGGCGAGATGTCTGTCAGTGAAGCCGCCGTCGTTCTCGGCGTCACGCCGACCACTGTCTTGCGGCTGATTCGACTGAAACAGTTGCCGGCGACGCAGGCTTGCGGGGGCGCACCATGGATTCTGCACAGAGCAGACGTCGAGCAATGCATGGCCGAACGGAACCGTCCAGCGCCCCCACCAACGGTTGATTCAGCGCAATTAGCTCTTGAAATTCCATAGCATCCGAAGGAGTGCACCATGTCGAGCATTCGAAGAACAACTCCACCTGCCAGCGGCATTTGTAAATTTGCGCGATCGTCAGTGCGGGCAGCGCAAAATTGTTGGTGAGGAACTTGAGCCGCTTTTCTTTCTCGGCATCGAAGTAGGTGACGCGCCGCAGCGGATCGGGATACGCCTTGGCCGAATCGATTGCGGTCAAGATGACGGTGTGGTCGGATCGCAGGCCGGTGGTTTTGTCGACCGGGCGCGAATAGCGGCGTTGAAGCAGTACGTTCTCTTTGGTGCGCACGACGAAGAAGGCGGAGCAGAGCGTGAAGAGGAAGAGGCGCTCGAAATCAATGTAGCCGCGGTCCATCACATAGAATGCTCCGGCTTCGGGAAGGAGCTCGTCGAGGATGTTCACATCGTGCAGTTTGCCCTCTGTAACGCGGATAAAGGTGGGGATGTTGCCGTGAAGGTCGAGCAGCGTGTGCATCTTGACGGCGGCCTTGTGCTTGCGGAATCGAGCCCACGGAAACAGCGAGAGGCAGAGATCGATCGTGGTGGAGTCCAAGGCGTAGAGACTTTGCTCGAGATCGACGCCCATCGGATCGTGAGCATACAACGGTCGCGCAATGCCGATGAGCACTTGGGCAAAATCGGCGAAGATGCACCAGTCGCGATTTTCGTTGGCATCGGCCAACGTCGAGCGAGACACGTGACCGCGGAAGCCCAGGTGGTAAAGTTTCCCCTGCAGGGAGCGCAGGCACGCCTCGATATCGCGAAGGCTTTCGCGGTAAGTCAACTGAGCGAAGGCCATGGTCAGATACTGATCCCAGCAAGAGAACTCCCGCAGTCGGCGGTCCCCGCCGTAACGGGCGACACAACGACGAAATTCGCGATCGGGAAGGAAGCTGATCAGCTGTGAAAAATACGGTTCGGCCAGAGTTCATGCGGCATGGTATTCCGCCTTCGAGATGGCTTTTTGGGCCTTTGGGGGTTCAAATCGCGGCAAGCTAAAATCGGTTGGAAGTCCTTATCCCAGAATCAATTGCCGTCCTCGAACCAGGAGTTAACCGGACAGCAGTGGGAAAGTTTTCTTCGGCAGATTAAAGACGAATTAGTCTCAAACACGTATCGGCCCATGGGGTTACGAAAGAAGGAGATCTTAAGTCGCAATCAGGTGTGGCGACCGCAGTACACGCCCAGGTTGAAGAAGCGTAAGGCGCTATTCGTAAAGCTCCGAGAGATCTTCCGACGATTTATGAGCCAACCCGTGGAGCGAGTGATCGAGTTGATCAACCCGATCTTGCGGGGATGGGTGAACTACTTTGCAGTGTGGCACTCAAGCCGGTGCTTCGCGTTCGTCAAAGACTGGGTAGAGAAGAAGATTCGACGGCACCTGATGCGATCCCGGAAACGTCCAGGGTTCGGCTGGAAAAGGTGGAGTAAGACGTGGTTCTACGAGGGGCTGGGACTTTATAACGGTTACCGGCTTCACCGACTAGCACCACTGCCGAAAGCCTCTCCTGCTGGAGCGGTCTCATAACCCTTGACTAGAAGCGAGCAGGTAAGCCCATTGCTGGAAATCGGCACGATGGGTTTGATGAGGCGGGGGCTGGAAACGAGCTTACGGTTCAGCTAGTGAGGCACTCCCAGAGGAAACGGGGAGCAACTGATAGGCTGCACCTTCGGAGTATCGCGCCAGTCCTCGACCCAACTAGGGGATGAAAGAGCCCTACAGGAAAGGAAGCAGCGAATCCATCCTGGCCTCGAGTCTTGCAGGTGATATCGCGAGGTATCACCTGAAGCGTAGACAGAGGTATTGGTGGGCCGGGCTATTGAGCTTCGAAAAGCCGATGGAACAGGATGCCGACTCCCTTCCGAGTGGAGGAAGGCAACACGACAACCACGTAAACCGCGAGTGGATTGTTAGATCCTGCGTAGTCTTAGAACCCGCGCACGCTGAGAAACAACATGCACGAGAACCGGGATATCTCCCGCACGCCTTGGTCAGCAGCACAAGGCCGGTCCGCGAAGGCCATAAACCGAACTGCGGACACGAACGTACGGGAGAAGTCGGACTGTGCCGTACTGTGTGCTGAGCAGCGCGTTGTTCAGGAAGGTTGAAGTCCTTCTGGCACTCGGATGAGGAGGGCCATATCCAAAAGCGGGGGTAATGCCTCGCTGGCTGAAGAATGAAGTTAATTCTTCGGAGGGCA
>Ga0209471_1002762_pt1 | contig 10045 bp, 7 predicted proteins | sample GraSoiAngelo_128_FD_185885 | JGI IMG/M metagenome (GOLD analysis project Ga0209471, IMG submission 185885) | Grasslands soil microbial communities from the Angelo Coastal Reserve, California, USA - 14_0927_12_20cm (SPAdes) (version 2) | ecosystem: Environmental > Terrestrial > Soil > Grasslands ... | reverse complement strand
TCCGACGCGGCCTCCAGGTCAGCGAGGAGATGGCGCTGCTCCGCCACGTCGAGCACGTCGCCGAACTTCACCGCCGAGTGGCACGCCAGGGCCGCGGCGGCCTTTTCGATTGCACCATCGCCGCGATTCTCTGCGAGCACGGCCAGCGTTTCCTGGATCGCCACGGTCGCTCGACCGGACGGCAGCTCAGCCGGCACGGCGGTGATGCGCAAGCTTCGCGGCCCGAACTCTTCGTATTCCAGGCCAAGCTTGGCAAGCTCCGCACGATGGTCCGCCGCCGCGGCGATCAGGCTCGGCTCTACGTCCACCGCCTGTGGGATGAGGAGCGGCTGGCTCGTGCCACGGCCCGTGCGTAGGCGCTCCAGCAAGCGGTTGTAGAGCACGCGTTCATGCGCCGCGTGCTGGTCGACGAGGACAAGCCCGTGCGGTCCCTCGGCGACGAGGTAGCCCGGCCCGGCCTGACCTATGGGTCGGAGAACGCCGTTTGAGGTGTGGCCGTTCGTGTCCGCCGCGACAAGCGCGGCGGGCGCGGCGGGCGCGTCGTGCAGTGTGAGCTGCGGTCCGGCGACTGCCACGGCGACTTCCGTCGAGCTCTCTGTAGGCCGGTAGCGGAATGGATCGCTGCCGTCCAGCGCGGACCTCACGGCGCGCTGCAGAGCGGCAAAGACGGCGCCTTCATCGCGAAAGCGAACCTCTCTCTTCGCCGGATGCACGTTGACGTCTACCAGCTCGGGATCGATGCCGATGTCGATCACAGCTACCGGATGCCGCCCACGCTCGAGCCGGCCCTGGTAGCACTCTTCGAGGGCATAGACCAGGGAACGGGCGCTGATCGGGCGGCCATTGACCGCCAGAACCATTCCATCGCGGCTGCCCCGGCTCAGCCTGGGCTGGCTGACCAGGCCGCTCACAAGCGGCATCCCGATCATCTCCAGCATCTCCGTCGCGACCGGCGGTCCGTAAACCGCGGCGATCGCGCGGCGGCGGTCTCCGTCGCCGCTGCTGCTGACCGCGGCGCGGCTTTCGATGGTGAGGTGGAAGCGGACGTGCGGGTGGAGCAGCGCGAATGCGCTGACGACGTCCTTGATGGCCGCGACCTCGGTGGCATCGCTCTTCAAGAACTTCAGCCGCGCCGGCACGTTGGCAAAGAGATCTCTGACCTCGAGCGCAACACCGGGCAGGAGCGGCCCCGAGGCCTGCTCGGCGGACTCTCCGGCATGGATGCGGAGCACCGCTCCCCCGCTTGCGCACTCGATGTCGGCCACCGCGGCGATGCTGGCCAGTGCCTCGCCGCGAAAACCGAGCGACTGGATCGCGACCAGGTCGGCCAGCTTGCTCAGCTTGCTGGTCGTGTGACGGACGAACGCGACAGCCAGCTCCGCCGCCGGAATGCCGGCGCCGTCATCGCTGACACGGATCGACGTCTTCCCCGCCCCGCGAACGTCGATGCTGACGCGCCGCGCGCCGGCGTCGAGAGCGTTCTCGATGAGCTCCTTGACGACCGAGGCCGGTCGCTCGATGACCTCGCCCGCGGCGATCGCGTCGGCCACCTCGGGCGGAAGCATCTGAATCATTCGCCGAGTCTCGCGCGGAGCTGGTAGAGCTTCTGCAACGCCTCGAGCGGGCTGAGCGAGGCGGGGTCGATCTCCTCGAGCTCCTTGCGCAGCGCATCAGGTGACATCTCGATGGGCAGGCCGAGCTGCACATCTGGAGGTTCCAGGGGCCGCTGACGCTCGAGGTCTGCCAGCACGTCGCGAGCGCGAGCGATCACCCCGGACGGAAGTCCCGCGACGGCCGCGACGTGGATGCCGTACGAACGGTCAGCGCCGCCGGGCACGACCCGGTGCAGGAAGCGAACGGTGTCTCCTTCCTCGAGCACCTCCATGCGCTCGTTGCGGACCCTCGGCAGCCGTTCCGCGAGCGCCGTGAGCTCGTGATAGTGCGTGGCGAACAGCGTGCGGCACCCGAGCTTCGGGGCGTCGTGTAGATGTTCGACGACCGCCTGTGCGATCGAGACGCCGTCGTAGGTCGACGTCCCCCTCCCCACCTCATCGAAGATGACGAGGGACGACCGCGTGGCGTGGTTGAGGATGTACGCCGTCTCGGTCATCTCGACCATGAAGGTCGACATGCCGGCGCTGATGTCGTCGTGAGCGCCCACCCGGGTGAACACACGATCGGCGAGGCCGATCACCGCTCGCTCGGCAGGAACGAAGCTGCCGCACTGGGCCAGAAGGACGATCATCGCGGCCTGGCGCAGGTAGGTCGATTTGCCGGCCATGTTGGGGCCGGTCAAGATGACGATCTGCGCGTCGTCGGGATCGAGCTCCAGGTCGTTGGAGACGAATACACCCGCGGGCAGACCACGCTCGACGAGTGGATGACGGCCCGCCTTGATGCTCAGCCCGAGCCCGGCGTTGACCTCGGGCCGGCGCCAACCATGCTCTGCCGCCGCGACGGCGAGGCTGAGCAGCCCGTCGACCATCCCCATCGCCTGGGCACTGACCCTCAGGAGCGGAGACGACTCGGCCACCGTCGCTCCGAGGTCGTGCAGGATCTCGAGCTCGCGAGCTGCGATCCTCTCCTGCGCGCTGAGGACGACCGCCTCCTTCTCTTTCAGCTCTGGAGTGATGTACCGCTCTCCGCCGGTGAGGGTCTGCTTGCGGGCGTACTCCCCCGGCAGCGGCGCGGTGTTGGCGTGGCTGACCTCGATGTAGTAGCCGAAGACCTTGTTGAAGCCGACCTTGAGCGAGCGGATGCCGGTGCGCCTCCGCTCCGCGGGTTCGAGGTGGCCGATCCAGTCGCGGGCGTTGCGCGATGCGTCGGCGATCGAGTCGAGGTCGGGATCGTAGCCGGCACGGATCACACCGCCTTCTCGAAAGCTCGATGGTGGGTCTTCGACGAGTGCGCGGCTGAGTGTGTCCGCCAGCTCCGGCGCAGCGCTTACCTCGCCGGCCAGGTCTCGAGTCACCAGAGCCGAGCAGGCCCTTAGGGCCTCTTGCACGCCCGGAATGGCTTCGAGCGCGCGCCGCAGGCCGACGAGCTCGCGCGCGGAAGCATGGCCCTGAGCCGCCCTGGAGACAAGGCGCTCGAGATCGCCGACGGGCTTGAGCGCCGCCTGCAGGCGATCCCTCAGACCGGGCGCCGACACCAGCTCGTCCACCGCGGCCAGCCGCAGCTGGATCGATTCCGCATCGCGAAGCGGCGCGCCCAACCATGACCGCAGCTGGCGCGCACCGACAGGGGTTGAGGTGCGGTCCATCATGGAGGCGAGCGCAGGCAGCTCGAGGTTGCGCACCGTGGCCGCGTCGAGGGGCATCGTGAGGTCAGGCGAGTAAGTCCGCACTGTGAAAGAGCCAGGCACGACGCGTGTCTGGTTCTTTTTCAGGTAATCGAGCACGACGCCGGCTGCTCCAACCGCGAGCGGCGAGTCCTGAGCCCCGACCGAAGCAGGAAATGCGATGCCGAGCAAATCCTTGAGCCGCTGCTGGCCGCGGACGGGATCGAACCTGTACTCGTCGATGTCCGGAGGCGCGAGCAGCTCCGCCGGCGCCAGGCGTTCCAGCTCGGACTGCAATCTGTCCCTGGGCAGCTGGCACAGGAGAAGCTCGCCGGTGGAAACCTCGCACGCGGCGATCCCGGCGTCGTTTCCACGCGACCACGCCGCGACGAGATAGTTGGGGCGCGACGGTTCGAGGTAGGCGTCTTCGACGACAGTTCCTGGCGTCAGGACACGCGTGACGTCGCGGCGCACGATCTTGTTCTTGACCGCTGCTTCAACCTGGTCGCAGATCACAACCTTGTGTCCCGCGCGCAGCAGCTTTCCTACATAGGACTGCCACGCATGGTGAGGCACGCCACACATCGGGGCGCGGCCGGTCTTGCCGAGCGGCCGCGACGTCAGCTGGACGCCCATGATCGGCGCGGCGACCTGGGCATCCTCGAAGAAGATCTCGTAGAAGTCGCCAAGCCTGAACAGCAGGATCCCGTCGGGGTGCTTGTCTTTCGCCTCCCGGTACTGGCGCATGACCGGAGTAGCTGGTTCCGTCACGCCGCCGGTTCCAGGGGTCCCCGCGAACTCACGCCGCAGGCTCTGAGCTCGTTGGGATTAGCAGTCCTGTGAGCTGGCCTGCGGTGGCCTGAAGGACGCGGACGTCGATCACGTCGCCCGGTGCGATGTCACCCGCGCGCAGCACGTTTGCACGCTTGCCCTGTTTGATGCGCCCATACGGACGATTCAGCTCGTCGCGACCTTCGATCAGCACCTCGACGTCCTTGCCGATCCAGCGCGCCGTCTTGCGGGCAGCGATCTCGCGCGAGAGCGCGAGCAGGTCGTTCAGGCGGCGCAGCTTCTCTTCGTGAGGCACGTCGTCGACCATTCTCGTCGCCGCAAACGTCCCGGGCCGGGGCGAGTACATCGCGATGTGGACCACATCGAACCCGATCTCTTCGACCAGCGCGCGCGTGTTCATGTAGGCGGACTCTGTCTCGCCCGGGAACCCAACGATCACGTCCGTCACCAGACCAATGTCCGGCATGAGACGACGCGCATTCTCGACGATGGCGCGATAATGCCGCGTCTGGTAGCCACGCGCCATCCGCTTCAGCACGGTGTCATCACCTGATTGGACGGGAAGCTGCAGCTCGCGGCACACGACGTCACTCGAAGCCATGACCTCGAGCAGCTGTGGCTCCAGGTCCTGCGGATGGGACGTCATAAAGCGAAGACGCTTCAGTCCTGGGATGGTCTCGACCTCACGCACGAGGGCGGCGAGGCCGCCATGGCCCGCAGGATCACGGTAGTCGTCGACGTTCTGACCGAGCAGCACGACCTCTCTAGCCCCTTCCGCGACGGCCTGACGACACTCTTCTACCACCGCCGTCATCGGCACGTGCTTTTCGCGACCACGCACGCTGGGCACGATGCAGAACGTGCAGTTGTGGTCGCAACCCTGGATCACACGCACGTAGTGGCTGATGCCGGTTCGTCCTGAACGGGGAAGCGGCTCGCCTTGCGAGTAGTCGTAGCGAGCCTCGAGGCCGGCGACGAAAGCCTCGTAGTCGCCTATGGGCACGACCGCGTCGAGATGGGGAAACCGCCGGCGCAAGCCGTCCCCTTCTTTGGCGACGATGCAGCCCGTGACCGCGATGGTCCGCTGCGCGTTCTTCCATTCCTTCAGCTCGTGGAGCTTGGAGTACACCCGATCTTCTGACGCCTGGCGCACGACGCATGTATTGAGGATCGCGACGTCAGCCCGGTCGAGCGACTCCTCGACGTAACCGGCGGCAAGCAGCCGCCGCGCGAGGCTCTCGGAATCCGCCGAGTTCATCTGGCATCCGATGGTCCAGATATGGAAGGACCGGCTATTGAGTCTCGCGCCCCTCTCCCCTGAGCCCTCTCCCCTGGGGGGAGAGGGTGCCTGTGCCCCCTTCGGCGTCCGTTCCGTTACCTGCTCTCCACGAGCAGGCGGATTCCGGTCCTTTCTTCGCCGTCGATCGAGATGTCGATGAACGCCGGGATGCAGACCAGGTCGAGGCCGCCTGGCGCGACATAGCCACGCGAGATGGCGATTGCCTTGACAGCCTGGTTGATCGCGCCCGCTCCGATCGCCTGTATCTCCACGCGCCCCTTGCTCCGAATGACACCGGCAATGGCACCCGCGACGGCGACCGGTTTTGAGGTAGCTGAAACCTTGAGCACCTCGACTGGAGCGCGCTCCACTGTCATTGCTGGAACCCCTTCAAACATGTTCTCGATCGATTCGCTGGATGGACGTTGCTCGGCCGGTGGAACTGCTAATGGTAACCAGAACGGAATTGAATGTCACGGGTCCGGAGGCCACCACGAATCGGTTCGGGACCCCTGTGAGGAAGCGCTGGAGGACGACGTCTTTGTCCATCCCGATGCAGCCGTCCCGAGGGCCCACCATGCCCACGTCGGTGACGTAGGCCGTTCCCCCAGGCAGCACGCGGGCGTCTGCTGTTGGAATGTGGGTGTGGGTGCCCACCACGGCGCTCGCCCGGCCGTTCAGGTACCAGCCCATGGCCGTCTTCTCCGACGTGGCCTCGGCGTGCATGTCGCAGAAAACGATCGGGGTTTCGGGGTGGTCCTTGAGGATGGCATCCGCCGCGCGGAAGGGATCGTCGAGGGAGTCGAGGAAGATCCGCCCGATGAGGTTCATCACCAGCACCTGGTGGCCGCCCGCGTCGACTAGGCACCAGCCCTGGCCAGGAGCTGCAGGCGGATAGTTGGCGGGCCGCAGGACGCGCTCCATGTTGGGGAGCTCACCGACGAACTCCTTCTGCGCGAAGACGTGGTTGCCGGTGGTGATGACGTCGGCGCCGGCGCCACGCAGCTCGGCGACGATCTTGGCGGTGAGCCCGAAGCCCCCCGCCGCGTTCTCGCCGTTGACGATCACCAGGTTGGGATGCAGCTCCTTCTTGAGCTCCGGAAGGAGGGCCTTGACCGCGTCGCGGCCCGGGTGCCCGACGACATCAGCGACGAACAGGATCCTGAGCTCGTCTGCGGCCATCGTCAGATTCTCGTGGAAAAGAAAAAGGGAGCCCTTGCGGGGCTCCCTTCGAGCTTATTTTGCGTACTCAACAGCCCTGGTCTCGCGCACCACGGTGACGCGGATCTGACCGGGAAAGCTGAGCTCGGATTCGATTCGCTTGGCGATGTCTCGGGCCATCAGCTGAGCAGCGCTGTCGTCGATCTGCTCGGGCTTGACCAGGATCCTGACCTCGCGGCCGGCCTGGATGGCATAAGACTGCTGGACTCCCTGAAACGAGTTGGCGATCTCCTCGAGCTTCTCGAGCCGTTTGACATACGCCTCGAGCGACTCGCGACGCGCTCCGGGCCGGGCCGCGGAGATGGCGTCGGCGGCGATGAGCAGGAGGGCCTCGATCGTGTGCGGCTCCTCGTCATAGTGGTGCGCGCGTACGGCGTGCACGACTTGGGCGGGAACCCCGTGTCGCTGCAGCAGGTCCGCCCCGATCACGGCATGCGAACCCTCGACCTCATGGTCGATGGCCTTGCCGATGTCGTGCAGCAGGCCTGACAGCTTTGCGATGCGAACGTCGGCGCCGATCTCGGACGCCATCATTGCGGCGAGATAGGCCACCTCTTTGGAATGGTTGAGCACCTGCTGTCCGTAGCTGGTGCGGAAACGAAGGATGCCGAGGTGGCGGACCACCTCCGGATGGAGACCCTGAAGACTGAGCTCCAGGACCGCCGCCTCCCCCTCCTCCTTGACCCTTTGCAGGACCTCCTGGCGGGACTTGGCGACGATCTCCTCGATGCGAGCCGGATGAATCCGTCCATCCACGATGAGCTTGTTCAGCGCGACCCTCGCCACCTCGCGGCGGACGGGGTCGAAGCCGCTGATGATCACTGCCTCGGGGGTGTCGTCGACGATCAGGTCGATCCCCGTGGCTTGCTGGAGAGCGCGGATGTTGCGTCCCTCTTTGCCGATGATGCGGCCCTTCAGCTCGTCTGTCGGTAGCGGCAGCACGGAGACCGAGACCTCGGCGGTCTGGTCGGCGGCGATGCGCTGGATCGACTCGGTGACGATCTCCCGAGCCCGCCGCTCGCTTTCGTCTCGAGCCACCAGCTCCGATTCGCGGACCTTGCGCGCAACTTCGTTGCGAAGGTCCTGCTCCACCTGGGCCATCAGGATTCCCTGAGCCTCCTGGCGCGTCATGTTGGCGACGCGCTGAAGCTCCTTTTCCTGCTGGCGGTAGCTCTCCTCGAGCTGCGCCTTGATATCGTCGAGCGACTTCTTCTGGGCCGCGAGCTCGCGCTCGGACCGATTGACGTCCTCGGCCTTCCGGTCGAGGTTCTCCTCTTTCTGGAGAAGGCGCTTTTCGACCTGTTGTGACTGTGCCCGATACTCGCGGGCTTCCTGTTCGGCGGCGGTCCTGACCTTGACCGCCTCCTCTTTGGCTTCCAGCAGCTTCTCCTTGGCCTGGGTTTCAGCCTCGAGAAGCGTCTGCTGGGCCTTGAGCTCCAGGACGTGACTTCCGTCGCTCTGCCGGCGGTTGAGGAGCAGATAAGCGGCTCCGGCACCGACAGCGAGGGCGACCACTGCCACGACCAATAGCCATACGAAGACGTAAGCAGGCATGTGACATGCACCTCGTTAATTCGATTGTCAAAGTGCGTGACCATGGCAGGACCAGCAGGTCCCGCCTCGGGTGGGCTCTATGACGGACGGGCCTCAAAATGGGCCCGCGTTGAGCAAATTCTAGGCTTCGGCGCTGGGCGGATGGGCCGCGACCTAGACGACCGGCGACGAAGCCTAGCTTCGGCGCGGGGCGCATGGGCCCAGGCGACCGGCGCCGATGCTCAGGCTTTTGCCGGTTGGTCCGTCCTGTGCCAGACCGCCTGGCAGGCGCTGCGCACGAGGTGCGGAGCGAAGCCGCGCCGTACCAGCTTCGAACCGACCGTATTAAGCAACTCCTGGTAGCCTGCCGGTCGATCGCGGGCTGCCAGACGCCTGGCAAGATCGATCGCGGCGGCGAGCTGGGCCTCTGGGCTGAAGCCCGCCAGGGCCTCGTCAACGAGGTGGCGATCCACGCCTCGGGCCGCCAACTCCGCAGCGAGCGCAAGCGGGCCGTGGGCGTTCGATCGCCGCCGAACGTGGCCCTCGGCGAATGCGGCGTCGTCCTGCAGGCGCATCTCGCCTAGCCGGCGGACGGCTTCCGCCACCTCCTCCTCCGCATACCCACGGCGGGCGAGCTTCCGCCGCAGCTCCGCCCGCGAGTGGGAACGCCGGGCCAGAAGGCCGACGGCGGCGTCGAAGGCCGATCTGGACGGTGCTCTAGAGGTCCTCGGCGGCACCGGTGGGTGACCTGACCTGGGCAATGGCCTTGACGGCAGAAGCTGTCCCGCCGGCTGCCTTTTCGCGGACCCTGGCCTCGATCTCTGACGACAGGGTCGGGTTCTCGCGCAGGTAGTTGCGCACGTTGTCTCGACCCTGGCCGAGACGCTGGTCGCCGTACGACATCCACGTCCCGCTCTTCTCGAAGACCCCGTACTCGACCGCGGCGTCGATCAACGATCCCTCGCGTGAGATGCCTTCATTGAAGAGAATGTCGAACTCGGCCGACCGAAACGGCGGCGCGACCTTGTTCTTGACGACTTTGACCTTCACCCTGTTCCCGACCGAATCGAGGCCGTTTTTGATGACCTCGACCTTGCGGATGTCCAGGCGCACCGAGGAGTAGAACTTCAAGGCCCGACCGCCGGGCTGCGTCTCGGGGTTGCCGAACATGATCCCGACCTTCTCCCGCAGCTGGTTGAGGAAGATCACCGAGCAGTTCGACTTTGAGATCGCAGCCGTGAGCTTGCGCAGCGCCTGCGACATGAGGCGCGCCTGGAGGCCCATGTGCGAGTCACCCATCTCGCCCTCGATCTCGGCCTTCGGCACCAGCGCCGCCACCGAGTCGATGACGATGACATCGACAGCGTTTGACCGCACGAGGACCTCGACTATCTCCAGCGCCTGCTCGCCCGTGTCGGGCTGGCTGATCAGGAGGTCGTCGATCTTGACTCCGATGCGCGAGGCGTAAAGGGGATCGAGCGCGTGCTCGGCGTCGACGAAAGCCGCGACGCCCCCCACCTTCTGCGCTTCCGCGATGACGTGCAGAGCGAGGGTTGTCTTGCCGGCGGATTCGGGACCATAGATCTCGGTCACCCTGCCGCGCGGCACGCCGCCCACGCCCAGGGCAAGGTCAAGCGGCAACGCGCCAGTCGAAATGGCGGTTACCTCGCTGCGCTGCGCGAAGTGCTCTCCCAGTTTCATGATCGCGCCCTTGCCGTAGCTCTTCGTGATCTGGGACATCGCCGAATCCAGGGCTCTCCCCTTTTCGGCGTCGGCTTTTTCCCGTTCCTTGTCCTTCTCTTTGTCCATTGCGGTTCGGCGTGCCTCCTAAGTGGTTGCGTCGAATGTTGCGTGGTTGGGGTTCAACTGACAATCGCGCCTGTTAAGAACGTCCGGCAATTGTAGCGAACAGGTGTTCGGCCGTCAAGCCGTCTTCACCC
>Ga0209471_1002760_pt1 | contig 10048 bp, 6 predicted proteins | sample GraSoiAngelo_128_FD_185885 | JGI IMG/M metagenome (GOLD analysis project Ga0209471, IMG submission 185885) | Grasslands soil microbial communities from the Angelo Coastal Reserve, California, USA - 14_0927_12_20cm (SPAdes) (version 2) | ecosystem: Environmental > Terrestrial > Soil > Grasslands ... | reverse complement strand
TCGCTGCAGCCACCAGTCTTGATGCTGAGCAAACTGCATCGCTGCACTTCCTCGCCGCGCCAATGCTGGAGATGGACAGCGCGGCTTTGTGAAATTAAATCGAACAACGGCTGGCGATATAGGGCGCTGAGTTCTTCAAACTTCATCGCAACGCGCGACGTTCAATCGCCAATCGAAAATCGGCAAACGAAAATTAATTAACCCACTTCCCGTCTTCGGAAGTGAGGATCGGCAGCTCTTCCATCATGAACTGCGTTTTTCCGATTGCGCCGATCATGTGCGTGCCGGTAGCGCGATACCACTTCTTCGACATGCTCTCGCCCGTATGGCAGCCCCAGCTCCTTACGTAAGCGCCATGCGCGAAATCGCGCCGGTCGATCCTGGCCAGCTCGTTCTCGTGCAACCACGCTTTGCATGCGCTGTCGATGAAATTGCTGTAATCGAACATGAAACAGGCGCGATTCGAGTGCCCGAAATATTCAAAACCTGTAATCTTCACCTGGCTTCGTGGCTGGCCCTTGTTCAGGTAGTCGATCACCTCCGGCCCAGCATTAAACCAGACAAGATTCAGATTGAATTTTTCGCGCACCGAATCGATCAAGGCGATCAGATCCTGGTGTTCTTGTTTCGCGCGATCCAGATAGCCCTGTTTATAAATCAGCCAGGTAATCTGTGCATCCGGACCGAGTTGGGCGCGCAATTGTTCGGTGCGCAAACGCGCGGCGCGCACAAAGTTCGCCCACCAATGATCGTGCGGATAAAGTTTGTATTTTTCCCATTGATACAAGGAAGGTCCGCCAACCACGACGATGTATTCGCCGTTGGCAGCGAGAGCGCTGCCGGCCACGAGCAACAGCAAAAGCAATAGAGAAAGCCGACGAATACCACCCATAAGCAGGAGCACTATTTACGCGCAGCGCGAAGCAGTGCAAGCGGTAGCCGCTTCGCTGTGCGAAGGGGACCCTGACGCTTCTAAACACGTCCGGTGCGCGCCGCCCACAGGGCGGCGGCTACAGCAGTTCGACTTCATCACGAAACAAGTCCTCCCAGGTTTGGCGTTTTCGGATCAACGAGAGCTTGTCGCCGCGAACCAGTGCTTCCGCTGGCAACGAACGCGAATTGTAATTGGACGCCATCACAAATCCGTAAGCACCCGCGCTCATAATCGCCAGCAAATCCCCTTCATGCAGTTCTGGCATCTCGCGATCCAGCGCGAAAAAATCGCCCGATTCACACACCGGCCCTACGATGTCGATCTTCTCTGTCTTATTCTTACTCGTGCTCCTGCTCGTAATCGGCTCCTTCACCGGTACGATCTCGTGATAGCTGTGATAGAGCGCCGGCCGAATCAGATCGTTCATGCCAGCATCGACAATCGCGAATTTCTTCTCAGTGGTCTGCTTGATGTAACGGACTCGGGTGAGCAAAACGCCCGCGTTGCCGACAAGAAAACGACCAGGCTCAACCAGGATTCGAATCCCAAGCTCGCGCAACGGTGGCACAATCGCGTCAGCGTAGTCGCGGATGCTAAACGCGGATCCCGCGCATGCGGGATCGTGCTCGTGCCACCATTGGCCTGATCCGCTCTCGAGTGCGCGTCGGTAAATGATTCCCATGCCGCCGCCGATGCTGAAGAATTTGATGGCGTATTTGGATTTCAGCTGGCGAACGATGGGTGTCACTTTTGTAATAGCGCTGGCAAACGGCTCGGCTTGGGTGATCTGCGATCCGATGTGCATTTGCACGCCGACGATCTCTATATTGCGCATTTTTGCTGCGCGCTCGTAAACCGCAGGAAGCTGGTCAAGCGCGATGCCGAACTTGTTCTGGCGCGAGCCAGTCGAAACGTACTCGTGCGTGTGCGGATCGACATCGGGGTTGGCACGCAGAGCAATCCGAGCACGCAAGTTTTTCGTGCTCGCGATGCGATCGATGTACTCCAGCTCCGCTTCACTCTCGACGTTGAAGCTGTAAACGCCCTGCTCCAGTGCGTACTCGATTTCCTCGGACGACTTACCCACACCGGCGAACGTGCATTTGGCGGCATCGCCACCAGCCGCAAGCACGCGATAAAGCTCGCCACCGGAAACAATGTCGAAACCTGCGCCTGCCTCTGCCAGTAACTTCAGGATCGCTCGATTGGAGTTCGCTTTGACCGCGTAACAAATCAGATGATCAAGCGGCGCGAGCGCGGCATCGAGCCGCGTATAGTGATCGAGAATTGTTCCTGCGCTGTAAACATAGAGTGGCGTGCCAAATTTCTCGGCCACGCGCGCAAGATCCACATCTTCGCAGTGAAGCTTGCCGTCACGATAACGAAAAAAATGCACAGGCGAATGTAACGACAAGGAATGGCGATTTCCAATTCGCCGAGGGTAGCGCACGCGTCTCGCGTGTTGGTTTCGGCGTCCTCGCCGAAACGAACTTTCATTTGAAGCAACGCTACGCGATGGCGTCTTAACGATATTTCATCAGGCAACGAAAAGTTCGCGACGGCGGGACACCTTCGTGAGCACGAGGGGCGCGTGCGCTACCCAAGCATTCTTAAACCAATATTCAGAAGCGCGATCAATGCTACGCCCACCAAAAAGCTGGTCAGCACTAGTGCCTTTCCATGCTTGAGCATTTCTCCGAGCACAGCGTGCGTGGCCAGATAGAAAAATCCGCCGCCGACATGCGCCATGATCAAGCCGAGCCAAAAAGTCGAAACATTCGCCAGAAAAAAATAGCCGATGACACCGCCCAAGAGCGTGGTGGCCTCAACTGCGCCAACCCAGCCGAGCGCGGCGCTGCGATGCAATCCAGCACCTATCAAAAGGCTGCCGAGCGCGAGCCCTTCAGGAACCTTGTGAATGCACAGAGCGGAGAACAGCGACCATTTCGTCGCGTCCATCGCAGTCCCGCCGTCGCGGGATTGAATTCCCAAAGCCAAACCGTCGGTCGTGCTGTGAATTGCCAATGCCACGACTAGCGCGGTAGCAATTTCGCTGAAATGCCGCGTCGCATCCGCGTCGAAATGACTGGCGGCGCAAGCAGGGCAAACGTGATGGACATGTTTACTGAGAAAGAAGAAAAGTGCGTAGCCAGTAGCCAGCGCCAGGAACACCGCCCACCAAGGACACCCACCCAAACTTTCCGGCAAAATTGCAAAGATTGTTACACCGAGAAGGGTTCCGGCGGCGAAACTGATCAACGCGCAAAGCGGCTTGTGCGCCAGTTGCAGCGACGCACTGATCGATCCACCGGCAAGGGCGAAAGCATACGCCGCGACAACCTGCCAGAGCGGGTTAACCATTTAGGGGCCTGCGCTTGCCGCAGGCGCGAGATGATCTTCGCGGCAATGCTGCGTCTCGATCGTAACGTGAACCAGTTCGTCGTGGCCGCGAAGCAACGCTCGATAGGAATCGCAGCTCTTTGGCTCGTGCGCGACAATCGAAATCATTGCCGCATATTTTCGGATGCCGACCTGCCAGACGTGCAGATCGGTCACGAGCGAATCGCCGTCGCTCTCGACTGCGCGGCGAATTTGATCAGGTAAATCCGAGGATGCAGGCGTGCGATCGAGCAAGATGCCGCTCGTATCCCGCAACAGCGTGTAAGCCCATGAAAAAACGACCCCGCTGCCGACAATCCCGACGACCGGATCGAGCCATGCCCAGCCAAAGAATTTCCCGCCAGTCAATGCCGTGATCGCCAGCACCGAAGTAAACGCGTCGGCCAGCACATGCAGATAGGCCGCGCGCAGGTTTAAGTCCTCACGATGAGAGCTGCCATCGCCACTTTCGTGATGACGATCGGCGAGCAAAACTGCGCAACCGAGATTTACCAGCAATCCGACGCAAGCGATACCGATCGCTTCATTAAAATGAATTTCCAGCGGGGCAAACAGCCGGTGCACAGATTCACCCGCCATTAGAAACGCCACAATCGAGAGCACCACGGCGCTGGTGAACCCGCCAAGCACACCTATTTTCCCCGTGCCGAAACTGAAGCGCGCATTGCCGGCTTGCGTTCGTGCGAAGTAGTACGCCATCGCCGTTATCACAAATGCAATCACATGCGTGCTCATGTGCCAGCCGTCGGCCAGCAACGCCATCGAGTGCGACATCAACCCGGCGACGATCTCGACGATCATCATTGCCGCCGTAACACCGATCACAATGCGCGTGCGCCGTTCCGCATGCGAAAAATCCGGAACGAAATCGTGCGCCTTGTAGAAACGCGAATGATCGGTCCGATGCACTAGGCAAAACTACCGCGATTAAGAGAAGTAATCCTCAAAAATCGAAAGCCACTGTACCGTAAAATCCACGGCGCTGACCGAACTGTGGTGCACCGACGCCGATGCCGCTGCCATCGCGCAGTTCGTAGATCTTATCCAGAATGTTCACGACATCGAAACGGATTTTGACCGCCATTTTCCCGGCGATCTTGATTCGGCGCGAGAGGCTGACGTTGAATGTCTCATAGGGATGGTTCTTTTGAGTATTGGCAAAACCTCGCCGCAACCCGTTTCCATAAAGGCCGTCGATGGCCAGTCTCCAGTCGTTCCACGTATAGGAAAGGCCGGCCGATCCGGTGAAACGCTGATCGTGATCGAGAAAGACCCAGTTTTTCTTGATGTAGGCAAACTCATCCGGATCGAATAGAAATTGCGCAGAGCTCACATTCGTGCCGCGCGCCCATTCATAGGCTGCGTTTAGATACGCGGAGAACGGACCGTGATCGTAGCTAGAAGTAAATTCGCCGCCGTAAATCTCGCCGCGCTTGTAATTGAACGACGAAAGAATGAGCGCTTCGCCGAATTGGCCTTCATCGAGAACCGAGTGCGAGCTTTTGTAGAAACCATCGATGCCTATATTGAAACCTTCGGCAATTTTCTGCGTCACGCCCGCGTCGAAATAATGCGCGCGCTCCGATGTCACGGGGGAATCTTTGGTGATCGCTGACTCGTTGGTCGTCCCTGCAAATTTGGCGATCGTACTTTGTGGAACGCCTTCCAATGGCGGTGGCGTGAAATAGCGCGCGTAACCGGCGTGTAACGTCGTGCCTTTGAACGGCTCATAAACCACGTTGATCCGCGGGCTGAGTTGATTCTCATCAACAAACGCGTTCACGAAGTCGAGCCGGCCACCAAAATTAATCGTGAGTTGTTCGAAAGGCTTCCATTCGTCCTGCAAATAGAAGCCGTAGAAGTAGCCGTATTTATCGTGATTATCGACGATGCGCAGCGGAATCGTGCTCGTCTGACGGCCATTTTCATCCACCGGAAAAACGAGCGTGACAGTGTCAATCGTTGCATATCCCTCCGTGAAAATGAAACCAGCGCGAAGCGTGTGTTGGTCGGTGAGTTTGTAGCTCGAATCGAATTCGATACCGTTCGAAAGAATGCCGCGATCGACTCGTGAGGCGACACCATTGAAAATGAGATCGCCCACGTCATCTGGTCGAAAAAGGATGGCGCTGTAGCGATTGAAAGCCGATGCCTGAAAACTGAAATCGCCTACGTGCTTTTGGTAAGTCAAAATCGCGTAGGTCGAATCTTCCGACTGGTTTTCGTCCAGCTTTGCCGAATCAAATGTCGATCTTGTCCCAACAGTGAAGGCTGGTGTCAGTCCGGGAGTATTGGGAATCTGGAAATCGCTGTGGTTGCCGCTGATCAGAAGGGTCAAGCGGCTCGTTGGATCAAAAATGTATGAAGAATAACCGAATAGCTTGTACTGATCTGTATCATCATGAATTGGGCTGCTGCTGCGCGTGGGATTTTCAATGCCAATGCCATCGTGTAAATAACTTTCCGTGGCGAAATAGCTGAGCTTTCCCAGCACACCACCGTACTCCAAGCTTTCCTTGATCGTGTCGAAACTGCCGACAAACAGCGAGGCTTCGCCTTGCTGAAACACCGCGCCGTTTTTGGTATGTATGTCGATCACGCCGGTGTTACGGAAACCGAATTGTGCCGGAAGCGCGCCGGTAATGAGCGAAACACTATCGGCAAAACGCGTCTCGAGTTCCTGTCCGAATCCAGGAATGCTTTCCGGCAGGAGGACGTCATCGATACGGTATTGCAGATTGGCGTGTTCGCCGCGGACGTGAAGCTGGCTGAATGAGTCTTGCGCCACGCCTGGAAATCGCAGGATGGTTTGATTAAACGGCGCGCTCTCGCCTTGCGCCTGTGAATCGAGTCTGTCCGGGCCGACGGTGTAACGCGTCGCGCCGAGATTCGGCACGATCGCCTCACGCGAAATGTCGAGTTCCTGACTTTGCACGACGACCTCCTCCACGGTCGCAGAGCCAGGTGTTGCCGTCGTGGATGGTGCGGGGCTGGGCGCAGTTGTGACGGCTTCTTGCGCCATGGCAATGCTCGCCTCGAAAAGCAGCATACTCGCTGCGGCTAAAATTCTTTTCATTGAGATTTTGAGAAATGGGATTTTTAAAAGTGTGATTGGTTATTCGCTTCGCGATCGACGCGAAGACACGTGAAAGCGATTTGTAGGGCGCTTCTCTGAAACGCCGATTCTATTGGGCCAGCGTCTGATACAGACGCCCTACAATTTTTAAGCGCGCGCAGGCGGCGCGTGCTCGAAAATGGATGCGCCAAGAAATGGCGATTGAACCCAGCAGGGAGTCAACGCCGAAATTTTAGAAAACTGAACAGCCGGAAACGGCACGCTGACCAGCGGCGGATGAGCAGCATGATCGTAGCTGCCGGATGCGATCATTGTCGCTGCGCAATTGTGCTCGACACGATTCGCATCCTTGTGGACGCGCTGGTGCAATTGCGGTGAAGCACTCAGCGCGAGCGCCCAGAGAAATCCCACGGAAACGAAGATCGCAACAAACGAGCGTCCGCGATTTGTTGAACGCGCAAACGTGCTCATTGCGCTGCGAGCTTGTCTCCAGCGCGCCTTTCGTGCAAGCAATTTCCTGCGAGCGCTACCGCAACAAGACTAAACGCTCTCTGAGCGGATGGCTCGCACCGCTTCAGTGGTCGCCGGTTTTTCCGCTCGCTTCAGCACTCCTCTGAAAAGCGACGGGATGATTAGCCCTGGAAGCATTCGGGGCTGTTGATCTGATCAGGATAAAGCGCGCGTACGCGCTATTCTCCACGTAAGGATCAGAATCTGTCACAATTGGACCGAAGTATAGGTGTCCAAGATGGCGCCAGCACTCCAACATGATGCCGCTCCGAAATGGATGTCCTTTGGCAGTGACGACGATACAATTGTTCTCGCGCCAGTTGCCCGGGTTCGATTCACCCCACCGTAGCTCCAAGCTCGTGAGTTTCAGCGCATCGAGCGCAACGAGCAGGTCTTCCGACCATTGGTAGCAATAACCCCGTTTCTTCAGACCATGATAAATAAGGAAATTGTTAAAAATCGGCGTGCCGAACATGCGGTACTGCCGCCTCAACTGGCTAATAGTTGCGTAAGCACAATCTGCCAGCAGCTTTGCTTCGTTCCGATCCACTCTCGACGAAAGTGCCGCGAGTTGACTGGCCAGCGCTTCCGCCTTGGCTAAATCGCTGCGGGGTACTTGCAATGAGGCCGAAAACTCGCCGCGGGACAAGTCCGTCCGATTGGCGGACTTTTGCGGTTGTTGACCGGCAGTGGCGAAGCCGGTCGTCCAAAGTGCAAATACGGCAACTGCCCCAACCACGCCGTGAATCGATGAACATTTTCGCTGGCAATCTCGTCTTGCGAATACATGCATCGAGCGCGCAACTTTCGCATCAGGATGAGTTCGCTTGTTCATTGATATAAGCTCTTCGAGAAAATACCGCGGTCCGACTGTATGCAAGCGCGGCAAGATCAACATTGAATTCCAGTGGGACTGTGATTGCGATTTGCCGGCGCGACGAGGAAGATTCATGCCGCGCGACGTAATCCACGTGCACCGAGAAAACAGACCAGCAAAAAGCGTGGTTGCGGGACGCGATCGAAACTGCTCATTGAAAAGGAACTCATGACCTACACCTGCCCAATGCATCCGGAGATCGAGCAGGATCATCCGGGGGAATGCCCGAAATGCGGGATGGTTCTGGAGCCGAAGACGCCTCGCATGGTTGAAGAGGACGAGACGGAAATTCGTTCTTTGTCGCGAAAATTCTGGAGCGCGCTTGTGCTCACGATCCCGGTGCTGATCCTCGCGATGGGGCACGCCGTTCCTGGTTTGTACGTCGATTCGATTATCCCAAGGCAAATCGGGAAATGGATTGAATTTGTGCTGACGACACCGGTCGTGCTGTGGGCTGGCGGCTTTTTCTTCGCGCGCGCCTGGCGATCGGTCGTCAATCGCAGCCTCAACATGTTCACGCTTATCGCCGTCGGTGTCGGCGCAGCGTATTTCTATAGCGCAGTGGCAGTGATCACGCCCGGGATTTTTCCGGATTCATTCCAGCGGAACGGAGAAATCGATCTTTATTTTGAAGCAGCGGCCGTCATCACCACACTCGTCTTGCTGGGACAATTGCTGGAAGCAAAAGCGCGCAGTCGCACAGGACAGGCGATCAAGGCCCTGCTGGGCCTTGCCGCGAAGAGTGCGCATCGAGTTCGTGATGGTAGGGAACAAGGAATTCCCGTGCAGGAAATTCACAAAGGCGACGTGCTCCGTGTCCGGCCGGGCGAAAAGGTTCCGGTCGACGGCGTAATCACGGAAGGCAGGAGCAACATCGACGAATCGATGATCACCGGCGAGTCGATGCCGGTTACCAAAGTAGCCGGAGAAAAAGTGACCGGCGCGACCGTAAATCAGACCGGTTCTTTTCTGATGCGAGCGGATCGTATCGGCTCGGAGACGATGCTTGCGCAAATTGTAGAGATGGTGGCGGAGGCGCAGCGCAGCCGCGCGCCGATCCAGAAGCTCGCCGATACCGTGTCCGGCTATTTTGTTCCAGCCGTCGTTGCTATTGCGATCCTCACGTTCATCGTGTGGTCAATCTTCGGCCCTGCCCCTGCGATGGCTTATGCGTTGGTAAGCGCTGTTTCGGTCCTTATCATCGCGTGTCCCTGCGCGCTTGGGCTGGCAACGCCGATGTCTATCATGGTTGGTGTCGGACGCGCTGCGCAAGCCGGCATTCTTATTAAGAACGCGGAAGCGATCGAGATCACCGAAAAAGTCACGCATCTGGTCATCGACAAGACTGGGACGCTGACCGCAGGGAAACCGGAGGTCGTTAGTCGCGTTGTCGGAACCTCAGGAAACGAGCGCGATCTGTTGCAAATCGCCGCAGCGTTGGAAAATCAAAGCGAGCATCCGCTGGCGCGCGCCATTGTCGCTACAGCGAACAAAGAGCAAATCGAGTTGCGTGAAGCAACGAGGTTTGAATCAATCACTGGCGGTGGAGTCGCCGCCAAACTCGACGGCAAACTTGTCCGCGTTGGCAAGGAGAAGTTTCTCAGCGACGCACGCGTGACAATTCCTGACGAATTAAAAAACCAGGCGCGTACCTTGCAGGATAAAGCCCAGACCACCGTGTGGGTGGCCATCGATGGCAAGGCATTCGGCGTGATCGGGATTGCCGATCCAATCAAGGAGACCACGCGAGAAGCGGTCCGCGAACTTCACGCCATGGGCTTGAAAATAATCATGTGCACCGGCGACAACCGTCGCACGGCCGAATCGGTCGCCCGCGAGCTGCACATCGATGATTTTCGCGCCGAAGTGATGCCGCAGGAAAAGATCGACATGGTTAACACATTGAGATCGCAAGGCGCAATCGTCGCCATGGCTGGAGACGGAATCAACGACGCGCCGGCGCTGGCGGCCGCGCACGTCGGCATTGCAATGGGAACCGGAACGGACGTTGCTATTGAAAGCGCCGGCATCACGCTGGTGAAAGGCGACCTCATGGGAATTGCCAAAGCGATCCGTCTCAGTCGCGCCGTGATGCACAACATCCGCCAAAATCTTTTCTTCGCCTTTATTTATAACGCCTTCGGCGTGCCGATTGCCGCCGGCGTGCTCTATCCTTTCTTCGCAATTTTGCTCAGTCCGATGATCGCCGGCGCCGCAATGAGTTTCAGTTCCGTTTCCGTGATTGGAAACG
>Ga0209471_1002756_pt1 | contig 10053 bp, 9 predicted proteins | sample GraSoiAngelo_128_FD_185885 | JGI IMG/M metagenome (GOLD analysis project Ga0209471, IMG submission 185885) | Grasslands soil microbial communities from the Angelo Coastal Reserve, California, USA - 14_0927_12_20cm (SPAdes) (version 2) | ecosystem: Environmental > Terrestrial > Soil > Grasslands ... | reverse complement strand
TGGGACGATCTGCTTTTCCTCCACGGTGTAGGTCTTGATCCGTCCGATGAAGAGCGCGCCGTCGGCGTGCAGCGCCTTGGCGGCCGGGGTGGCCAGGGCGGCGGCCATCGACTCCCGGTCGTCGTACCAGAGCTCGGCGATGCCGTCGATCTCGACGTCGGTCGCCGGAATGTCGGGGCGCCGGCGCTCCTCGACGATGTGCGACTGCACGTAGCGCCGGATTCCCGGCACCGCGTGGGCCAGCGGGGCGTGGATCTCGAGCCAGTGGCGGACGAACTGCTCGTGGGTGAGGCCGGCCTTGCGCGTCAGCAGCGAGATGCTCTTGATCACGGCGTCTCCTCCCGGGATGGCGCGGGCCGGCGCGTGCCGGCCGGCCCGCGTCGGGAGAGCTACTTCAGGTGCTGGCGGAAGAAGGTGATCGTGCGGCGCCAGGCGTCGTCGGCGGCGGCCTTGTTGTAGGCGCCCGTGTTGTCCTCGTTGAAGAACGCGTGATCGACGTTGGGATAGATGTGGATCTCGGACTGCTTGCCAGCCTTCTTGATGGCGGCATCGACCTCGCGCGCGGTCTGCGGGGTCACGGAGCCGTCCTTCTCGGCAAAGAGGCCCAGGACGGGGCCCGAGAGCTTGGCGTAGTCGGGCTTCACGTTGGGATGGATGCCGTAGAAGTCGACGACGGCGCCGACGTTGGGATTGAGCGTGCCGGCGAAGAGGGCGAGCTGGCCGCCCATGCAGAAACCCACGCAGCCGACCTTGGCCGTGGACGACTGCTGGCCGAGGTACTTGGCGGCGCCGCCCAGGTCCTTCTCGGCCTGGGCGATGTTGAGCGCCATGAAGAGCTTGCCGGCGCCGTCGGGCTCGTCGGCCGTCTTGCCGTGGTACATGTCGGGGGCGAGCGCCGAGAAGCCCTCGGCGGCCAAGCGATCACAGACGCGCTTGATGTGGGGCACGAGTCCCCACCACTCCTGGATGACGAGCACGCCGGGCCCCTTGCCGGACGTCGGCGTGGCCAGATAGCCCTGGGTCGTGCCACCGTTCGAAGGGAAGTCCACCATCTTGCCGGGCATCGTCCTGATCCTCCTGCGTGAGGGTTGAAGCTAGACCGCGCCGGCCGCCGGCGACGGCGTCGTCACCGGCGCGATCTTGACGGCGGCCACGCGGCGGGCGTCGGCCTCGAGCACGGTGATGGTATACCCCGGAATCTGGAATTCTTCACCCGTGCGCGGGATCCGGTGCAGGGTGGCCAGCACGAGGCCGGCCACGGTCTCGTAGTCCTGCTTGGGCAGCGTCCAGTCGAGCGCCTCGTTCAGCTCGTCGATGTGCGCGCGGGCGGCCACCCAGTAGCTGCCATCGGGCAGCCGCTCGACCGAGGCCGGGGTGCGGTCGTGCTCGTCGTGGATCTCGCCCACGATCTGCTCGACGATGTCCTCCAACGTCACGATCCCGGTGGCCCCTCCGTACTCGTCCACCACGATGGCCAGCTGGTTGCGGCTCTTCTGCATCTCGCGCAGCAGATCGTCGATGCGCTTCGTCTCCGGCACGAACGTCGGCGGCCGCATGATCTCGACCACGCGCTGGGCCTGGCCGCCGCGACGCAGCAGGTCCATCGACGTGATCACGCCCACCACGTTCGTCTCGCGCTGGCCGTACACCGGGAGGCGCGAGAAGCCGCGCTGCTGGATCAGCATGATGGCGTCGCTCACGGTGGCCGTCTCCGGCAGCATGACGACGTCCACCAGCGGCACCATCACCTCGCGGACCGTGGTATCGCCGAGGTCGAAGATCTTGTCGATCATCTCCGCCTCTTCGGCGCTGACCGAGGCCTCGCCGGGCTCGAGCTGCAGCAGCGCCTTCAGCTCCTCGCGCGAGACGAACTGCCGCGTGTCCGGCTGCGGGCCGCCGAACACCTTCAGTACCAGGCTCACCACGGCGTTGGCGAGTGCGACGAACGGCGCCAGCAGCCGCGAGATCCACTTGAGCGGCCGGTACAGGCGCAGGATCAGGCTCGTGGCCCACTCGCGGGCCACCGCCTTGGGGATGATCTCGCCGAAGACCAGCATCACCGGCGTCACCGTGCCGGCCGCCACCAGCCACGCCCAGCCGCCCAGCCGCGGCAGCAGCGCGAACGTCACGGCGGAGCCGGCCACGATGTGGGCGATCGTGACACCCATCATCGCCGCCGACAGCAGCCGCTCGGGCCGGCGGAACGACTCGAGGTACTCCTCGGCGATGGCGCTGCCCTCCTCGGCCAGATGGCGCAGGCGCAGCCGGTTGGCGGCGATGAACGCCATCTCGGCGGCCGAGAAGAACATCGTCGCCACCAGGCAGGCCGCGGCGAGCCAGATGAGGTTCATGCCGCCGCCTCGGTCGAGACCGGCTTCTTCAGCGCGATCAGGACCTCGAGCACGCGCGTGCGCTCGACCTTCTCCACGGTGACGATCAGCTCGGGCGTCTCGCGCCGCTCGGACTTGCGCGGCACGCGGCCGAAGAGGTCGAGCACCCAGCCGCCCACGGTGTCGTACGCCTCGTTGGAGATGTTGAGCCCGGTGACGCTGTTGAGCTCGTCGACCGGCAGCTTGCCCGACACGCGGAACGTCGACGCGTCGAGCCGCTGGATCAGCCGCTCGGGCTCGTCATACTCGTCGGCGATCTCGCCGACCAGCTCCTCCAGCAGGTCCTCCAGGGCCACCAGCCCGGCGGTGCCCCCGTACTCGTCCACCACGATCGCCATGTGCAGCTTCTTGGCCTGGAACTCCTGCAGCAGCGCGTCGGCCCGCTTGGACTCGGGGACGAAGTATGGCGGGTGCAGGTGGGCGCGCAGGTCGAAGTCGGCCGGCAATCCGGTGCCGACGTAGGGCAGCAGGTCCTTCGTGTAGAGGATGCCGACGATGACGTCGATGGAGCCCTCGAAGACCGGCACCCGCGAGTGCAGGTTCTCGCGCAGCGCCGGCAGGATCTCCTCGCGCGGCGTCTCGACGTCCAGGCAGAACATGTCCGTGCGCGGGACCATGACCGAGCGCACCAGCGTGTCCTCGAGCTCGAAGACCTTGTGGATCATCTCGCGCTCTTCGCGCTCGACGACGCCCTCGCTGGCGCCGACGTCGACCAGCGTCCGCAGCTCCTCTTCCGTCAGCTCCGGCTGCGCCGTGCGGTCGCGCGCGACGAGCTGCACGGTGAGCGCGGTCAGGCCGCCCAGCACGACGCGCACCGGCCACAGGATCGAGCTGAGCCAGATCACCGGCCACCGCACCAGCGCCAGGAAGCGCTCGGGATACTTCACGGCGATGGTCATCGGCAGCACCTCGCCGAACGTCGTGAGCACGACGACCATGACCGCCATCTCGACGATCGGCCCGAAACGGGACCCGACCACCTGGTTGGCGACGTGGGCGGCCAGCGCCGAGCCGCCGACGTTGATCAGCGTGATGCCCACCAGCAGCGTGACGAGCAGGTCGTGCGGCCGGTCGATCAGCCGCGGAGCCTGGCCACCCTGGCGCCGCTCGGTGGCCAGCCGCGTGAGCCGCGCGCGCCCCAGCGAGAAGTACGCCGCCTCGGCGCCGGTCAGGAGCGCGGAGCAGACGATCAGGACCAGCAGCACCAGGATCTGGATCACGACGCTGTCGGTCACGCGCCCGCTCCGCTGGCCGCCGGGCGCCCGGCGAAGTGCTCGAAGCCGCGCGCGACGGCGACCTCGCGCCCGCGCGACCACCAGCTCACGCTCGTCCCGGCCGTCACCTCGCCGATGGCGGTCAGCGCCGTGCCGAAGCGGTCGGCCAGCCCGCGCTGCAGGCGCTCGAAGGCGGCCGGCTCGCAGGCCAGCAGCAGCTCGTAGTCCTCGCCGCCGCCGGTGGCCCACGCGATTGGATCCGCGCCGAGCGCGGCGGCCACCGCCCGGGTCGCGTCGTCGACGGGCAGCCGCTCGACGTCGATGCGGCCGCCGGCCGCGCTCTCGCCGAGCAGCCGGGCCAGATCGATGCCGACGCCATCGGAGACGTCCATCATCGCCGTCACGCCGCCGGCGGCGCCGAGCCAGGCGCCCTCCTCGACGCGCGGCCGCGGCCGCAGGTGCGCGGCGGTGACGTCGGCGAGCTGCGCCGCCTTCACGCCGGCGGGGGCGGTCTCGCGCTCGAGGACCGCCAGCCCGGCCGCCGAGCGTCCGAGCGCGCCGGTGACCGCGAGCGTGTCGCCCGGCTGCGCCGTGGACCGCAGGCGCGGGGCGCCGACCGACTCGCCGAGGAGCGTCACGTTCACGAGCCAGCCGGCCGGCGACGCCGAGGTGTCACCGCCGACCACGGCGACGTCGTGCGGCCGCGCCAGCGCCAACGCGCCCTCGTAGAAGGCGGCGATCTCCTCCGCGGTCGTGTCCTCCGGGCAGGCGAGCGCGACCAGCGCCCAGCGCGGGCGGCCGCCCATCGCGGCGATGTCGGAGAGGTTCACGGCCAGCGCCTTCCAGCCGATGTCGGCCGGCTCGGCCCAGCGCCGGCGGAAGTGGACGTCCTCCAGCAGCAGGTCGGTCGTGGCCAGCAGCGCGGCGCCGGCGCGCGGCTCGAGGACCGCGCAGTCGTCGCCGATACCGACGCTCACGCCCGTGGCGGCCCCGGCCCGCGCGGTCAGCGCGCGGATGGCGCGGACGAGGGCGTCCTCGCCACCTCGGTCACCGCTCATCGAGCGGCCGCCGCCGGGCTGCGGAGGAAGTTGCCGAGCAGGCGTTTGCCCTCGACGGTGAGGATCGACTCCGGGTGGAACTGCACGCCCTCGATCGGGTGGCGCCGGTGGCGCAGGCCCATGATCTCGCCGTCCTCGGCCCGCGCGGTGATCTCGAGCTCGTCCGGCACGGTGTCGGCGAGGACGATGAGCGAGTGGTACCGCGTGGCCACGAACGGGTTCGGCAGGCCGGCGAAGACGCCACGGCCGTCGTGGCGGATCTCGGAGGTCTTGCCGTGCATCTGCGCGCGCGCCCGCGTGACGGTCGCGCCGTAGGCCTGGCCGATCGCCTGATGACCGAGGCAGACGCCGAGGATCGGCGTGCTCGGGCCGAGCCGGCGGATGACGTCGAGCGACACGCCGGCCTGGTCCGGATTGCCGGGGCCCGGCGAGATGACGATGCGCTCGGGGGTCAGGCGGGCGATGCCGTCCACGTCGAGGGCGTCGTTGCGCACGACCTCCAGCTTGGCCCCCAGCTCGCCGAGGTACTGCACGAGGTTGTAGGTGAACGAGTCGTAGTTGTCGACGACGAGGATCATGTGCGGCGCTGGGCGGCGGCCATCCGGAGCGCCAGGACGAGGCCGCGGGCCTTCGAGCAGGTCTCCTGCCACTCGGTCTTGGGATCGGAGTCGGCCACGATGCCGGCGCCCACCTGGATCGACGCGCGGCGGCCGTGACAGACGATCGTGCGGATGGTGATGCACGAATCCAGGTTGCCGGAGTACGACACGTAGCCGACCGCCCCGGCGTAGGGGCCGCGCTGGGTCGGCTCGATCTCGTCGATGATCTCCATTGCGCGGATCTTCGGGGCGCCGGACACGGTGCCGGCCGGGAAGGTGGCGCGCAGGACGTCGAAGGCGTCGGCGCCCCGGCGCAGCGTGCCGACCACGTGGCTGACGAGGTGCATGACGTGCGAGTAGCGCTCGGTCACCATGAACTCCGTGACCTTCACCGAGCCGAGCTCGGCCACTCGCCCGACGTCGTTGCGGCCGAGGTCCACGAGCATGACGTGCTCGGCGCGCTCCTTGGGGTCCGTCTTCATCAGCTGCTCGATGGCGGCGTCCTCGGCCTCGCTGGCGCCGCGCGGGTGCGTGCCGGCGATCGGTCGCTCCTCGACGCGGTCGCCCTCGACGCGCACCAGCACCTCGGGCGAGGAGCCGACGATCGTCGTCTTCCCGAGGCGAAGATAGAACAGATAGGGCGAGGGATTGATCGTGCGCAGCGCCCGGTACACCGTGAACGGGTCGGACTCGAGCTTGGTGTCCAGGCGGCGGGCCAGGACGATCTGGTAGGCGTCGCCGGCCGCGATGTACTCCTTGGCGCGCCGGACGGCGTCGCAGAAGGTGGGCTCGTCCATCGTGGAGCTGAAGCCCTCCTCGCCCTGGGCCAGCAGCGGTGCCGGCGCCGCCAGCGTGAGCGCCGGCGTCGAGCGCACGGACCGCGCCAGCTTGGCGAGCGTCATGCCGATGCGCACGGCGGCCCGGTCGTAGGCGCGATCGAGCGCGGTCGGGTCGCGCTTGTCGACGTGGGCGTTGGCGATGACGAGCAGCCGGTGGCGCAGGTTGTCGAAGACCAGCAGCGTGTCGGTGAACATGAACACGGCGTCGGGAAGCCCCAGGTCGTCCCGGGTACGCCGCGGCAACCGCTCCATGTGGCGGACCATGTCGTAGGCGAGGTAGCCGACGGCGCCACCCTGGAAGCGCGGCAGGCCCGCCACGGCGACCGGTCGGAACTCGGCCAGTAGCCTGCGCAGCGCCTCCAGCGGGTCACCGCCGGGGAGCCGCTGCGGCCGTGCGTTCCCCCGCCGCAGGGTGATGGCGCCGTCCTTCGCGCTCAGGACCATGTGCGGGTCGGTGCCGAGGAACGAGTAGCGGGCCCAGTTCTCGCCGCCCTCCACGGACTCGAGCAGGAACGAGTAGGGGCCCGGCCGCAGGCGCAGATAGGCCGACAGGGGCGTGTCCAGGTCCGCCGGAAGCTCGGCGAACACAGGCACGAGGTTGCCCTGCCCCGCGAGGTCGCGAAACTCCTCCCGGGTCGGGGAGAGTGACGGGATGGCTATGCCGGCGGAGCTGATGCGGAGCTCAGCGGCGACGCGCTAGACGGCCAGCGCGTCCAGCTTCTCCTTGAGCTTGGCCTTGGGCACAGCGCCGATCACCTGATCGACGACCTTGCCGGCCTTCACGAACAGGATCGTCGGGATCGAACGAATCCCGTAGCGGCCGGCCAGGCCGTGGTTCTCGTCCACGTTGACCTTCGCCAGGGTCACGCGGCCCGACGATTCCCGGGCGAGATCCTCGAGGACGGGAGCGATCGCCTTGCACGGCCCACACCACTCGGCCCAGAAGTCCACCATCAGGATGCCCTCGTGGTGGCTCAGGGTCTCGTCGAAGTTCGCTTCGGTGAGGTGGACCGTCGACAAGTCAGCCATTGGCGTGGCGTTCCTCCAGTAAAAAGTCAACGCCTACGCTAACATGGCCACCGCGCGCGCGCAACTTAATGCTTGTCATTCTGGCACCTCGTCATGCTAGAGTCATCTTTACCCATGGAACCCGCAAAGATCCTGGTAGTAGACGACGAGAAGTCGATTCTGCTGCTGCTCAAGGAAGCTTTGACGCAGTGGGGGTACCAGGTCACGACCGCGTCGTCCGCGGTCGAGGCCCTCGAGTTACTCAAGAACGGGATCTTCGACGCCCTCATCAGCGACATCCGAATGCCGGACATGAGCGGCCTCGACCTGCTGCGCGAGATCCGCAAGCAGGACGAGACGATCGAGGTCGTGATGATGACGGGCTACCCCACCATCGCCTCGGCGGTGCAGGCGCTCAAGGAGGGGGCCTACGACTACCTGTCGAAGCCGCTGATCCTGGACGAGCTGCGCCACCTCATGGCCCGCATGATGGAGCGCCGGTTCCTGCGCGGCGAGGTCCACACGCTGCGTGCCCGCCTGGGGGAGGAGCTGGCGGTCAGCGAGCTGGTGGGGTCCTCGGCCTCGATGGCCAAGGTCAAGGACATCATCGGCAAGGTCGCGGTGACCGACTCGCCGGTCCTCATCGAGGGCGAGAGCGGCACGGGCAAGGAGCTCGTCGCCGCGGCGATCCACCGGCTGTCGTCCCGGGCCAAGCGCTCGTTCATCCCGGTCAACTGCAGCGCCATTCCTCAAGATCTGCTGGAGTCCGAGTTCTTCGGCCACGTCCGCGGAGCCTTCTCGGGCGCGGTGGCCGACGCGCTGGGCCTCTTCCGCGGGGCCGATGAAGGCACGATCTTCCTGGACGAGATCGCGGAGCTCTCCCCCGGCTTGCAGGTGAAGCTGCTGCGCGTCCTCCAGGAGATGCAGGTCCGCCCCGTGGGCTCGACCAAGGCCTTCCCCGTCGACGTCCGGGTCATCGCCGCCACCAACCGCGACCTGGAGCGGGCCATGACCGAGGGCTCGTTCCGGCAGGACCTGTTCTATCGTCTGAACGTCGTCCGGGTCCTGCTGCCGCAGCTCCGCGAGCGGCGTGACGACATTCCCGCGCTGGTGACGCACTTCCTGCGTCGCTTCAATCGCCGCTTCCATCGCGACGTGCGCGGCATGGCGCCGGACGCGCTGGCGGCGCTGAGCGCCTACAGCTTCCCCGGCAACGTGCGCGAGCTCGAGAACCTCATCGAGCGGGCGTATGCCATGGGCGCGCGCGAGCAGATCACCCTGGCCGACCTGCCGACCCTCGGTCGCACGCCCCTGGTGGCACCGACCGCCACCGCCAACTCCCAGACCGTCCCGACGCTGGCCGAGGTCGAGCGCGAGCTCATCCTCCGGGCCCTGGCGGTCTTCAAGGACGACAAGGAGGCGGCCGCCAAGACGCTCGGGATTTCGCGCAGGACGATTTACCGGCGGCTCAAGGAATACGGCGTGCTGTAGCGCGCACCGGGGCCCGAGGTGGCCCCGAGCCCCGCGTAGGTCCGGAGCGCCCTGGCAGAGCCAGGGCGCTCCTTGTCTTTCTAGCCAGGGTTTCTACTGCCCAAAGTCGTCAGGCCGGGTGCCGTCGCGACACGCCGGGATGGCGGCCCAGCCATAAACAGAGAGGTATTCCAATCACTTGAGCCTTGGCATGGAGGACGCAAAGACCGCCCCCCATGCTGGATACGGCGTTCAACCAGGGGCAGCTGACGTCGAAGCTGGAAGTGGCGATCGGCGTGAGCAGTCATCCGGATCCCGATATCGCCATAGGGGAAGCGGCCGGGAGCGTCGCGAGCAGGCTGGGCGGGTCCGTCGCGGACTTCGCCATGGTCGTCACCGCGGGGAGCGCGGCACGTGATGCCGTCGGCTCGCTGCGGGGAGTCCTTGGACATATTTCGGTGGCCGGTGGTGCGGTCACCGCGCTTTTGACGGATCACGGCCCCTTGAGGGAAGGCGCGCTCGTCGTCGGCGTGGTCAATGCCGACGGCGCGGCCAGCGGGGTGGCCGCCACGGCCGGTCGCGATCTTCGCGATGCCGGGCAGGCGGCGGCCCGTCTCGTGCTGGCCGGCTGGCCATTCCGCGCACGCTATCCGCGCGGCCTGGCCTTCGCGTTTGCTCGACCCGTCGGTGACGATGCCGCCCAGACGTTTCTCACCTCCTGGCGCGACTTCATGGGGCCTAAGATGCGCACCGTCTGTACGGTCGTGGGCGGCCCGGTGGTCTACGGCCGGGCGGCCTCGGCGCCACTGGCCAGCGTGGCCTGTGTCGAGGCGTCCTACGCCTCCGGTATCGGCTATACCGACGCAGCCCCGACGGATGGCGTCGAGCCGTCGCCGGAGAGCCTGATCCACGGCGCCGCCGACGCGATGCTGACGGCCGTGAAGCGCCTGGAGGGGCGGCCCGCGCGCCTCGTGCTGGTCATCGAGAGCGCCGAGCGCCATCGCAAGCTCGGTGCCGGCTTCGCGGAGGAGTGGGCCGCGATGCGCGGCGCGCTCGACGATCGGACGCCCTGCGTCGGGTGGCTCGGCGGCCACGTCGCCGCCTTCGGCCGTGGCGCGCAGCCGACCGACGCGCCGGGCGCGCTCGTCGCGGTCGCCGTCGGCGACAGCCCGAAGTGAACTCGGCGGGGGGCTTCGCCCCCCGTCCGACGGCTCGTCGCGCGCCGTTCCGGCGCGCTCCTTCCTGCCACCCCCCAGACCAAGATTGCGGCGGCAAAGCCGCCGCTCGAAGCGTTCGCACTGTCGTTGCCGGTCAGCGCGTCACGTAGCCTTCCAGCAGGTCGCGGGCGATGAGATCGGGGTCGCGGTCGCTCTCGCGCCCGTAGCCGCCGCCCCCGGGCAGGCGGACCTCCACCAGAGCGGTCGGCGGGACAACCTGCTCGGGGGCGGCGGCTACGGGCGCGAGAGCGACCGCGA
>Ga0209471_1002753_pt1 | contig 10063 bp, 8 predicted proteins | sample GraSoiAngelo_128_FD_185885 | JGI IMG/M metagenome (GOLD analysis project Ga0209471, IMG submission 185885) | Grasslands soil microbial communities from the Angelo Coastal Reserve, California, USA - 14_0927_12_20cm (SPAdes) (version 2) | ecosystem: Environmental > Terrestrial > Soil > Grasslands ... | reverse complement strand
AAGACCAACATCTACATCGACATCTCGGGCTGGGCGCCGCGCTACATACCGACCGAGGTGATCCGCGACATGAAGGGCCGGCTGCAGGATCAATTCGTCTTCGGCAGCGACTATCCGTTCATCCAGCCCCAGCGCTGCCTCGACGAGCTGAAGGGTCTCGGCATCCCGAACGGCGTGCTGGAGAAGGTGCTGGTCGGCAACGGCAAGCGGCTACTGGAAATCGCCTAGCCTGTAAACAGCTGCTTGACGGCTGTCAAGTATTGGTTATCTTGCTCGCAAGATGGCCGCGGAGACGCAGCGACGCATCCTTCTCGCCGAGTCCGATCATCTGCTCGATGACGTAGAGACGCTGCGGCTGCACGACGAAAGCGAAGCCCCGCTTCGACTTCGCGAGGCGATTCGGGCTTTGCAGATCCGGCTCGGTCGCCGCAACCCACCGCTGCCATCCGCAACACTCGACGCTGCGCACGAGCTGGTCTTCGCCGTGCAGCAGCGGCTGATGGCGGCCAACCCGAAGAATCCACGCCCGGTTCGTCACGCCAACCGGCCGAGCGGCCAGCCGGTATTCACGATCGTTCGCGAAGACCGCAGGTGGAAGGTGCTAACCCTTCCCCCTCCTGTGGCGAGCGGTGACGAGGCGGCGTGGATGGAGCTGGTCGAATCGACGGTCGAACGCGCTTGGGACCGCTGGTGCTACGCGCAGCACCAGGCGACACGGGCCGTGCGCCTGCGCGCCCGGCCACACCTGGCGCTGGCCGTCGCGCGCGCCGCGTGGAACAACTACTGGCTCCTGCTGCAGGACGCCGAGCGAATCAAGGAACGGCTCAGCGCCTCGCGCGTGCGGCCTGCTGGAGAAACGTTCGGAGCTCCTCGGCGCTGACCGGTCCATCTGCATCGCGCACTCGAGCCGCGAAGAGCAGCATGAATCGCCGGAGACCGACGTCGTCGAGCATGGTTGCCGCCTCGATGATCTCGGCTGCGGCCTCGTGGTCGTTCGGATCGAGGATCCGCGCCAGGCTGTCCGCGAAGTCGTCCGGTAGCTCGCCCATGGTCTTGTAGCGACAATTAAACGCATGCAACCGGTCGTGATCGGGGACGTGATCTGGGAACCGAGCCGCGAGGTCGTCGAGCGGAGCCGGCTCAAGAGGTTCATGGACCGGCACGGCATTGAGACCTTCGACGAGCTGTTGAAGCGCGCCGACGATGACATCGAGTGGTTCTGGGACGCCGCAATCAAGGACATCGACATCGCTTTCTTCCGCCCTTACGAAAAGGTGGTCGACCTGTCCCAGGGCAAGCCGTGGGCGAGGTGGTGGGTCGGCGGTCGCATGAACATCGTGCAGAGCTGCCTGGACCGACATCGCGACGGCGACTTCCATGACAAGACGGCGATCATCTGGGAAGGCGAGCCCGGCGAGGTCCGCACGCTCAGCTATGCCGAGCTCGACCAGCAGGTGTCGCGGCTCGCCGGCGCGCTGCGCAGGCTGGGCGTTGCACCGGGCGACCGGGTCGCGATCTTCATGCCGCTGTGTCCTGAGGTAGCAGTTTCGGTCCTCGCGGCGGCGAAGATCGGCGCGGTTATCATCCCGCTGTTTTCGGGCTACGGGCCGGAGGCGATCGCGACCCGTCTGCGCGACGGCGATGCGAAGGTGCTCATCTGCGCGGACGGTTTCTACCGGCGCGGCCACGTCATCCCCATGAAGGAGACCGCGGACAAAGCGCTCGTCAACGCTCCGTCCGTCAAGAGGGTCATCGTCCATCGCCGGGTGGTGCGCGAGATCCCATGGACCCACGGGCGCGACCTGGTGTGGGAGGTGCTCCTGGAGGACCACCCGGACCGGGCTCGCACGGAAGAGCTCGACCCCGAGGACCCGCTGATGATCATCTACACCTCCGGCACCACGGGCAAACCCAAAGGCACCCTGCATGTGCACGGAGGCTTCCCGGTGAAGACGGCCCAGGACATGGCGCACGGGTTCGACGTCGGGCCCGACGACATCGTGTTCTGGTACACGGACCTCGGCTGGATGATGGGCCCCTGGCTGATCTTCGGGACGCTCGTCCTGGGCGCGACGATGCTCCTGTACGAAGGCACACCCGACTATCCGGCGGCCGACCGGCTCTGGCGCATGGTGGAGCAGCACAAGGTCACGGTGCTCGGTGTTTCTCCCACCCTTGTGCGCGGCTTGATGACGCACGGCGACGAGGTGCCCGCGCACCACGACCTTTCGAGCCTGCGCATCCTCGGCGGGACCGGTGAACCCTGGAACCCCGAGCCGTTCCAGTGGTATTTCCGCCACGTCGGCAGGAGCCGGATCCCGGTCATCAACTACACAGGAGGCACGGAGATCTCAGGCGGCATCCTCTGCGGCAACGTGATCACGCGACTTCGCCCGTGCTCCTTCGCAGGCCCGGTGCCGGGCATGGCGGCGGACGTCTTCGGCGCCGACGGGCAGTCGATTCGCGGCGAGGTCGGCGAGCTCGTCATCCGCAACCCGTGGCCGGGTATGACCCGAGGCTTCTGGGGCGACAAGGACCGGTATCTCGAGACGTACTGGAGCCGTTACGACGGCATCTGGGTGCACGGGGATTGGGCCTACGTCGATCCCGAGGATGGCCTGTGGTACGTGCTCGGCCGGTCCGACGACACGATCAAGATCGCCGGCAAGCGACTGGGGCCGGCCGAGGTTGAGTCGGTGCTGGTGGGACATGCGGCGGTCGCTGAAGCGGCCGCGATCGGCGTGCCCGATGAGCTCAAGGGCGAGGCGCTGGTGTGCTTCGTCATCCTCCGGCCGAATCAGGTGGCCAGGAGCTGGCCGTGGAGCTTCAGGACCTGGTAGCCACAGCCCTGGGCAAACCGCTGCGGCCTAAGGCCGTGCACTTCGTGGACGACCTGCCGCGAACGCGCAACGCCAAGATCCTCCGCCGGGTCGTGAAGTCCGTCTACACCGGCAAGGACCCGGGAGACCTGTCGTCGCTCGAGAACCCCAGCGCGCTCGCGGCAATCGGCGCCACTAGAAGCTGAGGACCTTATCCGCCTCCATGGTCAGGCGCACCAGGTCCGGCGGCGTGATGTATTTCATGTTTGGGGTGAGCATCTCCGGCAAGACCCCACGGGCCTCAGCACACCCTTTTCAAACGTAGACCGGGATCTCGTGATCGAGGCATTTGTCGAGCAGATCGCGCAGCGGCGGCAGGCCCAGGCCGAACACGTTGGCGATCACGTCGGGCTTGACCAGCTCGGCGGAGTCGCCCGCCAGAGCGACCGCGACCTCGGTGCCGGCCGGCTTTGCACCGTTGACCGCGATGTGGAACGGCACGCTCGCGCGGGTGGGTTCCTCTGGTCCGGCGGCGGTGACGATCAGTAGGCCCGGCACGGCCACCAGTATGGTCGAGATCGCTTGAGACTGACGCGCGCCGACTGGGTGCGCCTTCTCATGCTCTGGCTCGGCGGCATCGACCTGCGGCTGACCATGCTCGCGGTGCCCCCGCTCATTCCGCTGATCCATCGCGAGCTGCACCTCGACGAGAAAGCGGTCGGTGCGCTGGTCTCGGGGCCGGTGCTGCTGCTTGCGATCGCGGCGGTTCCAGGTTCACTCCTGATCGCCAAGCTCGGCATCCGCGGCGCACTTGTAACGGGGCTGGGCGCGATCGCCGTGTTCGGCGCCCTGCGCGGATTCGGCCCCAGCGCTCCTGTGTTGTTCAGCGCCACGTTCCTGATGGGCCTCGGAGTCGCGGTGACCCAGCCCGCCTTTCCCGCCCTCGTGCGCGAATGGTTTCCCCGCCGGATCGCGATCGCCACCGCCGTGTACAGCAACGGCATCCTGATCGGCGAAACATTGCCAACGGTGCTGACGACACCGTTCGGCGTGCTGCCGCTGACACACGGCGACTGGCGGTGGGCGCTCGCAACGTGGTCGGTGCTGGTGGCGCTCAGCACCATCACGATCGGGTTGGCGGCGCCCAAGCGCGCTTCTCGGGTCGCCGCGCCGTCGCGCTGGTGGCCGGACTGGCGGCAGGGCCAGGCGATCCGAATCGGGATCGTGATGGGCATGGCCTCGGCGGCGTACTTCGGGGCTAACGCCTACATCCCCGACTTTCTCGACCAGACCGGGCGCCACAACCTCATCTCCCCCACGCTCGCCCTGCTGAACGGATCGCAGCTGCTCACCGCGCCGGCCGTCGCGCTCTGGCCGCGGTTGCTGACCGGCCGGGCCGGGTTCATCGGATCGGCCGCGATCATGGCGATGGCCCAGCTCGGTCTCGTGCTGACGCCCGGCGCCGGCGTGCTTGGCTGGGCGTTTGTCCTCGGCTTTGCCACCGCTCTGGCGTTCGTGGTGGTGCTGAGCCTGCCGCCACGCGTGGCGCCGGCCGGCGACGTGGCGCGCATGAGCGCGGCGATCTTCACGCTCCAGTACGCAACCGCATTTGTCGTACCGCTGATCGCGGGCGCGCTTTGGGATGCCTCGGGCAAGGCGCTCTTCGCCTTCATCCCCGGGATCGCCGCCGCAGCGGCGATGGCGTGGGGCGCCATGGCGCTGCGCATTCCGGACCGCGTACAGTCCGCGCCGTCTTAGGTCGTGATCCCTGCCTTGTAGTCGGACAGGATCTCGTTCGCCGCGCGCGCTCCTTCCTCAGCCCCACCTTCCATGAAGCCCTGGAAGTTGGTCGAGCAGTGCTCTCCGGCAAAGTGGCACTTCCCGGTGACGGGATCGGGCTGCCGCGCCCCTTCGTACCCGCTGAACTGGGTGTACTGGCCGACCTTCCAGTAGGAGTACGAGCCGAGCAGAAATGGGTTGGCCAACGGCACGTCAAGCGTCGCGCGGCCGTTCCACTGCTGGGTGATTCCTGGAAACACTGGCTCGATCTGGCTGAGGAATGTTCTCGCGAACCGGCTTGCCACCTTGGGGTCCGAGGCGTTGCCGGTGAACGATGCCAGCGGTACCCCGCCACCCGTGTAGTCGACCAGGATGCCGGTCGCGCCGTCCTGCGCGCGGGTTACGTCCCATGTGTTCTGGTAGCCGGTGTCGGCGTATGTGGCGCCGTTGCCGATGCCCCAGGGGCCGGACGAGTTCCAGTAGCGCGAGTTGAACTGCAGCTGCAGCTTGGCGTTCTTGCCGTAGCCAAGTTGGGTGATCGCCGTCTGCTTCAGCGGGATGAAGTCCGCCGCGCGATAAGCCGCGTCAGAGGCGAGGATCGTGCGCAGCACGGAGAACGGTATGGTCATGACGACCCGGTCGAAAGTCTTGGCGGTCGTGACGCTGCCGGTCTTCAGGCTGAGGGTGTAGGTGTTGTCGGCGTTGTGCACGATGCCCGTGAGCGCCGTGTTGAGCTGCACGGTTCCCGGCGCAAGCGCAGACGCGATGGCCAGCGGCAGGCGCTCGTTTCCGCCCACGATGTGATAGCGCTCATCCGACGCGCCGAAGATCCGGAAGTTGCCGGGCACCGGCTGGAAGCCAAGCAGGTAGACCAGGTTGAGGGAGCTCTGTTCCTGCGTGACGTTGCCGTACTCGATGTTGTAGGCGACGTCGAGGAGCTGGCCCATCGGACTCCCGTGGCCACCCGGCACGCGGGTTTCGATCCAGTCGTGGAGGCTGAGATGGTCGAGGTCGAAGCCGGCCTGGGTGAAGGTGTTGTAAAGGGTCGGGAACGGCGCCGAGGTCAGGTCTTTCTTGACCGCGTTCCAGACGGGGCCGAAGTCGACGTTGGCCTGGGTCGCCGTGTAGTACTGGCCAAAGAAAAAGTCGGTTTCGGTGGAATGAACGGGCTCGGCCGCCAGGAGGTCGACGGTGGCGAGCTTGAAGCGGCTCGCCAGGCCAAGAATCGTCTTGTGCTTGCTGTCGATCAGCTCTCCGCAGTGCTCGCTGGTCTGAGCGTTGAGCCACGAGGTCGTGTCGGAGTGCATGCGGCCGCCCACGCGACTCGAGGCTTCGTAGACAGTCGATGTGATGCCCGCGTCCTGCAACGTCAGCGCGGCGTTCAGTCCGGCGATGCCTCCACCGATGATCGCGATGCGACCCTGGGTGCCTGATGGTTTGGATGTCGCCGCAAGTGCCGCAACCGGCCCGCTGAACGCCGCCGCGCCCACTGCTGCTCCGGTGACTTTCAAAAAGTCCCGGCGGGTCAGGCGCATCTGCCTGCGCTCTTCCTGGACCGCTCGGAGCGGACGGCCCGACCTTTCGGCCTCTTCGTAATCCTCGAACAGGGCCTGAAGACGTCTCAGCAGCGGACTGCGGGCCATGGGCAGATTCTCCTTCGCGGAAAGACGGGGCTCCCAGTTTATGGGAGCCCCGGAATGCAAACTGTTTTGCGCGGCCTACGGGATCGCGACGCTGGCCACGACCTGCTGCTGGTAGTGGCCTGGGTTCGAGCCGTCGTCGAATGTGCTGACCGAGGTCGTGTAGTCGGTCGAACCGGCTGTGATGTTGCCGAAGTAGTCGCCTATGAAGGTCGCCGAGGGTGAGCACACGCAGAACCGGAGCGGCGAGTTGAGCTGGGGATCCCACGTGTGGAGGCTGAGCCGGATGTTGTGCCCCTTAGGCGTCAGCGCCGGCGTGTAGAACTGAATGCTCGTGTTGACGCAGTAATTGCTCGCTCCGTAAGGAGGCGTCCCAGAGAAGTTCACGTTTGTCGTGTCGAGCGCCAGGCCGGCGCCAACGGCATCATCCGATCCCTTGGCGGGACACGCGAGGCGCCGGTCGTAAAAGTTCACGCTGACCGTGCCGTTGGCGGAGACCGCGAGGTTGGGCTGAAATTCGTCGACTGCGCTTGCGTTGTCGTTGACAAGAATCGGCGCAGTCCATGTCATTCCGCCGTCATAGGAGGCGATGAGAAAAACGTTGGAGATCGAGTTCCCCTCCTGGTTGTAGGCGATGTAGAGCGGATAGTGGCCGTTGACCAGCGTCGTCCCCGTGGCGAAGGTGTTGTCGATGCCATCGGTGAAGGTGGTGTTCGCGTAGCCGCCGACGAACGATGGAAAGAGCACGTTCTTGATCGCGATCGGGAGCGCAGTCCATGTCCGGCCACCGTCGGTCGACTTGTCCGTCGAGACCGTGAGGCAGCATTTGCCGTGCTGCGATGGAAAGTTAGTCACCGAGGTCCAGACCGTGCCGTCCGGCGTCACGTGTGGAAGAAGGTAGGTGTCGCTCGCCGTGTTGTTGACGGTGGGGAGGATCTGCGGCGCGGACCAGTCGGTGTGTGTGCCGTCGGCTTTCGCCTGTGCCGTGGAAACGAGCGGCTTGCTGTTGACCCCATCGAAGATTGCCCACATCGCGTAGATGGTGTTGTAGTTGGGGCTCTTCGAATTGGTGTCGATCGTGATCCACTGCTTGTCCGGTTCGCGTCCCTTGGCCGGATAGGGAGCCACGTAGTCAGGCCCGCCGTTATGGGTCGTGATCCACTGCGTGGCCGTGGTCGAGCCGTGAGGGCGTACTGCAACCGAGATCACCTCGGCCGGGACGGCCGGGTTGGGCTCCTTGTTCTGGTTGATCTGGAAGCTGTGCGAGCCGCCGGCCAGGTAGAAGAACTGGTACGGCAGGATCAGCTCGTAGTAGTTGCCGGACCCATCGAACGCCCCGACCGGATCCGTGTTGTCGGTCCATCCCTCATAGCCGGGTATGTGTCCCTGCACCGGCCATGTCGCGCCGCCGTCCCAGGACTCGTAGAAACCGAGCAGGTGGTTGTAGCCTTCGGCGCTGGCAAACCATTTGACCGAGCCGATCAGGTGGCGCGGGTTGGTCGGATCGACCCTGATGTCGGACTCGGAATGATTCTTGGCGACGACCGGCGGACCGGTTGCAAAGCCCGGATTGCTGCCCACCTGGGTTGGATAAGGGGCCAGGTCGCCGGTGTTTTCGCCTGTGGTCGCTCCCGAGGGAGGGCAGGCCGTCTCGCCGCTGTAGCCGTCGTTCGGCCCTGCGTTGGCCCCGTACGGGACTTCGGGTCGGTAGCAGCTGGTTTGCGTGGTGGCGAAGACGTTCGTCACCCCGTTTGTCACGCCGCTCATCGCGTAGGCCCATGCGGATTGGGTGCCGTGGGATGAGGTTCGGGCCGCTGCCGCGGTGGGCGATCCGAGTGTCAGGCTGATGAGGAGTAGAGGAATGGTGAGCACGAGCAGTCGATGTCGTCGCATGAATACACCCCCACAAAAGCGGACGTCGGACCTTAAGGACACTAAGTCAACCGGGTTAAGAATTCAACTTGGAGCCGGGAGCCGGGGCGCTGACGAATGTCTCGAGCTCGTTGATCGCACGCTGGACCGCGGCGGTCATGGCGAAACCCTCTTCGAACAGGAGCTTCTGGACGACCAACCGGCGCGCGTGTCGATCGAACTTCACATCCGCAGATCCGATGAGGCGGTCGCCGGACAGGATTGGCAAGACGTAGTAACCCCGCTTGCGCTTCGCGGCCGGCACGTAGATCTCGATCCCGAAGTCGAAATCGAAGAGCATCTTCGTCCTCGCCCGATCGGCAATCAAGTTATCGAATGGAGACAGCAGAACGGTCCGCCCGCGCCACGGCGCAGTTCGATGGTCCACGTGGTCTCGATGGAGGTAGAAGCCGCGGCGGCCGGCCACGCTCGCGGGTATGGCTTCGCCGCGATCCACCAACCGCCCTAACGAGCCTTTGAGATCGTCGTAGTCCCAACGCGTGAAATGCAGGTAAACGTGACCCTCGGTGGCCACTCCCAAGGCTCTCAAGGAAAGCTCAACGGCGCGGTCCGAGCGCACCTTCTCAGACAGTCTTTCGCGCGGCGTCCAGGCGGGAAACCAGCGCTTCGCGAGGTCCCACAGCCGCTGACTGCCATCCCGCCCGACCACGGTGATCTCCCCTTCCACCCAGAGCCGCTCCAGCATCTGGTTGACATTGCGGCCGCCGGTCCAACCTGTCGACTGCCAGCTCTCGGTGGACGTGTCCGCGAGATCGCGTGATCGCAACGGCCCACCTTGCCGAATCGAATTGAGAACCTCCTGACGCAGGTGCGCATTGGCCTCCATCCATTCGGCCACCCGAATCGCCCACCTATCGGTGCGCGTCGAGTACTGCCGCATCCTGCCGGCGAAGATCGGGAAGTCCTCTGTCAAGACAAGGGATGCGGCGTGTGCGAGGTAGTGAAACAGCCGGCGGTCCACGAAGACGAGCTGGTCAAGAATCGCGCGGTCGTACGGACCCAGCCGCGAGAACGGCACGAGATACTGTGTCGGCGCGCCGGCCACGGCGATGGAGTCGATCTGGATGACCCGGATGGAGCGTGCAATCTCCATCAGGCCCTCAGCCGTGGCGGGTGGCCTAGGGCCGGCCAGCCGTTGGGCGCGGATGGCGATGCGCCGAGCCTCCCGCAGTGACAGGTTCACCGTTTCCACCGACGCTGGAGATTAACCGTTGATTCAAAACCGGACGCGGACCTGCGGCAGCTACGCAAAGGGCGAAAGATGGAGCGGGCGACCGGCCTCGAACCGGCTACCTCAACCTTGGGAAGGTTGCGCTCTACCAGGTGAGCTACGCCCGCTCGGCAGAGATCCGATTCTAGGTCTCGACGACCGCCTCTGCCTGCGGCGCCGCCTCCAACACCACCGAGCGCACGAGCTGTGAGTACTCGTCCACCAGTCTCTGCGCGTGACCGGCGTCCAGGGTCGAGGCGATGACGAAATACTCGGGGCGATCGGCGTCCGGCGCGACGAGCACCCACCCGTCATCCACGAAAACCTTTACGCCATCGGTCAGGTCGACGCGGTCTTTTAGGTGCCGCTCCATCATCGTCCGCATCACACGTCCCTTGACCTCCCAGGGGCAGAACTCAACCGCGGTGCGATGCGTCACCTGCGGGATGCGTGACCGCAGCGCTCCGATCGATCCCCCACTCTTCGCCAGAAGCTCCAGCACGCGCGCGATGGTGAAGATGGCGTCAAAGGAAACCGCGAAATCCGGCCAGCAATATCCCCCCGCGCCATCCGACGCGAGCACGGCCTCGGCGTGCTGCGCCCCGCGAAGCACTGCTCCAGGTGTGATCTTCGTCGGGACAAAGCGGCTGCCCAGCCGCTCGGCGATCATCGAGAAGGCGAGC
>Ga0209471_1002751_pt1 | contig 10066 bp, 9 predicted proteins | sample GraSoiAngelo_128_FD_185885 | JGI IMG/M metagenome (GOLD analysis project Ga0209471, IMG submission 185885) | Grasslands soil microbial communities from the Angelo Coastal Reserve, California, USA - 14_0927_12_20cm (SPAdes) (version 2) | ecosystem: Environmental > Terrestrial > Soil > Grasslands ... | reverse complement strand
CTCTTGCCAGGTATCGGCTCATGTCGCTCTGTTCTCCCTTTTAACCCGAGTCCCGTGGCCTCGTTATCGATGAGGCGGGGCTGTCGCCGCCCGATTAAGCGGATGTTTACCCCGTAATCGGGGGTTTGTCAAGCTCAAATAGGGCTAAATCGGCTCCTGATGCTCCAAGTCATCGGATGTTTTGGCAAGAGATGTGGCAATCGTGGGGCCGCAAGCGCGGTCAAGAAGTGCGCCGGCTGTCCAGGCTGAACCTCTCCAGGACTCGGTGAAAGACACCGGCCAGGATCGCCAGCGGCACGAGCGAGACCAACAGGGCGGCGGCAGCGGTAGGCCAGTCGAGCTCGCGCTCGAAGGTGAAGAAATCCATCATTGCGACGGGGACTGTCTTGATCTCTCCGGACGTGAGGACCAGCGGGACGAGCAGCAGGTTCCAGTCGAGGACGAACATGACGATCGCCGTCGCCACGACGCTGGGGACGGTCAGCGGCAACACGACCTGCCAGAGCAACCGGACCAATCCCGCCCCATCCAGGAAGGCGGCCTCCTCCCATTCGGGCGAAAGCTGGCGGAGAGCGCCATGCAGGACATAGACCGCCAGCGGCGCGGTCACCGCCGCCTCCGTGAGAACCATGCCGGCGAAGGTGTCCACGAGATGAGCCCGGCGCATGAGGTCGCTCAGCGGTATCACGTAGGCCATCGCCGGCAGGCTGGCCAGGACCAGGAAGCCCTGGGTCAGCAGACGTTCGCCCCGAAACCGCGAGCGAGCGAGGCCATATGCGGCTGGAAAGGAGCACGCAATGGTCAGCACCGCTGCGCAGGCGGACGCGACCGTGCTCGTCGCGAGCTCCTGCCAGAAGGTGGGCTCCGCGATGCCGATCTCGCGGAAGTGGTCGAGGGTGATCGACCCCGCCCAAGATGGCGGGCGCGCGCTGTTGTCTGGCAACAGCCCGAACGAAGCCAGCACGGTCCATGCAAGTGGCATCAGGAAAACGGCGATCGCGGCCACCAGGAGAAGGACGCGAACTGTCGCATGGCGCCGGCGGCGCCCGTGAAAGGTGGTCATCAAATCGCAGCTCGCCTCGCGAGCCTGACGTAGACCAGGCCGACACCGAGAACCGAGCCGGCGATGAGCCACGCGGACGCTGCACCGATGGGCCAGTTGTTGATCGCGAATGCCTGGTTGTAGCTGTAGAGGGCCGGGGTCATGGTTGCGGTCCCCGGTCCGCCGCCCGTGAGGATCAGCACGCTGTCAAAGGTGCCGAGTGATAGGCCGACCAGAAGCATGGTGACCGCAAGCAGTAGCGGCCGCAGCGAAGGCAGGGCGACGTCGATGACCTGCCGCACCCACGACGCCCCGTCGAGGATCGAATGCTCCCAGAGGTCGTTGGGAATGGCAGCCAGGCCAGGCAAGAGCAGAAATGTGACGAACGGCGCCTCGCGCCAGACCTCGATGGCGATGACTGTAGGCAGGGCCAGCCTGATGTCACCGATTGGAGACGCAATGTTCGACAGCCCGAGCCAGCCCGAGCCAAAGTCGACGATGCTGGTCGCACCGACCAGGAGGAAGTGCCACATGACGCCGTTGCCGATCGGGCTGACCAGCCATGGCAAAAGCAGGAGGACACGCCATAGCCCGCGCCCGCGGATCGGCCGGCGTAAGAGGTACGCGAGTGCGAACCCGAGTCCCAGCTCGAGCGGGACGGCCACCAGCGTGAAGATCGTGATGTTGGTGATCGCAGCCCCGAACTGCCCGTCCCGGAAGACGCGCACGTAGTTGTCGAAACCTGAGAATCGAACAGTCGTGGCGAAGGGCGAATAGGTGGTGAACGTCGCGACCAAGCCGAGGACGGCTGGGAGGCCGAGCCACCCGCTCAGCAGGACTGCCAGCGGCGTAAAGAGGAAGAGACGGTCGCGGCGGGTCAGTCTCACTTAGCGCGTCATCATGCGATGTGGAAGGGTCGCGGGCTGGCAGTGACCGGAGGTTATGCTAAAGCTCCGATGTTTGGGCCAGTTGCTGGGGCTCAACGCCCGCCGCCGTGCCTATCCGGCGCGATAACGTCCGATCTCTTGGCATTGAGCGTGGCATGCCCCACAATCCAACGGCAGTGAAGGTTCCCCGCCCGTTACATGCACGGCGGCGGACGCCGAGCGTCACCGACGAGGCCATCGACAAGATCCAGGAGCTGATCATCTCGCGCAGCTGGGGTCCGGGCGACCGCCTGCCGAAGGAGAGTGAGCTGGCTGCGCAGCTCGGCCTCTCACGCAACTCCTTGCGCGAAGCGGTGAGGGCGCTCTCGCAGCTGCGGGTCCTGGAGGTGCGGCAGGGCGATGGCACGTACGTGACCAGCCTCGAGCCAGAGCTGTTGCTCGAGAGCACGAGCTTCGTCAGCCATCTGCTCGTGGGCGAATCGGCACTCGAGCTGTTCGAGGTGCGTCGCCTCCTCGAGGGCGCGGCGGCGGCTCTGGCTGCAGCCCGGATCGACCCCGCAGGCAAGGAAGAGCTCGGCCAGAAGCTCCAGAAGATGATGGAGTCCAAAACGGTCGAGGAGCTTGTTGAAGCTGACGTCGCTTTTCATGCAGTCATCGCCCGGGCCACGGGAAACACCTTTCTCACGTCTCTGCTGGCGAGCCTGTCGTCGAGGACCTTGCGTGCGCGCATGTGGCGCGCTCGTGAGGTCGACAATGCGTTCGACGTCACCAGGGACGAGCACCGCCGCATCGTCGAGGCCGTCGTCAACGGCGACCCGGAGCTGGCGCGAGCTGCCGCGATGGCGCACATCGCCAGCGGTGAGCGATGGCTGCGGGCGCAGCTTGCGGAATCGCTGGCGCCGGCCGAGGTGGGCACTTGAAAAAATTTGAGATGCCATTCGCGGGCCCTCCCTTCCCGGTGCGGCCCCTCCCCCGCCGACTCACCGAGGCTGAGCGTACGGATCGAAAAAACATCTTCCAACCCTGCGTGTTAAGGCCATGAAGATCGGCCTGCACACGCAGCTCAAGCCTGGCGCGGAAGAGCGCTACGAGGAGTACCACCGTGCGGTGTGGCCGGAGGTGCTCGAGGGCATGCGCCGCGTCGGCATCGCGAAGTACGTCATCTTTCGCGACGGCCTCGAACTCTTCCACTACATCGAGTGCGACGACTACGACCGCGCCATCGCCGAGCTCGCGCGCAGCCCCTTGAACCAGCGCTGGGAAGCGGAGATGGCGCCCATGACCACGGTGGCCCACGACTTCAGCGGCAAGGGCAGCGACCGCATGTCGCTGATCTTCGACTTCTAGAAAGGTCGACTTGAACCCCCGCGAGCGCGTCAAGCTCGGCCGCACCGAACTCACGGTCACCCGCTTGGGCCTGGGCACCGCGCCCCTCGGAGGCCTTTTCGAGGCGGTCGGCGAATCCGAAGGCGTCGGCATCGTCGAGCGTGCCTGGGAGGTCGGGATTCGTTCCTTCGACACCGCGCCCCTATACGGCCACGGCCTGGCCGAGATGCGGTTGGGCAAAGTCCTGAAGCAGAAACCACGCGACACCTTCACGCTGGCGAGCAAGGTCGGCCGGCTTCTGCGCGCCGACGCGCCACCCGAGCCTGGTCAATCCTATCGCGGTGTCCCACCCGTAAATCCCATGTTCGACTTCAGCTACGACGGTGTCATGCGCTCGCTCGAAGAGAGCCTCGAGCGGCTCGGTCTCGACCGCATCGACATCCTGCACATTCACGACCCCGACGACCACTATGAAGAAGCGCTTGCGGGCGCCTACCGCGCCCTGGATCGCTTGCGAAGCGAAGGCACCATCGGGGCGGTGGGTGCTGGCATGAACCAGGCCGAGATGCTGACGCGGTTCGCGCGCGAGGGCAATTTCGACTGCTTCCTGCTCGCCGGCCGCTACACCCTGCTCGACCAGATCGCGCTCGAGGAGCTGCTGCCTGAATGCGTCGAGCGCGGAATCGCGATCATCGCCGGCGGCGTCTACAACAGCGGGATCCTGGCCGATCCCAACCCCGGAGCGCATTACAACTATCAGCCCGCGCCCGCGAACCTGCTGGAGCGCGCGCAGCGAATCCGCGACGTCTGCAGCCGGCATCAAGTCCCGCTCGGGGCGGCGGCGGTGCAGTTTCCGCTCGGCCATCCCGCCGTCACCTGCGTTGTCGTCGGCTGCCGCTCGGCGGCTCAGCTCGACGAGAGCCTGAAGATGTTCGAGGTCGATATTCCCGCGGCGCTGTGGGAGGAGCTCAAGGCCGAGCGGCTGCTACCGCTCGAGGCCCCGACACCCTAGCGCCGATGGTCGTCGATTCACACCACCACTTCTGGGATCCCGCGCATCGCAACTATCCCTGGATGGGTGAGGCGCTGGCGCCGATCCGCCGCGCGTTCGGACCGCAGGAGCTGCGGCCGCTGCTAGAGGCGAACGGCGTCGGCCGCACGGTCTTGGTCCAGACCGTGTCCAGCCTCGATGAAACCCGGGAATTCCTGGCCGCCGCCGCGGTCACCGACTTCATTGCCGGCGTCGTCGGCTGGGTCGACCTCACCGGCCCGTCGGTCGACGACACCATCGCCCGGCTGCGTGCCGGGCCGGGCGGAAACCTGCTCGTCGGAATCCGTCACCAGGTCCAAGACGAGCCGGATCCCGGTTGGCTGCTGAGGGATGCTGTGCAGCGCGGGATTCGCTCGGTCGGCGAGGCCGGTCTCGTCTACGACCTGCTCGTGAAGACCCGAGAGCTGCCTGCCGCGCTCCAGCTCGCGCGCCGCCATCCAGACATGACGTTCGTGATCGATCACCTGGCCAAGCCGAGAATCGCCGCCGGCCGTCGCGACCCCGAGTGGGAGCGAGCGCTGGCTCCCTTCGCTCCGTACGCCAACGTCCATTGCAAGCTCTCCGGGATGGTGACCGAAGCGGACTGGGCACGCTGGACTCCCCAGGACCTCGCGCCCTACGTGGACCGCGCCCTCGAATGGTTCGGCGCCGAGCGGTGCATCTATGGATCCGACTGGCCGGTTTGCCTGATGGCGGGCGGTTACGACAAGGTACTCAACGCGCTGAACGTCACGATTGCCGGCCTGGATCGAGCTTCGAAAGACTCCATTCTCGGCGGCAACGCATACCGAGCCTACCGCCTGAGCCGCTGACCTCTAGGCGACTTCGTCGACGTCCGGGATTCGCGCGAACTCGTTCTGCCTCGGAGTCACGAGAGCGGCCCAGCGTTCGTCGATCCGCCGCACCTTGTAAATCGCCAGAGCACCTGCCCACGCGATCACGAACGCGATGACGATCACGTATCCAGCCTTGCCGATGAAGTCGAATCCCGCGATCGCGTCGAAAACAGGCCCGCGCATGTGAAAGAGCTGGATCAGCACCTGCGTCAGCTCGACGATGCCTACGAACAAGGCCACGAAAACGGACAGCGATGTGACGGTGAGGTTGTAGAAGACCTTGCGGACCGGGCTCGCGAACGCCCACGAGTACGCCTTTGACATGAAGGCCCCGTCGGTGGTGTCCATCAAAGACATGCCTGCGGCAAATATCAACGGAAGCGAGATGACCGCCGTGAACGGAAGGCCCTGCGCCGCCGCGCCGGCGGAGATCGCCAGGAGCGCGACTTCCGACGCCGTATCGAATCCAAGTCCGAACAGAAAACCGATCGGATACATGTGCCAGCTGTGGTCGACGAGCCGGAACATGCGCCCGAACAGCCTGGTCATGAACCCACCGGCGACCAGCTCGGTCTCGAGACCGTCGTGGTCGTACTCGCCTCGGTGCATCTTCCGATACACCCGAACGATGTCGAGGAGGATCAGGAGGTTCACGACCCCGATCAGGATCAGGAAGGTCCCCGAGACGAGCGTGCCGACTGCGCCGCCCACGCTCTTCAGCTCGCCGTTGGCGCCGACCACGCCCTGCACGATCGACTTCACGGCCAGGCCGAGCGCGACCGCGATTACCAGGACGACAGTGGAGTGTCCAAGCGAGAAGAAGAAACCGACGCCGACGGGCTTGCTGCCCTGCTGCAGCAGCTTGCGGGTGGTGTTGTCAATGGCCGAGATGTGATCGGCATCGAAGGCATGCCTTAGCCCGAACGTGTACGCGAGGCCGCCCAGGGCAAGGAAGCCAGGATGCTGAAGGCCGTAGGCGAGGAGCAATCCCCAGCCAGCCAGGTGCAGAAAACCGACCGCCCCGAAAAAGGCACCGAGTCGGGCGCGCTCTCCCGAATCGAAGGAGCGCCCGATCAAAGTCCAGGGTGAGGCCACGGTCGAAGCCTAACCGCTATCGCGACTTAGTCGCAACTTGGTATTCAGGCGAGCCCCAAACAACTGCGAACTCCTCTCACTTCCGTCTATCAGGCGATGGCCGAGGTACGCTTCGAGGGGTGGACTTCGAGCGTCTTCCGCCTCAGCTGCAGGTCATGCTCCGCACCCTGGCTCGGGCCGTCAGGAGCCGTGAGCCCGCCGTCCAGGCTCGGGTGCAGCTGCTGAGGGCTCGGCATCCCCACCACACCAATGACCAACTGGCGCAGGAGCTCATACGTTCCACCAGAAGGCGAGTCGCCAGCACCGGAGCACTCAGCGGGGCCGCCGCGATCGCTCCCGGTCTCGGCACCGTGCTGGCGATCGGAACTGTTACCAGCCAGGCTCTTTATGCGCTGGAGCAGGAGATCGAGCTCGTTCTCTCCATCGCCATGATCTACGGTCACGAGCTTGCCTCCTCTGACGATCGCGTGTTGGAGGCGCTCGTCGTGGTCGGGCTCACGAGCGGGGCATTGAAGCTGCGCGAGGACGTGCTCGTGACCGGTGGGGAGAAGCTCGCGGTGGCTGCGTTTCGGCGCTTGCCCGCAACACTGCTCGCGCACGGTGGCAGCCGCATCCTGTCCCGCGTCCTCGCGCGCGTCGCGACCACCGGGGCGGCTAGAGCCGCCGCGAGGCTGGTGCCCATCGGGGTTGGCGTCGCCGCCGGCGCTGGATTCGACTGGCTCACCGTCACCGCACTCGGACGCGCGGCCGTGAAGTACTACGGTCCTGGCGGCCCCGCGGCGCGCCCGCTGCTACTTGCCGGCGAAGATCCCGCGCACGTCAAACTGCGCCGCTGACGCGATCTGGTCGAACCCGCACTTCTTCGGGGGCTTGTCGAGGCGCCAGCGCAAGAATCGAGTGGCGTGACGGAAGCGCTCGCCGGCTTCCAATTTGTCGTACGCGACCTCACAGACGAGCTCCGGCCGCACCGTCACCCACTCGGTGTCTTTGTCTTTTCCGCGTGACCAGCGGCTGAGCCCGCCCGGCATGCGACCTGAGCTGTATGAATCCCACTCGCTCGGAGGGACATCCACCTGCAGCGGCTTCAGCTTCACGATGAGCTCCTTGCGTTCCGCCGCACTGAACGACGAGGTGTGGCCGACGTAGTTCAGCGTGCCTTTGCGATAGAGGCCAAGCAAAAGCGAGCCGAGTGAGTTTCCGTCGGAAGACTTTCGCCAACCGATCACCACGCAATCGGCTGTGCGCTGGTGCTTGACTTTCACCCAGTTCCGCTTGCCGGGCACGTAGGTTCCGGTCCACGACTTCGCCATCACGCCATCGAGTCCAGCGCCCTCGAATTGTTCGAACCACTGCTCGGCGGTCGCGAAATCGCGGGTGTAAGGCGTGAGGAAGATCGGCTGCTTGGCGCCCTTGAGAAGCGCCTCGAGCCGCTTTCGCCTCTTGCCCAATGGTTCGGAGCGAAGATCGGTGCCTCCCTCGGCCAGGATGTCGAAGGCGACGTACCACGCCGGCGTGGCCTCGCTCAGCATCCGCACGCGAGAGTCAGCGGGGTGAATGCGCTGCTGGAGCGCGCCGAAATCGAGCCCTTTCTCCCCCACGACGATCAGCTCGCCGTCGAGGACGACCTTGTCCAGGCGAAGCTTCCGAAACGCCGGCAGGACTTCAGGGAAGTAGCGGGTCATAGGGCGTGCTCCGCGGCTGATGAGCTCGACCTTGTCCCCATCGCGGAAGACCAGCGTGCGGAAGCCGTCCCACTTAGGCTCGTAGGTCCAGCCGTCCCCTTTGGGGATGCCATCGCCTGGCGCGGACAGCATGGGCTCCATGTCCAGCGGTATCGGAAGCTTCACCAAAGGCACTTTTCCCCAGTCTGTCTATATCTTGTGGATCACCGAACGCTGTGCTACCATATCGCCGGTCGGTAAGTCCGGCTCACTGATCTCGACTCCACGCCCCCACCCCAGCCTTGGGAAGCTCGCGCAAGCGGGCTTCCCGCTTTTTCGGCCTAAGCCCCAAAGCGCTGGAGGAGCTCGGCGACAGTCATCTTGCCGTACTCCTTGCCGAGCACGTTCTCGGCGGTGTGCCACACCATCTGTGCCTGCGCCGGGCCGCGATCGGCCAGCTGGTCTAGGGTGACCGATCCGAAGAGCTGGATCTGTGGAATCTGCTTGAGCTGCTGAGCCAGCCATTTCGCCCATTGGGCGGCGTTGCCTTCGGCAGGAGACGCGCCGGCGGTCGACGGCGGGGCCCCCGGCTTGGTCTGGGCAACCTCGGCCCACGGCTGGGCTGCCCCAACCACCTTGTCGGGCGCTTTCGGAGGCGTGGCCAGTTTCTGAGCGCCGGCCGTTTTCAACGCCCCCGCAACGGCCGCGGCCTTCGCGGCTTCCTCGGCTGCCTTTTGAGCCTCCGCGGTGGCCTTTGCCTGGACCTCGTGCGCAGCCGCCTCTGCCTTCGCCGCCGCCTCCGCCCTCGCTGCCTTCAGCGTGGACAGTCCCTCTCCCGCGATCTCGCTGATCCGGTCCGCCGCACTCCCTGTATCGCTGCCGCCCTCACCGTCACCGGTTCGCAGCCTCTCGCCGAAGCCTCGGCCGAGGGCGCCCCCGATCAGGTTGGGCACGTCCAGGCCCGTCAGGCCCTTGATCGCCGTCGTCGACTCGACCATGGCGCGGGTGGCGTTGCGAACTATGTCCGAGGCGCCGTCTGCGCTCATCACGGTCAGGGAATCGATGTGGCCCATCGGCTCGGCAGCCGCCCGAACTATCTCTGGCAGGGCGGCCAGCACGGTCTGGATGATGGCCGCCTCGTTGAACTGCTTGTAGGCGTCCGCGCGCATGGCGAGGGCCTTGGCCTCCGCTTCGCCCTTGGTGAGCACGATCTGCGCTTCTGCCCCACCTTCCAGCCGAGTCGTCTCGGCGTCGGCCTCGGCGGATGCGATGCGCGCACGCTTCTCGCCTTCGGCGCGCGCAATCACGGCCTGCGCTTCGGCGGCAGCGGGTTTGACGGTGGACGAAAGCAGCTCCTTCTCCTTGCGGTCGGCCTCGAGCTGCGCGAGCTCGGTCTGCCTGCGCACGACCTCCTGCTGTGCCTCGGCCTGCGCGAGAGGGCCTGCCTGGTCGGCTCGCGCTTGTGCCGCGGCCACCTGCGTCTTGGTCTCGGCCTCTCGAAGCGAGACGTCCCGTCCGGCGTTGATCTTCACCTGCTGGGCTTCAGCCTCCCGGACCGCAGCGGTCTGGTCCGCCGATGCCCGCGCCATGCGGGCGTCGCGCTCGACGGTGGCCAGGTTCTGCTGCCCGAGCAAGCCGATGTAGTTGGACTCGTCCGAAAAGCTCTGGATGGTGAATGCGTCGATCTGAAGGCCGCTGGTGGCCAGGTCGCCCTTGGCCGCGTCCTGCACCTGCTGCAGCAGCTTCTGGCGATCGCGGATCAGCTCCTCGATGGTCAGGGTGCCGACGATGGATCGCAAGGAGCCCTCGAGCACGTTCTTGACGATCGAGTCGACCTGTTCCGGTTTGGCGTCGAGGAATCGCTCGGCGGCGTTGCGCAGCGACTCGACGTCGCGGCCGATCTTGAACGTGGCCACGCCCTGAACCTGCACTTTGATGCCCTGGCTGGTGACCGCGTCCCCGAGCTGCACGTTGATCTGGCGCGCGGTCAGCTTGAGCTTGCCGACGCGATCGAGCAGCGGGCGTACGAACGTGCCGCCTCCGACCACCACCTTGACGCCCTTGTCGCCCGAGATCGCCATCGCCTGGCCGCGCTCATTGCGCACCTTCGCACCGCGGGAGCCGGCGATGATCAGGGCCTCGTTGGCGCCCGCAACCTTGTAGCGGCT
>Ga0209471_1002750_pt1 | contig 10068 bp, 7 predicted proteins | sample GraSoiAngelo_128_FD_185885 | JGI IMG/M metagenome (GOLD analysis project Ga0209471, IMG submission 185885) | Grasslands soil microbial communities from the Angelo Coastal Reserve, California, USA - 14_0927_12_20cm (SPAdes) (version 2) | ecosystem: Environmental > Terrestrial > Soil > Grasslands ... | reverse complement strand
GTGAATGTACGAAAGCTCTTTCAGCTTCAGTGCGCCTTCCAGAGCGATCGGAAAATTGATTCCGCGTCCGAGGTAAAGAAAATCGTTCACACGGAAAAATTCTTTCGAGAGTTCCTCGATCAAATTTGCCTCGTTCAGCAGATGTTCCATCTTCACCGGAAGTTCCGCGAGTTGTTGCGCGTGCGCGCGGCTCTCTTCTTCGCTCAACGTCCCGCGAATTTGACCCAAATACAGACCGAAGAGATAAAGCGCAATCATCTGGGCGGTGAAAGCCTTCGTCGACGCGACGCCGATTTCCGGGCCCGCGTGGGTGAGAATTGTGCCGTCGGCTTCGCGGGTAATCATCGATCCCTGAACGTTACAGATTGCCAGCACGCTGCTGTCTCTCTCACTCGCTTCGCGCAGCGCCGCGATCGTGTCGGCTGTTTCGCCCGACTGTGAAATCACGAGCAGCAGAGTGTTTTTGTCGAGCACTGGATCGCGATAGCGAAACTCAGAGGCATAATCGACTTCGACGTTCACGCGCGCGAGTTGTTCGATCATGTACTTGCCGGCGATGCCCGCGTGCCAGGACGTTCCGCAGGCGGCGATCTTGATCGAATCGAAACGCTTGAAATTTTTTTCGCTGAGGTTTCGCATCTCATCCAAAAATACTCGGCCCGTATCGAGCGAGATGCGCCCTTCGACGGTTTCGCGGACCGCGCGCGGCTGCTCGTAAATCTCTTTGAGCATGAAATGCTTGAAGCCGCCCTTTTCCGCTTGAATCGGATCCCAGGTGATGCGTTGCCGATGCGGCATGACGGGATTGCCGGTAAAGTCAGTAACGCGGACGCCTTCCTTCGTCATCACCGCGATTTCGCCGTCGCCGAGAAAGAAGACATCGCGTGTGTGTTCGAGGATTGCGGGCACGTCGGAAGCGACAAAAAATTCGCCGTCGCCGATTCCGATCACGACCGGCGGTCCAAGCCGCGCGGAGATGATCGTGTCAGGTTCGTCCGCCGAAAGCATCGAGAGCGCGAAGATGCCGCGCAGCTCATTCACGGTTGCGCGCACTGCTTGTTCGAAACTGTTTCCGTGCTTGAGGTGTTCTTCGATCAGGTGAGCGATGATCTCGGTATCGGTTTCAGTGACGAACTCATGATCTTTTTTTCGCAGTTCATCTTTTAGCTGCAAATAGTTTTCGATGATGCCGTTGTGCACGACGACGACGCGACCGGTGCAGTCGCGGTGCGGGTGCGCGTTTTCTTCGGTAGGCCGGCCATGCGTGGCCCAGCGCGTGTGTCCCACGCCATAAGTGCCATCGAGAGGATGCTTGCGCAAAGCCTCTTCAAGATTGCGCAGCTTGCCTTCAGCTCGTTCAATCTCGAGGTGATGATTTTCATCAACAACCGCAATCCCGGCCGAGTCATAGCCGCGATATTCGAGCTTGCGCAGTCCGTCGATAATCAACGGCACGACTTGTTTGTTTCCAACGTATCCAACTATTCCACACATATCAGTAGGCAGTGAGCAGTAAGCAGTAAGCAGAAAAAGAATATGAGCCGTTAGATGTCATGCGTCAGTTAGTTTCTTCTTCACTTTTGCCGGGACGCCGGCCACAAGCGTATTCGGCGGAACGTCTTCGGTCACGACGGAACCTGCCGCGGTAACCGAGCCTTCGCCGACACGCACCGGCGCGACGAGCATCGTATCCGATCCAATGCGCACGTTGTTTTCAATGACGGTTGGATGTTTCTGTTTGCCGTCATAATTGCAGGTCACTGTGCCCGCGCCAATATTTGTATTCTCTCCAATCGTCGCGTCACCCAAATATGTTAGGTGCATCGATTTTGTGCCGCGGCCAATTTGCGACTTTTTCACTTCGACGAAGTTTCCGACAACCGCGCGCTCTTCCATCTTTGCATTCATCCGCAGATGCGCAAATGGACCAACTGCACAATCATCGGCGATATCAGAATCGACGATCAGACAGTGGTCTTTGATCGCGACGCGATTGCCCAAACTCGAATTGACGATGCGCGCTCCTTGCTGAATCTCGCAGGCCTCGCCCAGAACCGAATCGCCCTGGATATGAACATCGGGATGAATGATGGAGTCGCGGCCAATCTTCGCCCCGGCGCTGATGTAGGCGTGCGAGGGATCGATGAAGGTCACGCCGTCTTCCAACATCAACCTGCGAATCGTCCGACGACGGATTAGATTTTCGAATTCAGCAAGTTCAGCGCGAGTGTTGATGCCCAAAACCTCCCGAGCGTCGGAATGCTGATAGAGCGCGACCTCTTCGCCATCTCCTTTTAGAATCGCCGGAACGTCAGTGAGGTAATACTCGCCCTGACTGTTCGTGGGCTGAATCTTATCGAGGGCTGCAAATAACTTCGTGCTGTCGAAGCAGTAGATTCCTGCATTCACTTCGCGAGTCTGGCGTTCTTCGTCATTCGCGTCTTTCTGCTCGACGATCTTGACGAAGGCGCCCGCTTCATCGCGCACGATTCGGCCGTAGCCGGTGGGATTTTCGAGCCTGATCGTCAGGATCGTGCATGAAGCGCTCGAGGATTTATGTTTGTTGACGAATCCGCGCAACGTTTCGGCCCGGACCAGCGGAACATCGCCTGACAGAATCAAGATCGTTGATTTCGCGTTAGCGAGTGCGTCCTTCGCGGCAATCACCGCATCGCCCGTTCCGTGTTGTTGCGGCTGATGAACGAGCGATGCCTTTCCTGTGCCGAGTTCTTTATCAACCGCGTCTTGCACCTGTTCAGCCTGGTGACCAACGACCACATAAATGTTGCGCGGCTCTAGTGCCGTCGCAGCGAGGCAAACGTGCGCAATCAGCGGCCTGCCATCGAGCTTGTGAAGAACTTTCGCGACACCAGACTTCATTCGCGTGCCGAGACCGGCCGCGAGAACGAGAACATCTAATGGTGATTTCTTGGGGATGGAATCTTCTGGCATCGAGCGTTTCAGTTTGCGTTCAGCAGTTCACCAAGTACGGATCGCGAATGCGCGTTTGCCGCACAATTAATCACTACGCGCGCTAGCCGCGCTGAATCGTGACGCACCATTTCGCCTTCATCCAACAAATCGGCGCGCACGATTTCTATTCCTTCTCGCGCAAAACGCTCATCAGTGGCTTCGTCCAACAGGATTTGATCGGCGCCGTCAGAGCGGTAACGATCCGTTTGCTCTGCGGTGATTACGCGACTATTCATGACTACATAATCGAAATTAATTTGCGGAGCGTAACTCCGCACCGCATCCACATGTTGCTTGAAGTCGTAGCCATCGGTCTCGCCCGGCTGTGTCATGAGGTTGGCAACAACAATTCTGGTCGCGCGCGAGGAACCGATTGCATCAGCTACTCCGCCCACGAGGAGGTTAGGGAGAATGCTCGTGTAAAGCGAACCTGGCCCAATCGTGATCACGTCGGCGGCCTGAATCGCGGCGAGCGCTTCCGGCAAAGGAAGGCAGTGCTCAGGCACGAGACGGAGCCTGCGAATATGTCCGCGTGCTGCTGTGATTTGAGTTTCGCCGCGCACTTCGCGGCCATCTTCCATCTCGGCCACCAGGCGAACATCGCTGATTGTCGCCGGAAAAATATGTCCTTTGCTTGCCAAAACTTCAGACGAAAAGCGAACGGCCTCAGCGAAATCGCCGGTCACTGCGGTTAGCGCCGCGAGAAATAGATTTCCAAAGCTGTGGCCGCCGAGATCCCCCGAACCCGTGAAACGATAACGGAAGAGTCGGGAAAGCAACGTCGAGTCTTCCGACAAAGCGATCATGCAATTACGAATGTCGCCGGGCGGAAGCATCTGCAATTCTTCGCGCAAACGCCCTGAGCTGCCACCATCGTCTGAGACGGTGACAATCGCTGACAGTGATTCGATCCAGTCTTCTTCGCCGCGTTCGCCGACATAACGCTTCAGACCCGCGAGCAGAGTAGATAGTCCGGTGCCGCCACCGATGGCTACGAGCTTAAGGCTGCCGTTGGCGTTTGCGTCGTGCAAGATTTGCTCCGGGGTTAATCAGTGATGCGCAATCAGAATAATACGCGAAAGCGAATCGGTTTGGAATATGACTGGGGATCCTTGCAATCGCCGGATGGAACTATTCGCGACTGGCGAAGAGCAATTCCTCAAACTCAGGATCACTGCGCAACGGATTGAGATCCTGATCGCGTTGGGCTCGGATGCGCAGATTCGGTTGGAGATCGAACGCGCGCTCGAGAGACTTCAACGCGGTATCGATCGCGCCCAAACGCGCGCGTGTCGCGGCAAGGCCGTAATGGATGTGTGCGGCTTCAGGCTCGCGACGCAACGCACGCTCAAAGAGTTCTTGCGCCGCAACGTATTCTCCGCGATTCAATTCAATAACGCCGCGATCATAAAGCGAGTCAGCATCGCGAGGCAGAGTATAGTCAGTTCGCAGGCGCGATTCAGCAACCGCCAGGTAAGTTCTGGAGCGTGCGGTCACTTCCGAAACCGTTGGATATTTTTCGACGAGGGATCGAAACAGATTTCGCGCCTCCGCAAAATGTCCGCGCGAAAATTCTTTATGAGCAGCTTCGAATGCTTGTAGGGCGGCCGCTTCATCATGAGTTAATTGCGGTGGCGGTGTTGGAGACGCCGGCCGCTTGAGAACCAGCGGAGCCTTGGTGCGAACTGGCTTTCGCTTCGCGGCTGTCCGCTTTACAGCCGCTCGTGAGGAAGCCGACGCAGCTTTCTTTCGAACGGCAGTTGTTCGCTTCACCGGTTTGCGAGCCGCGATTTTTGGTTTCGCCTTCGCCTTAGTAATCTTTGTTGCTTTATGCGCGCGCGCTTTACCTGCGGGTGAACGTTTGGTGGCCGGCTTCAGGCGAGTTGATTTCGCGATCGCACGCTTGCGAGCTGGTGTATTCGCTGCACGCCGAGACGATGCGCGTGTCGAAAGTTTCTTTCCGCTCTTGGCTACCGGGCTACTCATGGTAACAGGCCTCGCCTCTAAGGGGTATATTTAATGCGAAATTGGCTCAAAAACGACGCCAGAGGGTAGCATAGCTGGAGGGCTAAATCAACGGAAGAGTAGGGTTTGCAGTCCCTGGACCAGAATTGGTTTAACCGTGCCAGGTATTTCCACCGATCGAAAAACACTTGAAGCCTTCGAAATTGCCGTGTTAATGTGACTCGTGAGCTTTGACGACGGCTTTTGACGCGTCGGAGCTGGCCCACAGCGCAAAACATCGTTGGCCACGAGCTTGTCAGGTTCAGTTGCCTGCCCTCCTTTTCGGTTCGCTCAGACATGACCCACAGCTCAATAGTGATGCGCGAAACGCGCTACCATCAGATTAAGGCGGTCTTGGCCCGTCTGCGTTTGGACTCGTCCGCACGCTTGGTGGTCTTGGTCGATAAGGACGGTCAGCAGATCGCCGTTCACGGCGAACTCGGCGATCTCGACACGACAAGTTTGGCGTCGCTGGCAGCGGGGAACGTTGCCGCTACCGGTGGAATGGCAAAGCTGATTGGCGAAAAGGAATTTCCGACGCTGTCCCATGAAGGTGAGAAAGAGAGCATTCACATTTCTGTGATTGGCCGCGTGCTTCTGGTCGTGGTGTTCGATGACAGGTCAAGTTTGGGTTTGGTTAAGCTCCGATCGAAACAGATCTCTCATGAGCTGGCGACGACCTTTGCTGAAATCGAACGCGAGTCGGCCGCGGCTGGCGTCTCGCTGCCGCGGCCGACTCGCGTTCGATTTCAGCAAAGGTCGTCGCCAGCTCATGAGAGATCTGTTTTGAACTACGCGTCACGGGAGATCAATTGCAAGATCGTTTATTACGGTCCGGGTTTGTGCGGGAAGACTACGAATTTGCAATTCATTTATGACTCGACGGCAGCGCAAGCGAAGGGCAAGTTAATAAGCCTCGCCACCGAAACGGACCGCACGCTCTTTTTCGACTTCATGCCGCTGGAGTTGGGGACAGTTCGCGGCTTCAAAACTCGCTTTCACCTTTACACGGTTCCCGGTCAGGTCTTTTACGAAGCTTCGCGCAAATTAATTCTCAAGGGCGTGGATGGCGTGGTGTTCGTCGCCGACTCGCAGGAAGAGCGCATGGACGCGAACATCGAATCTCTCTACAACCTAGAAGAGAATCTGCGCGTCTACAGCTACGATCTGATGAAGCTTCCCTACGTCCTGCAACTAAACAAGCGCGATCTGCCGACGGCAATCCCGTCGACTGACTTGGCCGCTGAGCTCCTACGCAAGGATGAGCCGGTGGTTGAAGCCGTCGCTGCCACGGGAGTAGGAGTTTTCGATACTTTGAAAGCGATAGCGAAGCAGGTATTGACCGAGCTGCGGAAGAGTTAAACCTCGAGCGACTTCACCATCAACAGTCCATCGCCGCCATTCGAATAATATTTTGGCAGCCGCTGCGTAACCGAGTAGCCAAGGTTCAAATAGAGTTTCTGCGCTGAGACATTGCTGGATCTCACTTCCAGCCTGACTATTCGAACGTCTCGCCGTTGAAAACCAGATTCGATTGTCTCCATCAGGCAGCTCGCGAGACGGCGTCGCCGATGTTCAGGTGCGATGCCGATCGTAGTGATATGGCCTGTGTGATCCGGCTCGAGCAATCCGATCACGAAACCGGCCATTGCTCCGTTCTGCATGACAATGCGGTAGGCAACCGATTCAGGTGTGGTCAGCAGGTAGTCGAAAGTGTCGCGGCTGTATGCCTCGCCATCGACGAAGCAGCGCTGGTCCAGCCGCCAACATTCATCAATTTGCGAAACGGTAAGTGGCCGTAGGTCGTAACGCACATTGACCGGCGGCACCAGCGCGATGTTCGGGCGCGCCTCGGGCTGAGACACTTGCCGGCCGCTAAGCCACCATCGCGGTCGAAATTTTTTGAGAACGGCCATACCCCAATCGCCCGTCAGCGGAAATAAAGCGTGGCGCAGATTATAGCCTGTCACCCACCGTCGCTTTCAAGTTCGCAAACACAAATCACATTATCAACATGCAATCGCCATAGCTGTAAAAGCGATAACGTTCGTTCACTGCGTGCCGGTACGTGGCCAGCATGAAATCGCGACCCGCGAAAGCAGAAACAAGCATCAGCAGTGAAGACCGCGGCAGATGGAAATTGGTTAACAGTCTGTCGACGACTTTGAATTGATATCCGGGCACGATCGTAAGATTTGCAAAACCCGAGCCGGCTTTTACTTCGCGGTTTGATGTGGCCGCCGATTCCAACGCGCGCGTCGTTGTCGTCCCCACGGCAATTACATGGGAACTACGGCAGCGGGCGGCATTGATTTCTTGCGCCGCACTTTCGTCAATTGAAAACCATTCGGCGGCGACTCTGTGTTCAGCGATGTCATCGACCCGGACAGGTTCAAAAGTTCCGTAACCGACGTGCAGAGTTACTTCGACGACTTGAATTCCGCGTGCTCTGATTCGTTCGAGCACGGCCGGAGTGAAGTGTAGGCCTGCCGTTGGCGCGGCAATAGCGCCGCGATCCTTCGCATAGATTGTTTGATATCGATCGCGGTCATTCTCTGACTCTGCTGCCTCGCGCCTGATATAAGGCGGAAGCGGAGTCTCGCCGATTCTATCGAACACGTTTTCAAGTGGTTCGTTTGCTTCGAATTTGATCAAGCGAGCGCCATTCGGCAATTCCTCAATTACCTCGGCGGACATCGCCGCACCTGCGAAATCGATCTGCGCCCCGGTCTGCAGACGTCGAGCCGGTCGCGTCAACGCTTCCCAAACGTTGCCTCCTACTCCGCGCAGCAGCAATAGCTCCACCGTGCCCCCGGACGATTTTCGCTGGCCATGCAATCGAGCCGAAAACACCCGCGTGTTGTTAATTACTAAAACGTCTCCTGCCGTCAACAGATCAGGCAGCGATATGAATTCAGAATCGCGCCACGTTTGCGCTGCCCGATCCACCAGCAGCATGCGCGAAGCGTCACGCTCATTCAGCGGTTGCTGAGCGATCAACTCTTGCGGAAGCTCGTAATCGAAGTCGGAGATGCGCATCGCGAGAAATCAAGCGCCGAAGCAAGAGCGAAGAAACTTACGAATAGGATGCGGAGGGGACGTTAATTCCAGGCGCAGGGACGGGATGCTCCATGTGCTCGCGATGAAAAACGCCGGTCAGCTGCGCGCCGAATAGCAGGACCAGGCTTGAGACGTAGCCCCACGTAAGCACCGCGACGACGGCGCCGACCGAGCCATAAATCTGTTCGTAGTTAAAATAATTCAGGCTCCACGCGAAGATGTATTTCGCGGCTTCCCAAAGGAGGCTGCCGATCAACGCCCCGGGAACCGTGTCGCGCAACGTCACGTACGCGTTTGGCATGAATCGATAAACGATCGAGAACAACGCGAACGTTACTAATAGACTGACCAGCGCGAAGACGACCTGCCAGACCAAACTACCGACGGACAATAGCAGTGGATAATGTTCGAGTTGATGTGGCGACAGGCGGCCGGCGATTTCCTGCATATAAACGAGGATCGACGTGAGCAATACCGAGGCCGACAGCAACAATCCGATAAATCCGATCATGCCCAGCGTCAGCAACCGGCCATGAACAAAGGTGCGATGTGTCGTCCCCCAAATTCTGTTCAGAGCGCGCTCGACGATGGCGAAGACCCACGAGCCGGCCCACAAGACTACGATGGCGCAGGTGATCATAACGCCGGGGCTGATCGCCGAAAGCGATCGAATCGTGTCGCGAAGGAATTGCGTCGAGCCGGGATACACCTGCACGACGTGCGAGATCATTTGATTGCCGGCGGCGATCTTGTTGCTTAATGCCAGTAGCAGCAGTAGAGCAGGGAACAGAGTCATCAAGCCGAAATAACTCATCGCCGCAGCCGACGCGAACAAATCGTTTTCGTGAAAATGATGAACTGCGTCGCCCAGCATGCGTCGCCATGGCGAACGATTCTTAACTCCAAATGAATGGCGGGAAATACGTCGTGGCATGATTTAGCGCAAACTGCGACTTCCGATTTGTTTAGGCGCGGGCTAACCGCCCGCGCATCCCGGCGGGCAGTAGCCCGCCGCTAAACGGCTACTGCGAATCAAACAAGCTTGGCTTTTGCTGCCCTGTTTTCAATCCAAAGTGTTGATAGGCGCGTTGGGTCGCCATGCGCCCGCGCGGAGTGCGATTCAGGAAGCCAATTTGAATTAAGTATGGCTCGATGATTTCTTCGATTGAATCTTTCTCTTCATGAATCGCCGCCGACAAAGTTCCCACGCCGACTGGCCCGCCTTCAAACTTCTCGATGATCGTCGTCAATAACTTTCGATCCATTTCGTCGAGGCCGTACGTGTCGACCTCCATCCGATTAAGCGCGTCATTCGCCACCTCGTGCGTGATCCTGCCGTCGTAATCGACTTCCGCGTAATCACGCACGCGCCGCAGCAAGCGATTCACGATGCGCGGCGTGCCTCGGGATCGGCGAGCGATTTCGTGGGCGCCGCCGGCGTCAAGTTCGACATTCAAGATGGTTGCCGAACGCTTGCAGATTGTCTCCAAGTCTTCCGGAGGATAAAAGTCCAGATGAAAATTGATTCCGAATCGGCCACGCAGCGGCGCTGTAATCAAACCCTGTCGGGTCGTCGCCCCAACCAAGGTGAACTTGGGCAATTCGAGTTTGATCGAGCGCGCGCCCGGGCCCTGACCGATCAATAAATCAAGACTGAAATCTTCCATGGCCGGATAAAGCTTTTCTTCCAAAGCCGGCAACAGTCGATGAATCTCGTCGATGAAAAGCACGTCGCCTTCCTGCAAGTTCGTCAACAGCGCAGCAACGTCCCCCGTCTTTTCAATCGCCGGCCCCGAGGTTGATTTCAATTGGGCGCCCATTTCGTTGGCGACGATGTGCGCCAGCGTCGTCTTGCCTAATCCCGGCGGACCCGTTAGCAGAACGTGATCCAGCGCCTCGCGCCGCTTGCGCGCAGCGGTGATATAGATACGCAGGTTTTCTTTGGCTTTGGTCTGTCCGATGTACTCAGCCAGACGCGACGGGCGCAAAGAAAGATCGAATTGCCGATCTTCATCGGTAGGTGTCGCTTGC
>Ga0209471_1002749_pt1 | contig 10070 bp, 9 predicted proteins | sample GraSoiAngelo_128_FD_185885 | JGI IMG/M metagenome (GOLD analysis project Ga0209471, IMG submission 185885) | Grasslands soil microbial communities from the Angelo Coastal Reserve, California, USA - 14_0927_12_20cm (SPAdes) (version 2) | ecosystem: Environmental > Terrestrial > Soil > Grasslands ... | reverse complement strand
CACGAGGAACCACACCGCGAACCAGCCGCATTTGTGAGCGGCTGGTTCGCGGTGTGGTTCCTCGTGGGTTATCTGAGAACGCACTCGCTGGTGCCGTTCGCGGTCTACCGGCTGCTGCTCGCCCTCGCCATCGTGCTCGTCCTGCTCCGCGGCTAAGACGGGACGGGCGCCGTCAGCGGCGCCACCAGATCTCGCCGGCCCGGAGCGTGAGGTGAGGGGTGAAGCGCTGGCGGCCCGTCATGTGCTCGCCGTGCGCGTCCTCGAAGTCGAACTCGCCGGTGTCGAGCTGGAACACCGCGACGTCCGCGACGGCCCCGGGCTTGAGCGTGCCGAGCCGGCCGGCGCGGCCGATGGCCTTGGCGGGCGCGGCGGTCACCGCGCGGACCACCTCGGCGAGCGGCATCCCGAGGTTCAGGAACTTCGCCATCGTCGTCGGCAGGTCCTTCACGCAGCCCGCCGAGCCGCCCGTCGTGAGGTCCGAGGAGATCGTGTCGGGAAAGAAGCCCTGCTGGATCGCGCCGCGCGCGATCGGGAACTTCACGTGCATCCGCCCGTGCGCGACGTCGAAGACGATGCCGCGCTCGCGCGCCTGCCGGACCTCCCGCCGCACCTGGCCCTGCTCGTCCATGATCCCGTGGCCGCGCCCGTGGAGGAAGTGGCTCACGATGTCGCCGGGCCGCAGGTGCGCGAGGAGCTCGCCCAGCGGCACCGGCGGGTTCGTGCAGTGGACCATGACGCTGCCGCCGAGCGCGTCGGCGGCGCGCACCGCGCGCTTGAGCGGCTCGAGCCCGGCGTCGCCGACGACCTCCAGCTGGCTCCGCACCTTGATGCCGAGGATCAGGTCGCGGTGGTCCTTGCCGGCGCCGACCGCCGCGTCCACGTTGGCGTAGGCGAGGTGGTTCAGCTCGCCGATCGGGAGGTACATGAGACCGATCGCCGAGATGTTGAGGAAGGCGAACATCCGGACGCGTGAGCGCGAGAGCACCCACTCGCGCATCCCCTCGAAGGTCCCGGCGCCGGTCGAGCCGCCGTCGACCCAGGTCGTCACGCCCGTGCTGCGCGCGACGTCGTCGGTCCGCGGCCCGAAGTCGGCGCCGCCGATGAAGCAGTGGGCGTGGAGATCGATGAGACCCGGCAGCACCAGCTTGCCCGCGACGTCGAGCGCGGCGTCGGCGTCGGCCGCGAGCCCCGCGCCGACCTCGGCGATCAGCCCGTCGCGGACGCGCACGTCGAGCTTCCCCGCGAGCCCGGCGCCCGGGTCCAGCACCTCGCCGTTCCGGAGCAGGAGACCCATGCTCAAGCCCCCATGTGGAGCCGCACGGTCTCGAGGAGCAGCTCCGTCGTCGCGACCATGTCCTTCACGTCGATCCACTCGTTGACGGTGTGGATCTCCCGCATGCCACACGCGAGGTTGGCCACTTGGAGCCCGCGGCCGTTCAGGACGTTGGCGTCCGAGCCGCCGCCCGTGGCGCGCGTCGTGAACGGCTTGCCCAGGTTCGCCGCGGCGCGCTCCGTGAGCCGCACGATCGGCGCGTCGACGGGGAGGTCGAGCCGGTCGTAGTCGCGCTCGACGCGGGTCTCCGCGCGCGCCGTGTGCAGGCGCTCGCCGACCCGCGTGCGGTGGCGCGCCGCGGCCTCCTCGAAGCAGCGCCGCATGTGGTCGGTCTGCGCCTCGAGCTTCTCGAGGCTCAGGCTCCGCGCCTCGCCGCGCAGGCGGACGCGGTTCGGCACGATGTTGACCGCCAGGCCGCCCTCGATCAGGCCGAGGTTGGCCGTCGTCTCGGCGTCGATCCGCCCGAGCCGCATCGCGGCGATCGCCTCGCCGGCGACCTTGATCGCGCTGATCCCCTGCTCCGGACACACGCCCGCGTGGGCCTCGAGGCCGTGGACCGTGAAGACCATCTTGTTCGCGGCCGGCGCCCTCACGACGAGCTCGCAGGCGCCGTCCACGTCGAGGACGAGCCCGGTCCGCGCCCGGAGGCGCCCGGCGTCGAAGTGCTTGGCGCCGAGCAGCCCGTACTCCTCGCAGATCGTGAAGAGCACGTCGATCGGCCCGTGCGGGATCCGATCCTCGCGGAGCACGCGCAGCGTCTCGAGGATCGCGACGAGACCCGACTTGTCGTCCCCGCCCAGGACCGTCGTGCCGTCCGTCCGGATCACGTCGCCGCTCACGACTGGCTTCACGTTCTCGCCCGGCACCACCGTGTCCATGTGGGCGCAGAGGAGGAGCGCCGGGGCGCCGGGGGCGGTCCCCGGGAGCTTCGCGAGGAGGTTCCCCGCCTCGCCGCCGACTTTCTGCCCCGCGTCGTCCTCCTCGACGGCTGCGCCCAGCCCCGTGAGGGTCTCCCCGAGGCGCTTGGCGATCCGGCCCTCGCGCTTGGACAGGGAGTCGATCCTGACGAGCTCCAGGAACTCCGCGACGAGGCGCGTGCGATCGATCATGGCGTCTCCTTGAAGCAGCGCTGGAACCACTCGATGCTCCGCGCGACCGCCTCGCGTCGGTGCTCGGGGTCGGTGAGGCGATGGTCGGCGCCCGGCAGGATCGCGAGGTCGCAGGGCGGGGCGGCGCGCCCGTGCAGCAGAAGGCCGTGCTCCGTCGCGAGCTCGAGCAGGAACGGCATGCCGATGCCGGGGTGCTCCCCGCCCTCCCCCAGGTCCTCGAGATCGGCCGGCGCGTTCCACGTCACGACCGGGATCGCGTCGCCACGCTCGGCGGCGACGTGGAGGGCGACGAAGCCGCCCAGGCTCGAGCCGAGCAGGCCGAAACGTCCGTCGAGACGCCCATGCGCGCCGAGGAATTCCAGCACCGCGCGGACGTCGTCGATCCGCGTGCCGACCGTCGTCTCGTCCTCGCGGCCCGTGGACTCCCCGCATCCGCGGAAGTCGAACCGCGCCAGCGCGAGCCCCGCCCGGGGAAGCGCAGCACCGAGCAGCAGGTACTTGTCGCTGTCCTTCGAGGCTGAGAGGCCGTGGCACGCGATGACACAGGGCATCCGCTCCGCGGCGTCCGGGAGGTGCAGGGCGAGCGCAAGCGAGCCAGCGCGCAGGGGGACCTGGTGCCGCTCGGCTTGCACTGCCGCCTGGCTCACGCCCAGACGAGATCGAAGAGACTGCAGGCGTTGGTCGAGAGCTGGTGCATCACGTCCTCGACCGGCATCTGCTTGAGCTCGCGACCTCCTCGGCGACGCGGCTCGCGAACCAGGGCCCGGACGGGAGCCCCTCGAACTCGCCGCGGTACGTCCACGGGCCGTCGCTCTCGACCAGGAGCGACTCGAGCGGGAGAGCCTGGACGAGCTCGCGGTCGCGCTCGCGGTAGACGACCTCGGGCGTCACCGAGACGAAGTAGCCGGCGCTCACGATCTCGCGGGTCACCTCCTCCGGGGCCTTGTGCCAGTGGAAGACCGCGCGCTCGATGCCGTGACGCAAGAGCGCCTCGAGGGCGCCCACCGCCGCGCCGTGGGGGGCGTGCAGGGCGACCGGGAGATCCCAGCGCGCGGCCAGCTCGAGCAGCCGATGGAGGCGCTCGCGTCCCCGGGCCATGAGCGCCGCCGCGTCGACCGCCCCCTCGAGGGAGTACCACGGGAGGCCGATCTCGCCGAGGGCGACGATGCGGGAGTGATGCTCGGCGACTTGCGCCTCGACGCGCGCGAGGTCCTCGTCGGTCAGCGCCGGGGCCTCGGGATGAAACCCGAGGCACGGCCAGACCGCCTTTGGCGCGGCCGCGGCCGCGGCCAGGGTCCGCGCGTTCGTCCCCGGGTCGACGCCGACCGCCACGACGCCCCAGACGTCGTGGGCGAACGCAGTCCGGAGCGTCTCGCGAAGGTCGGCGTAGGCCGGGTCGTGCAGGTGACAATGGCTGTCGATGATCATCGAGTTCTAGTGCCCCGCCACCACCATGCGGCCGATCTTGAGCGTCGGCGCCACCGTGCGCTCGCGCAGCGTCAGGTCGTCGGCCACGGCCTCGATCGTCGCGAACATCTCGAGCAGGTTGCCCGCCACCGTGACCTCCTCCACCGCATACGCGAGCTCGCCGCCCTCGATCCAGAGGCCCGCCGCGCCGCGTGAGTAATCGCCCGTGACGCTGTTCACACCGAAGCCGATCAGCTCGGTCACGTAGAGCCCCTGCTTCACCGATCGGATCAGCGCCTCCGGCGTGTCGCGTCCGGGCAGGAGCATGAGGTTCGAGGTCGAGACCGAGACGCCGCTGCCGTCCCGCGACGCGTGGTGCGTGGACGTGAGGCCGAGCTTGCGCGCGCTGTAGGTGTCGAGCAGGTAGGACTCGAGCACGCCCGCGCCGACGAGCGTGGTGCGGCCGGTGGGGAGCCCCTCGCCGTCGAACGGGCGCGAGCCGAGCCCGCCCGGGATCAGCGGATCGTCCACGATCGTCACGACGGGGGAGGCGATCTTGGCACCGAGCCGGTCGAGCAGGAACGAGGAGCGGCGGTAGAGGCTCGGGCCGCTCGCGGCGGCCGCGAGCGCGCGCACGAGGCTCGCCGCGCTCTCCGGGTCGAAGACCACGGGGACCTCGACGGTCTTGATCTTCCGCGCCCCGAGCCGCCGCAGCGCGCGCCGGGCCGCCGTGCGCCCAACCGCGGCGGGGTCCTCCAGGCGCAGGCGCTTGCGCGCGCTCGAGGACCAGTAGTCGCGCTGCATGTCCCCGTTCTGCGTGGCGACCGGCGTCACGCTCACGTCGAACCGCGTCGCGCCGTAGCCCTGGGCGAACCCGCGGGAGGTCGCGTAGGCGTAGTGGGTCCGGCGGTCGTGGTGCTCGGCGCCCTCGGAGTTGGTGATCCGCGGGTCGCTCGCGAGCGCCGCCGCCTCGCACTGCCGCGCGAGCTCGACCTTCTGCTCGGGCGTGAGCTCCTCGCCGGCCGTGTCCTCGAGGTCGAGGTCGGGCGCGCGGGCGATCAGCTCCTGTGGGTCGGGGAGGCCGGCGCAGGGGTCCTCCGCGGTCACCTTGGCGAGGGAGGTCGCCTCGTCGACGAGACGCTCGAGCGAGTCGCGGGAGAAGTCGGACGTCGAGGCCGCGGCCGACGCGCGCCCCGCGAACACCCGGAGCGACAGCCGCTGGTCATGGGCGTGGGTGACGGTCTCGACCTCGCCCATCCGGACCGAGGCGCTCCCCTCGCTCTCCTCCATGACGAAGCCGTCGGCGGCGGTCGCGCCGCGTTCGAGCGCGCGCTTGAGCACCGAGGCCAAAAGCTCGAATTTCATACGGCGGTCCCGCCCACGGTCATGTCGTCGATCCGCGTCGTCGGCAGCCCGACGCCCACCGGCACCGACTGGCCATCCTTGCCACACGTGCCCACGCCCTCGTCGAGCGCCAGATCGCGGCCGACGCGCGAGACGCGCGTGAGCGCCTCGGGCCCGTTGCCGATGAGGGTCGCGCCCTTGACCGGCGCCCCGACACGGCCGTCCTCGATCAGGTAGGCCTCGTTCGCGGAGAAGACGAACCGGCCGCTGGTGATGTCCACCTGACCGCCGCCGAAGGTGACGGCGTAGAGGCCGCGCTTGACCGAGCGGATGATGTCTTCGGGAGCGTCCTCGCCCGCGAGCATGAAGGTGTTGGTCATGCGGGGCATCGGCGGGTGGGCGTAGGACTCGCGGCGCCCGTTGCCGGTGGGCGTCATGCCCATGAGCCGTGCGTTCAGCCGGTCCTGCATGTAGCCCCTGAGGATCCCCTTCTCGATCAGCACGGTGCGCCCCGTCGGGGTGCCCTCGTCGTCGACGTTGAGCGAGCCACGGCGGTTCGCGAGCGTCCCGTCGTCGACGACCGTGACGAGCTCGGAGGCGACCTTCTGCCCCATGCGGCCGGCGAACGCCGAGGTGCCCTTGCGGTTGAAGTCGCCCTCGAGCCCATGCCCCACGGCCTCGTGCAGGAGGATGCCCGGCCAGCCCGGCCCGAGGACAACCGTCATGGCGCCCGCCGGGGCGTTCACGGCGCCGAGCTTCAACACGGCCTGGCGCGCCGCCTCCCCGGCGAAGCGCCGCCAGCGGTCGGCCTCGAGGAAGAACTCGAGGGGCACGCGGCCGCCGCCACCGTGGGACCCCATCTCGCGCCTGCCGCCCTCCTCGGCGATCGCGGTGACGTTGAGCCGCGTGAGGGGGCGGATGTCGCCGACCGTCCAGCCGGTCGCGGTCGCGATCAGCATGACCACCTGCTCGCTCGAGAGCGAGACGATCACCTGCCTGACACGCGGGTCCGCCGCCCGGCAGGCGGCGTCCACCTTGCGAAGGAGGTCGAGCTTCCTCGTGAGCTCGGTGACGACCGGCGGCTCGCTGAGCGCATAGAGATCGTGGGGCTTGCCCCGCGATGGCACGGCGACGGCCGTCGAGGCGCTGGCGCGGTCGGCGATCGCGCGCGCTTGGCGCGCCGCCTCCTCGAGGTTCTGGATCGAGATGTCGTCGGTGTGGGCGTAGCCGGTGCGCGTCCCGGAGAGCGCGCGGACGCCGGCGCCCTGGCTCACGTGACGGGACGCCTTTTTAACCGCTCCTTCTTCGAGTTGCAGGTCCTCGTTGATACAGTACTCGAGGTAGATGTCGGCGTCGTCGACCCGCCCGATGAGGCTCGAGCCTAGGACCTTTTCCATGAGGGAGGCTGTCACGTTGAAGCGGTCGGCGAAGAAGCTTTCAGGTCGTATCTGCGCAAGGTCTTTCATCAGTCCTCAGGCTCCCCGGGGCCGGGGAGGCCCTAATGCTAGCGCGGGCTGGTCCCTGCCCCAAACTTTTCCGGCTGATCAATTTTAAGCCGCCTGGAAAGCCTGAATCACCTCGTGGATGCGGCGGAGACCGGCCATCAGTGAGGGCCCCGGAGCCAGGATGTCCTCGCCCTCGATCTCGTGGAGCTGGCCTGCCTTCACGGCGGAGATCCGTTCCCAGCCCGGGCGCCCGACGATCTGCCCGCGGTCCACGGGCTTCCCGCACCAGGACGCCAGGATTATCTGCGGATCGCGTTCGACCACCGCCTCGGGTGACACGACGCGCCCTGACGCCGCGTGCCGATCGCGCAGCTCGGCGAAGACGTCACGGCCGCCGGCGATCTCGATCAGCTCGGAGACCCAGCGGATCCCCGCGATGAGAGGGTCGTGCCACTCCTCGAAGTAGACCCGCGGCCGGTCGGGCCATACCGCCGAGTACTCGCGGATCTGCCGGACCTCGTCGCTCATGTCCTGGACCAGCCCGCGCGCCGCAGCCTCGCAGCCGAGCGCGCCCCCGATCACGAGGATGGCGCGCAGCACGTCGTCGAACGAGCGCTGGTTCGTGCACAGCACCGCCACGCCGGCGCCGATCAGGTCGCGCACGACGTCCTTCTGGAGGTCGGAGAACGCGAGGACGAGGTCGGGCTCGAGGGCGAGGATCTTGTCGAGGCGGAAGGTCGTGAAGCCGCCGACGCGCGCCTTCTCGCGGACCGCCTCGGGCCGCCGCGCCGTGCCCGGGACGCCGACGAGGCGGTCGCCCGCCCCGACCAGAAAGGCGATCTCGGCGGTCTCGGCCGTCAGGCAAACGACGCGCCGAGGGAACTCGATACTGGTCTTGCCGTACATCGCGGTCGCTGACTCCCCTCTGGGAAATGCCCTGTTGGGCATACCATAGTGCGGGAGGGGTGGGAGTAAAAACATGGAATTCCATCACGTCCTGGAGGCCGCCGGCGTCCTCGTCCTCGGCCTCGTCTTCTACTCCTACACCTTCCGCTGGCGGGGACCGTGGGCCCGGCTCCACTCCAAGGCGCATCAGGCCGTCAGCGGCCTCGCCTTCGGCGTGCTCGCGGTGCTCTTGATGATCTCGCGGATCCGGGTGAGCAGCGAGGGCGACTTCATCGACGCCCGCGCGGTGCCGATCGCGCTGATCGGGCTCGTCGAGGGCTGGCCAGCCGTGACCCTCGCCGCCGCGGTCGCCGCGGGCTACCGCGCCTGGCTCGGCGGCGCCGGCGCGCTGGCGGGCGTCCTCGGGATCGTCGGCACCGCCGCGGCGGCGGGCCTGGTCCACATGTGGGCGCGCCATGACGGCGGCGTGCGAGCCCGCCACGCGCTCACCCTCGCGGGCGCCGGGTTCACCGCCACGTTCATCTCGTTCGCGGTGCTGGGCGAGGCCGGGCTCAAGCTCTTCTACCCGCTCGCCCTCCCCTTCCTGCTCACGAGCTTCATCGGTATCGGGCTCGGCGCCTACCTCTTCCGTGACGTGGTCGAGAGCCAGACCGCCGAGACGGCGCGCCGCGAGAGCGTCGAGCTGCGTGCGATCACCCTTCTGGCGCGCGCCGCGGCGCACGAGATCAACAACCCGCTGACGATCGTTCTCGGCGGGCTCAGCCTGGTCGGCAAGCGCCTCCCGCCGGGGACCGAGGATGCCCAGTGGATCGAGCGCGCCCGCGAGGGCGCCCAGCAGATCCAGGAGATCGTGGGGCGCATGAACAATATCACCCAGGTCGCCGAGTTCGAGCACGAGGGGCTCTTGCCGCCGATGCTCGACATCAAGAAGTCGGGCGAGGCGCGCTGAGCCCGGGGTTCAGCGCCGCGCGAACCGCTCGGGCAGGAAGTCGCCCACCTCGACGCTGGGCTTGCCGGTTGTCAGCCAGTCGGTCATGAGCCGGGCGGTGATCGGCGCGAGCAGGATGCCGTTCCGGAAGTGCCCCGTCGCGAGCCAGAGCCCCTCGATCGCCGGCCACGGGCCGAGCACGGGCAGGCCGTCCGGCGCCCACGGCCTGAAGCCGCACCAGGTGCGCGCGATCGGGAGCCCGGCCAGCGAGGGAACCAGCTCGAGCGCCCGCTGAAGGAGGGACTGGATCCCCTCCGCCGTCACCGCGCGCTGGAACCCCGCGCGCTCGACCGTCGCCCCGATCAGCAGCTCGCCCGACGGCCGCGGCACCAGGTACACCTCGCCGTCGACACAGTACGTGAGGACGGGTGGCGTATGGACGAGCGCGAGCATCTGCCCGCGGCGCGGCTCGATCGTGAGGCCGACGCCCAGGGGTGCGGTGAGCTCCGACGTCCACGCGCCCGCGGCCAGGAGCACCGCGTCGCCGCTCACGCGCTCGCCGTCGGCCTCCACGGCGCGCGCGCGGCCCGCCTCGACCAGCACGCGCGACACGTTCGAGCCCGGGCGGATGTCGACGCCCGCGCGCGCCGCCGCCTGGGCGTAGGCGATCACGAGCCGCTGGTTGTTGAGCCAGTGGTCGTCACGGAGGAAGACCGCGCGCTCGATCCGCGGTGAGAGCGCCGGCTCGAGGCCGTGGAGGTCCTTCCCCTCGAGCACCTCGATGCCGAGATCCGATCCGCCCGCGGGCGGCGCGGGCGCAGCCTCGCCGCGGGCGAGCGGGTAGAGCGTCCCGTGCGTCACGTGCTCGACGTCGATGCCCGTGAGCTCACGCAGCTCCCGCACGACGTCCGGGTAGAGCCGCCAGCTCGCGAGCTTCAACCGGGCGAGCTCGGACTGGGCCGGCTCACCGTGCAGGGCGAGGAGCCCGGCCGCGGCGCTCGAGGCCTCGGCGCCCGGCGTCGAGCGCTCGAACAGCACGACGCCGGCGCCCGCCTTCGCCAGCTCGTAGGCGGTCGCGCAGCCGATGATCCCGCCGCCGACGACCAGCACCCTCACGACGTCCCCAGCGCGTCGAGGAACCGCCGGGTCGCGTCCGCCGGTGAGTCCCCCGCCAGGATGGCCGCGATCGCGGCGACGCCGTGCGCCCCCGCGCGCCTCACCTCGGGGACGCGCTCGGCGGTGATCCCACCGATGGCGATCACCGGGATCCGCACGGCGGAGACGACGCGCTCGAGCTTCTGGAGGCCCTGGGGCGCGCCGTACGCGCGCTTCGAGGGGGTCTCGTAGACCGGGCCGAAGACCAGCCAGTCGGCGCCGTTGATCTCGGCCTCGAGCGCTTCGGGCAGCGAGTGAACCGAGGCGCCGATACGCAGCCGCGCCTCCACGAGCGCCCGGACGTCCTTCACGGGAAGCGACGTGGAGGTTCGCTGGACGGCATCGGCGCCGACGGCGAGCGCCACGTCCACGCGGTCGTTGACGATGAGGAGCGCCCGGGTGTCGAGCGTGAGGCCGCGCAGGCGGCGACAGAGCAGCGCGAG
>Ga0209471_1002748_pt1 | contig 10071 bp, 8 predicted proteins | sample GraSoiAngelo_128_FD_185885 | JGI IMG/M metagenome (GOLD analysis project Ga0209471, IMG submission 185885) | Grasslands soil microbial communities from the Angelo Coastal Reserve, California, USA - 14_0927_12_20cm (SPAdes) (version 2) | ecosystem: Environmental > Terrestrial > Soil > Grasslands ... | reverse complement strand
ACCGACCTGTTCGACCGCGCGCGCCCCGCACCACGCACCGATTCGCGCGGCCTGGCTCGGATCGAGCCCGCGCGCGATTCCAACTGCGAAGCCGGCAAGAAAGCAGTCGCCGGCGCCGGTGGGGTCGATTTCTTCCGCCGGGAACGCCGGGATGTGAACCTCCTCGCCCGGGCTGAGCAGCGTCGCGCCGCGCGCGCCGTGGGTGACCAGCAGAGTGAGGCGGCGGCGGAGGGCGGACAAATCCAGCAACTGCGCTTCGGCGCCGCTCGCCTTGAGGTAATGGATGTGCTCCAGCGCTGTCGCTTCGGGCGGACGCAAACGCAGCTCGCCTCGCGGGCCGATCTCGCGCATCACCGCTTGCGCATCGGCGACGACGATGCGACTGATCTGATGGAGGCGCTGCAGGGTCGCGAGTGGGAGCTCGCCGGCGATGGCGCAGGCCATTCCAACTTCGTGCTGGCCGATGAGGTCGGAAGGCAGGATCGGCTGGCAGGCCGCCTCGACGCGGCCGACGCGCTCGCCTGAGCGGTAATCGTCGATGAAGCTGGTGGTGCGCGCGGTCGGGATGACGATCGGGCCGCGGGAGACTTGGGCAGCGTAGAGGAAGTCCGGCCCCACCTTGGCCACCACCTCGTGCGGCACCTCGAGCGCCTCGAGAATGGCCGAAGCATACGCGGCCGACCCGCCCAGGACTCGCCGCTCGCCCGCAGGGGTGAGGAGGGTGTCGTGGGAGTAGTGTCCGACCACGAGGATGGACATCAGTGACGGTGCCGATGGTGCGCGTCGGAGGCGTGCGGGTGCTCGTGGGCGATCGCTTCGTGCCGATGGCGATGGGAGTGCGGCTCGCTCACGGGCCCGTCGTGGACATGTTGGTGATGCTCGTCGTGAACGTGCAGATGCTCATGCTCGAGCGCATCGTGACGATGCAGGTGCGCGTGGCGAGCGCGCAAGAGCAGCACCACACCCGTCGCCATCAGCGCTGCGGCGATCAGGTCGAAAACGCCAGGCCTGTCGCCGAGAAGCGGAATGGCGAGAAGCGCTCCGGCGAAGGGCGCCGCGGCAAAGAGGGCCGCCTGCCGCGCTGCCCCTAGAATGCGCTGAGCGCGCAGGTAGAGAAGAAGGCTGGCCCCATAGCTCACCGATCCGAGCAGGAGCGCCGCGCCGGCGATGCGCGCATCGATCGCCCGCTGTCCAGCGAGACCGCCGAGCAGCAGATTCGTTGCCCCCGCTCCGAGGGTCTTGTAGCGCAACACCTGGACCGGGTCCTTCAGCGCCAGGCGGGCGGTCAGGTTGTTGTCGAGAGCCCAGCAGAGACACGCGAGGGCAATGGCCGCAGCGCCTGCCGCCGATCCGCCCAGCCCCAAGCCGCGCGCGCCGAGCAACGCTGCACCGCCGACCGCCAGCGCCGCGCCGGCTGCCTCGCGCCTCGACAGATGCTCGCCAAAGACAAAGACCGCGAGCAGCATCGTAAAGGGCGCCTCGAGGTTGAGAAGTAGGGACCCCGTCAGGCCGCTCACGCGCGCCAGGCCCCAGAGCAGGAGCGGCGGGCCCAGCACTGCCCCGGCGATGATCGCCCCGAGGAGAACGGGAATGTCCGCCCTTTCAAGCGGCGCCTCTCCTCGCCTGCGCCGAGCGAGCAGAAACACGCCGCCCGCGCCGAGATAGAGGACCCCCGCGAGAATCAGCGGCCCCGCTCGAAGCACGAGCAGCTTGCTGACGGGCGCCGCCAGCCCAAAGAGCAGCGCCGACCCCACACCCAGCACCGCCGCGTGCAGCCGATCGTCGCGATTCATCGCGCCTCAGCCGTCATGGGCGAGGCTCCAGCGGCGAGATGCCGGCGCGGGCGAAGAGCGCCATGTCCTCGCCGTACTCGGGATTGCCGGTGGTGAGCAGCTTCTCGCCGAAGAAGATGGAGTTCGCTCCGGCCATCAGGCACAAAAGCTGCGCCTCCTCGTTCATCTGCAGCCGGCCGGCGGAGAGCCGCACCATCGAGCGCGGCATGAGGATGCGCGCGGTCGCGACCATCCGCACCATCTCGATGGTGGCGACCGGCGGTCGATCGGCGAGCGGCGTACCGGGGGCGCGCACCAGCAGGTTGATGGGCACCGACTCGGGGTGCGGATCCATCGAGGCCAGCTCGGCGAGGAGCGCGCAGCGATCGTCGGGCGATTCGCCCATGCCGATGATCCCGCCGCAGCAGACGGTGATGCCGGCCGCGCGCACGTTGCGCAGCGTTTGCAGCCGCTCGTCATAGCTGCGCGTGCTGATGATCTCGCGGTACTTGTCGCGGCTGGTGTCGAGGTTGTGGTTGTAGGCGTGCAGGCCCGCCTCTTTCAGGCGGCGCGCCTGGTCGAGCGTGATCATGCCCAAAGTGCAGCAGGTCTCGAGGCCGAGCGCCTTGACCCCGCGGACCATCTCCAGCACGCGATCGAACTGCGGACCGTCCTTCACCTCGCGCCAGGCCGCTCCCATGCAGAAACGCGTCGCTCCGGCCTCGCGCGCGCTGCTTGCGGCGGCGAGAACGGCCTCGGTTTGCAGCAGAGGCTCGGCCTGCACGCCGGTCTGGTAGCGCGCGGCCTGCGGGCAGTAAGCGCAATCCTCGGGGCAGCCGCCGGTCTTGACCGAGAGCAGCGAGCAGAGCTGCACCTTGTTGTCGCCGAAGTGCTCGCGGTGCGCGCTCTGCGCGCGGAAGAGGAGGTCGAGCAGCGGCAGATCGTGGATCTGTCGCACTTCCTGCAGCGACCAGTCGTGTCTCATGCGAAGTCAGGTAACAGATTTCCGCACGACCGCGAAGGCCCAGCTGCGCGCGCGCAGAGCTCTGGGCAGTGTCCGCCCCAACGGATACTCGACTCGCTCTCCGCGCGCGGCGGCCCAGTCCTCGATGTCCGCCTTGCAAGAGAGATAGACGGCGTCGTAGTCGGGCTCCGGCGGCTGGGGATGGTCCAGCGCCACCGGCGCGAGGTTGATGATGAACGGCCCGAGCCGCCGTCTCGCGCTGCGCAACGCCCGCGGCAGGCGCAGCTTGCGATCGTACCAGCCGACCAGGACATCGAGCGGGCGCCGCTTGTGGCGCGCGGGAGTCACGCCTGTCTGCTGCGATCCGAGATGGCCCGATTCGATGAAGTCAGGAAAAAGCAGGACGAGATCGCGCCGCACTGCGCGCGCCATCTCCTCCAGCGCCTTGCGCGGATAGACGAACGACTCGAGAACGCCATAGGAGAAGCAGGCCTCAGGATCGCCTTCGGGGATGGCGTAGGCGCCCGCGACCTTCCATTCCGCCTCGGGATGCCGTCTGCGGCAGCGCTCGATCACGTCCTCGGCGATTTCAATGCCGGTATAATGACCCGCATATCCGGCGCGGCGCAGCGTGCGATAGAGCCGGCCGCTGCCGCAGCCGATCTCCAGCACCGATCGATAGCGCTCGAGATATGCCGCCAGCGCCCGCTCGAAAGGATGGTCGAGCGCTTCGCGCTGGTCGACGAATTCCTGGTACGCCTGGCGCAGCTCGGGGCGACGATAGAACTCTTCCATCCGCCGCTGCAGAACCTCGAGCCTGGGGTCGCCGCTCACGCTCGAGACCCAATCGAATGTTCGCGAGCTCAAGCGACCGGCTTCTGCGCCTGCGGCCGGTCCTCGATGACGCGGTTCCTCCCCAGCTGCTTGGCGGCATACATCGCCACGTCGGCTCGTTTGAAGAGCGTTTCGACTTCGGGGGTCGATTCATCCATTCCGGCGACGCCGACGCTGACGGTGACATGCAGCGCCCCGGCATCGGTGACGATCGGCTCTTCATCGATGCGCGCCCGGATCCGTTCGGCCAGAACGGTAGCGGCGGGGTGCCCGCCGGTGCCGGGGAGCAGGATGGCGAATTCCTCGCCGCCGTAGCGGCCGAGCACGTCCACCGAGCGCAGCGTCGACCGGCAGCGCTCGGCCAGTGCGCGCAGCACTTGATCGCCGACGGCGTGGCCATGGCGGTCGTTGATGCTCTTGAAATGGTCGACGTCGAGCATCATCGCCGCCAGATGCCACTCGAAGCGCCGCGCGCTGTCGAACTGGTACTTGGCGAGATCCATGAAATGGCGCCGGTTGTACGTGCCGGTCAGGCCATCGAGCGTCGCCAGCCGTTGCACCTGATCGAAGAGCCGCGCGTTCTGCACCGCCATGGCGGCCGGCTGGGCGAGCGAGAGGGCCAGCCGCGCGGTGGCCTCGTCGTAGGGAACATGGCTCTCGAGGCAGACCACCCCGATGACCTCGCCGCGCTGGATGAGCGGCAGCGCCAGCATTTGCCGGCCCTCGTTCATCGCCGGTTGCATCGAGCTGATGGCCCGGTCGACATGGCTCGAGCTGGGCACGATGCGGCTCGCCTCCTCTTTCGTCCGCCGCCCGCGGCTCACGACCAGCTCCATGTTCTCCCGTCCCTTGATGAGCACGGCAGCCTCGTCGTAGCGGACAGCGCGGTCGAGACTGTTGAGGAGCCGCTCGAGCACCTCATCCAGCTCCAGCGTTTCGGAGAGCGCGAGCGTCATCTTCAGCTCTTCGCGCTCGCGCAAGCCGCGCGTCATGGTGTTGAAGGCATCGCCCAGCTGTGCCAGCTCGTCCCGCCCTTTGACGTCGACCGCCGTTTCCAGCGCTCCGCCGGTGACGGCCAGTGCCGCCTGGCGCAGCTTGTCCACGGGCCGCGTCACCGTCCGCACCGACGTCGAGCCGAGGAGCACCGCGACGAGAAGACCGAGCGCGAGCCAGAGCAACGACTGGCGCTGCAGATGCCGCAACGGCCGCAGCGCCTCGTCGGCCGGCTCCTGCACCACCACTTTCCAGCCGAGGAGCGGCACGGTGGCGTTGGCGCCGAGAAGGTCCTCGCTCTGCACGCCCCGGACCAGCGGATGGTCGCGCAGGTTCAGCTGCCGGGCCATCAGCTCGCGATCGGTGTGGACGATGATGCGGCCCTCGCTGTCGAGCAGGAAAGCGGCGCCGCGCTCGCCGGGCCGGAATCGCTCGAAGCTCTCCGAGAGACGGCGCAGCGAGACCTCCACCGCCAGGACCCAGCGGCCTCTCTGCGTGCCGGGAACAGAGACCGCGAGCACGATGCGCGGCACCGGTTTCCCCTCGACGTCGGGCAGCATGTAGACGGGTCCCATGGCGAGGCCCGAGGTGAGCGCGCCGTTGAGCGGCACCTTGCTGGCGTAGGCGGCGAGAGAAGTGCCGTCGACCGGCTCGTGCTCGGAGGCGAGCTCGCCCGAAAGGCGCGCGAAGTGGATCTCCCGGCCGATGGCGTCGCCTCGCGCGTCGAAGAGGCCGACCACGTTCGCGCCGCGCGTCTCCTTGTAGATGAGGAGCAGCGCCTGCTGCCGCGCCTCGGGATCGAGGGTGGCGAGGCTCAAAGTGGATGCGGCGAGAGTGAGGCTGTCGAGCTTGTCGACCAGCGTGCGGTTGACTTCGGCCGCGAGCGCGCGCGCGGCCTGCGCGTAGATCTGGTCCAGCTGGCTGCGCAGCGCCTCGCGTCCGCTGGGCAGCGTGAAGGCGGTGGCAAGCAGCAAAGGGAATGTGGTCGCGCCTGCGAGCAAGAGCGACAACTTGACCGCGAGCCGCATCCTTCGAGGCTAACCCGAAGGTGCGCGGTCGCCTATTTTCCGCGCCGCCAGCGCGAGGGCTTCGTCGAGCTTTTCCCCGTCGCCCGCGCCTTGGGCGAACTCAGCGCTGCCGCCGCCCTTTCCGCCGAGGAGCGCGAGTGCTTCCTTGAGGATCGCGCCCATCGAGGGACCGGGACCTTTGGGGCGCGCGAAGCAGAGGTGCGCGCGGCCTTCGTCGATCGATGCGATCAGCGCGGTGCCGCCGGTTTCGGCGATGGCAGCGGCAACTGCCTTGGCGAAAGCGGCGCCGCGCTCGACCTTGGCGACGACCGGATCGCCCTGCCCGCGCAGGCGCGCTGCCTCGAGTCGGGCCAGGTCGGCGAGCAATCCATCGGCTGCCTTGCGCCGCGAGAGCGAGTCGGCCATCGCGCGAGCCGCGGCTTGCGCCACGTCGGAGGGGGCGCACTTGAGCGCTTCGGCGGCGCCGGCGAGCGCTTCGCTGGCCTCGTGCGTGAGCTGGACGACCCGGCTGCCGCAGACGAACTCGACCCGCGACTTCCCTTCGCCCCAGCGCTGCGCCTTGAGGATGGCGATGCAGCCCACTTCGCCGGTGCGCGCGGGATGCGTGCCGCCGCAAGGCGAGGCGTCGACGCCCTCGACCAGCACCACGCGGTCGCCCTTGACCGGCTCCTTGCGCAGGGGTAGCCGGGCGCGCTCCTCGCCGACGAAGTTGCGCGCCACCACCGGAAGGTTGCGCCAGACGGAGTCGTTGGCTGCGGTCTCGGCGGCCTCGAGATCGAGCCGGGCGAGCGGCGCGTCGAGATCGATGGTGCAGGTCCGCTCGCCGAGATGAAAGGAGAGGGTTGGCGCACCGACCTTGTCGAAAGCCGCGGAGAGCAGGTGCTGGCCGTGATGCTGCTGCATGTGATCGAAGCGGCGGGCCCAGTCGAGCGCCCCCTCCACTTCGCCGCCGATCGGCTTCTCCACGAGGTGGAGCACGGCGCCGTCGCGCTCCTGCGTGTCGAGGACTTGCACGCCGCCGAGCGAGCCGCGATCGCCGGGCTGACCGCCGCCCTCGGGATAGAAGGCGCTCCGATCGAGGATGGCGGCCGGCTTGCCGTCGAGGTCGCGCATCTCCACAACGCGCGCGCGGAAGCTGCGCAGGTAAGGATCGCTCAAATAGAGCCGCTCGGTCATCGCGCGATAGGTAGCACGAGCTGGCGGGGGCGAGCAGGACCGGAGACGTCGCGGCCGCCGTACGCCTGCGAGCTCTCGCGCTCGTTCTCGAGATGTCGCTCGAGTGAGGGACCGGAGACTTTGCCTTCGAGAATCCGCGCCTGCTCGTCGAGCCGCCGGATGGCGTCGAGACGCTCGCCGCGGCCCAGCTTGGCGCGCTCGATGCCTTGCTTCAAGACCGCGATGGTCTTGTCGTAGACCCGCAACGCGACGGGGAAGGGATGGCCGTCCTTGCCGCCGTGGGCGAGCGAGAAACGGGCCGGATCGGTGAAGCGGCTAGGCGTGCCGTGGAGCACCTCGGCGACCATGGCGAGCGCCTCGACCGTGCGCGCGCCGACGCCGGGCTGAAGGAGGAGATCGGCGAAATCGCGGGGGCCATTTTCCGCTGCGGCAGCGAGCGTGGCGTGCAGGCGGCGCAAGAAGACGTCGCTGAACCGCACGTCGTGATGGGCCGGCATCTGCAGCTCGTGCACGACCCGGTCGGGAAGCTGCGCCAGTTCGACGGAGGCTTCGCGCGCCGGCGCCGCGCGCCGATCGGTGAGGTTGACGATCTCGCCTTGGGCGGGGCCTTCGATGGCAGCGTGCGGCTCCTCGACGAAGCTGCGGACGTTTTCCGACAGCCAATGGTAGCGGCGCGCCTGGCGGCGCTCGCCGTTCATGCCCTGCTGCACCACCGTCCAGGCGCCATCGCCGGCGACGACGAATCCGTGCAGATAGAGAGCGAAGCCGTCTTGCACTGCTGCGCTGTCGACCTTGGCGACCAGACGGCTGGTGCGGGCGAGCGCGTCTCCGTCGACGCCGGTGCGCTCGCCGAACGCGATCAGCTCGGAAGGCGTGCGCCGCGAATGGCGGCCGCGGCCACCGCACACGGTCAGGCCAAGCTCGCGTTCGCGGCCGGCGAGGCCGCGCTTGAGGGCGCCGAGGACGCTCGTGGTGATGCCGCTCGAGTGCCAGTCCATGCCCATGACGCAGCCGAGCGCCTGGAACCAGAAGGGATGGGCCAGGCGGCGGAGCACGCCGTGCGGGCCTTCGGCGAGGACGAGCGCTTCGACCATCGCCTCGCCCAGGAGCGCCATGCGCGAGGCGAGCCATTCGGGGACGCGCCCGCCGTGCAGCGGGAGGACGGCCGTTCCAGTTCGACCCATACGGCCGTTCAGTATAACGCAGCGGGCGCGGACTACCTGCCGAGGCGGCGCGAATGTCCGAGGCGCACCATCGACTTCGCATCGGCGGGCGCGATCGGGTCGGGACAGATCCGCCGCAGCCGGCAGGCGCCGCACTCGGCGCCGCTCCAGACCGCCTCGAAGAGCGCCGAGACGCGGTCGATGGTGTCGAAGTCCTCGGTGCAGATCCCCAGCTCGAAATTGCGGCGGCCCTCGCCCTTTGCGCCGAGGCCGGCGCCGGTCAGGTTCGCGCTGCCCAGATAGAGCCAGGCTTTGTCGACGATGACGGCCTTGAAATGGACGCGGGGGCAGATCTTCAGCTCGAGCTTGTCCCAGAGACGGCGGCGCTTCTCGAAGGAGGCGCGGAAGGGGCGCGAGGGCAGCTCGGCGTGCAAGAGCCGGAGCTGAACGCCGCGCGCGGCGAGCTCTGCGAAGAGTGCGACCACCGAGCGGCCCTCGACGTGCATGTCCTTGAGGTTGGCCGTGGAGATGGAGACCGACTCTCGAGCGCCGGCGAGCTTGTCGAGGACCACCTCGCGGTAGAGCTCGCTGCCCGACTTCAGCTCGGCCGCGATGGAGCGCATGGCCGATGATGGGCGCGCGCAGGCCGAAGAGGAAGTTTTCCGCCGGCCGTGGCTTTTTCCCCAGGATGAGGTACGAGGGCGGCCGTGCGCGCTTTTTTGCCAGACTTCCTCTTCGCGGGCGGCCGCGTCCTCTCCGGCGCGGCCCTCGTCGTGCAGGACGGCCGCGTCGAGTCGGTCGGCGCCGTTCCGTCCGGAGCCGAGCGCGTTCCGCTGCCGGGCCGCGCCGTCCTCCCCGGGATGGTCAGCGCCCACAGCCATGCCTTCCAGCGCGCCATCCGCGGCCGCACCGAGCAGCGCGACAATCCTCGAGCCGACTTCTGGTCGTGGCGCGAGGCGATGTACGCTGCGGCGGAGCGGCTCTCGCCCGTCGACCTCCATGCCGTCAGCAAGTTCTGCTTCCTCGAGATGGCGCGCGCCGGGATCACGGCGGTGGGTGAGTTCCACTATCTGCACCGCGATCCGCAGGGAAAGCCGTACGCGGATGGCAACGAGCTCTCGCTCGCGGTGGCGCGCGCCGCGCGCGAAGTGGGTCTGCGCATCGTGCTCTTGCGCGCCGCCTACGCGCGCAGCGGATATCGCCTCGCGCCGAACCCGCGGCAGCGGCGCTTCATCGAGGGCTCGGCCGAGGAGTATCTGAAGAACCTCGACGCGCTCTCCAAGCAAGTGCCGGTCGGCGCCGCTCCGCACAGCGTGCGCGCCTGCCCCCTCGAATGGATCCGCGACATCGCCGCCGAGGCGAAGCGCCGCGGCTGGGTGCTGCACATGCACGTCAGCGAGCAGCCCAGGGAAGTGGACGAGTGCAAGGCCGAGCACGGCACCACTCCGCCGCTCCTGCTCGAGCGGCTCGGCGCGCTGCAGAACGCCGTGCACGCCGTCCATCTCTCCGCCGACGACATTGCCGCGCTGGCGCGCGCGCAGGCGATCGTCTGCGCCTGCCCGACCACCGAGCGCAACCTCGGCGACGGCATCCTCCGCGCCGACAAACTGCTCGCGGCCGGCGTGCGCCTCTGCCTGGGAAGCGATTCGGAGGTGCAGCTTTCGCCGCTCGAGGACGCGCGGCAGCTCGAATATCACCTGCGCCTTCTCCAGCTGCAGCGGGCCGTACTCGACCCCGCGCAGGGCGGCGTGGGCGGCCTCGGCGCGGCGCTCTATCGCATCGCTTCCGAGAACGGCATGCGCGCGCTCGGCCTTCCCGGCGGCGCACTGCAGCCGGGCGAGCCGGCGGATTTTCTCGTCGTCGATCTCGACGATCCCTCCATCGCCGGCGCCAACGCCGAGGATCTCATGTCCAACGCCGTCTTCTCGATGGAGCGGACCGCCATCCGCGAGGTGCGCGTCGCAGGCGAGCCTCTCCAGCTCGAGTCGCGTCCCGCGCTGGAAGCGTTCCGCGCGGCGATGCGGAGGCTGTGGGGATGATCGAGATCCTCCGCGAGCTGGTGGCGATCGACTCCACCTCTGCGGTCTCGAATCTGCCGGTGATCGAGGCGCTCGACCGGCGCGCCTGCGCGCTCGGCTTCG
>Ga0209471_1002745_pt1 | contig 10079 bp, 5 predicted proteins | sample GraSoiAngelo_128_FD_185885 | JGI IMG/M metagenome (GOLD analysis project Ga0209471, IMG submission 185885) | Grasslands soil microbial communities from the Angelo Coastal Reserve, California, USA - 14_0927_12_20cm (SPAdes) (version 2) | ecosystem: Environmental > Terrestrial > Soil > Grasslands ... | reverse complement strand
GCGCTGCGCCATCTCGAACGGATGCGCGACAACGTGGACAAGGGCCGCCGGGGCCGCGCCGTGCTCGCATTGATGCGTGCCGAATACGTCGTGAACACCGAGCAATGGGACAGCCCATCCCTGCAGTGGAACATCGATCTCACCGGAGTGCGGGCGCGCGATGTGGCGGTGGACGCATTCGTCGGCGGGCTCAGTGCGCTGAGGGGCGGCGACCGCGCGGCGGCGGGCCGGTTCCTCGCGGATCTCACTGCGATCAATCGCGACCGGGCCCCTGTCGCGCCGGGCCAGGAGCGAGATCAGGTGCCGGCCATCCTCGAGCAGGAGCTCCGGGCGCTGCTGCGCCAAGCCGACGGGGCCGCCGGCGATGCGGTGACGCTGCTGCGCGAGGCGACGGCGCTCGAAGACGCGATGCCCGTCGAGTTCGGGCCACCGGCGGACGTGAAGCCGGCGCACGAGCTGTTGGGGGAGATCCTGCTGCAGGCCGGCCGTCCCCGAGAAGCGCAGCGCGAGTTTGCGCGCCAGCTGCAGCTCGCCCCGAAGCGCGCCCTTTCGCTGCGCGGCCTGGGCCGCGCCGCGGCGGCCGCGGGGGACGCGACCACAGCGGCCCGGGCCTACGGCGAGTTGCGGGCGATTTGGCATCGCGCCGATGCGGACCGTCCCGAGCTCGCCGAAGCGGCGCGATTCCTGGCGACGCGGCCGTAGCCGACTACCGGGGTCGGCTCTCCTCCACCACGTCTACTGTCTTGCCGGCGGGGATCGGACCGGGGACGGTCTGAAGCTGCCCTGACGGCCAGCGCACGTCGAGCGAGGCCGCGTGGTCGGCGTCCCCCAGGCCGAAGTAGAGTGGCAGGTCGCTCTGAGACAGGTAGCCCAACTTTCCATCCATCACCTTGAGCATCCGCCGGCCGTCGGGCAGGACCACGGTCACCCGCGCGCCGAGCGCCTCGCGATTCGAGACCGTGCCGCGCAGCCGGACCTCGAGGAAGTGAATACGGCGCCGCTGGGCGAGGTCGCTGATCAGGACCTGGGGCGGCGCGTTGAACTCGTTGGTCACGATGTCCAGGTCCCCGTCGCCGTCCAGGTCGAGCAGGACGGCGGCGCGGGACGCCCTCGAGGCCATCATCGTGAGGTGTCCGGCCGCATCGAACCGGCACCCCGCTTCTACCCCTCGGGGCTCCTTGCACGCCGTGCAGAAGAACTGCTTGCGGTCCGCTCCATTGCAGTCGAGCGTGAACCAGACCTGATCGGTGACGCCGTGGGCGCGCGGCTCCACGCCCACCAGGAATTCGCTGGGGAGGAAGTGTCGCCCCGCTTCGTTCAGGAGCACGGAGTTGATCCCGTAGCGATGGGGGAAGTTCATCCCGGCGGTGATGAAAATGTCGTCCCAGCCGTCGGCGTTGAGGTCGTCGACGCTCGGCCCCCAGGGCCAGTACGTTTCGACGCCCAGCGAGTCCGAGACCTCCTCGAAGCGGCCGCCGCCACGGTTCGCGAATAGGGCGTTGCCGAAGATGAACCGGTCTTTTCCGCCGGGGAAGAAATCCGGGGGCGCCTTGGAGGAATCGGCCTTGCGGGCCTCAGCCGCCCAGTCGCCCGGCGGGATGTTGTCCCACATGTCGTCGTGCATATCGGTGACCAGCAGGTCCACCCGTCCGTCGCCGTCGAAGTCGAACGCCTTGACGCCCATCGCGCCCCAGGGCGTCCTGGGGAAGTATTCCCGGGTCGCGTCGCGAAACCGTTTCCCGCCCTCGTTGAGCCACAGGTGGTTCTCACCCTGCATGTTCAGGATGTACAGGTCGGGTCGCCCGTCGTCGTTCACGTCGATCACCGTGGCGTCCCCGCTCCAGCTCGAGTCGACGAGGCCGACTGCGCGCGTCACGTCCTTGAACCGGCCGCCGCCGAGGTTGTGATACAGGATGCTCGCTTCGGCGCGGTCGGGGTGCGTATGGCCGTGGAACGCGTCCGGCAGGCCCACGTAGTAGCCGCCCGGCCCCTTCGCGTTGCTCGTGTAGACGCCCACGTTGGCCACGAACAGGTCGACCAGGCCATCGCCGTCGTAGTCGAAGAACACCGCTCCGGACGAATGCCCCACGTACCCGACGCCGGCCTGCGCCGTGATGTCGCGGAACTTGCCGCCGCCCACGTTGTGGAAGAGGCGGTTGCCGTGCCGCACCGTGGTCACGAACAGGTCGGGGAGCCCGTCGTTATCGATGTCGGCGAACGCGCACGCCGCGGCGACGGCGTCCGGCATCTCGAGTCCGGCCGCGGCGGTGATGTTCACGAACCGGCCGCCGCCCACATTCTTCCAGAGCTCGCTCGCGCCGAGCTGGGTGACGAAATACAGGTCCGGCAGGCCGTCGCCGTCCACGTCGGCGGCGCACAGGCCGGTGCCGTGGTCGTAGTGGACTTTCTTGTAGGCCTTGCCGGCGTCGTCGACGATGCGGTTCTCGAACGTGATGCCGCTCGCGGTGAGCCGGTCGGTGAACTGGAAGTCGTGAAATGCGGAGGAGCGCTCGGCCAACTCCACTTCCTGTCGGGCCCGGGCGAGCAGCCACGGCGGGCCCGCGGTGGCGAGGGGTTGGCGACGCTGGGCGCGGCATGAGGCGAGAGCGACGAGCGCGGACGCCAGCAGGGCGGCCGAGCGGGTCACGAGGCGCGGCCGGCCGGGCTCAGGGTGACGACTTGGTCCAGATGGCGATGACGCCGCAGCCGGAGTTGCTGCCCTGGAACTCGCCCGGTGTCTCCGACGAGCCGCGGTAAATCTCGACGCCCTTCACATCCTGCGGGGGGGTGAGGCGAGCAAAATAGGCCGACGACTCCTTACCGTCGAGGTAATACTGCGGATAGCACCCGGGCGGCGAGCGGACCATCTTCGCGATGCATTCGTTCGAGATGCACACTTGCTGCACCCCGCGCACCGTGACGAGGACGTCGACGAGCGAAGTGGTGTTGGCGTGCTCGATGCGATCCTGAGTGAGAAACGCTCCCATCCCGGATTGGCGGCGCCGCTCGAAGTCGGCGAAGCGGCGGTCTGCAAGCCGCGTGGTTCCCTTGACTACGACCTCCGGAAGCTCGACGGGAAGGGGGTCCAGCTCGAAGTCGTGCCTCAGCAGGTGCCGCGCCTCGATCGTGGCGAGCCAGGTGACGGGAGTGTACCCGACGGCGTGGATCTCGAGGGCGTACATGCCGGGGGTCAGGGCAGAAAGGGCGAACCGCCCCGACGAGTCCGTGGTTGCGGTCCCGGGAGTGCCGAGCACCAGCACCTGACCGGCGCGGATCGGCTCGTGAGTATGACGGTCGACGAGCTGGCCAGCGACGCCCGTGGAATCGGGGCTTGCCGCACCGCTGTCCCGCTGCGCCGGGGCGGGGTCGAAGAGTGCGGACCCGAGCCCGATGAGCAACACGAAGGCGCCAAGGCTCCGGCTCACGGCCATTGAGCTTGTTCCGCTGGAGTGTGTTTCACAATATAACCCGACCGCGGACGCCCGAAAGACGTGCCCAGACCGGGTATCCCCCGTCACGGGAGGCGCTTGGGCGGTCTTGCGCACTGCCGAGAAGAGGTGCACAATAACGTTATCCTCGCGCCGTTGGGCCCCCAGTCCTTGCCGTTGGGGAGCCTGGTGTGGACCACATGCCACAGAAGGGGGCGTCATGATGATGAGGCCTCGTACGTTCAACGCAATCGTGTGCGCTGGAGCGCTGCTCGTGTTGTCGGGAGCAGCGTTCCAGGAGTTGGTGGCGCAGTCGGCCGTCATTACGGGCAAGGTCACAGGGAGAGGAGGCGAGGCCCTGGGCGGCGCGGCGGTGACGATAGCGGAGCTGGGCGCTGCCATCACCACGGCGACCTCCGGCACCTACACGCTCACCCTCCCCGCCGAGCAGACCAAAGGCCAGACCGTCACGCTGCGCGCGCGCTCCGTCGGCTACAAGCCCGAGACGCGGCAGATCACGCTGAGGCCCGGCTCGCAGACTGCGGATTTCCAGCTGCAGTTCGACGTGATGCAGCTCGAGGAAGTCGTCGTGACGGGCGTGGCGGAGGCGACGGAGCGGAAAAACCTCACGTTCGCCGTAGGCAAGGTGGATGCAAGCCAGCTGAACCAGGCGCCCGCCGTTTCGGCGCTGGGCTCACTCGAGGGGAAGTTGGCGGGCGTGCGGGTGATCCAGGGCAGCGGGGCGCCCGGCAGTGACCCGGTGATCCGGCTGCGCGGCGCGACCGCCATTACGACACCGTCGTCCTGCAGTACGCAACCGTGTCCCGCGACCGACGTGCCGGGTCCGCTGATCGTCGTCGACGGCACGATCACGCACTACTCCCTCGCCGACATCAGCCCCCAGGACATCGACCGGGTCGAGGTGGTGAAGGGCGCGGCGGCGTCGTCGCTGTACGGGTCCAATGCCGCGAACGGCGTAGTCCAGATCTTCACCAAGCGCGGCCAGGGGCTGCCCGACGGGAAGCTTTCGGTCACGGTGCGCAACGAGTACGGCCAGTCGATTCGACCCAAGCTGATTCCCATCACGCACGCACACCCCTACCTCATCGACACAGTCGGGACGTATACCGACGCGTCAGGCAATACCGTACACAACGGGGATTTCATCGACGCCAAGGGCGGTCTGGTTGGTCCGAAGGGCATCCCCAACGTCAACGCGAACCAGATCGCAGATGTGTCCTACAGCACGTACCCGCACCCCGTGTATTTCGACCTGCAGGGCGACCTGCTGACGAACGGCGCGTTTTACACGAACTACGTGTCGATGGGGCAGCGGAAGGGCAACACCAACTACAACGTGTCGTTCGAAAACACCAAGCAGGACGGCGTGTTGACGCTGCTCAGGGGCTACGCCCGGCAGAACTTCCGCCTCAACCTGGACCAGGCGTTGACCCCGCGGTTCGACCTGTCGGCGGGCGGCTTCTTCGCCCGATCGAACAACGATCAGACCGCCGAGGGGGCAGGTTCGCCGTTCTTCACGGTGAAGTTCCTCGAACCGTACATCAACCTGTTTGCCACGAACCCGGACGGGACACCGTACGCGGCGGTGATCCCGCACCAGGCACCCAACGCCTCGAACCCGTTGTACAACCTCGCCAACGAGCGAATCAACACCGACCGCACGCGCTACAGCGGGTATGCAAAAGGGACCTACCGGCTCACCGATTGGCTGTCCTTCGAGGGTCATTACAACTACGACTTCGAGTCGTCCAATTACAGCGACAACAGGCCGAAGGGCTACGTGACCTCCACCGGTGCCAGCTCGGATGGCTATCTCGTCAGGACCGACAGTGGCGGCCGGGAGTTCAATACGGGCGTGAGCGCGACCGCCGTGCGGACGTTCCAGCTCGGCTCGTGGAACGTGCGCACCACGACGAAGGGCGCCTACGAGTACGAGGACCAGACCGCGAACAATTTCACGCTGACCGCCAACCGGTACACCGTAGTGGCGTCGCCCGAGTTCAACGCGGTCGATTTTTCCCAGCTGACCCCCGGCTCCTCCAACGAAACGATCCGCAGCAAGAATTACTACGTGGTCTCCGGGATCAACGCGAAAGACCGCTATCTCATCGACGGTTTGGTACGCTGGGACGGCTCGTCGCTGTTCGGCGCCGACAGCCGTTGGCAGACGTATTACCGGCTGTCGGGCGCGTACCGTCTGACCCAAGATTTCCACATCCCCGGGATCGACGAGCTGAAGCTACGCGCGTCCTACGGGACCGCCGGGCTCCGTCCCACCTTCGATGCCCAGTATGAGACGTACAGCGTGGTGGGCGGCGTGCCCGTGAAGCACACGCTCGGCAACAGGGAGCTCAAGCCGGCGCGCTCGGGGGAGACTGAGCTTGGCGTCAACGTCGACTTCCTCGGCCGGTTCTCGCTCGAGTACTCGTACTCGCGCAAGGAGACCAGGGACGAGATCATGCTGGTCCCGCTCTCGGCGGCAACCGGGTACCTGAACCAGTGGCAAAACGCCGGGACGTTGCTCGGCCGTACCCACGAGCTGTCGTTAGGCGTGGTGCTCGCGGACAAGCCGGACTTGTCCTGGCGCGTCAACGTGGCCGCGGACCGCACGCGGCAGTTCGTCACCCAGCTCAACGTACCGGCCTTCTTTGTGGGGCCCGGGGGTTATGGGGGCAACAACGATGTGACCCAGGATTTCAGGGTCGCGCAGGGTGAGACGTTTGGTGTGTTGTACGGAACCAAGATCGTGCGGAGCTTCGCCGAGCTGTGCGATGATCCGGCAGTAAAACTGGCGGCTGGCGCGAGCCCGTGCCTGACCTATGCCGCCGCCAACTACACCAGGAACGAAGACGGGTACGTAGTGGCGAATAGCGTGTACCACACCCTCAGTGAGCGGTTCATCACCTATGTGAGCCCCTCGGGGAGCAAGATCGTCAAGATCGGCGACGTGAACCCCGACTTCAACGCCAGCTTCGCGACCACCGTGCGGTGGAAGCACTTCTCCGCCTACGCGCTGCTGGATTGGGTGCAGGGCGGCAACATCTACAACGGGACGCGGCAGTGGGCGTTTGGCACCGGCCTCGTAGACCGCATTTACGATCAATCGGCGAAACCGACGCCGGATTGCGTAGGCACGACGGACCCCACGCACTGCCCGTACAGCACGGGGAAAAAGCCGACCGGTTATTACACGGCTCTCTACAACGGCATCAATCCCATCGACTTCTTCGTCGAGAACGGGACGTACGTCAAGATCAAGGAGCTGAACGTCAGCTACGCCTTCTCCCGGAGCCAGGTACAGGGGCTCGGTCTCGGGATCAACGGCCTGCGGGTGGGGGTGATCGGGCGCAACCTGTTCACCTTCTCGAACTACTCCGGGTACGATCCGGAGGTCTCCGGCCTGACCGGTGACCCGTTCTCGTTCCGGTGGGACGGATTCTCCTATCCGAACTTCCGGACGCTCACCGGCTTCATGGAAATCGACTTCTAACCCCGCGACCTGAACTTCTGAGGAGATGAGCGCTATGAGCATGAGCAAGCGAATCCCGGGGGTCGCGGGCCTGATGGCGGCACTGGTCCTCGCGGCCGGTTGCGACCCACTCAGCGTCCCGAACCCCAACGCGCCGGACACGCCCCATTTGCTGGCGAGCCCCACATCCGTTCTGTCACTCGCCGAAGGCGCCATGCGCACCTGGGTTCTGACGACGCACGGCGGCTACGGAGAGGACCAGTATCCCGTCCTCACCATGAGTGTGATGGCGCGCGGTCATGTCGCGATGTGGAACAACTTCCATATCCGCTTCTACACGGGCTGCACCAACGCCAACTGGAACGGCTACACCACCGCGACCAACGGGACCTGCGGCAAGCCCCTGAGTGAGGGACCCCCGTACGCGCGCGCGGCGTGGAACAACGACCCGGCCGCGGCCGAGCGGACCCAGATCGAAGCCCAATGGTACGGGTACTACTCGGCCCTGTCCTCGGCCAGAGACGTCCTGAAGCGCATCCGTGTGGACGGGCTAGTCATCACGGACGTGCCGACGACGAAGATGGTGGAGACCGTGTCGGTGTTGGCGCAGGCGCTGTCCTTCAGCGAACTCGCGCTGAACTACGACCACGGCTTCATCGTCGACTACAACACCGATCTCACGAAGCTGGGGTGGTCCACGGCAACCCAGCTGCGCGACGCGGCCCTGGCGAAGTTCGACACAGCGATCACGCTGGCGACGGCGGGCGGGTTCACCTCGACGGCGGACGGGTTCTTTGGCCCGGGCATCGTCTACAGCAACGTCGAGATCGCCCAGATCGCGAACACCATGGCGGCGCGGACGTTGGCCTACTTCCCGCGCAACTCGACCGAGAACGCCGCGGCCGATTGGGCGCGTGTCATCACCTACGCCTCCAAGGGCATCAGTTCCGGCTCAACCCCGTTCAACTGGGTGATCCATCAGGACGCCTGCAACACCTGGTGCGACTATCTCAAGGTGTGGTCCAACGACATGACCACGATGCGGCTGCACACCCGGGTCGCGCACATGCTGGACCCCGCAACGCAGCCGGACCCGTGGAATGACGCGGCCAACAGCCAGCCCAACTCGCCCGATAAACGTTTGGGCAACGGGGCCTACCGGGGTGACGCCGCATACGCCGCCAACGTGCTCAATTCGGCGGTGGACCCGGTCAACGGCGGGACCGACTACGTGTGGACTTCCACGAAGGAATTCGGGAACAAGACGCGGGGGGCGTGGCACCAAAGCGCCATCGGCCAGATCCGCTATGACAGCCTCCCCGGGTGTGGCGACAACCCACAAGGTTCGACATCCCCCGGAGACAAGGACAGCCCCATCCTGCTCGCCGCCGAGAACGACCTGATCTGGGCGGAAGGGCTGATCCGCACCGGGGGGACCGGCGCGGCCGCGCTGATCAACCACACGCGCGTTGGGCGAGGCGGTCTCCCGCCCGCCGCCGATGCGGACGCCAACCTGCTGCAGGAGCTGCAGTACGAGCAGGACGTCGAGCTGCTGGGCTCGAGCCCGGCGGTGTTCTATAACCAGCGGCGGATCGACAACCTGGAGCCCAACACCCCGCATGAAATGCCGGTGCCGGCTAAGGAGTTGAATGTGCTGGGGCTGGACCTGTACACGTGCGGCGGCTCACTGCATCCCGACGGCAGCTGCGACGCGTTCACCGGGCCTGCGGCGAGCAGCGGCGCGAGCTCCTTGGTGGCGAACGCGCCGCTAGTCTGGGCGCAGATGGAGCAGGAGCGCCTCTCGCGGGTGCGGCTCAATGCCCTGCTGAGCAGCGGCCGCCGCTAGGCTCGCTCGGCTGGAGTGCTCGGCGATGTATTGCTGGCGGGGGGAAACAACACGAGCCCGACACCGCAAGGGAAGGGAGTGATGCATGAAGAGGCTATTCTGTCTGGTTGTCGTCGCTGGGGCGAGCATCGCCGCGTGTAACAACAACGAAACGACTCCAACACCTGTCGTAGCCTCGGTGACGGTGCGGCCGGCGGCGGAGAGTGCGCAGGTCGTGACCGATACGATGCTGATACCGCGCGTGGCGCCGTTGGCGGCGGTACTCAAGGACGCCGGTGGCAACGTGCTGTCCGTCATCCAAACGGGTCAGTCGGTGGTCTGGTCGAGCAACGATACCACGGTGGCGAAGGTGGACCGCTACGGCATCGTATCGGGCGCGGCGGCGGGATCGGTGACGATCACGGCGGCGATCGAGGGCCAGAGTGGTACTTCGGCTGTCAGGTCGATCCCCGTGTCCGTGGCCGCGGTGAGCGTGAAGCCTACGCCGGACAGCGTGGCCGTGGGGAAGACGGTGACGCTCAAGGCGACCCCCACGCGCGCGAACGGCGACACACTGACGGCCAAGAAAATGTTCTGGGCGAGCAGCGACACGAGCGTGGCGATCGTGAGCAGCAACGATAGCCTGGGCGTGTCGCCGGGCAACACCGCCTCGATAAAGGGCGTGAAGGCCGGTTCGGTGACAATCACGGCCACCATCTCAGGCGTCAACGGGACGGCCGCGATGAAGGTGCTGCCGTAAGCGATCAGCCAGCAGTTGTTCGACGGCTACAGGCGCGTCGCTTCTCGGCGCGCCTGTTTATTTCTGGCGCTGCGGCCCTCGCGTTAGCGTCCGTCGGCGCAGGCTGCCGCGGGGCGGCGCCAGCCGGTCCCTGGCACGACGAGACCGGTTATCGTTGGCGCGAGCTGCACCCTCCTTCGCGCGGCGGTCCGGGGTTCGCCGAGCTGCCTCCACCACGCACCGGAATTCGCTTCACCAACTCCGTCACCATCGACAGCGCGCTCTGGAACCGCCACCTGGCACAAAGCGGCGGCGTCGCGCTGGGCGACGTGGACGGCGACGGCCTCCCCGACATTTACCTGACGAGCAACCAGGGCTCGAACGCCTTGTACCGCAACCTGGGCGACTTCCGCTTCGAAGACGTCACGGCCCGGGCCGGCGTCGCGCTGACCGGTCGCCATTCCACGGGCGCCGTGTTCGCCGACGTCGACGGTGACGGCCACCTCGATCTGCTCGTCAGCACGCTCGGCGGAGGCGTCGCGCTCTTCATGAACGACGGCCACGGCGTCTTCACCGAGCGGACCAGAGACGCCGGGC
>Ga0209471_1002742_pt1 | contig 10083 bp, 8 predicted proteins | sample GraSoiAngelo_128_FD_185885 | JGI IMG/M metagenome (GOLD analysis project Ga0209471, IMG submission 185885) | Grasslands soil microbial communities from the Angelo Coastal Reserve, California, USA - 14_0927_12_20cm (SPAdes) (version 2) | ecosystem: Environmental > Terrestrial > Soil > Grasslands ... | reverse complement strand
GTGGATGTGCATCCAGAATTCCTGCGTAGCGGCCTGCCAATCCGCCTCGGAGTGCAGCTCCGGCCTCGTCTGCGAAGAGGGCATCTGCCTCAAGCCCGCCTGCGGCAACGACGCGCAGTGCGCCTGGGGACAGGTTTGCACCGACGGCGCCTGTGCCGCGCCGCCCTCGGCCAGCCAGGTCGTCTCCTGCGCGATCGCGCCCGGTCCGGCGGTGATGCGCGCAGGATCCACGCTGCAGCTCAAGGTCGTGGCGCAGGGCGCGAGCGGCAGGGCTCTTCACTTCAACAGCTTCAGCTGGACGGCATCCGGGGCGGGGGCGACCATCGATGCCACCGGCCTTTTGTCCGCGACCGGCGCCGGCGACGTCGCCGTCACCGCTTCGGTGCAGGGCGGCTCTGCCAGCTGCACCACCAGCGTGCATAGCTACGGTCCGCCCGACTCCGGCGCGCTGCGCATCACCGCCATCGACATCCACACGCGGCAGCCGATCGCGGGGGCCAAGGTGGTGCTCGGTTCCGGCACGAGCATCACTCCAGCGCAAGTCACCGGCAGCGACGGCACCGCGCAGTTTCCCAACATCAACGGCTTCACCGACGTCCACGTCTTCGCCGCCGGGTACAGTTACACCTCCTTCATCGAGACCGACGGGCACGACCTGCTCGTGCCGCTCACGCCCTACCTGTCGTCTGCGCTGCGCAGCGGATTCACCGGCCACATGTGCTCGAGCCGCAGCGCCGACCCGTCCTGTCCGCCGGAGGGCGACTTCTCGCAACTCCAAATCCCCGGCCAGGGCGTGCACCTCGCCTTCTTCGGCAGCGGAATCCCCAACAGCCCGCTCGATCTCTCGCTCGACACGCTCGTCGGGCCGCTCCATCGCGTGGTCGTCTCGCTCACCGGGGGCAGCGCCTGCGGCAGCGACTCGCAGTGTCCGAGCGGGCAGGTCTGCGGCAGCGGCCGCTGCGGCACCGGCGTCAATCTGCCCTATGGCCTCGTGCTCGGCGTGGCCGACAACTTCTTCGGCACCCAGGACTACCGCGTCTTCGCCGACGGCGGCTTGCGCGCGCTCTGGGGAATCGGCGGCAACGTCAGCGCCGGCAAGATGAGCGGCATCCTCGCGCCCGTGCTGGGGGGCAGCGGCAGCGTCGACGTCGGCGCGCTCTTGCCGCAGCTCTTGCCGCTCCTGGGCGATCTGCAGGCCGGAGCAGACGTCGGCGTGCGCGCCGCGCCCAACGCGACGCCCGGTCACGCGCCGATCTTTACCTCCGCCGCCATTCCCCTCAACACCGGCATGCGCCTGCGGCTCGATCCGGCCGTGCCCGATCTGCCGCAGGTGGACGGCAAATACCTGGACGGCGCGCTGGTCGTCGCCGGGGCGATGGATTATCCGATCGGCTTCATTCCCCTCGGCATGACCGCCGGCCTCTCCGACAAGGTCAACGGCGCGAATGGCCCCAAGGTGATCGACCCCAACTGCACCGCGGCCGGCGGCTCGGATCAGAGCTGCGCCACCAGCCAGCTGCCGATGAAGCTCGCTCCCGAGAACGGCGGCTCCGAGGGCAGCAAGGTGGGCGTGGCGGTGATCGCTTTTGGCGGTCTCTCCTCGGCCTTCTCGGCGCGGGTGGTCCTGAGCGGGCGGATCAAGGTGCTCGACAAGGTCGATTACGTCGCTCCACCCTCCACCGGCCTTTCGCCCTCGATCCCGCCTTTCCCCAACCTGCCGTCGAGCGCCTCGGTCGGCGTCTCGAGGGTTGCGCGGCAGCTGAGCGTGAGTGGCGATGCCGATCCGGCGGTGCAGATCTATCGATTCGAAGTGCTGAGCCATGCCCGGCTCGACTGGAACGTCTGGATTCCCCGGGGCTCGCACACGGTGGTCCTGCCCGACCCGAGCGCGGTCGACGCCGCTTTCGCCGATCCTTTCGCCGACGTCGCCGGCGACGACGGCAAGACCGCCGGCCCGACTGCGCGCCTCGTCGCGCTCGAGCTGAGCGAGAACAAAACCGCGGTCCAGCTGGAGACCTTCTCCTCGCTGACGCTCGACGCCCTGGGCAGCAGCCTCTCCGCCTTCACCGCGGTTCAAGTGCCAGTGGGGCCGTGATCGGTTAGAGTCCGCCGCGGAGGAACCATGCGGCTTGGTTTGGGCGAGATCCTGGTCATCCTGGCGCTGGCCTTGCTCTTCTTCGGGCCTTCGAAGTTGCCGCAGCTCGGTTCGAGCCTGGGCGAGGCCATCCGCGGGTTCAAGAAGGGGCTGCGCGAATCCGACGAAGAGAAGCAGGAGAAGCTGCCGCCAGCGCCTTGAGCATGTAGAAGTACCAGCGGATGTCGCTGCGGCTCCAGCTCGTCTTGCTCTTCACCGCCGTGCTTGCGGCCACGCTCCTGGTCGCGACGGCGCTCGGTCTGCGCATCGGCCAGCGCTCGGTGGAGGACGAGATCCGCAAGCGCACGGCCGAGCTGGCGAGCGCCACCACGCTCGCCCTCAAGCACGCCGGCAACGACGACCAGCAGCTCTCGGAGGAGCTCGCCGCCATCATCCGCATGCACCGCGGCGTCCTCCGCGCCGAGCTCGCGCGGCAGGCGGCGCTGGGCATCGACGCCGATTTCACCGCGGCGCGAATCACGCCGAGCGGCATCGTCTTCTCCCGCTGGCGCGGGCCGGCCACTCGACTCATCGGAGAGGTGATCGACGATCCCGACGAGGGTCGCGCCCTGCGCGTCGTGGCCCCTTTCAACGACGCGCGCGGCGCCAAGGCGAGGCTGGTCCTGCTCGCCTCGCTGGCCGAGGGAGAGCGGCTGGTCGCCGCCGAGCGCAAGGCCCTGCTCTGGGTTGCGGTCGGCGCCTCGCTCTTCCTGCTGATCGCTTTCTGGATCCTGCTCGGCCGCATCCTCGTCCGGCGCGTCTCGGCGCTGGAAGGAGCGATGCGCGCCGTCGAGGGTGGACAGCTCGACGTCGCGGTCCCCGCGCAGGGCGGCGACGAGATCGCCTATCTCGCGCGCGGCTTCAATCGCATGCTGACGCAGATCCGCGGCTTCAACGCTGAGCTGCGCCACAAGATCGAGGAGGCCACCGCGGAGCTGACCCGGAAGAACCGCGATCTGGAGGAGCTCAACGAGCTGCTCGTCGCCGCCCGGCGCGACCTCACTTCCAAGGAGCGGCTGGCGGCCCTCGGACAGCTGGCGGGGACCATCGCGCACGAGCTGGGGAATCCGCTCAATTCACTGAGCGGGCATCTGCAGCTCCTGGCGCGGCGGCCGGACCTGTCCCAGCCGGTCAAGGCCCAGGCCGATCTGCTCAAGGCCGAGGTGGAGCGGATGACGCAGATCATCCGCCGCTTCCTCGACCAGACGCGCGGCTTCACGCCGGCCGCCGAGACCGTGCAGCTCGCGCCCCTGGTCGACGAGGCCCTCGATCTCACTCTCGGGACCGAAGCGCGCGCCAAGATCCAGATCGCTCGCGAAGTGGAAGACGGCACGGTTCGCACCGATCCCGGTCTCGTGCGCCATCTGCTCACCAATCTGATGGCGAATGCGGTCGACGCCATGCCCAACGGCGGCAAGCTCGAGGTGCAGGCGCGCCAGGACGGCCGCGAGGTGGTGCTGCGCGTGGCGGATACCGGCAGCGGGATGGCGCCGGAGGTGAAGCGCCACATCTTCGAGCCCTTCTACACCACCAAGGCCGACGGCAAGGGCACCGGGCTCGGCCTCGCCATCTGCAAGGAGATCGCCCGCGCTCTCAAGGGCCGAATCGACGTCGAGAGCGAGCCGGGCAAGGGTTCGGTCTTCACCGTCCGCTTTCCGGCGGAGATGGTGGCAGCCGCGTAGAATGAATCATGGCCGAGCCGGCGCACATCCTGGTGGTCGACGACGACCTCGCCTCGCGCAGGCTGATGGAGGAAATCCTCGGCGAGGACGGCCACCAAGTGGTCGCCTGCGCCGACGGGCAGGAGGCCATCGCGCGCCTCGAGGCGGAGCGGACGCGCGACGGCGACGGCTACGATGCGGTGGTGAGCGACATCCGCATGGTCGAGGCCGACGGGCTCGAGGTTCTCGACTGGGTGCAGCAGCACGCGCCCGAGACGCCGGTCCTCTTGGTGACCGCTTTCGGCAACGTCGACGGCGCGGTCGACGCCATCCGCCGCGGCGCCTACGACTACATCTCCAAACCATACGATGTGAACGCCATCAAGCTCGTGGTGGACCGCGCCCTGCGGCACCGCCGCCTGGCCGCCGAGAACCGAAGGCTCAAGCGGGAGATCCGCGAGAAGTACTCGTTGCAGAACGTCATCGGCCGCAGCGAAGGAATGCTGCAGGTCTACAAGACCGCCGCGCGGGTGGCGCTGACCGAGGCGACGGTGCTGGTGGTGGGGGAGAGCGGCACCGGCAAGGAGCTCGTGGCGCGCGCCATCCATTCCGCGAGCGCCCGCAGCGCCGGGCCGTTCATCGCCGTCGACTGCGGGGCCATCGCCGAGGGAGTGCTGGAGAGCGAGCTGTTCGGCCACGCGCGCGGCTCCTTCACCGGCGCGACCGGCGCGCGGCGCGGACTGTTCGAGGAGGCGGCGGGCGGAACGCTCTTTCTCGACGAGATCGGCGACATCGGCGCGCGCATCCAGGGACAGCTCCTCCGCGTCCTGCAGGAGGGCGAGATCCGCCGCGTCGGCGAGTCGGCGCCGGTCAAGGTCGACACGCGCGTGGTGGCCGCCACCAACAAGGACCTGGCGGAGGCGGTCAAGTCGGGCAAGTTCCGCGAGGACCTCTTCTACCGCCTCAACGTCGTCACCATCCGCATTCCGCCGCTGCGCGACCGGAGCGAGGACATCCCGCTTCTCGCCGAGCATTTCGCCGCCCGCCATGCCGGAGCGCGCGGGGCGAACATCACCACCGATGCGCGCGAGGCGCTGCTCGCCTATTCCTGGCCCGGCAACGTGCGCGAGCTGGAGAATGCCGTCGCGCGGGCGCTGGCGCTCAATCCGGGCGGCACCATCCTGCCCGAGGACCTGCCCGATGCCGTGCGCGAGGTGCATCAAACGAAGCGCGGGGTGAAGCCGGCCTCGCAGCCGCCCGCGATCTCCGCGCTGCCGCCGCGGGAAGATCCGCTGCTGGCCGATCATCCGACGCTGGAAGAGCTGACCCGCCGTTACGCCGAGCGGACCCTCAAGGAAATGGGCGGCAACAAGACCAAGGCCGCCGAAGTGCTGGGCATCGACCGCAAGACGCTGGCGCGGCTGCTCCGCGAGGAGTAGGGAGTGCACCTACATCCCCGGCTTTTCCGTCTCTTGGAAAACGCGTCCTGAAAATGTGTCGAGGTCCGACGTTGGCTGGCTGACTTTTGTATGCTGGCGATGGTGTGCGATAGATACGCACCCACGTAATTCCAATGGGTTATGGCGAATGAAGAGTTGGCCGTCAAGCTGCATCCAACGGGTTGCATCACCGGAGGGACGACGATGCAGACGCAGGATCGCCTCAAGAGGCTGCAGCTGATCGGCCGCGTCCAACTGGCCTACGAGCAGCTCAAGGACACCATGCAGCGGTACCACGACGATTCTCCGCGCGCTCGCGCCGCCATCGCCGCCGCGAAGAAGCGGCTGTCGCTGCTCAATCGCGCGCTCGCCATGCTCGCGTTGGAAGCGGCGCAGTCGAGCCCCGCGTAGTCACAGGCCCAGCACCAGCCCGCAGCCGACTTCTCCTTGAAGAAGGCTGCGCGCCCGACCGACGGCGGCTTCGGCGCGCAGCTTGACAGGCCCCAACTGAAGCTCCGCCTGGAGCGAAGCGCGGCCTTCGAGCGCGGTCGACTGGGCAAGGCTCAGCGCCGGCGTCAACGACAAGTCGCCCATCTCTTTCGAGAGCCACGCGCCGAGCTCCCAGCGCTCGCCCCAGTCGAGCGTCGCCTTGCCCCAATCGCCCCACCGATCGCTCGTGCGAGGCGCATCGAGCTGCAGCGCCCAGGCTGCGAATGACCCCCCGGCGCGCATGCCCTCGGCGAGCTCGCCTTCCACCTCGGCGCGGGCGCCGGCCGCGCGCAGCTGGCGGCGGCCGAGCGACGCCGCCCGGCCAACCAGAACGAAACCCCACGTCCCAGAATGGACCCCCAGCTCGGCGGCCGCGCGCAGGAGGCCGGCCGACATCGGCACGACCTTGAATTCGCCGCGCAGATGCTCGGTCTCGGCCGCGACTGACAGCTCCTCCCGCTCCGGCGCCTGCGGCCCGGCGAACCGCATGGCGGCGAGCGAGACGCGCAAGTCCTCGTCGCCGGCGCGCGCGCCGATCGAGGCCCGCCTCTCTCCGCGCAGGCCGACGCCTGCGTCGATCGACGCTTCGGCCGCGAGCAGCGCAGCCAGGAGCAGCAGCATGTCTCATCTCCGGACCCTTGCGGGGGGCTGGCAGCGCTTTCAGCAACTGCCGTGCCGGCGCACCGCTTCGGCCGCGCCGTGCAGGTCGGTGAAGGCAGTGTGCGCGAGTCCGCGCTCGAGGCAATAGCGCTGCAGATAGCTGCCCTCGCGGGCGAAAGTGCGGTCGACGAACTGCACCAGGCAGCGGTCGGCGAAGCCGTCGCCGATGCCGAGGACGTAGCTCTTGCCCTCGCGGCGGGCCTCGGCGATGGAGACCCGCTTGCACGACCCGCAGACTGAGCAACCGGCGCGGCGCGACTCCTGGTCGGAAGGGAAGCGGACGCGCAGCGGCTTTGAGGGCGAGAAGATCCCTTCGTTGGCGCGCAGGCGGGCGTGCTGCCGCAACTCCGCAGGCAGATGCGCCTCGAGGACCGCCTCGATGTATTGCCGCAGTCCGCCCGAGGCGAGATAGAAGGGCGCGCCCCGCTCACGGGCAGCAGCGATCAGCTCGACAAAGCCGGGCGTGAGCCGGGCCGCCTCGACCGCGAAGGAGCTGATCTCCGGCTCGGCGGCGACGACGCGAGCGTAGATGCTCTCGATGATGCCGCGCGTGTCCAGTTCGCCGCGCGCGAACCGCTCCTTCTGCTCCTGGAAATGCTCGAGGCCGCCGAAGCGCTTGCTGATCTCGTCGCCGATGTCGAGCAGCGTCGCAGTCCCGTCGAAGTCGCACACAACGGCGAGGTCGGTCACCAAGCGCTTGTAATGTTAGTGTCCGGCCGTGCGCAAGCTGCTCGTGCTGCTGCTCTGCTCGTGCGCGGCGCCCCTGCCGCGGCCCGACGAGCCTGGAGCGAGCGACGCCTACCGCGCCGAGCTGGCGCGCAATCCGAAGGGGCCACGGGCGCGCGAGGCGCGCGAGCGGCTCGAACAGGTGCAGTGGGAGGCAGCACGCCGGGCGCACGGCATCTTTGCCTACCGCCGCTTCGCCGAGGAATTTCCCGACAGCCGCCATCGGGTGGAGGCGCGCCAGCTCCTCGAGGGGCTGCGATGGGCGGAGGCGGAGCGGGACGGATCGATCGTCGCTCTCTCCGGTTATCTTGCCGACGAGCCGCGCGGCGCGCACTCGGCGCAGGCATGGACGATGCTCTCCGCGGTCCGGCTTGGGGCGGCTCTCGGCGATCGGTCGCCGCGCGCGCTGCGCCAGTGGCTCGACGAGAACCCCGGCGCGGCGGGCCGCGAGCGCGCGCTGGCCGCCCTCGACGAGGCGGAGTGGCGCGCCGTTTCCGATGCCGCCGGATGGCAGGGATATCTGGAAGCCCATCCGGATGGCGCACACCGCGGTGAGGCGCAGGCGAAGCTAGACGCCGCTGCCCTCGAAGCGGCCGAAGTGCTCGAGGAGGAACGCAAGCTGCTCGCGCTCGATCAAGGCGCGGCCGATCGCGTGGCCTACCAGCGCGCCGCCGCGCTGCTCGACGAAGGCAAGCTGGCATCCATCGCTCGCCGCTCCGGAGCGCAGGCCAGGGATGCCGCGCGCGCTCTGGCGGCGCTGCGCAGAGACAGCCGCCGCGCGGGTCTGCTCGAGTCGGCCGCGCAGAAGCTCTTTCTCCCGCGGCCGAGTCTCAATGAGCTGCCGGAGGCCGCTCCCGACCGGGCCGGCGCTCTCCTCGGCTGGGCAGCGGCTCTCGACGGCGAGCGACTGCATCGAATCCTCGCCGAGCTCTCCTCGCCGCGCGCGGAAGTCTCGATGGCGGCTCTCGATGCTTCCGAGCAGCTCCTGCGAGGTCTTCCCGCGGCGGAGGCGCGGCTGCGGGCGGAGCGCGAGCTTTCCGCGGTTTCGTCGTTGGCGCAGGACGGGCCGCAGCTCACTGCCGTCGCCCTGCTGCAGCTCGCGCTCGGTCGCGAGGCGCAGGCGCTGGCCGCGGCGCGCGAGGCGGCAGGACGCGCCCCACGCTGTGCCCCGGCGGTCTGGCTCGCCGCGCGCCTCGAGATCGAGCCCGCGCTGCGCCCGATCGCCGCCCAGAACTTGCGAGCGCAGGCCAGGGCGCTGGCCTCTGCGCACACCGATGAGGCGGCGGGCGAGCTGTGCGCCGCCAAGAGGGCTGCCGATCGCGCCGCCGAGCTCCTCGGGACGGTGGAATCGCGCGCCGAGGCTGCCACCATCGGCCGTCGCGCCACGCAGGCTTGCGCAGATCCGCAGCATCCATCGGCCGAAGAACGCCGCGAGGCTGCGCGGCAGCTGGCGGATGCCAGGTCGCCGCTCGCCCGGGCAGCCCTGGCAAGGGCAGCAGCGCGCGATCCGGATCCGGTCGTCAAGAGCATCGCCCAGGAGGCGCTCGCCTCGGCGCGGCGGTAGACTTGGACCGTGGCTTCTCCGGCAGTCATCCTCGCGGCAGGCACTTCGACCCGGATGGGCCGGCCCAAGGCGCTGCTCTTTCTCCAGCAGATCTGCGCCACGTTGCGCGAGGGCGGCGCGGACTCGCTGCTCGTCGTCGTCGCCGCCCCGCACGGCGAGGCGGTGGCGCGCATGGCCGCGGCTTCCGGCGCGCAGGTAGTGTGGAACCGCCATCCCGAGCAGGGCCAGGTCAGCTCGATGGCGCTGGGCCTGGAGACGCTGCAGGGACATCCCTTCGCGCTTCTGGCCTTGGTCGATCATCCTGACGTCTCCAGTACGACCGTCCGGACCCTCCTCGAAGCGGCTGTGCACGAGCCTTCCATCGTGCACCTGCCTGTCTTCCACGGCGAGCGCGGGCATCCGGTCCTGTTGCCGACTGCGGCCGCACCGCTGTTGCGCGCGTCGCCGTCTGCTCGCGAGGCAATCGCGCAACTCGAGGTCCGCGAGCATCCGGTCGACGACCCCGGCATCCTTCTCGACATCGACACCGCCGAGGGGTTGAGCCGCTGGACGGAGACGCGATGACCGAGGCCGAGCTGCTGCAGGAAGCCGCCCGCCGCGCCGCCGCCCGCGAGCCGTTCGTGCTCTGCACGGTCACTTCCACTGCGCTCTCGGCGCCGCGAGACGCAGGGGCGAAGATGCTCGTCGCAAAGGACGGCTCCATCGCGGGCAGCGTCGGCGGCGGGCCGCTCGAGGCGTTGGTCATCGCGGAAGCGAAGCAGCTCTTGCAAGAAGGTGGCGAATCGCGCCAGCGCCGCTACGCGCTCACGACCGCAGGCGACGCCGCTGAACCGTTGCCCCCGCACGCCCCCGCGCCAGACGAACTGGGAATGAAATGCGGCGGCGAGGTGACCGTCTTCCTCGATGCCGTCCGTCCAGCGCCGCGTCTTCTCCTCTACGGCGCCGGTCATGTCGGCGAGCGGGTCGCAGCCATCGCCGGCGAGATCGGCCTCGACACTATCGTCGTGGACGACCGCCCAGACTTCGCCAGCCGCGCGCGTTTTCCCAGAGCCATCGAAGTCCGCTGTGCCGACCTCGCAACGAATCCCCTCGGCGGCCTCAGTCCCGACGCGCAGGACTTCGTTGTCATCCTCACCCGCTGCCACGCGCTCGACGAAGGCGTGCTCGAAGCGGCGCTCTCCACGCGCGCGCGCTACATCGGCCTGATCGGCAGCCGCCGCAAGATCGGCGTCATCCTCCGCAGCCTGGCCCGGCGCAGCGGCCGCGACCCGCGCGAGGATCCCCGCCTGCATGCGCCCATCGGCCTCAAGCTGGGCGACAAGACGCCGGGCGAGATCGCCATCTCCATCCTCGCCGAGCTGCTGCTCCTCAAGAGCAAGGGCGAGCTGGCCCATTCGCGGCTCGCCCCGA
>Ga0209471_1002734_pt1 | contig 10089 bp, 7 predicted proteins | sample GraSoiAngelo_128_FD_185885 | JGI IMG/M metagenome (GOLD analysis project Ga0209471, IMG submission 185885) | Grasslands soil microbial communities from the Angelo Coastal Reserve, California, USA - 14_0927_12_20cm (SPAdes) (version 2) | ecosystem: Environmental > Terrestrial > Soil > Grasslands ... | reverse complement strand
AGAGACGCCGGATGGAAAAGGAATTGGAGCGGGCGAAAGAAAACGCCGAAGCCGCCAGCACGGCCAAAGATCGTTTTCTCGCTATTCTTAGTCACGAACTACGCACGCCGCTCAACCCGGTTTTGCTCTGGGCGGACGGAGTTTTGAATCAACCCGGCGTCGATCCGGAAATCGAGCAAGGGTTGCGCATGGTTTGTCGCAATATCGAACTGGAAGCGCGGTTGATTGACGATCTGCTTGATCTGACCCGCATTGCCCGCGGCAAATTACAATTGCGGCTTCAACCGGCCGACGCCCACGAGTTAGTCCGCCACGCTATTGAAATTGTGCGCGCCGATCTCGACTCTCGCCATATTCAGCTTTCGGTCGCACTGGAAGCGACGCCTCATCAGGTCAATGTCGATCCACCGCGCCTGGAGCAGGTTTTTTGGAACATTCTGCGTAACGCCTGCAAATTCACCGCCGATGGCGGCGCCATTTCAATTCGCTCTTACAACAGCGCGCCAAATTCGATCACGGTTGAAATGACCGACAACGGTGTTGGAATTGAACCGGAATTTCTCGAGAAAATTTTCGCTGCCTTCGAGCAGCTGGAAATGCGGCGTGAAGGTCTCGGTCTCGGTCTCGCCATCAGTAAAGCAATTGTCGAAATGCATGGCGGCAGCATTCGCGCGCAGAGCGAAGGCCAGGGCAAAGGCGCAACCTTTGCTGTCACTCTGCCTGCCGTGCCGTCGCGCAGCCAAGACGAGCCAACATCGACATCTTAAACTCTTCCGGTGCCCCAGCGCCGGTGGAGAAACCGTTCCCACGGCGAGAACAAAATTTTGTCCGCCAACAATCCGATCACTACAATCACCAGCATGATGCCGATGACTTGGTCCATCGCGTTTACTTTTCCGGAGGCTTCCTGTTCTAATCGAGACAACCATGGTTCCACCGTCCAAACCGCATCGACTTTCTTTCCGCGAAACAATCCGAGTTGGTCCGGATTTTGGGTCGGCAGCACTTGAGCGTCGCCGCTGAGCTGGGTGATTTTCAGTCCGCCTTCGCTCAACCACGCCCGGCACGAAATGTCCTGGGTGTTGCCCAATTGCGGCGTCGCGATTTTCTTTCCGCGAAAATCCATCGCTGCCTTCAAGTTCTGATCCGGTTGCACAACCAGTCCGGATCCGCCGTTCGCTGCACCGGCAATCAAACGAATCTCTTGGCCGTTCGATTTCGTGTAGGCATTGAGCGCCGGTCCGGAGCCGACGTAAGTTAAATCGATCGATTTTGCGAAGATCGCTTCCATCGCGCTCGGGCCGGCGTTGTAAACGAACCATTCGATTTTCGTGTCCGGACCCAGTCGCTGCTCAAACCAACCTTTGCCTTGTCGCGAAAGCGCGTGCGCGATCACGCCCTGCGCGTACGTGATGTTCGGGAAATGGCCGGCCCGAATTTTGGTTGCGCCGGAAACCGGACCGGACACGAACGCCGCGACTAAGATCGATAATGCAAAGATCGACATCTTCATTCGCGAATGCCGATCTTGTCAGCAGTTCGGCGCAACGGCAATCGTCGATGTTGTAGCTGCCGCCGTCTCTGGCGGCAGATTTATCTCAAAGGCCGCGCGACCAGAATTCCCGAATCGCTCCGATACTTCTTCAGGTAATCTGATAGCCGCGAATCGACGACCACGCGACCGTAATTGTGCGGGGCTGAAGCGTGCAAGAAATGTAAAACGCCGTCGGGGGGGCGCAGCGCGAGTCCGACATGTGATGTCGAATACAAACGGCCGTCGTGTGAAACGATTCCGATGATGTCGCCGCTCTGAAGTTTCGGTTCGATTTTTGCGACGCGATTTTTTGGAATTTGGTAGAGGGGTCGCCTCGAAACATCCGCTTCCATTCGCGCAAGCGGTCCGAGCAGCGATTTATTCGCCGCCAGGTAACGATAATGCCGCCACGCAGCGGTCATTTCATGCGCCGCGTGCGGCACGCTCTTGCCGCCAAGCTTCGTTGTCAGGTCTTCCACCAGTCCGCGCTTGTCGTTGTCGTAGAGCCAGTCCTCCAAATAATGGAGGCGCGAAAGATATTCACCGGTGCACACGCCGCCACGGTAGCGATCGGTTTCGATGTAATGCAAAAAGTTTTCCGGCGTCCAGTTCGTTTCCGGCTCGTTCAGCATTCGCGCAAACGCGAGCGATGTTTCAAAAAACGTCCAGCAGTCGAGCCCGTTGAAATTGACCGACGGCGACTCGATTCGATTGTCGATCTCGAGCGTGTACGATTTGTAACGCGTGCCGGTGAGCGCTTGCCCCACCACGGCTGTCCGCTCCCCGATCGGCAGCGATTTCCAATTGTTGTCTCTGGCCAGCGAAACCAATCGATTGAATTGGTCCTGCCCGTTGAAAACTGTCTTGAACGGCAACCGCGTCTCGACCGCAAACGCCGTCGCGCAAATCAAAACAATGGGAACAATAAACTTCGAAGCCCTCATAGCGGACAGAACTGAAAGCCAAATCGCCGCGCAATCAAGTTGTAGCTCCAGTGTCCCTCAGTGGCAGATGATCCCTCTTCTTCCTCTCCCTCAGGGAGAGGATTGAGGTGGGGGTGGGATGTTTGATTGCTGGCGACGATCTGCGAATCGATCGCGCAGCGAATACGCCCGCGATTTGAAAAATTCTTTTGGCCGCTCACCGCGGATCGGTTTCATGAAATAGCGCAACGACCGGCGATTCAAACGCGGCTCGTAACCAAATTCCGGCATCAAATCCCGACAGTGCCATTCCACCCAGCCAATTTCGTCTTCGTGCAGTTCGTTTTTCCATCGAGTCACCGGCGCGGTGCTGATTTCAGTGAACCGGACGCCGGCCGCGGAATTGCCCATCCATGAGCGACCGACTTTCGTTGGATTCAGAACAATTTCAGGATCGAAATTGATCTCGAGATAATCGCATACTCTTTGCATCAACACCTTGGGATCGAGCGCGAGGTCTTCGTAGCCAACGACCAAACCGGGAAGTTCGCGGTCGCGAATCTTTCTCGCCAGCTTTGCTGCGACCCGCCAATGCGCCACCACGTAGTAAACCGAGAAGCGTCGCGTCTTTCTCGTGCTCTCGAGCGCGATCTGCGCCGCGAGCAGCGCACGCGGATCGCGCATCGTTAGCAACAACTTTGCCTTCGGGAATCGATTAAAAATTGCCGGCACGTAATTGCGATTGGCTGGTGTTTTTTCGACCCAGCGTTTCACCCGACTGAGCGGAACGCCGACGACCTCCGCGTACGATTCCATCATCAGCACCAGCAAATCTCTGTTCGCGTTTGCCGGATCAAACGCCACGCGCTCGAACGTCGCGAGGAACTCTTTTTTTGGAAACTCGGCGTAGTCCTGTCGGCCGCGGATCGCTTGAAATCCGAAAAGCACGTTCGTCCACGATTCCTTGGTCAAGTAATCGAACTGCGCTCGCCGTCCGCGCGCATCGTATTTTGTCAGCACCGTCGGGAAATAGGCCGTGTCCTGCGGCATCACCAGTAGTTCGGGATGACTGTCGAGCAACGAGACCAGCAGCGTCGTCCCTGACTTCGCCGCACCCGCGATGAAACAGGCGCGCGCGTCGAACGGCAAATTTTCCATCGACATCAACCTAAATCTGGTGGCCTAACCACACAAACCGCCGATGATTTACTGTAGCCGCGTACACTGCTTTCCACTCGTAGTGCCGCGAAGGCGGGTGGGCGACGCAACGCGTCACAGAGCGGCTAGGCTACAAATATGCCGGAACAAATTTTGCTCACGAAAACCGCCGTTGCCGAACGCGCCGATGCCTTGTTGGCGCAATATCGAGAAATGATAGGAATCTGGGAGAGCGAAATGTTTTTGTTTTACGCGGCGGTAAACCCATTCGCGCCGAAGCAAATTCTCGAATCCGGCCGCGCCCGCGGCAAAAGCACGCTTATCCTTGCACGCTGCTTTCCGGATGCGCGCGTTATCAGCGTCGAATATGAACGACAATCAGAAAACGCCGCCGCTGCGGAAGCGAAACTCAAATCGTGCAAGAATGTCGATCTTCTCTACGGCGATTCGCGCGAAATCTTGCCGCAGGGATTGCGAAATGGCGACGCCGTCTTGATCGACGGTCCAAAAGATTTTCGCGCGCTCAAGCTTGCTATCGATCTCCTACGTACTGGAAAACCGTGCGCGGTTTTCATTCATGATTTCCCGCCAAACTCGCCACAGCGAAAGTTTGTCGAACGCAACTTTCCCAGTGCATTCTTCGGCGACGATCCGCTCTTCAAGCGCTTTCAAAGCTTGGATAGCGAACGCGATCCCCGCCCAAATCCGCAGCGCCGCTACGGAATTTTGTGTGTCTGCCGCCACGACTGCCGACGCCGTATTTTTTATTGCGACTCCAATTAATGCTTCGCGGCAATCCATGAATGTTTGATTCAATTCGCGACGCTTATATCGTCTTTCGACTGTGCCGAATCCTTTTTCAAGAAAGCGCAAGATAGTTCGCCAAACTTCTTCGGGTGGCGCGAAAAAATCGACGCGAGTAAAACTCCGCCCTGGCAGTGATTGGACCAAGCGCAATTTCATCACCAGCGTTTGGATCCCAACGCTGTTCACGAAACGTTCCGGCGCGCGCGCGCGTCCGCTGTTTCCGAAAGTGCAGCCGGGTCAGATTGGCATCACCTGGATCGGGCATGCTTCGTTTTTAGTTCAAACGTACGAGGTCAATGTGCTGATCGATCCGATCTGGTCGATGTGGCTCAGCGTTATCAAGCGATTGAAGGAGCCCGGATTTCACATTCATCATCTGCCCTCGATTGATTTCGTGCTCGTGACCCACGCGCACTTCGATCATCTCGATCGCCGGACGTTGCGCAAAGTCGCATCCGATCAGCCAATTGTCGTGCCGGTTGGCGTCGGACGACTGGTTCATCGGCTCGGTTTCAATATCGTGCACGAACTTGGTGAATGGCAGACGATCGAGCTCGGTCCGCTCAGAGTCTCGCTTACGCCCGCGCATCATTGGGGCGCGCGCTTTCTTGCTGATACTCATCGCGGCTTTGGCGGTTTCGTAATCGGCGCGAACGGGCGCTCCGTTTTTCACTGCGGCGACAGCGCTTACTTCGAAGGATTCAAGGAAATCGGCGAACGCCACAACATCGAGATCGCGCTCCTGCCCATTGGCGCTTACGATCCGCCGCTTGCGCGCGAAGTGCACATGAATCCGGAAGAAGCGGTGCGCGCATTCAATGAGCTCAAAGCAAAAACACTCGTACCCATGCATTACGGCAGCTTCCGTTTGGGTTATGAGCCGCTGGAAGAACCGCTCGAGCGTTTGCGTGAGTCAGCGCGCGTTCACGGCATTGAAGACAAGGTTCTCGTCATGACCGAAGGAAAACCGGTTGTGTTGTAAGAAATAATTTTCTCGCCACAGATGGACGCAGATGAAACACAGATTCGCAGAAACGACTCCTCACCCTGACCGCTCCCCTTACCCAAGGGGAGAGGATGAAGGTGAGGGGTTGCGTCCTTTTCTGCGTCTGTGAAAATCCGCGTTAATCGTTGGCCAAATTTTCCCGGCGCAATCATGGCCGGATTAATCGTCGTCGGATTCTGTGTGCTTCTCCTTTGGCACGATCCGCTCGTTTTTTGGAATGACGACTACGAATTGTCGGTCTTGCCCGTGTTCGCGGACATTTCTCGGAGTTGGAGCGAAGGTCATCTGCCGCTGCTTAGTCCGTATTCGTGGGTCTGCAGCAATCTCGCCGGCGAATTTCAGTACGGAACATTTTCAATTTTTGTTAATGCTGCTGTCGTCGGTATTTGGAAATTTCCACTGACCTTTCCACAGCAGGCCGCTGCACTTTCGATTACGCATCTTATCGTTCTCGCTATTGGCGCGTTTCTGCTCGCACGCGATCGAAAACTTTCCGTTCCGTTGTCGATCTTCGTCGCGTTGATCGCCGCCTTGAATGGCTGGATCATCTGCTGGGGCGCAACCGACTGGTTCGGTGCGCTCGGTGCATTCGCCTGGCTGCCATGGGCGTGGTGGAGTTTGGAACGGGCGCTCGATCGACAACGAACTCGCTGGCGATTTCTTTGGCCGGCGCCATTCGTTTACCTAGTCGTCACCGGCGGTTTCCCTTACACCGTGCTCATGCTCGTGCTCTTGATCGCGTGGTTGTCGATCAAGTCTTTAGTCGAAACGAAAACTTGGACGGTCGCCACGGCGAATCCGCCCGGTGGCGGATCGATCTTCCCGATGCTGAGCGGCGCCGCCCTCGGTCTTGGAATGTCCGCGCCCGCCTGGCTGGCGATTTTTGATTACGTCCACGGTTCCGCGCGCGCCTTGTATGAAAGCGCCGCGCATTGGCAATGGATTGTTCCCTGGCGCGCGTTGCCCGGTTTCATTTTGCCATGTTGGACGGTGAACTGGGCCGATTTTTCTACGAATTACCTTCCGCACACCGCGACCGAGCTGGCGTCTGGCTTGGTTGGGCCAGCCGCGCTCGTTGCCGGATTCATCTGGCGACCGCGGCTGCTGATCAGGCGAATGAAATGGGAGCTCGTTTTACTTTTGGTCGTGCTTTTGCTCTCAATGATTCCAACCGTGGGCGTTCTTCGTTGGAGTTTTCGTTGGCTGCCGCTCTTCCATCTCGTTCTCGCACTTTGCGCTGCAGAAGTGCTGCATATCCGGCCACGCTCGCCGACTGGTTCGACCATGGTCCTTTTGTTGATCGTCGTGACGATTCCGATGTCGATCTTCGGCATCGCAGGTAACTACGGACCGTCAGTCACCTGGGGTTACTTTCAAATCGCAGTCATTTGGGCGCTTTGCGAATTGTTTTTACCGCGCATGAGGTTTCGTGATTGGGCACCACCGGCCGTTACGTTTGCGGTCCTGCTCGCGACTTATCTTTGCATTCCACCCAATTGCGGCGTGCCGAAATACAATCTCAGCCAGCAACTGCTCGACCCGGCACCGCTCGATCCACAGCGTTTATATCTGAGTGTTTACCCGCCGGCTGAATCAACTTATCGGATCGAAAAGAAGTCTGCGCCCGTTGGTCAACTCGTTAGGCCAGGCAGCACTTCAATGTGGGCCGGTCTTCGTTTTATTAATGGCTATAGTCCTATTCTTCCAGCCGGCATCGCGCGTGAATTCGATTTCCGCATTCATGGCGAGATCAATCCGCACGAGGCCGAATATCTGGTCTGGGCGCAGTCGAATTCGAATGGGCTGCTGGCGCAACTCGGTGTCGACGGAATCATTGTTGCATGGGACTTAGGCATCGATCCGGCGCTGGGTCCGGATTGGGAGTTCGTTACGTCAACGGAAGAGGGTGCTCTTTATCATCGAATCGGCCCGCCGTTCGCACGCGTTCGCTCAGTCACATCGATCGATTCCAAACCGAACGAGCAATTTGTCGCGGCGACAGTTTCCCAAATCGATGATTCGCGAAATCATGTGGCGGCAGATGTCGATGTTCCAAGTGGGGGCGCCCCCGCACTTCTGACTTTTTCGCGACCTTTCTTTCGTGGTTACGAAGCGCGGCTCGGAAATCAAAAGCTTCAGGTCGATTCTTATCGCAGCTTGTTTCCGATTGTCGAAGTGCCGAGCGGTTTGCACGGAAAGCTCAGTCTCATTTATCGGCCGGCGTGGCTCGTTTTCGGCGGGGGATTGTCGATCTTATCTGCGGCAATTTGGTTGCTCGGATTTCTCGCTGCCGCGCGCGTACGCTTCGCATGAAGCGGTTCCTACCGGAAAAAGCGGCACTCGCACGCTGCGAATTCGCGGCCGCGACGTTGCTCACGCTCTTTCTGATTTTTTTGCATCTCCGATTGTTGATGCACGCCGGACCGTTGTGGCGGGACGAAATTAACAGTCTGCATGTCGCCAACACCCAAACCGTTCACGATTTTGAAACCGCGCTTGTATTCAATCCCTTTCCGGCCCTTTTCGCAGCCGTTCTTCGGATTTGGATCGCTCTTGGTTTCGGCAACAGCGATTTCCATCTGCGCATTCTCGGGTTCATTATCGGCCTATCACTCATCGGCGCGATCTGGTTGAGCTGTCGTTGGATCGACAAACGCTGGTCGGCGCCGCTTTGGCCACTGGCAATGTTCGCGGCCAGAGCCATGACGATTAGCGATGGCGATTCGTTGCGGCCGTACGGCCTCGGCATGATGTGTGTCGTCCTCGTCTTCGCCTTGATTTGGAAGCTGACGTTTGAGACGAGCCGGATCGGAACGGTGGTCCTGGCGGCGATTGTAGCGCTGCTCTCGGTTCAATCGCTTTACCTCAACGGCTTCGTCGCCTTCGGAATTTGTCTCGCTGGGATTGTGGTTGCGGTAAAAAGACGCGAATTCCAAAGCGCAGCGGTGATTTTTTCCATCGGCATTGTCGCTGCAATATCTTTGCTTCCGTACGCTGGAATCATAAATAGCGCTCGCGAGCTCTGGCCTTTGCAACGCGAAGAGCGCGGCATTTTGGACGCGTCGCATTCCTATCTGTGGCTCATTTTTGCCGCCTGCGCTTTTGCGCTCATCGTAGTGCCCTGGGCGACGCACCGTCTCGGTCACTCGTTAGGCCTGTCGGCTGACGGAATTCTTTTTGCTTTTTTAGCGGTCGCGGTAGCTGCGATTGCGACTTTCGCATTCCTGTGGACTTCGGGCGTGCCCGGCTCACGGCACTTGTTGCCGATGATGGCTGTTGCAAGTGTGTCACTTCATATTCTCTCTGGAGCGCTGCGGAAAAATATCGGACTGAGATTTCTGAACCTGCTCGCGTTTCTCGCCGTAATCACCATCGTCATTCCGGTCGCGTACCGTTGGTCAAGTTTGCGAAGAACCGACTGCGATCTGGCTGCGGTGGCTGTCGCTCAGCGCTCCGACAAGAATGACTTCGCGATTGTGATGCGGTTCACGCACGCGATCACCTTTGCGCGTTATTATCAGGGCGCAGCAACCTGGAAATCCGTCCCCGACATTAGCGACCACCGACAACATCGTTGGGACCTGGCCAGGGACGCAATGATGCATCCCGATTCGATCCGTGAAATTTTATGGCGGATCGAATCGACCCTGAAATCCGGCCAGAAGGTTTTCCTGGTCGGAAGATTTCCCAAAGCGGAATCGGCTCCGCCAGCGCCATTACCACCGGCGCCTCAGAGTGGTTGGCGACTTTTCGTCTACCAGAACAACTGGGACAAGCAAATTGCCTACTTGCTTCGAAACCATGCTGTTGAAACGGAACGGGTGGCCCTCGGCGAAAAGCGACCCATCGATCCGCGCGAGCATGAAGAGGTGTTCGCTTTTTCGGGGTGGCACGATTAGCCGTTTCCGCGCAGATCAGTTCGCGAACGTAAGAAATCGCCTTTTACCGCTTGCCGCGGGAGTGAGCGCAATTCAACGGTTTGTTGCAGGGCGTCGCGCGTGTCCTTGCTCACCAGCACGATGTACTCAACGTTTTATTCAGCGGGCTGAAATTCGGTTCGGAAAATTAATACACGTCGCGCTTGTAGCGTTTGTCGGTTTTGAGCTTCTCGACGTAGGCGTTGGCTTCGTCGACTGATTTGCCGCCTTGTTCCTGGACGATCTTTCGCAGCGCAGCATCGACATCTTTGGCCATACGTCGCGCGTCGCCGCACACGAAAAATTGCGCACCGTCGTCGTCGATCCATTTCCAAATCTCAGTGGCGTTTTCCAGCATCTTATGTTGAACGTAAATTTTGTGCGCTTGATCGCGCGACCACGCGCAATCCAATCGCGTCAGAAAGCCGTCGCGTGTGAAACTTTCCCAGTCTTCTTTGTAGGCGTAATCGCACTTCTCGCGTTGCGATCCGAAGAAGAGCCAGTTTTTTCCTTTCGCGCCGAGAGCTTGCCGCTCCTGCAAAAACGCGCGGAACGGCGCGATGCCAGTGCCGGGTCCGATCATGATCAACGGCAAGGTTTGATCTTCCGGCATGTGAAAATGTTTCGCCGAGCTTGGATAAACCGGCACCGGAACTTTGTCCGCGCGGTCCGCCAAAAAACTCGATGCCACGCCTTGTCGCGCGCGGCCACGACTTTCGTATCGCACAACATCGACAATCAGGT
>Ga0209471_1002731_pt1 | contig 10098 bp, 7 predicted proteins | sample GraSoiAngelo_128_FD_185885 | JGI IMG/M metagenome (GOLD analysis project Ga0209471, IMG submission 185885) | Grasslands soil microbial communities from the Angelo Coastal Reserve, California, USA - 14_0927_12_20cm (SPAdes) (version 2) | ecosystem: Environmental > Terrestrial > Soil > Grasslands ... | reverse complement strand
CGCAACCGTGACGCTTCCTTTGATCTCGCGCAGCGCGGCCGTGGGTAACACCGGCGAGTTCCGCTCTGCGCTGGCGCATTCGGTTCGGCTGGTGCTGCTGCTCACGATTCCGGCGGCGATCGGTCTTATCATTCTCGCCGAACCGATCATTCAGTTGATTTATCAACATGGCCGCTTCACACATGAAGCCACGATCCAAACAGCCGCCGCGCTTCGCTTTTACGCCATCGGCCTTGCTGGCTATTCGGCGGACAAAGTGCTTGCTCCGGCATTTTACGCGCTCGACAAACGGCACCTGCCAATGTTCGTGAGCCTCACTTCGATCGCGGTGAATTTTTCACTCAACTGGTTCTTTACCTTCCACCTTCACCTGGGCCACCGGGGGCTGGCGCTTTCGACCAGCCTGGTCGCCGTCACTAATTTCTTTTTTCTTTACTCGATGATGCGCCACTACACGAAGCGATTGGAGACTGGCACCATGCTTGAAACGATTGGCAAACTGCTTCTTGCCGGCGTCGTGCTGGCCGCCATTTGCTGGCTGGCATCGAGCTTTTTCTTCATGCGCTACCCGCATGCTCCAGCGTGGCAAAATGCAATGGTGATGTTGGTCACCATCTGCTGCGGCGCCGGCGCATTTTTTAGCGCCGCATACTTGTTGCGCGTCACAGAGGTGCACGATCTTGTCGAGCTGGTTAGGCGCAGATTTAGAACAAAGTAACGCAAGGCTCGTACCTCTTTAGCGCCAAAGGCGCTATGTGAGCTTAGTCTTGGGCATCGCCCCGGGGATCCAATTACACCGGCAACAAGCGCTGAAAGCGCGAGTCAATCCAGCGGGCCGAAAGTGAATCGCGCTTTCAGCGCTGGTGGCTTTGGGGCTCAAGGAAGCCTGGGGCGCTGCCCCAGGCTGGCGATGAGACCGCGCCTTTGGCGCTAACACCATGCCTCTGGCCCGCCGCGGCGCAAGCGAGAACGCATGCGCTATCTCAACGCTTGATCGAGGTCCTCGATCAAATCATCGGCGTTCTCGAGCCCGATGGACAGGCGCAGCAAACCTTCGGCTGAAGTCGTTCCCGGTCCTTCGATGGATGCGCGATGCTCAATCAAGCTTTCCACGCCGCCGAGACTTGTGGCGCGAATGAAAATCTTCGTGTTCGCCGCGACCGACATCGCCGCGTCGCGTCCATCTTTCACTTCAAACGAAAGCATCCCGCCGAACATGGACATCTGCCCGGCCGCAATCTCATGACCCGGGTGCGACTGCAATCCGGGATAATGGACGCGTGTCACTTTTCGGTGTTGCGCGAGGAAGTTCGCAACCTTCATCGCGTTCTCCGAATGCGCGCGCATCCGCCATGGTAATGTGCGCATCCCGCGCAGGATCAGCCAGCAATCAAACGGCGAGGGGACTGCGCCGCCTTCATATTGAATACTGCAGATGCGCTGAAAGAAATCGCTACCTTCTTTTGTAACGACAATTCCGCCGAGAACGTCGCAGTGGCCCCCAAAATATTTCGTGGTCGAATGTAAAATGAAATCGGCACCCAGATCGAACGGGCGCTGTAGCACGGGTGCCCACGTGTTATCGCAAACGCAGAGCGCACCGGCGTCGTGAACGATTTCGGCAACGGCGGCAAGATCGACGATTTTTAGTAAGGGATTGGAAGGCGTTTCCATCCACGCCAGTTTTGTTTCTGGGCGCAGCGCTCTTTTTACGGCGTCCAGGTTGCTCATGTCGATGAAGTCCGCTTGGAGTCCCCAGCGCAGGAAAATTTCGCGCAAGAGTCGCGACGTGCCGTAGTAAGCGTCCATGTGCGCAAGCACATGATCGCCCGGCGCGAGCGCTTGAAAAATAGACATGGTCGCGCTGGTGCCGGAGGCGAACGCCGCCGCGCCCGCGCCGCCTTCAAGCGCGCTGATTCCCTGCTCCAGCGCCTGGCGATTCGGGTTGTCGTTGCGCGTGTACATGAAGCCGCGCGGGTACGTTCCTTCGACGTCGCGCTCGAACGTTGTGGAAAGGTAAATCGGGGCAGCGACTGCTCCGGTTGCCGGATCAACAGCGTGTCCGGCATGAACGGCTAGAGTTTCGATTTTCATTTGTGATCAGGTTATCGAAATTAATCCGCGGTTGTCGATCCTCCGGCGCATTTGTTTCATCCGTCGCATCCGTCCAATTGGAACCGCGTTTTCGATTTGACGCCGTCACTTCACCGGCGCAAATAGCAACTTCCGATGGACGCTCAGGTTTCGCCAGATTCATCCATGACCATTTACGATGACGAAGTTTTCCAGATGGCCTGCGAGCAGTTTCGCGTCATCGCAGATTATTTGAACATCGACAAGGACGACCGTGAGTGGGCGACCTACCCCAAGCGCGCCATTGCCGTGACGTTGCCGGTGCACATGGACGACGGGAGCACCAAGGCTTTCCAGGGTTATCGCGTTCAACATCACATCGCGCTCGGTCCGACCAAGGGCGGCACGCGTTTCGCGCCTTCATTGTCGATGGGCGAAACGGCCGCGCTGGCAATGTGGATGAGCTGGAAATGCGCGCTGGCGCAATTGCCTTACGGCGGCGCCAAAGGCGGAGTGGCCGTCGATCCGAGCCAGTTATCGCGCACCGAGCTGGAAGCGGTTTCGCGCCGGTACATGCAGGAAATGATCCCATTCGTCGGGCCGCACACCGACATCATGGGGCCGGACATGGGCACCAACGAACAGATCATGGCTTGGTTCATGGACACTTATTCCGTTTACATGGGCTACGCCGTCAACGAAATCGTCACCGGCAAACCGGTCGCCATCGGCGGCACCGAAGGCCGGCGCGAAGCAACCGGACGCGGCGCTGTTTACCTAATCGAGCGCGCCATGAGCATGCTGAAGATGGATCCCGAAAAATGCACGGCCATTGTGCAGGGATTCGGCAATGTCGGCTCGGTAGCGGCTCTGTCGCTCGCGTACAAAAGCGGCGTCAAAGTCGTCGGGATCAGCGACGCGTATGCCGCGATTTACAATCCCAAGGGAATAGACGTTAAGGCGGCCGAACAGCATATGCTCAAGAAGGGAAATCTTCCCGCCGCGGTCGATCGAGTGATTACCGGAAAAAATGCCGGCCAAATTAAATGCCGTATCCTTGCCGAAGCTGCCAACGGTCCGACTACGCCGGAGGCCGATCTGATTCTCGAAAACCGCTGGGACGAAATTTTCGTGATCCCGGATATTCTCTGCAACGCCGGTGGCGTGATCGTCTCCTACTTCGAATGGGTACAGGGTTTGCAGGCCTTTCTGTGGACGGAATCGGAAGTGACGGACAAACTGTTCCGCATCCTCGAGCATTCGTTTGCGCAGGTGATCAAGCGCGCGAAGGAGCACAAGGTCTCGCATCGCACGGCGGCCATGGCCATCGGAGTCGAACGCGTTATCAAGGCCAAACAAGTGCGCGGGCTGTTTCCATGAGTCTTTTGTTGTAGCCACGCCTCCTGCGGGGTGTCTGCATCGTATGGAATGCCAAGACGCCCCATACGGCGCACAGCGCCGTGGCTACAGCGCCTGCACGTTTATACGATCGCAATGAAAATTTCTCATCGCGAAGACAAGCGGGATGATCAACATCTCGATATCTTGACAGATGAAGAGAACGGTCTCCGCCTCATCGTCTCGCGTCTGGGAGCGGAATTAATTAGTCTCGCGCGAGTCAATGAGGCCGGAGAGTGGACAGGCTTCCTTTACCGGGACAGCGATCTGTCAACGCCGTCTCAGGGCTGGGCAAACCACGCGACCGTCATGGGCTATTATCTTCATCGGCTCAAAAACGGTCGCAGCCTGTACCGGGGCCGCGAAATCAAAGGCGGCAACCACGGCTTCCTTCGCTCCAAGACGTGGCGCCTCGTAGGATTCTCTGGTGAGGGCAGCGGTGCTTCATTGAGATATCGAATTACTCCGGAGGACTTTTCGCCTGTTGAATACCCGTTGAAAGTCGGTGTGGATCTAACGTACAAGATCGAATTGAATACGGTCAGCGTTCTTTTCGAGTTTCAGAACCATGAGCCTGAACTGACCGCGCATATTGCCTTCGGATTGCATCCGGGATTCGCAGCGACTTCGTTCGAAAGCTTTCATCTGCAAATGCCGCGGGGTTGTTATCGCCGGTACTTTTCGCCGGATAATTTTCTCTCGGGTCAGACGCGCGACATCGACTTTGCCGGCGGCGAAATGCCGTTTCCGAAAACGGAGTTGCCCGGTTCGATCATCCTCGAACTGGTCGATGTTCCGCGGCGGCTATTCGAATATGTCGATCCACCGAGCGGGCGGTGGATGACGCTGAATCTGATCGGTGTTCCTTATTTGACTCTGTGGTCCGACGGCGGACCGTTCCTTTGCATCGAGCCTTGCTGGGGGCTGACTGATCACCACGAACAGCGCGCATTTGAACACAAAGAGGGTATTCAAACGATTTCGCCCGGCGGCGTGTTGCGCGCGTCCTTCAGTATGACTCCCGACCTTGCCTCCTGCGACTAGCGATGCATCTCCGAAGGGATGAACGCCGAGTAGTCACAAAATTTGTACATAAAAAACCGCACCGCGGGATCGAACCAACAGTGCGGTTGCTCGTGGCTACCGCCTAGAGACCAGCTGGGGGGTTGCCCCTAGGAGGATTGCCCTTGGGAGGATTGTGTCCGGGAAGCGGATACCGCACCCCGGGATCGAACCAACAGTGCGGTTCTCCGACCTTGTTAGCGATGACCGGGGTCCCTGTGTCCAGGAATGTTGTGTCCAGGAGGGTTGGGGGTGGGACCCAAAAACATACCGCCTTTGGCGTCTTTTTTTGGCTTGAGGTCTTGGACTTTGATCTGTTTTTTGGTTTTCTTCCTTTTTTGCATGGTTAGGTTTCTTTAGTTGGATTGTTTAGTGTTTGTTTCGCGTCAGTAGCACCGAAGAGCAATTGATGCCCGCCTGTAACGTCCTGTTTTGGAATCAGGTCATCCAGACGAATCACTTTATCTTTCCTGCGCTTTGGCCTTTGATTTCCTGACTCTCCGGCGGGCGCATTTTTTTTGTTCTTCGGTGCACTCACTTTGGCTATCTCTGTTATCAGTATTCGTGCCAAGTCTCGCAAAATCTGGTCGAGATAAAAATGGTCGTCGGATTTCTTCTTAACCGGGAAGCAGTTATGCAGCGCTTCCTTGCCGAAAATAAACAATTGCCATTGCAGAAAGAGGGAACACGGGAGTTCGTTCTAAGGCCGCTCCGGCTCATATTTAGACCAACCGTGCTCTATTTTTTAGCCACGTCTCGGAGATAGCGCGCGAGCGTCGAGCGAGAAATACCGAGCAATTTTGCCGTCCGCCGTTGATTCTGATTTGCTTGCTCATAAACGAATCGGACGTGCCTTTTCATCGCGCTTTCCATCGACAGATCGGTACCAGCGTCGTTCTCTTTGTTGTTGCTGGCCAGGGTAGGAAACGAATTGGCGAGTTCAGAAGTAGCTCGATCTGGCTCTAGGTCGGGAGGAAAGACGACATGCTCGGGCATAATCACCGGGCCATCGCAAAAAAGCGTCATGGTGCGCACCGTGTGACTTAGCTCGCGAAGGTTTCCAGGCCACTTGTGGTGAAGTAACTTCTCCATCGCTTCGGGATGGATAGCCGCAATGTCTTTGCCTTCTTTCAAGCCTGCGGCTTTCAATTCCGTCGCAATCAATGCCGGCAACTCCTCCAGCCGCTCGCGAAGCGGGGGGATGAGCAAGGTCAGGCCGTTCAATCTCTGATAAAGGTCTTCCCTGAATTTTCCCCGCCGCACTCGCTCCCGCAACGAGCAGTTTGATGCGCAGATGATCCGCGCGTTGGATGTAAGCATTCGTTCGGAGCCGAGCCGCTCAAATTCGCCGTATTCGAGCACGCGCAAGATTTTTACCTGGGCAAGGGGACTCATTTCGGAGATTTCATCCAAAAAAAGCGTGCCACCATCGGCGAGTTCGAATTTTCCCTTGACGCTTTGCTGCGCGCCAGTGAATGCCCCGCGCTCGTGACCAAACAACTGACTTTCGAGGAGTGTATCGCTGATTGCCGAGGCGTTAAAGGCGATGAATGGGCGGCCTGCGCGCGCCGAAGAGTTGTGGATGGCGTGAGCGAGCAAGGTCTTTCCTGTGCCCGTCTCACCCAGCAGCACCACGGGCACGTCCGAGTTCGCGGCCAGCGCTGCCAGTTGCAAGCAACGAGCCATGGCCTGATTGCATGTGGTCAGGTCTTCAATTCTCAGCTTCTCTTGCATTGCCATGCCGTGATCTATTGCTTCATGCTCTCACGCAACTGGCGAATTGGTTCGAAGGCGTACTCAATCAGCGTTCGCCCACCGACGATGATATGCGCTTGTCCTCTCATCCCGACGCGCAGAGGTAAAAGTTGTCCTGCGCGGGGGGATATCTCATAGCGGTCGAGCGAGCCTAGCGCGACAAAGTGGGTGCCATCAGTGGTAGTAACAGCTGACGGACTGATCCAATCGAGTTTTCCGGTCACAGCGCCGTAACGCTGGTAAGGGAACGCTTCGAAGAAATACCGCACGCGTTGTGCGACGGCGAGCTTTGGAAGGCCGGCTTCGTTTAATGTCATTCGAGCTCGTGGTTTTGCATCCTTCCCCGCAAGTTGGCAAAGCACCTGCCCCTGCTGCACAAAACTGCCGACGGTTCGCTGATCCATGGAAATGATCACGCCCTCATAGGGACTCCGAACTGTCAGTAAGTTTTCGTTGGCATTTTCCAAGTCGGTCTTTAAGGCTCCAATGCGCATCTTTAATTTTTCAATTTCGGACTGCTGCTCGGCCCCCTGGCGTGCATGCTCCGTTTCCATTCTCTCACGATCGAGATTCACCTGTTGCACAGTCCTTTGGGCAACGCTCAAATCTTTTTCGGAACCGGCTAAATCGAGCTTCAACTTTACAAGGTCGATTTCCGATTCGGCGCCCAGCTTGGCTAATTTCTCCATGCGCGTGACCAGTTCGCGACTCGTGCTGGCATGATTCTCACGGAATTTTACTTCGCTTTTTGCCTGCTCAATCTCTGCGTTTTTGATCCCAACTTGGGCGGCATAAGCGCTCTCATATCTGGCGAGGCTTTCTTCCTTGCTGTGTAAGTCCTCAGTGAGTGTCCGGAACTGAGTATCCAGACCGCGAATCTCATCAGAACGTAACACGAACAACTCTTCTCCAGCTTTTACAGGTTGACCTTCGTCCACCCCGACGTGGCTAATGATAGCTCGCACGGGTGACTGGATCGGGTCGGCGCCAGTACCGGGAACCAGGACGAACGGACAGCGTACCGTCTCCGGCAATCGCATTACAATCGCAATCAGCAGCGCGAATAGAAAGGCCGCCAGCAATATCCAGCCCGTCGAGCGGATGATCCAGGGTGGCGGTTCCTGCGGCAACATTTCCGATTCCACATCGAGTGAGCCGCGTTCGGTTAGTTGTGAGCTCATGGAGAACCTGCTTTAGATCCCCAGTTGCTGGCTTGAGAGATAATAGTACAGGCCACGCTGTGCCATCAGCTCGTCGTGAGTGCCAATCTCGGCAATGCTTCCCTGTTCGAGCACGACGATAGAGTGCGCTTCGCGAATCGTGCTCAACCGATGCGCGATCACAATCGTCGTGCGGCCTGCCATTAATCGACCGAGATTGTCCTGGATCGCGCGCTCCGATTCTGTGTCGAGAGCGCTGGTTGCCTCATCGAAAATCAGCACCGGCGGGTTATTATAGACCGACCGCGCGACGGCGATGCGCTGCTTTTGGCCACCCGAAAGAGAAAGCCCTGATTCACCAATCTTCGTCTCATAACCGAGTGGCAGACGCATGATGAAATCGTGCGAGGTCGCGCCAACCCAACAGGGTCGTGCCAAGCCGTTCACCAACCGTCTCGAGCTCCGCCGGCGACGGTGTCAGCGTCCGAGCCAGTTCTGAAAGGGCATCCAGCACCCGATCGAGATCTGGCTCCGGATCGCCAAACGAAATATTGCGCGCGATCGTCTCGTTAAACATGTGGTTCTCCTGCAACACCATCCCAACGTGCCTGCGGACATCACGATAATTCAAAGTCTTTAGATCGACGTTGTCGAAAAAGATCGCGCCTTCTGTTGGTTCCAGCAGGCCGGCGACTAATTTGATAAGGGTTGTTTTCCCGCAGCCGCTGCGGCCCACGAATGCCACCATCCGCCCCGGTGCCAGATCCAGTGTGATATTTTTCAAAATGTCAGGCGATTCGGGTCCGCCGTATTTGAAGCTGACTCCGCGCAGCTCGATGCGTCCTTCGAGACTGTGCACCGGCACGAGCCGGGAACGATCATGCCCTTGTTCTGGCTCTTGTTCGAAGATGTCGTTAAGCCGGTTCAGCAGGACAGCGGCCTGCTGCATATTGTCCCAAACCCCGAGTGCGCGCAGAATTCCCGCATAGGCCATCGCCGTCAGCGAACTGAATGCAACAAAGCCGCCGACGCTCAAATTTCCGTGAATTACCTGGACCGCTCCAACCCATAGGAAAATTGCAGTCGAGAGCAGGCCGACACTTTGAAGCAGGCTGTCCCAGGACATTACGATGAAGGTTACCTTAAATAGCTTTTGTGAGACCGAGAGGAACTCGTTCAGCATCGCGTCGCGAAACGTGCTTTCAGCAGACGCCGCTTTAACCGCTTCAATGCCTTTGATGGCATCGATTTGATGCGAGCTGTACTTACCCTGGCTTTCTTCCACGCCATGATACAGCGGGCGTAGCACCTTTACCGAGAAAATCATTAGCCCCACATAAATTGGGGTCGTCGCCAAAAACGCGAGCGTAAGCAGCGGGCTATACATCGCCATCAAAATTATTGCGCCAACAAGAAAAACTGCTGCCAGCACCGCAGCCACTCCCTGTTGCACTGCAAATTGCCGAACCTGCCTTGCGCCTTCGAGGCGGCGTTGAATGTCCCCCGTCCGGCGACTGTTGAAATAACTCATTGGCAGGGAGAGAAGCTTTCGGCTCAGGAAATCGAGAACTGCCGTATCGAGGCGCACGGTCGCAAACGACAGCAAGTACTCCTGCGCCAGCGTGGAGAGCTGCACGAACACAAGCGCAGCGAGCATGCCCAGGAGGATTATCTTCAGCAAACCGACGTCGTTTTCTACGATGACCTTGTCCACGACCATTTGCGTGAACACCGGGAAAAGCAGTTGAAGAAAACTGACCGCAATTGCCAGCCCGAACACTTGAAGCAAAATGACCTTAAACCGAGAAAGAAACGGAAGCACCCAGGCGAGGGTTGGTTTACTTTCGGGAGCTTGTTCGAATGCTGGCGTGTAATCGAACAACGCCGCGTAACCGGTCCATTTTGCTTCGAATTCGCGTCGGGGAAGTTTTCGCAGCCCGCGTGCGGGATCAGCCACACGAACAAACTGCTCATCCACGTCGTAGAGAACGATCCAGTGATTGCCTTCCCAATGGACGATGGCTGGCAGTGGCATGAGCGGGAGATTGCGCAGCGAGATTTTCAACGCGCGTGCCGCCAGTCCAAGTTCGGTCGCGGCCCGAGAAATCGCCTTGAGACTCGTGCCGTCGGTTGCCGTGTGGCACAGCTGCCGAATCCGCGGCAGACTCACCTTGCGTCCGAAATACCGGCAGATCATTCCCAGACACGCCGCGCCGCAGTCCATCTCGTCGATTTGCAGGATGTGATCGATTTTGCGGATGCGCTTGCCGCCTTTGCGGAACAAGCCACGCTCGTCTGCAAACGGCTCTTCTTTCCCTTCGGTCTCGCTGGGGCGCTGCTCACCATCCAACTCCACTTTGTCATGCACCTGCGTTTCCGCAGGGAGCAGTTCTGTTGTGAAATCAAGCGGGACGCGCGCTTCTGTCTTTGCCTGATAAAGGGCGAGTCGCTCGGTCAAAAGTTTATCAAATTCTGGAAAACGTTTGCGTAAGTCGCGGACCGCCGCGGGTTCTAACGACAGTAATTCGCAGTCGCTGAAGGCTTGTACCGATGCCGCGCGCGGTGAGCCATTCAAGATCGACAATTCACCAAAGAAATCTCCCGCGCGATAAAATGCCAGATTACGCTCCTTTCCGTCCACTCCGGTGAA
>Ga0209471_1002730_pt1 | contig 10100 bp, 9 predicted proteins | sample GraSoiAngelo_128_FD_185885 | JGI IMG/M metagenome (GOLD analysis project Ga0209471, IMG submission 185885) | Grasslands soil microbial communities from the Angelo Coastal Reserve, California, USA - 14_0927_12_20cm (SPAdes) (version 2) | ecosystem: Environmental > Terrestrial > Soil > Grasslands ... | reverse complement strand
CGTGAGCAATCGGTTTCGGTGTAAAAAATTTTCCGGAACCTTCTCTAAAACGCCTGCCCACCAAGAACTGATACCATTCAGGGAGTGCGGTCCCTTTCGGATCATTAACTACTAATTCATTTAAGAACTGGATAACCCGTTCATCATTCTCAATCTTCCTGTATTCGAGTTTCCACTTCTCTCTTAAAGAGACTGGCACTCCAGCCGATCTCTCCATGTGGCTTATAGCGTAGTGATATGCCAAGATGCGAAATGCAGCATCTCCTTCTAGTCCGAAGCGACGAAGGTAATCTCCTAACCGAGACTTATGATTTAGAAATTCACGACTCGAAAATTCAATCGACAAGGAAGGGAGCTTAGGATGCTTAACTTGTCGCGCCGCTCTGCCCGAACTAGCTGTCATACTGTTGCGCATAATAGAGTGTTGGCTCATACGTAAGCAACTCTCGGATTGACCCCGAGCGACAAACTGAGCGGGTTTTCCATCACCTTCTTTTCATGTCGAAAGAGACATCATAAGATCGGTGTCAAGGTAAGATTTTTATCAACCGAAGTGATTTGCCAATCAAGGGTTCCAAGACAGGATTACATACTGCTTTCGCGTGCCACACAAATCATCATATTCGAAATATACCGCCGCGGTTGTGATCATCGGTGGCGGTGTGATTGGGCTGACCATCGCGCGCGCACTCAAGCGGCGGGGAATGTGCGATGTGATCGTGATCGAGAAGGGTGAATTCGGCCGCGAAGCGTCATGGGCCGCGGGCGGAATTCTGGCGCCGCAAGTTGAAGCGGACGCCGCCGACGATTTTTTCAGGCTCGCTTGCAAGAGCCGTGATCTGTATCCGCAATTCGCCGCTGAACTAAAAGTAGAGAGCGGCGTTGACGTTGAGCTGGACACAAACGGGACTCTGTATGTCGGCTTCTCCAATCAGGATGAAGCAGATTTGCTCGACCGGTTTGAATGGCAACGCAACGAAGGATTCACTGTCGAGTGGCTGGATGGCGATGCGGCGCGACAGTTGGAACCTTGTTTGTCTGACAAAGTGCGTTGCGCTTTACTGTTTCCCAAAGATTATCAGGTCGACAATCGCAAGCTGGTTCAGGCTTTGCTGATTGCGAACGAAAGATTGGGAGTCCGTTTGCTGTCGGATTGCGAAGCGCGAAGTTTGAAAATTGAAAACAACGCGATCGCCGGCATCAATACTTCGCAAGGGTTCATCAGCACGAATATGGTTGTCGTCGCAGCGGGTGCGTGGAGTTCGCGAATCGAATCGTCCAAACAATTGAAGCACATCGGCGTCGAACCAGTGCGCGGCCAAATGCTTTGCTTCGAAGCAAAACCGCAGCTCGCGCGTCATGTCATCTACAGCTCGCGCGGATATTTGATTCCGCGGCACGATGGTCGCTTGCTCGCGGGTTCGACGACTGAGCATGCCGGCTTTGACAAGCGCGTCACCAAGGAAGCGATCGCGGCAATCAAAGAAATGGCCGTTGAGATATTTCCGGTAGTGCAGAGCCTGCCGCTGATAGATTCATGGGCCGGTTTTCGGCCTAAGCCAAAGGACGGTCTACCAGTGCTCGGACGATCAAACGAGATCGAGGGTTTGATTTACGCGACCGGTCACTATCGCAACGGAATTTTGCTGGCGCCGGTAACGGGAGATTCGATCGCAGAAATCATTATTGAAGCGGCGCAACCTTCGTTGCTCACAGCCTTCTCACCCGATCGTTTCAGCGAGAAGACCGCCGAACGGCCCCCGGCCCTTGCTAATGCGCGAGGCTCTGACGCAACTGATTTTTGACAGCGTCATGACAGTGTCCTACGATCTGAAGGTCTCGAACCCCAGCTGGCACTTTTCGCCAGTTTCATCGCACGGCCAGTAGGCGCGCAATCTGGCCGGGTTAAAGACTCGCTGGCGGTAACGAATTCTGACTCAACCAAGACTTCCGCGGCATCAGTCGAGTCAAACGAATCAAGACCCGCCGCCGATCTCTACGACGAAGCGAACAACTACACGCAGAAGAAGTTCGCAGAATTCGAAAAGCTGAAGATGCCTTACGATGAGCGGCTTGAAGAAAAGATCAAACGCGAGCAACGCGATCTCGCGACCCGCTTTGCAACGGTCTTAACCAATCGGAAGCTGCAACCCGACGAGGTTTATTACCTTGGCCTGCTATATAACCTGGCGCGCGATTTCGATCACGCAATGGAATCGATGCAGCGTTACTTGAAAGAAAAGCCAGATGCGTCGGGCGAGCCCGTGCAGAACGCGCGCGCGATCATCGTCATTCAAGCAGCAAAGAAAGGGTTGCTGCCTGAAGCCGAAGCGCGTTTGACCGACTATGCGAGCAACAAACCACAGCTTGCCGAAGATCGTTACACGCTCGAGAACTGGGTCGCGGCCGGCTTCTTTAAGTTACATGATTACGAGCACGCGCTTTCGCACGCGAAGCAGATGTGGATTGCGGCGAAGCAAACAGCGAAAGACAAGCCGCCTTTCACGCGCGACGACATTCTGAACGACGCCGCAGGGATGCTTTCCGAAATCGATCTAAAATTGAAGAAGAAAGATGACGCGTTCGCGGTCCTGCACGAGCTTCGCGGGTTAGCGTTGTCGCTGCCATCCGGCAATTTGTACAAGCTGGCTTTGTTGCGACAGATCCAAATCGATCCGAACGTCGACCCGTTTAAGTTTGACGACGACTCCACTTCAGCTTCGCTGCCGCCAGAGATCACCGCCAACGAATGGATCGATCAAGCTCCGACGAAGCTCGCCGACTTGCGAGGTCATGTGGTGCTGCTCGATTTTTGGGCCACCTGGTGCGGTCCATGCCGCACGACTCTGCCGCGGCTACAGAAATGGCATGAAGCTTACCAGGATAGAGGTTTAGTGATTCTCGGGTTGACAACATTCGAAGGCGAAGCTGAAGGACGCCGGCTGACGCGCGCGCAAGAGCTGGATTACATGCGGCAGTTCAAAAAGAAATTTAGTCTCTCGTACGGCTTCGCGGTATCAGACGCGAAGAACAACGACCGGAATTATTCCGTCTCGAGCATACCTACGACCTTTCTGATTGATCGGCGCGGCGTGGTGCGGTTCATCAGCGTAGGGGCCAGCGAGTTCGAGAGCGCAGCGTTAAATAAGATGATCAAGAAACTCATCAATGAGCCGCCGCCAAAGGTCGCATCTATCAAAAGATAATCACTGGGCTCGTTTAGATTGAATTTGTCCGCACGGTCTGGGAAACTGTAAGAACTGTTTATGAACGTATCTCTCGTCAACATGCTGATCGCTTTTGCCGGTGGATTGCTCTCGTTTCTGTCGCCGTGCGTGCTGCCGCTCGTGCCTGGTTACATCTCTCTGATGTCGGGCGTCAGCATTGATCACTTGAAGGGCGAGGGTGGCGGTAATTCGCGACGCGCAGTCATTGCTAACTCGTTAGCATTTAACGCCGGCCTGTCAGTGATCTTTCTTGCACTTGGCGGAACCGCCGGCCTGCTGGGCGCGGCGATCATCAACAACGTTTGGGTGCGTGTGATCGGCGGTCTGGTCATCATCGTATTCGGTTTACATCTAATTGGATTGCTGAAAATTAAGTATCTCTACAAAGACACGCGTCAGTTTTCGAACGAGAAGCCGCGCGGCATGTTGGGATCGCTGACGCTGGGAATTGCATTCGCCGCAGGGTGGACACCGTGCATTGGACCGATCCTCGGAGGCATCATCGGCCTGGCCGCAACGAGTGGTGGATGGAAAGGCGGGCTGTTACTTTCTGCTTTCTATTCAGCGGGCCTGGCAGTGCCGTTTTTGTTGACCGGCCTCGGCATAAATCAATTTCTTAGCTTCTATTCAAAATTCCGCCAACACCTGCACAAGGTCGAAGTCGTTTCGGGCATCATCCTGATTCTGATCGGTATTCTTGTGATGAGCAATCGCGTGACGCTGTTGGCGAGTTCGCGTCTAGCAGGTTGGCTGCCGAATCTGGAGTCGCGTCTTAAGTTCGGCGGCGGCATTACGCCGGCACCGACAACAAATCCCAACACGAATTTTCCGTCGGCGCCCGACGTGCAATTCAGTAAGCTCGATGGTAGTCCTCTTAAACTGAAGGACCTGCGCGGACGCGTGGTGCTGTTGAACTTTTGGGCGACCTGGTGCATTCCCTGCCGGTCGGAGATTCCGTCACTCAGCGCCATGCAGAAGGATCTCGACTCGCGCGGCCTGAGTGTCATCGGAGTTTCGTATGATGACACGGCCGATCTCATCCAACAATTTCAGAAAGACATTCCGCAAAGTTATCAAATCGTTTTGGGCGGCCGCGAGGTTGGCTCGCAACTTCCCGCTTCGCCTTTGCCGACTACTTACATCATCGATCGGCAGGGCCGGATTCGCGAGAAATTGATCGGCGAGCGAACTCGCGATGCGTTTGAGGCGTCAATCAAACCGCTACTCGACGAAGCGCAAACGACTGCGCAGAAATAATTCCCTTGGAGTAAACGAATGAAAAAGGTATTGCTGCTCTTACTGGTTCTGGTTTTTGCGCCGGCGACGCTGCGCGCGCAGAGTCACGAGTACTCGCCGCTGGTCGAGAAAACGGTCAACTACAAAAGTTGGACCCTTAACGATCTCGCGAATAACAAACCGGTCGATCTTCGTTCGCTAATGCAAGGAAAGAAATTGGTGATGGTGCTTTACTTCGCGCCGTGGTGTCCGAACTGGCGCAACGAAGCGCCAGTTGCAGCGTCACTTTACGATAAGTACAAGTCGCAGGGTTTTGAAATCGTAGGCGTAAGCGAGTACGGCCCGCGCGATGACGTAAAGAATTTCTTTGGGCCGAACGGCGCACCGTATCCCGTCGTCACCGAATCAGAAACGCGCGAAGATCGTGACAAGACTCCGCATTACGGCTATCGACAATTGACCGGCGATACGCGTAAGTGGGGATCGCCCTGGAACATTTTTCTCGAGCCGCTGAAATGCACCGCAACGGGCGATGTGTTGACAGAAAAAGCGTGGGTCGTCAACGGCGAATTGATCGAAGCCGACGTCGACAAGTTCATCCACGATCGTTTGGCGGCGAATGCGATCATTACTCCGTGCAAGCAGTAAGATACGTCTCGGAAGCCCGCGCGTCCGGGCGGGGTCGCCGCGCGAGCACTCGCGTGGGGTGCCGTCAAAGCCGACTTGCCCTCCCTCATGGTCGGTCTTCTGACACAAGCCCACCTTGAGCAACCTTGGATAATTCATCATTCGAAATAATCGTTACCGAAACGGAAACCGGTGAACGTCTCGACGCCTTTCTTGCTGCGCGGATCGACGGCTGGAGCCGGGCGCGCCTGCAACGCCTGATCGAAGATCGCGATGTGTTAGTGAATGCGCGCGAGGTTAAGCCTTCCTACAAGCTTCGCCTCAAAGACCAGATCGAAGTCGAACTTACCGCCGCGCCGCCCACCGAGTTCGTTCCTGAAAATATTTCGCTCACAGTAGTTCATGAAGATGACGATGTAATAGTGGTCAACAAACCCGCGGGAATGGTCGTTCATCCGGCGGCGGGAGTCTCAAGCGGAACGTTGGCGAACGCGCTGGCGTTTCATTTTCATCAACTATCGACGGCCGGAGGCGCAGCGCGTCCGGGCATTGTGCATCGACTTGATAAAGGAACTTCCGGCCTGCTGGTCGTCGCGAAGAACGAAGCTGCGCACGAGAATCTATCCGATCAATTTCGTGCGCGGGAAGTTTTCAAATCCTACATCGCTTTGGTGCACGGCCAGGTCGAACACCGGCGCGGCGAAATCGATCAGCCGATTGCCCGCGATCCGCGCAACCGCACACGCATGGCGATCGTCCGCGGAGGCAGGACCGCCTTGTCTCTGTACCGAAATCGAGAACGCTTCGATCGTTTCACGCTGCTTGACGTTGAGTTGAAAACCGGACGCACGCATCAAATTCGCGTGCACCTCGCCGGGCTCAAGCATCCAGTCGTCGGCGATGAAGTCTATGGTGGCGGACGCGATAAGACTGTTTCTGATCCACAGATCCGCGGCGCGATTGCGAAGTTGAATCGACAGTTTCTGCACGCGGGGCAACTCGGTTTTCGTCATCCACGATCGGAAGAGCCAATGCTTTTTAGTGTCGCGCCACCCGATGAACTTCGTGATCTGCTCGATCTAATCCGCTCGAAAAACGAACCGCAAGATAATCGCATAGTTTAATCAACACTGCGCTGCAATGCGTGTTTGACACTCTCAATCGAATGCCGCAAGATACGAACATCCCCTGAAATCCCGACGAAGTTTCTGGCAAGTTTACGCTCTCGATTTGCCTTCCCCCGTTATTACAGTTTCTGAAAATAAATGACGGAGGAAGTATGTCCAAGACTTTCGTTACGGGTCTCTTCAAGACGCGGGCCGCGGCTGAAGCAGCGATAGACGCAATCATTAAGCGGGGGTACACGCGCGACGACATCAGTGTGCTGATGTCGGATTCGACCCAGAACAAAGAGTTCGCAGTGCAAACGCGATCACACGCGGCCGACGGCTTAGGAGTCGGCGGTGCGATCGGCGGAACTGTCGGCGCGGTATTGGCAGCGATCGCAGCGGTGGGCACATCGATCGCGATTCCGGGAGTTGGTCTAATCGTCGCGGGACCGATTGCTGCAGCACTCGCCGGCGCGGGCGCGGGCGGCGCAACCGGCGGATTGATTGGGTTGCTGATCGGCACCGGAATCCCAGAACATCGCGCAAAGGTTTACGACACAGGCGTGCGCGGCGGCGGGATTCTGCTCGGAGTAGAAGCCAAAGACAGCGAGGAAGTAGACAAGATCGAGACGCTGCTCGAAGACATCGGCGCTGAGTACGTGCGCGCTGAATGAAATGGAAAGCGGAGTCTATGTCAATTCACGCGTCGGGCCAGGAACCGATAGTTCCCGGCTCGACGCGCTCATCGCACACATACCACCCTTACATAGTCTTCTGTTTGTCCGTCAACGCGATGCCCATCTTCTCAAGCGTGACCTTGTTTAGGGTGCCGGTCACCTTCAGGCTCTCTGCTTTCTGATACTCCTTCAGGCCGGCGCGCGTTGCCGTGTTGAGCTTTCCAGTCTGCTCACCCGTGTAGAAGTTGCGCTGCTTCAGAAGCGACTGCGCTTGTTTGATCTGATCCGCGGTGGCGCGGAAGATCGGACGGCGATTCGCGTTAGAGTTCTTATTCGCATTTGTCTTGCCGCTGTTCGAGTTTGTGTTCGAGTTTTGAGCAAATCCAATCACGGAAAACACAAGCAAGAGAGAAAGTGCTACCCACGGGAGTTTTCTCATTTGATTCTCCAATTTCTTTTGACGCGCCTGGTAAGCGCCGAATGGATAAAGCCGGCTTGAGAAGAATGACTGCGGCATCATATCTCTGGCGTCAAGCCGGTTTTTTCGAAAGGGACGTAGATTGCGCCACTATCGGGTACTTAGACGGTTTTACGTGGTAGTTTGCAAGCTGATCTTTCGGCGTCAGAACAAATTGGTTGGCAATCATTAAACGCGTCTGTTATTATCGAATCTGCCACAGATGCCCATCCCATCTGCCATTCGAACCTGCCGAAAACATACCCGCAGAACTATTCATGACCAAAATTTTCCCAACTGTTCTCGTGATTGCACTCGCGTCGCTGCCCGTATTCGCCCAAAGCAGTAGTTATTCGATCGATAATTTCGATATTCGAAACGGCGTTCGGGTTCAGCAACCGCAGGCGACTCCCCGTATCGCGTCATCCAAAGCTGGCCGAACCAAAAAAAATCCGCCTTCGAGATCAGCTGCGACTGACGCCATTGGCATTGCGGACGAAGGTGCGTCGCTTGTGAAGCCGACGGTAATGTTGACTGGGCCGCTCGCAGACCCGGTCGCCAACCTTAGCCTGTCATCGCTGCGTGGCTACACGACCGGCAGTGCCCAGGTCGATGGATATTTGATTCAGTCGGGAACAAGTAATGGGGTCGATCCGTTGCTGCTTTATTCAGTCATGCATCAGGAATCGAGTTTCAAATCGCGCGCGATTTCGCCCAAGGGTGCGCGAGGCCTAATGCAATTGATGCCGGGCACCGCCGCTCGCTTCGGAGTAACGAACATTTTTGATCCGAAGGAGAACATCGAGGGCGGCGCGCGTTATCTTCATTTCCTGCTCGATCACTTTGATGGCGATCTGAATCTAGCGCTGGCCGGTTACAATGCCGGCGAAGGCGCAGTCGAAAAATACGGATGGCGTATTCCGCCCTACTCTGAAACACAGGAGTACGTGCGCAGGATCTCACATCGGTATTCGCTCCTTCAGGATCCGAACGCAGCGTTGTATGCGCCGAGGCTTAGTCGCGCTCAAATCGCCCATCTGCAATCACAATCGCCGACGCCGCTCGCGCTTTACGAACGAACGGTTTCAACCGTGCGACTGCCGGATGGAAGATTGCAGTTGATGAGTCAGTAAGAGGCCGGCACAGCTTGAAATGGACGAGGCGATTCATAACGAGTCGCCTAGTTTTATGTTTGGCCACGATCCGTCTTCTTGTATGATGACGCGAAAGATTTGCGCATCTCGAATGCTGGTTTCGGCGTAAAGATGAGAAGAGGTCACCACGATGCAATGTGCTAACTGCGGCTCGACGCTAAATCCACACAGCCGCTTCTGCGATCAATGCGGAGCTGTTGCCAACGATGTTGAGGAAACCAGGATTGCGCGTCAGCAATCTTCAGCGCCGGCACGTTACGACGACGATGATATTGAAAGCGTAATCTTCACCGTGCGGCCGACAATGTTATTCATCAAGATTGGTTACGCAGCCGCGGTCATCGGCGCGATCCTGCTCACGATTCTGCTCGCCATGATCAAGTTCATCGATATTCCCTGGTTCGTCTCGGTTCCGATCGCGCTGGCCTTACTGCTGATTCCTGCCTATTACCACCTCAAGCGAAACATGCTTCGCTACACGTTGACCGATTCGAAGATTGAAATCGATTACGGATTAATTGCGCGGACCACGCGAAATATTCCGCTGGCCAAGATTCAGGACGTAACGGTTTCAGCCTCGATCCTGCAGCGAATACTGGGATTTGGCGACGTTGTCGTCGACAACGCGAGTGAACTTGGCGGCACGACCGTACTTCACAACATTAATAATCCTCGCCAATACGCCGACCAGATTTTGCGCGAGCTGCGGCGCCGGCATTAAACTGATCGCAGCTATCGAGGTTTTGAGAGGAACCTTCAGGGTGTTCTGGGTTCTAATTTGTTAGTGCCACTAAAAAGAAAAGCTACCGCCAAGCGTCTTACCGTCACGCTCGCAATCATTGCCGGAGTTTTGTGTCCAATTTGGCCGCGGGTGATCACAGCGAACACGCCAGATCCGCAATCACAGCTCAAGTTGCTTCCCGACCAAATCGGTAGTTTCAAAGCCACCGCACCCGCGATCGGTGTAATGGACAATACTGTGCCTCAGCTCTTTCGCGGACATATTCAGCGAACGTATGCATCCGAAACTGGATCGCGCTACGAAGTGTCACTAGCGTCAACAGAAAGTGATTCACAAGCATTTGCCATGTTGACGCACGCCAAAATGATAGTCACTTCGGCTCCGTTGCGGTTGAATGACATTGGAACCGCAAGCTTCACGACAAGTCAAAGTATCTTTTTTTTCAAGGGAACGACCTTTGTCGAAGTAGGTGAGATTGAAAAGGCGTCGCTTGATGATTTGAAAACACTCGCACATCAGTTCGCTCAGACACTCGACGCTGGCGAAGGTGAGATCCCGGTTTTGGTTAAGCATCTGCCCGACTGGCAAACCGCTGCTCAGCATAGCGTCTATTGCGTAAGTCTTGGCTGCTTGCAGGAAGCAGTTCATCTTTCGGGCGACCGACCAATCGGGCTCGATATCAATAAGGAAGCCTCGCGTCCTTTCGTGCCGCAACCACAACCGGTTCTGGGCGCCTTGGACTTCGAAGGCGGCACGGAAGCCGTCGTCGCCAACTACGGCCAGTCGCAACTTGTCATCGTTGAATTCACGACGCCGCAATTCTCGGTCGATAACGATTCGCGAATCTGGACAAAGATTGCTGAACTAAAGA
>Ga0209471_1002728_pt1 | contig 10105 bp, 10 predicted proteins | sample GraSoiAngelo_128_FD_185885 | JGI IMG/M metagenome (GOLD analysis project Ga0209471, IMG submission 185885) | Grasslands soil microbial communities from the Angelo Coastal Reserve, California, USA - 14_0927_12_20cm (SPAdes) (version 2) | ecosystem: Environmental > Terrestrial > Soil > Grasslands ... | reverse complement strand
GTCGTCGAACAGCTTGTCGAAGGGATGAGCCGTTCCTGCCGCAAAGCCGGCTGCGCCCTCATCGGCGGCGAGACGGCGGAGATGCCGGGATTTTATCCTCCGGGCGAATACGATCTCGCTGGTTTCATCGTTGGCGTCGTTGAGCGGAAAAAAATTCTGACTGGGAAGTGCGTCCAGCCCGGAGACGCTTTGCTTGCCCTCCCTTCAGCCGGCCTGCACACCAACGGCTATTCGCTTGCCCGCAAGCTGGTCTTTGAAGTTGCAAAGGTGAAGCCCGATACCTATGTCGCGGATGTGGGGAATAAAATCGGCGCGGAATTGCTGAAGCCGCATCTATGTTATGCGCCGGCGCTGAAGAACATCGTCGCCCGGGGCTGGGTTTCCGCTCTCGCGCACATCACCGGCGGCGGCATCCCAGGAAATTTGCCTCGCGTGTTGCCCAGCGGCGTGAAAGCGGAAATCGACCTGGCATCCTGGCCCGTGTTGCCGATCTTCAAATACCTTGCCAAACTCGGGAAAATCGACACCGGCGAATTGCTGCAATCCTTCAACATGGGCGTCGGAATGATTCTTGTCGTCCCGGCGAAAAAAGTGAAATCCGTGGAAGCCGACTTGAAGAAGCACCGCGAAAAATTTTTCCGCATCGGCCGCGTCGAGCGCAGCGAATCCGGCAAAGCCCGCGTCAGCTACTCCGGCTCGCTTAATCTTTAGCCCACAATCTGGGGCTTGAGGCATATAGGGCGATGCGCTTAGCATAGGAATTGTCAGTGCTTTTTTGCTGGGCACGTCCGTCTACCCTTGCTCACTGGAGGAACTGGCCGGACGTCCAAGATTACAAGGATTCCCCCAGCGAACCTTTAGGAGGTATGCCATGAATTTTCCGCAAACAAACCTTGATCTTTTGGCTGCGCGAGTGCAAAAACTGGAAACCGCGAATCACCGCTGGAAGTTCGTGAACGCGTTGCTACTGCTCTCCGGCGTATCGGTCCTTTTGATGGGCGCGAAGCCCGCCGATCGCCTTCAGCCTAACGTCGTTCGCGCAGGCTCCGTTGAAGCCCAGGAGTTCATATTGAAGGATGAAACCGGCCACGTTTACGCGCGTCTGAGCTTGAACCCATCAGTCCCAAAACCAACTCAGAAAGGGCGCACTTACTTGGTACCGAGTGATACGATTCCAGGCGGCGAGGCGGCCCTTCAGTTCTACAACGAAAAAGGCGAAGTACTCTGGACCGCGCCTTCGATGGGCGGAGCACAATTCCTGCCTGCAAGGTAATCCGCTGTGCTTCGGACAGTTCCAACTCAGGGTTGGTCTGGCTGATGCTGCTAGTGGAGGGTCGTTTCACGCTTGGCATGAACGATGCCGCGTGGTGCAACACCTCTAGTGCCGCGCGCTTCTTTCTGCTGGCGTCCAGAACGGCTGCTTGGTCGGCACAAACTCGACCGGCACATCTTTCACAAACGTCTTCATCCACCTCACGCACTCTTCCATCCCTGCCTGTTCGGAGGGCACATGCCCGATTACAATCAGCGCTTTTCTCTTTCCTTCGCTAACCGCGTCCGCCGCATATTCCACCGTTTCCCATTCGCGCGTTTCGCCCACCAGCAAAACTTCCACGTTATCCATTTCCAGCGCGTGTGTTTCCCGTTCGAATCCTGCCGATCCCGGGCTCAGCGCCAGCTTCGTCACTTTCATCTCTGGATTTCCTACTGCGCGCAACACCGGGGTATTCAAGCGCTTCGCTACATCCGCCGCTAATTTCTCCAGCGTAGTTTCCGGTACTGTAAACAGGTTCGGATTTTCCGCGCTCTGGTATTTCACCCAGTCCAGCGCCTTCACCATCCCGGCCAGGATCCCGTCCGGCTTTCGAAGGTGCCAGTGGTCGTGGAATCTCCAAACGATCAGTCCGTTTCTCTCGATAAAGTCTCGCTTCTCTTTCCACACTGGGTCGCTCTCCTCCATTCCCTGCGGCCGGTCCAGGTGGTTGTAAAACGTCGGCTCGTGCGTGATGACCAGGTTCTGTCTATTTGCCGCCGCGCGTTGCAGAACATCCAGCGTCGCCATCATCGTCACGGCTATCCCTGTCACGCGCGTATCCGGATTCCCTGCCTTAAACGTGTCTACGGTTTCCGTTTTCCAAGGCACGCCAACGTGTTCTTGGATCGCCGCTATCACTTCCCGTGCTGTCGGCCGTTTTTCTTGGGCCGTCGCGTACGAGTACAGCACAGCGCCAATCAGTACCGCGGCAAGTGCGTGGCCTCGCAATTTCACTTTGGCAATCCTTCCGCAAACTGCGGATAAAGCGCCCGCGCCCTTCGCGCCAACTCGCGCTCCAATTGATGCGTCCATCGAACTTCCGCGCGCATCTGCTCGAGCATTAAGCCCACCATCCACACCGCTTCATGATACTTGTGGCCAACCTCCGCGTAAATCGACTGCAGAGTTTTCTTCTCTCGCGCGATTTCTTTTAGCAAAAATTTTCGCCTGCGTTTCAACTGACTCCGGAAGACTCCCGGCCTCGCCTGCCAGGAAAGCGCCATCCAAGTCAGAAAAAGCGGGTGTTCCCTCTGTGTGGTCCAGCCTTGGTGCTCTAAAGCATCCGCGAGCGCCGCACGCCCCTTCTCTGTGGTCTCAAACGTGCTCCGCTCCGGTCCCCCCGCCGGCTCTTCCGTTTCCAAAGATCGAATGAGCCCCCCCCGCGCCAATTTCTCCAGAGAGTAATACACTTGTGGCCGCGACACGTTTGCCCAATCTCGAATCTCGCGTCTCTCCAGCTCCAGATTCGCCTGATACCCGTGCATCGGCCGCTCCGCGAGCAAGCTCAGCAACACGAGATCCGGCGTTGTCAGTTCTACTCTCCTCGCTCGGCGTGCGCGCCTTCCGCGATTCTCCGTAAATCTCTGTGTCCTCGGCGTCTCTGCGTTTTCCTGTGTCTTCATTTTTTCCCCGTCTTACGCTTCCTGCTCCAATACCACCACTCACACTGCTCGGCAGGCAGCCGTGGATTTTTTGCTTGCGCCACTGCCGCACAAAAAGTATCCAGCACGCAAGGATCCTGCCGCCGGCCGGTCAGGCGATTCAGCTTCGCGTACAAATTTTCCGGACTCTGTAACGCCAGTTGCGTCACGCTGCGAATTCTTAGCAGCTCAAAGTCGCGTAGCATCGCTGGTCCGATCGAAATCAAATCCCCCAACTGCTGTCCTCCGATCCTGGCCCGTTTCTTTTGGCTCAGCGTTCCGGCACTCATAAAGAAATCTCCTTGACTTACTAGTCTAATTTAGACTAGTTTAAACTAGTCTAAATTAGAGTAGTTGGCTTGTCAAGGAGATTCCGCCATGAGCTCCCTTTCCACGGCTCTCGCTGCCCTTGTTCTGGTCTTCGCCTTGTCTTCCGTTCGCCCCAATTCATCTCAGGAGATCAAATCCATGAACGTCAAGCGCATCACCCCAGTCCTGCTCGTCAAAGAGATCGAGCCCATCGTCCCCTTCTGGGTCGATCGCCTCGGTTTCACGAAAACCGTCGAAGTGCCCGAAGGCAACAAACTCGGTTTTGTCGCTCTTCAGAAGGGTTCCGCTGAAGTGATGTACCAGACTTACGCCAGCGTGGAAAAGGACGCGCCGTCGTCCATGTCCGCGGAAGCCAGAAAAGGCCCCACGTATCTCTACATGGAGGTTGATAACCTGGACGCCGTGCTCGGCGCCATGAAAGACGTCAGAGTTGTCATGCCCGTCCGCACCGCCTTCTACGGCATGCGCGAATTTGGCGTCCAGGACCCCGGAGGCCACTTCATCACTTTCGCCCAACCGGTGGCCGCGCCGCAGCACTGACGCGCTTTCCCACCCTGGCCCAAACGAGGCAAAGTACTCTCTCCGTACCAGCCCTTGTACTATTCGGGGTACCGGTACAAGTAGGTTTGACAGACCACGTGCGCGAATCTACGCTTGTTGACATTGCGTTTCGCCCTCGTCAAGAGCAGCGGTCTCCTGAATCGATTTAAACCTCAGGCCTGCTAGTTCGATCAGGGAAAGGAATTATGTCTCAAGGAAGATCTGCGTTCAGTGATGCTGCGTCCCGAGCGGTGCTCGATTCCGCGCCCGAAGGCATACTCGTCGTGAATCGCGAAGGCCAAATCGTCCATGTGAACGCGCAGACGGAAGAACTTTTCGGCTACGGTCCGGACGAGCTGCTCGGCGTGCATTTCGAGGTCTTGCTGCCACAATTATTTCGAGAGGAACACGAACGCCAGATCGCCGGTTACACGCGCGCTCCGGGATTGCGCCCGGGGAGGGTTGGACTGGAACTGCGAGGCCTTCGCAAGGACGGAACGGAAATCCTACTTGAAATGAGTTTGTGTTCCGTGGACGTTCTGGATGGCCCTCTAGTTTGCGGCGTCCTGCGGAAAATCGCCAGTCCAAAGTCATCGGAGCATCCGTCGCGCGAAGTGGAGCAGCGCTTCCGCCTGATGGTGGAGAATAGCCACGACATTCTCACCATTCGCGACGCCGACACGCGCGTCCGTTACACCAGCCCGTCCATTCATCGGGTGCTGGGTTACCGGCAGGAGGAAATCATCGGCTCCACCGGTTTCGAGTTGATTCACCCCGAGGATCGCGCCAACGTCGAGACCGCGCTGACCGAATTCTGGAAGACTCCCGGTGCGCGCGATTCCATCCAATACCGCGCCCGCCACGCGAACGGTTCCTGGGTTTCGCTGGAAGTCGTCGCCTACAACTTGCTGGACCACCCGGACATCCGCGGCGTGGTCATCAACGGCCGCGACATCAGCCAGCGCATGCAGACGGAAGCCGAAAGAGAACGCACCATCGCTGAATTGCAGGAAGCCATCTCAAAACTCGATACCCTGACCGGCCTCCTGACCATCTGCGCCTCTTGCAAAAAAATTCACGCTGAGAATGGCAGTTGGCAGCAGATCGAGTCCTACATTCGCGATCGCTCCCAGGTCGAGTTCTCTCACAGCATGTGCCCGGAGTGCTCACTAATCTGGTACCCCGACCACTACCAGAAATAGCCGTCGCGGATCACTGTTTACTCGGCGTTGGCAGCGGCGGCGCGCGGCGTTCCATTTCTGTCGGTACCGCAATCGAGCGGGCGCCATTCTTCCCCACGGCGCGCACGGCAAAAAAGTGATTGTCGGTCGACACGCCTTTCAAGGCCGTTTCGCCCGCAGCCGCCGCAAAATCATAAACCTGCCATCGCGGATCGCTGGTCTCGCGCCACAGAATCTCGAATCCCAAGCGTTCGGAATCCTCTTCGGCTGACCAGGACACTTTCGCATCCGGCGTCACCGCTCCCGTCAGCCTTGCTTTGCTGGGTGGCTCCGGAGCCAGCGCCAGTTGCCGCAGCGCCTCCGAATTGTCCCGCGCCACGTCGCCCATAAACGTAAAGTTCAGATATTTCTCGAAATCTCCGTACTCGATTCCGTTTTCCGTGCGTGGCGTCTGATGCTGGTGATTGTAGTCTTCCAGCGGCTCCGTGAATCGCACCGCCGGCAGCCCTGCTTTGTAAAACGGATAGTGATCCCCGCCGCGACCGTAGCGGTCCACGCGGAAAATCATTCGAATCGCCTCGCGCCCATCGATTTCTTCAATCGCGCGCGCCAATTCCCGCGAAGGCGAATCCGCATCGTCGATCTCGCCATTTCCAGAAAAAAGCCGCACGCGATGCGGCGCGCCGGCCGCCGGGTCCGCGCCCACGATGTCGTCGTCCAGCATTCCGCCGACGGTGTAACCTTGCTGCTTCACCCAATCCACGAGGTGCGTGCTGCCGAGCAGCCCCTGCTCTTCTCCGGACACCGCGGCGAAAAGTATCGTCGCGCGATACGACGCACCGCCCTTCGCCCCGGCCTTGCTCAGCAGCCGCGCGGACTCCACGCTCACCGCCACACCCGATGCGTCGTCGTCCGCGCCCGGTGCATCCGCCTCCGGGCCCATCACATTCGATGGCCGCGAATCAAAGTGTCCTGAAACAATAAAAATCGTCTTCGCCAGCTTTGCATCACTTCCCGGAAGAATCGCGTAAACATTTTCCAGCGGAATCGGCTTGCCCGAAGTCCGTTCCGAAGTCGATTCGAACTTGTCCACCACCACCTGCAGTTTCCCGCCGGAATCCTTGGCGATCTCATTCAATCGCGCCACGATTGCATCGCGTCCGCAACCGATCCCGCGCTTTGGATCATCCCACGAAGAAAGCGTCAGCCGCGTTCCGCATGCCACCAGCTTCCCTATCAGCGCCCGCATCGATTTTTCATCCACTGACGCGCGCACCACTCGCCCCGCCGGCCGCGCCAAAATCTTCGGCTGCGGCTTTCCCTGGGCAGGCTCCGCCGGATCTCGCGGAGCCACCTGTTGCGCCACGGCCGGAATCTCTGCAAGCGCCAGCAGCGCGAAAAACGCCGCTTTCACGATTCTCTTGCCAACTCTCTTTTTCTGATTCGTCATCGTTTCCAATTCCCAAGTTGGATTTCTTGCCAAAGGAAGTTGGCATTCTACCGCGAAAGCCACAGTTTTTTGGAGTAGCGCACCCTGTCTGCTCCTCTTGCGATGGCCGGATGGGCCCCTCTTTCTCGAAATTGACTTCCATCCCGATACTCTGGAATCATTTCGTGCGTACTTAATCCCAGTGGTGGTATCGCCTCAAGACCTTCTGCGCATACGCTTGTCTTGAGTCATTCTGGAAGGAACCCAGCCATGGTAGCCGGCATTCGCACGCGCGACCTTCGCAAGGTCTACAACTCGGCTCCCCCTGTGGCCGCAGGCACGGGAGGCTTCTCGTTCGGCGCGCCTAAAGCAAAGGGCAAACAGCCCAGGCCGGAAATCGTCGCGCTCGACGGAATCTCCCTCGACATCCTGCCCGGAGAAATCTTCTGCTTGCTTGGCCCCAACGGCGCCGGCAAGTCCACAACCGTCGGTGTTCTCACCACGCGTGTCCGCCCCACCGGCGGACAGGCGTTCATCGGCGAATACGACGTCTGGCAAAACCAGGTCGCCGTCAAGCGCCTGATCGGCGTCGTCGCCCAGCGCCCCAATCTGGATTTCTCGCTGACCGCTCGCGAGATCCTCACGTTTCACGGCGCCTATTTCGGCCTTTCGTCCCAGGAACGCGCCAAGAGCGCCGAGGCCCTTCTCGAACGCTTCAAGCTTACCGATCGCGCCGACCAGATGGTCCGCGGCTTCTCCGGCGGCATGATGCAGCGGCTCTCCATCGCCCGCGCTATGATGCACGATCCCCAGGTTCTTTTCCTGGACGAGCCCAGCGCCGGCCTGGACCCGCAAACCCGCTTGCTCTTGTGGGAAATCGTGCGCGAATACAATCAGAGCGGCAAAACCATTCTGCTGACCACGCACAACATGGAAGAAGCCGACGCGCTCTGTAAACGCCTTGCCATCATCGACCACGGCCGCGTCATCGCTCACGGCACTCCCCAGGAGCTGAAGTCCGCTGTTCCCGGCGGCTACTTGCTCCGCCTCCGTTTCGGCCTGCACTCCCCGGATTTCCTCATACGCCTCCAGGCTCTTGCCGGCGTCCGTGAAGTCCGTGGCAACGACAGCAACGGCGCCGACGTCTACGCCGACCGCGGCGGCTCACTCGTTGCTGAGGTTGCCGCCTTGGCTTCCGGCGCGGGCGTCGAGTTGTGCGACGTACACATCTCCGAGCCCAGCCTCGAGAATCTCTTTCTGCACCATACCGGAAGGAGCTTGCGCGAATGAACTGGAAAGCGTTTCTCGCCATGCTCGCGCGCGATGCTCACGTCGCCCGCCGCAACTTCGTGGCGCTGCTGTTTCAAACCTTCTTGCAGCCGTTGATGTTCGTGTTTATTTTTGGCCGCGTCATGGTCGGCAGCGGTTACATGCCGCCTTCCTATAAGAGCCTGCTGCTCCCGGGAATCATGGCCATCTGCATGGTTGGCACCGGCATTTGGGCCGTCGCCATGCCGCTGATTGCCGAATTTCAATTCACGCGCGAGATCGAAGACCGCCTGCTCGCTCCCATGGAAATCTCCTGGCTCGCCATCGAGAAGGTCGTCGCCGGTTCGTTGCAAGCGCTGGCTGCCGGCCTGATGGTCATTCCTGCCGCGTGGCTGCTGCTTCGCCCCGGTGTTGACCTCCACGTCCCCCATCCTCTGCTCTTCGCGCTCGTAGCGATTCTCGTAGCTCTTTTCTCGGCGACCGGTGGCCTCGCGCTCGGCTGCAGCATGCAGCAAACGCACATCGGCCTGATGTTCAGCCTGATTGTCGCTCCCATGATTTTCTTCGGCTGCACGTACTATCCCTGGAGCGCGCTCGAAAAATTTCCGGTTCTGCAGAAAGCCGTGCTCGTAAATCCTCTCGTTTACGCCAGCGAAGGCCTGCGCGCCACGATGATTCCCCAGTTTCGGCATCTCCCCTTGCTCGCGGTCGTCGTCGGCCTGGTATTTTTCAACGCCTTGCTGCTCGTCACCGGCCTTCGCAACTTCCATGGCAAGTCCGTCACCTGAGTCTGACTTTCAACTTGAAGCTTCCTCCCCGCGTTTTGTCGATTCAGCCGCTTGTGCTAACGTTTTTCGTTTATGAAGAAGCGTATTGGCGTGCTCTTAAGCGGCCGCGGCTCGAACTTCGAGGCACTCGCGGATAGCGTCGCGGCGGGCCGCATTCCTAACGCGGAAATCGCCATCGTCGTCAGCAATCGCGAAGGCGCTCCGGGCATCCAGCGCGCCGAAGCCCGCGGCATCAAAACGCGCGTAATCCCCTCGAAAGGGCTCGAGCGCGAAGTCTACGACCGCCAGGTCGCCGCCGTTCTTGACGAGCACAAAGTCGATCTCATCTGCCTGGCCGGTTATATGCGCTTGCTCTCTCCCTTTTTTGTCGCCAAATATCCAAATCGCATCTTAAATATTCATCCGTCGCTGCTTCCGTCGTTCCCGGGCCTCGAATCGCAGCGCCAGGCCCTCGAATATGGCGTAAAATTCGCCGGCTGCACTGTGCATTTCGTCGATGAAAATCTCGATGCTGGCCCGATCATTTTGCAGGCCACCGTTCCGGTGCTCGATCACGACACGGAGACCTCCCTGTCCGAAAAAATTCTCAAAGAAGAGCATCGCATCTATTCCGAAGCCGTTAAGATTGTCCTGGAAGGGAAATACAAAATCGCCGGCCGCCGCGTGCTCTTGACTTCGTGATAGAAGAAACGTAGCGCCGGGCTTTAGCCCGGCATCTTTGTTCCTGAGAAGCCGAACCGTGACTCAGATGAAATTCAAACCCGTCGAAGAACAGCTCGCCTACTTGAAAAAAGGCGTCGCTGAAATCATTCCGGAAGCCGAGCTGAAAGCCAAGCTCGATAACTCGCTGAAAACCGGCAAACCTCTGCGTGTCTATCTCGGTGTGGACCCCACGGCCCCCGATCTTCACTTGGGCCACACCGTGGTCTTGCGCAAGGTCAAGCATTTTCAGGACCTGGGCCATACCGCCGTTTTCCTGATCGGTGATTTCTCCGCCATGATTGGCGACCCCACTGGCGTATCCGAAACGCGCCCGCCGCTGACGCGCGAGCAAGTCGACGCCAATGCCAAAACGTACCTCGCGCAGGTCTACAAAATCCTCGACAAGGAAAAAACGGAAGTCCGCTACAACAGCGAATGGCTCGGCAAAATGTCCGCCGAAGATGTCGTCCGTTTGTGTTCCCACTATCGGCTGGCTCGCATGCTGGAGCGCGAAGATTTTCATTCCCGGCTGGACAAGGGCCAGCCCATTTCCGTGCATGAGCTTTTGTATCCTCTGCTGACTGCGATGGACGCCGTAAAATTACAGTCCGATGTTGAGCTAGGCGCCACGGAGCAAAAGTTCAACTTGCTGGTGCACCGCGAAATCCAGCGCGAATATGGCTTGCCGGGGCAAGCAATTCTGACCATGCCGATCCTCGTCGGCCTCGACGGCCAGCGCAAAATGTCCAAGAGCCTCGGCAACTACGTCGGCATCACCGAGCCGCCCTCCGAAATGTTCGGCAAGATGATGTCCATTCCCGACGAGCTAATGTGGTCCTACTACGAACTGTTGACCGACCGCACGCCACAGGAAATCGCGGCGCTAAAGCAGGAAGTAGCCGCCGGCAAGC
>Ga0209471_1002727_pt1 | contig 10105 bp, 9 predicted proteins | sample GraSoiAngelo_128_FD_185885 | JGI IMG/M metagenome (GOLD analysis project Ga0209471, IMG submission 185885) | Grasslands soil microbial communities from the Angelo Coastal Reserve, California, USA - 14_0927_12_20cm (SPAdes) (version 2) | ecosystem: Environmental > Terrestrial > Soil > Grasslands ... | reverse complement strand
TGGAGCGGCTGGACGAAACGGTCGATCAGCTGGAGGATGACATCACGTTGAAGGCGAGCGAGGAGTCACTCAACCGCATCTATCACCTGAAGCACGAGGTGACGGAGCTTCGACGCTTCCTGGGCGCGCAGCGCGACGTCTTCCAGCGGCTCATCACGCACGGAATCCATCTGCAGCAGGCCGACCTCACTCTGTACTACCGCGACGTCTACGACCACATCGTGCGCCAGTACGAGACGGTCGACTCGCTGCGCGATCTGCTGACAAGCGCGATGGATGTGTACCTGTCGACCGTGTCGAACCGGCTGAATGCGACCATGAAGACACTGACCGTGATCGCCAGCCTCTTCCTTCCCCTGAGCTTCCTCACGGGCTTTTTCGGTATGAACTTCGCCTACCTGACAGGGCCACTCGAGGTGCCCTACATCTCGTTTTTCATCGGGGTCGCGATCATGGTCGCGGTGACGTTGATGCAGCTCTACCTGTTTCGACGACGCGGCTGGATCTGAACGCTCAGAGCGTCGGCGGCAGGCTGAAGGCCGCGAACAACCCAGGACCGAACGTGGTGATCTCCGCTACGAGACCGTCTCTTACCCGCAGGACATCGAACTTGAATGCGCGGAATTCGGTATCGCCTGGGCGGCGCAGGTAGCTGGCGGCCGTGGGCATCCGGTTGGCCTGTGTAGCTGCTAGGCGCCACTCGCCCTCCCGGAGCGCTCGATCGAGAAGCGGGGCGATCGAGTCGATCCCTTCGTAGAGGTATGGGAATGGCGGCATGGTGATCCTGAGGTCGGGAGCCGAGATCGCGATAGCAGCCGCGGCGTCGCAGCGTTCGTGGGCGTCGATAAACCGCGCGAGCAGCTCTCGCTCCTTTGCGCTTCGCTCGGCGGCCGACCACTCCGATCGCTCCGCGGGCAAATGCTCCTTCATGGTCGCGCGAGCGCGCTGCACCGCGCTGTTCGCCGCCGCCACGGTCGTGTCGAGCAGCGACGCCGTCTCCTTCGCCGGCCAGCCCAGCACGTCGCGGACCAGAAACGCAGCCCGCTGGGACGGAGGCAGGCGCTGCATCGCCACAAGGAATGCGAGCTCGATTGTCTCCCGCTCGACGGCGACCGCATCCGGCTCTTCCTCGCTGGGCGCGAGCTCGTCCAGCATGCGATCTGGATACGGCTGGAGCCACGGCACCTCGGGGACTGAATGCATCGCCGGCAGCCGCCGCGAGCTCTTGCGGAGCATGTCGACGCACACATTCGTGGCGATGCGATAGAGCCAGGCGCGAATCAGGCTGCTGCCGTCGAAGCTGTCGCGGCTGCGCCACGCGCGCAGGAAGGTCTCCTGCACCGCGTCTTCAGCATCGTCGAACGAGGCGAGCATCCGGTAGCAATGAACGTGCAGCGCCCGCCGATGATGCTCGGTGTGCGCCGCGAAGGTGGCCTCATCGCCCGCGATCGCGGCGCCGGACGCTTCGTGGATTCCAGGGGCGCTCACCCGTCTCCGAAACCCCGCTCCTGCAACACCCAGCTGTTGCCATCAGGGTCGGTGAAGCCGGCGAAGGACTCGTAATCAGACCGCTTCGGATGGGGCCGGTTCACCCACCCTTCCGGCGTTAGGTGACGAACCTCGTCCACGTCCAGGCCGCGATCCATGAGCTGTTGACGTGCGGCGACGATATCCGCCACCACCAGGTGCAGACCGCGGACCGAGCCTGGCGCCGCGTCGGTGATGCCAGTTCCGAAAGTGATCGAGCACGCTGAGCCGGGTGGCGTGATCTGCACGACACGGAAGGCCTCGCCGCCCCGATGGTCCACGTCCAGATGGAAGCCGGCCTTGTCCACGTAGAACGTCTTGGCGCGGTCCACGTCGGCGACCGGAAGCACCACGAGCTCGAGCTTGAAGTCCGTCACTTCAAGACGAGCCCCGATGTCACGTTGAGCATGGTCCCCGTGATGCCGGCCGCCCGATCGGAGGCGAGGAACGCCGCCGCCTCGGCCACGTCGTCGATCCTGACGTTGCGGCGCAACGCGGACATGCTCGCGAGCATCTCCTTGATCTTGGAGACGTCTGGGACGTTCTCGTTGACCGCCTTCATCTTCTCCTCCGACAGCGTATCGGCCACTCCAGCCGTCCAGATCCCGCAGACGCGGACGCCATGCGGACCCAGCTCAGCCGCAAGGTACCGCATGAACGACTCTGTCGCCGCATCGGCCGGTCCGGTGCTGCCCATGCCCGGCATGGCAGCGTCGCCCGAGGCGCTGTTGAGGTGGAGGATCACCCCGGATCTCTGCTCGATCATCTTGCGACCGGCCGCCCGAGCGGTGATGAAGTTGCCGCGTAGACCTGTGGCCACGGCTCGCAAGAGGTCATCCGCCTTCATCTCGACGAGCGGAATGCCCTGCACGTCCCCGCGCGTGATCAGGTTGAACGAGACGTCGACTCTGCCTGTCTTCGACGCCACTTCCTGGACGTGGCGGTCCACGGCTTGCTCGTCGAGGGCGTCGAGCGCTGCGACCTCCACCGACCCGCCGGCCGACTTGATCTCCTCAGCCGCCGCATCCAGCGTCGCCTTAGTGCGCCCGGCAAGGAACACGCGCGCCCCCTCCCGGGCAAAGGTCCGCGCCACCCCTGCGCCGATTCCGCCACCACCGCCGTAGATGATCGCCGTTTTGCCATCCAGCAGCCCTGCCATGTTCGCCTCCTTGGCCTCGCCATTGCTTGCTTCTACGAGGTGTAACGATGGCCTGGCCGAAGACTCATCGGTGGTGCGATGAAGGGCGGCCGATGGCGGCCGCCCTTCCCGGAGGATCTAGCTGACTGCGGCCAGGGCGTTCACCTGTCCATGGCCGTACCACGAGTTGTAGCCCGGCCCGCCCTGGCATTGCTGCGAGGCGCCGTTGTTGACGGAGGGGAAGAACGAGTAGTTGGCCAACTCCGCGGCGGTCGGGCAGGGCATGGCGTCGGCCGTGTTGCCAACGCGCGCCTGCACCGCGCCCGGGTTGGTGATACCCAGGCTCTCGATCAGCGCGACCACGCCGGTCACGTGGGGCGAAGCCATCGAGGTCCCCTGGAGGTAGCAATAAGTCGCGCCTCCCGCCACAACTTTTCTCGAACAAGCTTTGTAAGACGGATAGGTCGAGAGCACGCGTCCGTTCGGAGCGGCCTGCGTACTCTGGAGAACGCTGTCACCTCCCGGCGCGACAACCTGCGTCACGCCCACTCCATAGTTGGAATAGAAGGACTTCATCTTCAGACTGCCGTCCGCGGTGACCCCGATTACGCCTGGGATCTCGACGGGAATGACGGCGCAAGCGTTGGTGACCGTGCGCGATACCGGAGTGGTGTTGTCCGGGCTCTGCTGGTCCATGGTGGGATGGGCGAGGTCGTCGGCGAAGTTGCCCTCGGCCGCGACCACGCTCACGCCCTGCTGCATCGCAAACTTGATCGATCGGGCCTCCGCCTTCCAGATCGCGCGTTGCACCGGATCATTCCTGCAGTTGAAGTAGAACGGGTCCGCGAAATAGCTGTTGTTGGTCACGTTGAAATGGTGCGAACCCGCCCACATGAAGGCGCACACCACCGCCTCGGGGAAGAAGAAGCCGGCGGCGTCGCCGGCCTTGATCACGCCCAGCGATACGTTCGGGGCCACGCCTACGACGCCAATTCCAGCGGCGGCGATGGTGCCGGCGGTGTGCGTCCCGTGGCCGTTGTCGTCCTTCCAGGCCGACGGCGCCGTGTTCGGGCTGCCCCCGATGCAGGAAACGCTGTTCGCGAAGTCGATGTTTGGGTTGAGGTCCGGGTGCGTGTAGTCAGCCCCGGTGTCGATGTCACCCGCAAGTACCGCCTTGCTACCGCTGGTGATGGAATGCGCCTCGAACGCGTGGATCTGTCGCATGTCCCACTGCAGGCCCGCCAGCGAAGCGCCCTTCGGAGCAGTGGTTGTGGTCGCATCGGCCCCGCTCGTGTTCAGCTGGTCGTCCTTCACCTGCGATGCCGCACCGGCCGTCCCGGCGACATCTTCGATGTTTGACGCCGACTGAAGATTGGCGGCAAAGTCGCTCCTGTTCGAGCGGGCGACGACGACGCCGATCTGTTGATACGCGTAGACGAGTGCCCCGCCCGCGCCCTGGACCTGGCTGGCGGCGTCCTGCGTCGACGCTCCGGCTTTATACACGACGAGGTAGTTCTGGGCCGGCCCGGTTGTGACTGCCCCTACCGGCGTGGCGGGAAGGCTGAGCAGCATCAGCGACCCAGCCGCCAACCCAGTGCCAATTCGGGCAAGCGAACGCCTGGAACCTAGAGATCCCCGCATGCCAATACCCCCAATGAAGAATGTCCCCTGCCAGGGAAGACTTCTTAGGCCAGCTTATCAATCCTTGGCTGGCCGGTGGAAGGCCTGGCATTACCTCACCTCGGTCCAATCGATTGATGAGAGTTATTGATGTAATGATCAAGGTCGTCACCGCTAGTGGAGACTCTGCTGTCGGTGAGCCAGCGGGTCCTCGTCGTCGACGATGAGCCGGCCAATGTCGAGCTGCTCAGGCAATTCCTCGTCGACATCGCCGATGAGATCGTTTGCTTGACGGATTCCAAGGCCGCCGAGCAAGCCTTCATCGAGTTCGCGCCCGACCTGGTGGTTTTGGACCTTCACATGCCCGACCCCGACGGACTCGAGATCCTTCGGCGCCTTCGGTCCGCGCGAGAGAGTCGCGGGTTTCTTCCCGTGATCGTGCTCACGGCCGACGATCGAAATGTCGCTCGTAACAGCGCCTTTCTGCTCGGCGCCAACGACTTTCTGGTCAAGCCCCTCGATCGGCAGGAAGTCCGGTTGCGGGCTCGTAACCTTCTCCAGACCCGCCACCTCTTCCAGGAGGTCAAACGCGCCACCGGATCTTTTCCGACTCTGGAGCGGCCCGCCGCGTCCTGAGCTGAACCGTTCGTCCGACACATTCTCGACACAGACCCCGGTTAGCCTGCTCGTGAATATGAAATACGACCATCTGATCAAACGCCCATTCGAGATCGTGGCCAGGCGGCCATACCTATGGCTTCTGGGTTTCCTCGCAGGCACGGCCACTGCCTTCAACGTGCCCAATGGCGGGACGAACTACGGCCATCGCGGCACGTCCGCGACCTACGAGGGACCCAGTTGGGCGGTCCTCCAGAACATCTGGAACCAAAACGGCAAGTGGATCCTTGGGATCCTGGCCGTCTTCGTGGTCCTTTGCATCGTGATGTTCGTGCTCGGCTGCATCGCAACGGGCGGCATCATCCACGCCGCCGTCGAGCACGATGACGACCACGAGTACACATTGGGCAAGGCGTGGCGAGCCGGCTACGAGACCGGCTGGCGAATCGCCGGCTTGCGGCTGCTCACGTTCCTCCTGACGATCCTGCCCGGACTCCTGATTGGCACCCTCGTCCTGGCGGCTGTAGCCGGGGCCATGGACTCCGCAGCGGCCGCGGCAGTGGGTTTCGGGCTCGTGGCAGCTGCAGCCCTGCCCGTCTCGATAGCCTTCTGGTTCCTGCTCGGCGTGGCGTTCCAGCTCGCCAAAAGGATCATCGTTCTCGAAGACGGCCACGTAGCTGAGAGCCTGAGCACGGGCTTCCGAATGATTTTCTCGCACTTCAAAGAGATCGGGCTTGGCTGGTTGATCCTGGTGGCCGTTTCCATCGGGGTCGGGATCGCCATTGCTGTCCTCACCTTCGTAGTCGCAATCCCCGGCGTCGCGATCGGCTTCGGAGGCTGGGCGGTCGGTGGCGTGACCGGCGCAATTGTGGCGGGCTCCTTCGCGGCGGTCTTCATCCTTGGCATTCTCGTGGTCGCTAGCGCCGCATACTCGGCGTACTCGTCGGTGTACTGGACGTTGCTCTTCCGAAGCGTCCGGGGGCTGCCGGCGCCAGCGCCGCGTGGCGCGATCATCCCTGCGGCTTAACCCCTCTATGTGAGACGGGCCTCGGTTCATTTCCGAGGCCCGTCCCCTTGGTCGGTCAGAACCGTGTCTTACGCTGTGCCGTCATCTCCAGAGGCCCTCGGCCTGTTCAGCGGCAAGCCGCTCTCGCCGACGAAGACCTTCAACACCTTCCAGTGGTCGGGGCTTTCGAAAGGTTCGATGCTCGCGTTGGTCACCAGAAGTGACTGCCCCATGAAAGCGAGGCCCCACGGCGAGTCGAAGAGCGGGCTCGAGATTCGCCGAATCTCGCTGCCGGCTGGATCCAGGACCGCGATCTGGTTGGTGCCGATCAGGCCCACGTAGATGTTGCCCGACTCGGCAAAGGCCAGGCCGGCGGCCTGAGGCAGCTGCTGTCCGGGGACGACGGGGAATCGGTGCACCACCTGGAGGTCAGAAGCAGTCGGATGGTCGACGAGTCGGAGCCGGTAGACGACCGCCTCTCCGGGAAACGTCGCCGAGATCGTGATGGTGAAGTACAGGAACTTGCCGGTGGGGTCGATCCGTCCGCCCAGCGGCCCGCCGGCAAAGCCGAAGAATCCGGTGAGCCTCGGGTCGGTGAACCAGATCGAGGCCTGCCCATCGGGCGTGACTCGCCAGATGCGTGGCTTGTCGTCGGTCATGAACAGGTTGCCCGCGCGGTCGAAAACGAGGTCATTCCACATCGTCACCATCCAGCCCCCGGCCAGCGGGGCCTGGGCGAAAAGCCTGGGCGTGGCGTTCTTCTGGCCAACGGAAAGGCGGAGGATCCGCCCGTTCATGTCCGCTATGTAGAGCTGGTGATCCGGGCCTGGGTTGCCGTCGAGGGCGAGGCCGAAGAGGCCCATGTTGGAGTTGGGCATCGTTGCAATGCTCGTCGTCGCAACGAGGCTGCCGTTCTTGTCATAGGCGAACACGCGCTCGCCGTCCGAATTGAGATGCCCACCCGTCGCCGGGTTGGCGAAGAAGTCGCCGGCGCTCGTCGAGATGTAGACGCGGTTCGTGTCGACGGCAACCCCGAAGGGGTGGCCGGGCGCTGGCACGCTCGCGAAGACCGTCGTGTCGCCGATCGCCGGTTGGCTGGGCGTCACGCTGGCGATGGCGGGTGCGATTGGGCCCATCCCGATCACCCCCAGCACCACAGCCGGCAGCCACCACGTTTTCACGTTCATCGTGTGTCCTCCTGTTTCTGGGGGTGCCGATCTGGCCACCCCTCGACAGGATCTTGGCCGACGGCGTTTGGGGAATCTTTGGGACCAGCCGGCGCTGCTGTAGCCTCTGGCTGATGGTTCACGATCCCGAGGTGGTCTACCGCCAGACCACACCCGCATCCCGAGCGCTGCATGAAAAGGCAGTTGCCGTCATGCCCGGCGGCACCACGCGCACGACCACGTATTTCGATCCCTATCCGCTCTACATCGACCGCGGCGAGGGCTGCCGCGTGTGGGACGCTGACGGTACCGAACGAATCGACATGCTCGGCAATTACACCGCGATGATCCTCGGCCACGCGCATCCGAAAGTTGTCGAGGCCATCCACAAGCAGGCCGCTCGAGGCACGGGTTTCGCAGCAGCCAATCCGATCGAGGTGCAGCTGGCGACATTGCTGTGCGAACGGGTGCCAAGCCTCGACGCGGTGCGGTTCTGCAACTCGGGGACTGAGGCGACGATGTTCGCCATGCGGCTCGCGCGAGCGTTTACAGGGCGGCCGAAGATCGCCCGCATCGAGGGCGGCTATCACGGCACCCATGACTATGCCGAGGTGAGTACACACCCGGTGGTGTCGGAGGCCGGCGCGCCCGAGGCGCCGATTGCCAGGCCGGATTCGATCGGCACTCCAGAGTGGGTGCTGGAGCAGACCGTAGTGCTGCCCTTAAACAAACCGGACGCCGCAGAGGCGATCATCCGGCGGGAGGGCGGTCAGCTGGCCGCCGTGATCCTGGAACCGATCATCGGCGCGGGCGGCGTGATTGCCGCGACCGTCGAGTTCCTCGAGCGTCTCAGGACCGTGACGCGAGAGCTCGGGATCCTGCTGATATTCGACGAGGTGATCTCGTTCCGGGTAGCGCCCGGGGGAGCCCAGCAGCTGTACGGCGTCACGCCGGATCTCACGACTCTGGGCAAGATCATCGGAGGCGGCCTGTCGGTGGCGGCGTTTGGGGGCCGGGCGGACGTAATGGAATTGCTGGACCCGCGGCAAGAGCCGAACCTTGCGCAGGGCGGGACCTACAACGGCAACCCTCTCGGCATGGCCGCCGGCCTCGCGACCATGACCGAGCTCACGCCCGACGTTTATGAGGAGCTCAACAGGAAGGGCGCACGCGTCGCCGAGCACCTGTCAGAGGTGTTCGCGTCGCACCAGGTCCCGGTGCAGGTCAACAGCGTCGGATCGCTGTTCGCGCTCCACTTCACCAACACGCCGGTGGTGGACTACAGGACGATGGCGGCCGCCAACAAGAAGATGACGCGCGACCTCTTCCTTGGGCTCGTGAACCATGGAGTGCTGATGGCGCCGCGTGCGATGGGAGCGCTGTCGACGCCCATGGGCGAACAAGACATCCAGCAGTTCATCGACGCCGTCGACGCTGTCGCTACCGAGCAGCGTTCACGCTGGCAGTCAGAGACAGAAAGGTCGTAACTCGCGCACCTGGATCGGCGCGGACGCCAGCGCCTAGCCCCGCTGAGTGTGGGAACTTAATCGGCCAATCAAGACCATTCATCAGGAAGGGTAGCTGCGGAGAAACGCAACCAGAGGAGACGGCAATGGCAACAACTAAACCCCGCCAACCGCGTCAGCGGCCTTTCACACGATCATCACGCTCACGTGGTGTTCGACGTAGTTCGCCCAGCCGAAGGAAGAGCATCCTGGCGATCGATGTCGGTGGCACGCACATCAAAGTGCTGGCCACGCGACACACGAAGCCTCTTGAGATCCCGTCAGGTCCAAAGATGACCGCCAACGAAATGGTCCGAAAGGTTCGCCAGGGGACGACGGCGTGGCGTTACTCGGTCGTGTCGATTGGCTATCCCGGGCCGGTTCTCCACGGCAAGCCGGTGAGCGAGCCGATCAACCTGGGAGGCGGATGGGTCGGGTTCGACTTCGCGAAGGCGTTCGGCTATCCCGTGCGCCTGATCAACGACGCCGCCATGCAGGCTCTGGGCAGTTACAAAGGCGGGCGCATGCTCTTCCTTGGACTCGGAACGGGTCTCGGCTCGGCGCTGATCGTCGACGGAGTACTCGAACCGATGGAGCTGGCGCACCTTCCCTACAAAAAGGGAGATACATACGAAGATCGGGTCGGGGAAGCGGCCTTAAGACGATTCGGCAAGAGGAAATGGCGCCGCCAGGTCGCCGACGTCGTGACGCGATTGCAGGCCGCTCTGGAAGTCGACGACGTTGTCGTCGGCGGCGGGAACGCGAAACTGCTTCAGGCCCTACCCAAGGGCGTCAGGCTCGGCTCTAATGCAAACGCATTCCTCGGCGGCTATCGGCTGTGGGCCGGCGACGAGTAGCTAAGTGCCGGCTCGGACCGCCCCGCCCTGTGGCACCGCAGTCTGGCCGTTGGGCCCCGGCTTGTGCCCCTCCCCCTCGGCCCAGGCCTGCGTGAACTGGCTGTTGTACAGGTGGTAGTAAAAGCCCTCCCGGCCGATCAGCTCCGCGTGAGTGCCCTGCTCGACGATGCGCCCGCCGTCCATCACGACGATCGAATCCGCCTTGCGGATCGTGGAGAGGCGGTGCGCGATCACGAAGCTGGTGCGCCCCTGGCGCAATCGTGCCATCGCGCCCTGGATGAGGACCTCGGTTCTGGTGTCGACGTTGCTCGTCGCCTCGTCGAGGATCAGGACGCTCCGGTCAGCGAGGAATGCCCGCGCGATCGTGAGCAGCTGGCGCTGGCCGGACGAAAGGTCTGACGCTTCCTCGTCAAGCACCGTGTCGTAGCCGAGTGGGAGGGTGCGGACGAACGAGTCGACGTGGGCGGCCTGCGCCGCGGCGACGATCTCTTCGTCCGTCGCCCCTTCTTTTCCGTACGCAATGTTGGCGCGAATGGTCCCCGCGAACAACCAGGTGTCCTGCAGGACCATTCCAAACGCAGCACGCACTCGCTCGCGCGAGAGCTGATGCGTGTCCACACCGTTCAGGCGTATGTGTCCCGAATCGATGTCGTAGAAGCGCATGAGCA